>LNAP01002708.1_pt1 | contig 17440 bp, 11 predicted proteins | sample 602601 | NCBI WGS metagenome assembly LNAP01 (sample SAMN02440304, study PRJNA202911) | soil metagenome | biome: Subtropical and temperate rainforests or woodlands; isolation source: soil samples (1 kg each in a 20% v/v slurry with milli Q water) were... ... | reverse complement strand
CATCGAGGAGCTCGACATGCTCCGGGCCAAGGCCGCGCTCGAAAAACGCGAATTCGACTTCAAGGGCTCCAAGAACCTCTACGCGGAAAAGATCATCTCCGAGGACGAGGCGCTGAAGAACAAAATCGAGCTCGATCTCGCCCGCCTCCAATACGAGCAGGCCACCGAGCTCTTCAAGCAGCGCACCATCACCGCGCCGATCGACGGCCTCGTCGTCGAAAAACTCCGCGAGGTCGGCGAAAGCGTCACCGCCACCCAGCCCATGTTCCGCCTCGTCGACATCAGCCAGGTCTACGTGATGTTCTACATCCGGGCGGAAGACCTTCCGCGGCTCAAGCTGCACGACACCGTGGAGGTCTCCTCGGCCATCTCCGGGGTGGTGCGCACGTTCTCCGGCGAAGTCGACTTCATCGACCCCCGTGTCGACGCGGCCAGCGGCCTGCTCCGCGTCAAGGTGCTGGTGAACAACCCCGACAACGTCATCAAGCCCGGCCTCCGCGCCTCCGTGACGATCCCCGCCAAATAACGCCGGCCCCGGCCCAAAGGCCGGCAGACGCAAAAAAGCCCGCGGACGTCATGACGGCTCCTCTCGTTTTGACCTGTTTTCGCCCGCCCTTGGCGAATAAAACCGACTGAAAACGAAAATCCCTCTTACGTGCCGGTCGTCAGCCCATCCCGCTACCGGTAGTTATATTCTGACCATAACGGGGAAATGGCCGCATTTCCCCTCCCTGAGCCGGCTACGAACAAAAGAGAACCCAATTTTTCGTCCATCGCGGATCGTGCATTTGAAAAAACCTACAATACACCTTGGGAATTCATGGAAGCAAATCGGTGACATACCCCGGCGGAACGAGCTACAAATAATGCGTGGTTTCGGACGGGTGTTTTTCTCCGGACACCACTGAGAAACTGATGCGGGACAGGAGTCCACGCACTCGACCGCAAGATCTTCTCAACGGACGCGCAGTATCGCAATGGTTCGCCTCTTCTACTCCAGCCCCTTTCGGAGAAAGCCCTCCGAAAGGCGATTGCCTAGACGTGCCCGTTAGAGGTGAGCGCTGAGAGCTGGAAGCGTAGTCCTTGAAGAGTGAGCAGCGGTCGTGGCGCATTGGTCAGAGCCGATGGGTAGATCGATACTTTCGCCACCAATTGAGACCTCACGGGTGACGCCTTGTGACGCATTAGCCATACGACTCTACGCACTACAGTCCGGTGCCATCTACCGTGGGGTCGGCGTCATCGATCAGGCGGCCGGCAAAGACAACGTTGCGAGCATTGGAAATGCGTAGTTCCTCCTTAGGCCATTCATCGACGGGACGACCGTTGAAAGTAATCTCGGAAAAACTCACATCGTGAACTGCGTGGTCATCATCATAACCCTTGATCACGATGCGCAATGGACGTGATCCAAGAAAGCTGATGCGCTGAAATTTGACGTTTGAGATCGAACCACGCCCGGGGGCGAAGCGGGCTCGTTCGACGCTATCGAGTGGCATCCACCACTGCGAGGCGTTGTCCGGGGAAACGTGGTCCTGGCGTTCAGGTGGTGTCCAGCGCCGGGGGCCGCCAGGGACAAAGTATTCGGTCGGACGGTCCGGGCTATAAACGGACAGGCCGATGTAAAGATCGACAAACTCGTCGCGGAGATCCTCGAGCCGGATATCGGTGAAAGACACATCCTCAACACGCGAAACGCCACTGTTGTGAATGCTAAAGGCGGCGCCGCGCAGGACGTGGATCACGTCGCAATCGCGGAAATGCACTCCTCGCACTGCATGGTTGTTGAGCTCAAAACCAACCTCGAATGCGTTTCCGGGAAGATCGTTCCACAGGACGCAGCGTTCCACCTGGATGTTCTCGACGATACCTTCGGGATCGGGGTCGCGCCCGCCCGCCTTGATGGCGATGCAGTCGTCGGCATTGCGCAGAAAACAATCGCTGACCGTGACGAAAGACGAGCTGAGGATATCGATGCCATCACAGTTTGGGCGCCAACCGATCACGCGCACGCGCCGGAGGGCCACATCGCGAGAGAAGCTCAGATGGATGCTCCATTCAAACGTGTCCAGGAGGAGCACATCTTCGATCACCACGTTGCGACTTCGCCGCACATAGAGGGTGTTTTTCCGAATGGTGCGCGTGGACTGATCGAGCACGCCCGGTCCCTGGATGCGGACATCCTCGGCGTCTTCGATGATGAACTGGCCGCGAACCACCGCTCCGCCTTCGAGAAACACGCGTTGATGGCTGGCCAGGGTAACCGCGCCGATGTCGTAAATGCGCCCGGCGGAAAAAACACGGGTATTTTCGTCAGCCAACGGCGTTGGGATGGGAGCGTCGTAGAAAAGAAGCAGCGGCGTCCCAAGATCGTCATTGAACTCGACACTGATACTCGCGTGGCGCTCCAGACGGAACCGGACGCGCCGCCCCTCGATGCCGGGCTTGATTCCGAGTGCCATCGGACGCACGACGCAGGATCGAATCTCGGCGGTGGTTTCGATTTCAACTTCAACGCCGGACGAGCCGGCTGCACGGACCACATGGCCTTTTTTAGTTTCAATGACGACCTGTTCCCTCCCGTCCAGTCGGACGTGGTAAACGGAGGAACGGCGCACTTCGGGTGCGTAAACAAAAGGCTCGGATGAGGCCGCTATGGCAGTGCAATGGTTCATCACAAAAATCAGGAGCGCGAAATAACTACGTTTCAAAATCATGGAGTTTAGCGAAAGGAGGGTGATCATCCGTTGATGAGCATGACGCCCGGTTGATGGTCCGGCTCTATCAGCCGGAAAGTTTTTATTTCAAACCCCGTCCATTTAGGCCGGCGCATGTCCTCCGGCCCAAGCGGCAAGGACGGCAATGGAGTTTCGGTCAAATCGCACTCAACCCAATCTCCGTCTGGAAGCCGGCTCTCGATCTCGCTCGCAGTCACGTTGGCCAAACGCCAGATCCATCCGCGGTCATTTTCGGCCCGCTTGACCGCCACAACCTCGATCTCGGGAGCACCCACGTCCAAAACCGCGCGCGTAATCGGCAATGCCCCGGCGCAACCCTCGACCACCGCCAGCGGCGTGTTAAAAATCCGCGCCTCCGCCGTCAGCCGCGCCGCGCCGACCTCCGCACCATGCGGACGCAGTGCGTAGGAAAACACGTGCCGCCCCAAGTCACCGTAAACCTTGCCATCATCGACATCCGCCGAATCGCCTTTGCCGATCAACGGTGCGCCCGGATACGGCACGCTTCGCAACAGCGTCATGTCGATCACGTGGCCCTTCACGCGGAAGCCGTGCTTGCAGTCGTTGTAAAGCGCGACGCCATTGCCTGCCTCGTCCGACAAGTCCACCCACTGCAACGCCGCCACCTCGATCTGCGCGCGCTCGAGTAATGTATCTTCACGCGTGCTGCGCTTGATGTGACCAAACGGTATCTCAAACCGCGCCCAGTCCGCCTGCACATCCACCGGGAAACGAACCCGCAGCATTGTCGCCGGCTCGCGCCAATCCACCTCCGTCTTGAAGACCAATTGTTCCGCGCCGGCAAACAACGTGATCGTCTGGCGAATCTCCGACGACCGATACTTCCACACTTGCCGCACCCACGCACACGGTCCGTCCACACCGACCGTCGATTCGCGCAACGCCGGTCGTTCAACCTCACGCCGCAAATAGCCCCACACATCCTTGGCCACGAGATCGGTCTCGAAATCCCACGCGTCCCCAGTGTCGGCGATCACGACTAGGTCGTTGCCTGACTCGCCCTCCGCCAATGTCTCGCAGCCACGATGTTTGTCGTAGATCGAAGCGATACGCCCGTCGGCCGCAAACGCCACCCGCAGGCTTTCATTTTCCAGCAAACGCTCCGATGCCGAAGATAGGGTGGGGCCGCTGGGCCCGCCGCTCTGAAGTTGCGCACACCCTAACGCCGGCACCTTCACCCATGCCCAAACGCCGTCATGCATCAACCACTCCGACCGATCCCACCCCAACGAATTGAACACCGTCACACCACCCTGCACCGCCACGGCCGCATAGCGCTCGTGCGTCAACCGGGCCAGTTCATCCAAGATCTCCGCGTAGCGTGCGTTGCACTCATCATAGACGCGCTTGATCGACGATCCCGGCAGGATGTCGTGAAACTGATAGAGCAGCACTTCCTTCCACAGCCGGTCCAGTTCCGCCACCGGATACGGCACACCGGCGCGGGTCGTCGCCAGATACGCCGCCCACTCCAGCTCGCGCAGCGCGATCTCCGCGCGGCGATTGTTGCGCTTCACCAACGCCTGGGTCGTCAGCGTGCCTTGATGCCGCTCCAGATACAGCTCGCCGCTCCACACCGGAAACTGACCGGCGTCACGGCTCCACGCCTCGAAAAATTTGGAGACCTTGCCGATCTTTACCTGCGGCATGCCCGGGAGTTTCGGCGCGCGGCGCAGACGCTCCAAGTGTTCCGCGTCGGGACCGCCTCCGCCATCGCCGATGCCGAAAGCCATGAGCGCGTGGTTCGACACGTCGCGCTCCGCATACTCGTCGGCGATCTTCCGCAATGATCGCGCGGCCGCCGGCCCGTTATACGTCTCCTCCGGAAGCATGTGCGTGAGGATGCGCGTGCCGTCGATCCCCTCCCATTGAAACGAATGATGCCCGAAACGATTCACCACATTCCACGACAGCTTTTGCGTCATGAAGTAGTCGTGCCCGCTCTTCCTGAGGATTTGCGGCAACTGCCCGTGGTAGCCAAATACATCCGGCTGCCAGCAGTAGTTCGGCACGACTCCAAACTCCTCCTTGAAAAACCGCGAGCCGTGCAACACCTGCCGCACAAACGCCTCGCCCGATGGCATCGAGCAATCCGGCTCCACCCAAAACGTTCCCTGCGGCTCGATGCGTCCATCCGTCACTGCATGTTTGATTTTTGAATACAACTCAGGCTGGTGCTCCTTCAGCCACGCGTAGAGCTGGGGCTGACTCATGCCAAAGACGTATTCTGGATAGCGTTCGATGTTGTAGAGCGCGCTGGCAAAGGTGCGTGCGCCCTTGCGGATCGTCTCCCGGATCGGCCATAGCCATGCGAGGTCGAGATGGGCGTGCCCGATGGCGTGAATCTGTAGCGGAACGGCGGAGTCGTTTCGACTGCGCTCCTCGCTTCCGCTACAGTCGAACCAATGCGCCAACCGCTCGCGCGCCCAAGCCACACTGGCCGAATCATTGCAGTCCAATTCCTCGGCCATCACCGCAAAATCCTCGCACAGCCTCACCGCCATGCCATCGTCCTTCGACAGCGTCAGGAGCCAATCACGCAACGTTTCCAAGTCATAGTAAAGCGCCCGCACATCCTCGCGCACGATGGCAATCTCCGCCAGCACCACGCGCCCCTCATCCTTCACAAAGCCAAACAGATCGTTCATGCCCGCGTCGGCCCAGAATTCCACCACGCCGTCACGGATCGCCTCCAGGGGCAGTGCATAGATCGTCTTTCCCGGCCCCCCCAGCTTGGGATCGAAGGTGGACTTGATGTTGGTCAACCCGCGCACCGGCGCGCCTTGCGCATCGACCACGCAGAGCTCGCCGTTCACGTCGATCCGTGCCACCAAGCCATTAGCAGGCGCGTCGTCGGATAGCCGTGCGCGGAACCTCATCCAGGCGCAATCGAACACCCGCGTCGCCCACGACTCGCCTATGCCCGCTTCGATGCGTTCGCCGCTTTTCCGTTTGGCGAATGGCATCGGCTCCGCCGTCCGCCACGCGGTGATTTTCAGCGGGGTGACGGACGTGTAAATGCTCGCGCCGACATTGAGGAGCAGGTCGTCGATTGAAACCGATGAGGAGGACGGTGAAGAATGAATCATTTGAGTGAGAATGGAGCCCCGCAGAGAGGGGCTCCCGAAGACCTGGATCGCGTCATTGCCAGAACAACTCCTTTCGACCGCCCATCGAGGAGATGCCCATTTTCATGTTTACGGTCGCCTGGCTGGGAAAATTGGTGAACGTGACCACCAACTGGCCGCTGGTATTGACCGAAAAACTTGGCGCCCCCAGCCCCGGGTAATTGGCAAATGAACGAGGTATCGCCAGTTCCTTTACATATCCGTTGCCCCCGTAACCGTCGCGCATGATGAACAGCAGATAGCGGAAATCATAATTACTGGCCGTGAGCATCACGCTCATCAGCGATCCGAGTTCGCCGGTCTGACAATCGGTGACCGTGGTGACGGCGTTAGTGAGATTTACCTCAAGCCTGCGCAGCCTCGCAGCGGAATTCACGGAGCCGTCGCTGTTGCGCTTGAAGGAATCGACCTGAGACAGATTTCCGAACTTCACCTCGCCCCAGGAAAGCACCTCTCCCGTAAAAAACACTCGGCCCAGTCCGCCGACCAACGTGGCCACGGAAGAGGATCCCAGATTCTCCACCTTGATGGTGCCGTCCGCCGAAACGGTGCTCGCGGCACAGGCCACTTGAATAATGTTCGCCGCGCTGCGCGTCCAGACAGTGAAGTCCAGCGATGCGTTGTAGAGGTTGAAAGCGTCCGTGGAGCTAGTTCCCACGATGATCGATGGCACGGTGTTGTTGGCCCGGTTGATGGTGCACCGGCGAAGCCCGGAACCGTGAAACGAATCCGATCCCACCGAGGTGACGCCCGTCGCCGGATTCGTCTCCGAACGGGTAAACTTCATTGCGGTCAGACAGCCCTGCTCGAAGACGGAATCTTCTATGATCGTGAACTCGGTGAAGGTGCCACTGCTGATCGCGTTGCTCAGCTCCACACCCGTCTTCAGATTGTCGAACCTGCAATCACGGATGCGCACGCCGCCGGTGCCCTTGACCAAGATACCGATCAGACCGCTTGAGCCCTTGATCGTCAGTCCACGAATTTCAGCCTGATTAAACTGGCCGCTTCCGCCCGCCGTCACCAACGCGGCCTTGGTTTCGCCTGCACCCACAGCGATGGCGGACGCATCGATGATCGTCTTATACGTGTTTTCTCCTGTGATTGAAACCATCGAGAAACCGGAGTTCAACTGATTCAGGGGCGCAGAAATCTTGTAGGTTCCGGCCGGAAAATAGAGCGTCTTGTAGCCATTGGCCTTGCACCAATTGATCGCGTTATTGATCGCGACCGTATCATCAGTTGAGTCATTCCCGCTCGCCCCCCAGTCCGCAACCGATGCCTCGATTTCCAAAAAATCAGGCGAGGCGGCTCTCAGGGTATTTACGGTAGAACAACTGAAAAGGACGGCGAGAAGCAGTCCTGAAATTCTGACACGGACATTACATTTATTTGGGGTATTCATTGGGGGTATGGGGTGAAAATTGTTACGAATGCCCGGTCAGCGGTTGATTTCCTTCACCGTGATTTCGTCGATCAGTAGTCCGTCCAGTTGTCTGTCGTTGCGGATGCGACCTCACGCCACCCGCGAGCAGCAAGGCGGCGGCCGTAACGGTAAATAGAAATACAGGGGTCTTCATAATAGCAGGCACCGGATTCACCTGTCGACCGCCTCGACCGTGATGTCGTCGATACGCAGTTCAGTAAGTTCACGATCATTGCGAATGATCAGGTTGAGCCGTCCGCCGGGGCCTTTGAACAAAAGCGTGACTTGTTGCCACTCCTCGGTGGGTTTCCATGCACCGACATATGAATACCCTTCGTTGCCATAAGGGTCGGAACAGATACCGATCAGGCGGGCGGTGTCTGCGTCGGCTCCGCCACCCTTCACCCATACGTTGAGACGGTAGCGACGATCCGGCTCCAGTCGCTCCAACGGCCGGACAGCATTCAGAAACACATGCGGTCGCCGGCCGGCTTTGTTCTCCAGCACCAAAGCACGCGAGCCTTGGCGTCCCTCCAAGTCCCGCACTTTCGACTGCGGTATGGGTTGAAGATGGGAGGTCGCCTGCCACCGATTCGGAATCGTGTCGGCGGCATACTCCTCAAAGTCCTCTTGGAAAACCGCCGAAGCAGCTGCGGCAGTCTCCGCCGGTCCACGGTCCTGCACGGCCTGCCCGCCGGAATCGCTCAGGCGCAACCAGCCGAGCAAATCGATTTTCCGGTCATGCGCGATGGCGATGCCGTAACGCTCCATGAACCTCCGGTTGATGATCGCGTCGTCATCGTTGAGGAGCACATCGAAACGCAGCGCCGTTCCCGCCGCCGGGCGGACACCCTCGATTTCCGACCACGGAATCGCCGCGGCATAGACCGTCTCCCCCGCGTTCAATTGCACATGCAGACGCGCGCCAACGGCCGCTCTGCGCATGCGTCCGTTCCACACCTCCGGCCCCTTCGGAGTCAGCGCCAGGGTGAAGCCCGTCATCGGGCCGGCTTCGGACGAGACGATAAACTGCACGCTGTCCTGATTCCAGGTGTCCGCTCCCGCCAGCTCTTGGTTGAACAGCTGATCGGTCACCCGCGCCGCGATATAAAAAAAGTTCGCATCCCACATCGTGTAAACCACGCCGGACAAATCCTCGCGGCTCCACGACGCGCCAAATGATCCGCGTGCATACTCCTGCCGGTCGAGGTGCAGGGGCGCGGCCGCCTCCCAGCCCTTGAGCGTTCCATCGAGCGCTGGAGGTTTGGCGGCGCGCACACTCAGCTCATAATCCAGAGTGAGCGGAACCTGAAACCGCCTCAGCGCGGCGTCCCGGTTGTTGGTATCAACCTCCGCGATCACCCGCCACTCGTGGAAGGAGGGCGAGCGTTTCGTCGCGGGCAGCATCACCTCGATCTGCCGGACCGCCCCCGGAGCCAACTCGGCGACCTCTGCGACCGCGAGGGAGGGCGTGCCCAGTCCGTCCTGGATGCGCAGCGTCGCCGTGATTGGTTCCTCGCCATGATTCACCAGACGCAGCGGCAGCGATCCCTCTGGGATCAACCGCGAGAGCACCGGCACCGTGATTTCCAACGGCGGCAGCACCGCGAAGTCATCGTGCGGCACCCGCACCGGCGGCTTGCCTGGCACGGTCAACACCGTATCGAAACGCTTTGCACCGGCGACACCGGCGACAACGTGAAACTCCACTTCTTGCGAGGTCGCCGCATACACCGCTCCTCGCCATTCCTCGGGGCTGCATTTCCAACCTGCGGGCAGATCCAGACGCACCGCAGCGTTGTAGTTTTTATCTGAATATGAGTGCAGCCGCACTTTCACGGGAACCTGCTTCCCCGGTATAAACTGGATGCGTTCCACCAGTTTTCCCTCTTCGGAAGGCGCATGAGCATAAGCCCATAGCGGGAAAAAGAGGGTGGAAGCGCCTTCGTCCAGCGCCGCGAACACCCGGTCGTAAACCGTCTCCATCATTCCCAACCGTTCCGACTGCTTCGCCTGGCCCCACTCCTCCAACATCGCGCGCTCGTCTCGCAACTGGCGCCAGTGATGAAGCACCCAACGCAGCGAGGGCTGGTCCAGATCACCCGCCACAAGTTCCGCCAGACGCTTCACCCGGCGCCCATACTCTTGGTCGCCACGCGACACCGGTGCGGAAGATGGGGGCAGTTCCGCCGCCTGCAAATGAAGCGCCAGCGAGAGCCAGCGCAGGGCCTGCGCCACGACCGCCTGCTCCGCTCCGCCCTGCGTCCTCGGTTTCCATCCCATTAAGGCCCTCTGCAACGCTGCGACGGCCTGTCCATCATCGGGCTTCATCGCCGCCAAGGTTTTCCAATCCGCGACGGACTCCAGGGGCGAGCCCGTGAAGAGGCGGCGGTAACGTTCCTGCGCCCGTCCCAGAGAGTCCGCATAGGCCATGCGGAGCACGCGTGAACCCGGATTTCTGATGTAGATCGGGCTGCCGGAGAGCGTCAACTCGATGGCGTCACCCGTCACGGAGGGAATTGCCTGCGCATTTCCATACATATCATAGACCGCCGGCACTCCCGTGAAGTCCCCGGCCTGCAACCGGAGCACGCCCTTCTCCACTGGCGACCACGCCATCACGAGCGGCACGCCGGCCTTCTCGTAAACCGCCACCCAGGCTTCAGCCGACTTTTCCAACCATCCCGCAAAACGATGCGCATGCGTGAACGTCACATGCGCGTTCAACGAAGCCGCCATCGGAAACGGACGTCCGTTGTCGTAAATGCCGAAGTGATTATCGAAGGAATACAGCCCGTGCCGCCACATGCCCACCGCCGCGGCGATCGCCATGTGGCGCGGCGCCCACTGCGCACGCTTTAATTGATCGGCTTTTTCCGGATAACCCCACTCGGTGGTAAGCTGGATCTTCATCCCGCCGAGTTCGTCGATGATTTGATCCACCTGCTCAAGTTGTGTGAGCGTGCCGTAGGTTTCCGGTGGAGATGACCAACTGTAGGGATGCGTGATCAATGCATCCAACCGGTCAAACAATCCGCGGGCGGCCTGCATGCGCAACCAACCGATGTCGATCTGCGCCGTCCCGGAATTGGCGATCAGCGCGTCGGGACTCCCCGAACGCACGCCCGCCGCGCCGTGCCGCGCGATCTCCGTATAGAGAAACTTGGTTGGTCCGTTGTCTTCGTTGCCCAGCTCAAAGACACCCACCTTGTCCCCGAAGACCCGTGCTTGCTCGGCATGTAAACGTCCATACGCCGGCGCGAATCGCTCCTGGTTAATCCGATAAAACGACGGTTGGTTATAGACGGTGTTGAAATACACCAGATCCATCCCCGCGTGATCAAGGCGCTCCACCTCCGACACCGCCAAGGACAAGTCGATTCGCCCCGGCTCGCGCTCCAGCATTTTCCACTGGCTCGTGTTGCCAAATCGTTCCCACACACCGCCAGTCTTCGCCACGCGGTCAAGGTCGTGCGTCGCTTTCCAGAATATGCCGCCCAAGAGCGCCCAGTGTCTGGCATAGGCCCGCTCTTTTTCTCCATGAGCAAGCGCCGATGCATCAGCCAGCATTCTCGCCGCCCGTATGCTACCGCCGGCTCCCGGCAACTGGCCGTCGGCATCAGAGAGTTGCCAACGAAGGTCGTAGACTCCCGCCTTCAGGGAAGGAGTGAACGGCAACGACTCATGCGACGATCCGCCAATGCGTCCAACCGCGAGGCGCTGTTCTCCGACTTGCTGTCCGCTAGCCGCGTCCACAATGGAAACCAACGCCACCAGTCCGATTTGCTCCTGTTGTGCGGCGTTGGTGACGACAAAACGAAAACTCGGCGCCTCCCCCCAGCCGATGGCGTGCGGTTGTTCGGGCACAAGCTCAGTCGCTATAAAATTTCTAGATCTACCCGTCGCGTAAACTGAGACGTCATCCATAACCAATGTGCCCGTCGAGTCCTTGAGTTCCACTCCCACGCCGACCAAGCGCAATGGCGGGTCAAGACGGCGGTTCTTGTCCCCGGAGGCCCAAGCAGGTGCGATATCCGCCAAAGGAAACATCACCTCGCCCCACCCGTCATTCTCGATCCGCCGGGTAACAATGTAGGTTTCACCGGATGCGTCATTGATCCACAATCGCAACGGAAGACCCCGTTGCTTCTCATCGGCATGCACCCACACGGAGATACTGGTCGGCTGGCCAAAGAGCGGTCGGTTAAAATCAAAACGGACAAAGTTGTTTTTTGAGTCGTGAGCCTCCGTAAGATCCCACGTCAGGCGGGCAGCCCGCTCTCCTGAATGCGTGATCGCGCTTTCGGCCTCGACAGCTCCCTTGGCCTCGCTGCGTCCGCGATGTAACGTGGGCAACCAAGACTCAAAACTCTCCAGAGAGTAGTTCGATATATCGCTGCTTGGCAGCGCGGAAACCATCGAACCGAACGGGGCAAGTAGCAGCACAATCAAAAACAGTTTGGGGAATCTAATTATCATAAGATTAAAAAGGGAGTGATGGAACACTCCGCACTCCGCGGTCTTTCACGGTATAGCCATCTGACCTTCCCTTACGGGTCTTCGAATTGCATTATTGACGTGCGGCCACAAGGCTGCCGCACGTGAAATTCAGTTACGCAGGCCCGAGGCCAAATCGAAGTTCCGCGGCTGGGAATCCACGCTCAATCCATTGGATCCGCCTCTCCATGGTCGAAGCACAACCCGGCCATCTCCGTAAAGAACCGGTGCTTGTGAAACTTCATGCGGCGGTGGGTTATTTGAGAAAATCTGGGCGGCTTCTGTCACCAAAGCCATTTGCGCCGACAAGGCGTTGGCTAGATTTGATCGGTTCGAATCCGTCGAACCACTGGAGACAGGAAACGGACTTTGGTATACATAACTACACCAATTGCCCGCTCCCGGTTTATTGAAAAATTGATTATCGTCGCCGGGACAACGGAGCACCTGAGGCTTGCCGGCCCCCGTCAAGGCGCCGACGCCCTCTGGACCGCCTAGATAGCCCATGGACGCCAAAAACCCCAGGCCATTGGATTTGATTGCCGGATCCGTTGACGATCCCCCCACTGAGAGGGCTGAGGGAGCCGCACCATTGTTCCACCAATTCTGAACTGGCAGCTGCCCCTTGTGGTCGGCGGCATAAGTGAACAGTCCGACGCCAATCTGCCGCAAGTTGGACACGCATTGGCTGCGTTGGGCTTGGAGCCGCGCCCTGCCGATCAACGGTATCGAAATAGCGGCTAACACCAACACGACCGCAATAACGATGAGAAGCTCCACCAAGGTGAAGCCCCCGGTAATGCAACTGATATTGTTTCGAGATTTTTTCACGGGGTAGACGGCTCCGGAAAACAATATTTAACGCCCGCGATTACGACGGATCCCAATTGTGGCAATAAACACGCCAGAGCCGAGTAAAACCGCCCATGTAGAGGGTTCGGGGATCGCGGGAGTAAGCTCAAATGTAGCCGTGAAAATCGTGCCGGCATTCGCCACGCGCCCCCACTGGTTATTGGGCGACGTAAAGGAAACCCCGGAATTGTTCGCGACAAAGGTTGTCCGGTATAGGACCGATGTAATAGATTCTGAATACTCCGGCAAGGCACTGAATGAAATGGTCGTTGCGCTAGGACCGCTGGTTCCCGATGCAGCCAAAGTCCGTATAGTATGCCAAGTAGTGCCGCCATCAATACTGTAGGCCGTGGTCGAGGTGGCCTTTGAATCAAAGTTTCTCAACCCATCGGTAAACGTGACGCCAAGCGCGGTGGATCCGGTGGACGAGAAATCAAAACTGTATACAAACGAAGCCGCGATACGACCACCGAAAGCCCTGACGTAGCCGTTATTCGAACCATCGCGCTCGGCCTGAACCGCGTCTTTAGTAAAGACATCGGCGTTGAACGTGGTTATAAAGTTAGTGTCGTTCTTTAACGAATAAGTGTATTTCCCGTCGACAATATTGTCACTGGATATGGTTAGCGCCGCACTGGCCACCTGAGCCAGATGAACACAAAGAACCGACAGGCTGATAATTTTAGCTATCTGTAGCGTTTTCATAGGAGTTTTGGTTTTGAGGTTAGGGTTGACGGAAAATCAGAAAGCCATCGGAAGGATCATGCGTTGGTAGCTGGCGCGTGCTGGCGCGTGCTGGCGCGCGCGATGACGGTCGTTTTCAAGACTGCCCGGCTTGCCGGGGCATGTTTTTGAGTGATGCGCCGAAGGAGTATCTCCGCCGCCTTCACGCCCATCTCACCGATGGGCTTGCGAACACTGGTCAAAGAGGGAGTCGCCTGCTCTGCGGCCTTCAGATCATCGAAGCCAGTCACCGCCAAATCGTCCGGCACGCGCAGTCCCCGATCTTGCACATACTCCAACGCCTCCACCGCCAGCAGATCGTTGGCGCAGACCAACGCGTCCGGGCGATTTTCCATTGCAAGCAAAGCGTCGACCTCACCGACTAGCGCTTGGCGATAGGCAGACATCGGCGTGGCCAGTTTCAAGCGCCTCACCAGCGCCCGCTCCACCGGCAGGCCGCAGTCTCCCAATGCCCAACGATAGCCATCCAACCGGTTTTCCACGGTCGTCGAACCCTCCTCGCCACCCAGCCAAGCGATACGCCGATAACCCCGGTTAACCAGCGCGGTCGTCAGATCGTAGGCCCCTTGAAAATCGTCAGCTAACACACAGTCCACCTCGATGCCCGGACAGTATTTGTCCACCAACACCAAAGGAAATTCGGCCACCTTCAGCCTGAGTATCCGTTCGGAAATATCTCCGTAGGCTACCGGGAAAATGATCGCGCCATCCACGGGAAGATCCGACAAGGCGGCCAAGTGGTCGCGCTCTTGCTCGCAATCGCGACGCGCATCCAAAATCAGCGTCTGCACGCCTTGCGCGTCGAACACGGACTGAACCCCGGCGGCAATCAGTCGCGTCGTCTCATCCTCCAGATTCGGCAACACCAGCGCCACTCGACCGTGCTTGGCAGAGGTCGGGACGACAAACACGCCCTTGCCTTGGGCCCCACGCAACAGTCCCTCGTCGATTAAGCGCTTCAGCGCCCGGCGGACCGTCTGTTCATTGGCCCCACCCACCAACCGGGCAATCTCCCGCGGCGTCGGCAATTGCTGACCGGCCACAAAACGCCCGGCCTCCAGCCACCCACGCAAAGTAACCTCCAGCTGTTCGCGCGAATGCGACAGCGCTGCGGCAAGGGGGAACTGGGGCACCACTTGTATCACTTAATTGATATAAGTTGATTACGTGCATAAAGAGTCAACCAAATTATTCATCGAGGGAACCAGCTTGCAGGCATCCCTAGGCAGGCCACGCTATCTGCATCCATCTCACTTCCTTCAATCAAGTGACCAAACATTCCACTTCATCGGGAGCACCACTCCACAAACAGATCGAAGCCACCGTCCGCCAATGGATCGCCGAGGGACGCTACGGCGCCGGTGACCAACTTCCGCCTGCCCGCGAGATGTCCGAATCGTGCGGCATCAAGGAGCAAACTGTCAGACGCGCCCTCAAGCGCCTCATCGACGAAGGAGTGCTCAAGGGAGCCCAAGGCAAGGGCGTCTTTGTCAGCGCCACCGGCACCAAGCACAAACGCGTCGCCCTTGTGTTGCCTAACCTTGAAGACGAACTCACCAGGCAGATTGCCCGCGGCACCCAGGACACCCTCGATGCCGCCGGCCTCCAAACCTTCATCCTCGACGCAGGCCGTGACTCGGCCAAGGAGGACGTCCATATCGTCGATCTCCCCACACTCCCTATCGACGGAGCCATTATCTTCCCCATCTCCTATGGAGACATATCCGAGCATATCCTTCGTCTGAAGGACGCCGCCCTGCCTTTCGTGCTCATCGACAAGTATTTTCCCGGCATCGCCTGCGACTGCGTGCTCGCCGACGACTACGGCGGCACCTATGCCCTCACCACCGAACTCGCTCAACGCGGTTACCGCCGCTTCGGCTGGTTGAGCGGCGAAGCCGGCTCCACCACGGTCGAAAACCGCCTCGAAGGCTTTCGTTGGGCGCTGGGCGACCAAGGAATCCCCATTTCTCGTCAACAAGTCCGTCGTCTGAAGCTGGAAACGCCCACCGAAGATTTCCGGCCCAAGGTCGCGGTCGAGATCGACGCACTGCTCGCCTTGCCCGCTGAAGCCCGTCCCGAGATCATCGTCTGCTCCAACGATCTGATCGCTCTGGAAACCATGTGGGCGCTTCGCCAACGCGGTCTGGACGTGCCAGGTGATATTGGTGTCACGGGCTTCGATGACTCCAAAGCTGCTCTAGAGTCCGGCCTGACCAGCGTCCAGAAATCCATCACCCAAATGGGATCCAAAGCCGCCGAGTTGCTCCTGAACCGCCTCACGCGCAAATCCGCGCCCCCCGAACGCGTAGTGCTACCGACCGCCCCCGTCTTTCGCCATAGCACCGAACGCCAAACAACCTGAGGACCCACGCAACCGGAAGCGTCAGAGCTCAACGAGCAAAGGAAAGAGGATCAAGAGGTCCGGACGGACGCAGTGGAGCGCGACGGTGGTGCGCAGGCCGCGGTCTTCGAGCGTGGGCGCGTCGGCACCCAGATCAGCAGTTGGCAAATGGGGATTGAAAATACGCCGCTCATTGCGTGGGAGATTCAGCCGGCCGCCCCGTGTTATGCGTCGATCTACTGGGCGGGCAGCAAGCAACCGGAACGCCTCGGCGCGCTGTCGTGGGCGGAATTGTCCTTCGCGGTGATTCTTTGGTTGGAGGAGGAGACTGTGTGATTGACCAGGGCGCGGAGGGGGGCACAGGGATTTGGTCACAAAAAGGCCCGTGTGGATTCACATGGGCTTTTGGCGTTTAAGGGCGTTTTCGCTTCGCCAGGTCGGCGGTGATTTCGTCGGCGATGTTGCGGGTCGTGGGGGCTGGGGGCGCAGGGGGGGCCGGCCGGTAGACCGAGGCATTATTGTGGGGCCCTGACTGATTCGCTATCGACCAGTAAAAAATGATGCCGAACAACGGGAGAAACAGAAGGAGGACAAGCCATGTCGTGCGGTCCGCTCCGGTGTGACTGCGCAGGCAATGCCAGATCGCCTGCAGCCATATGGCGAAGTAAACGATGGTGATGGCCCACGCGGCCCCGGGATTTGCCTGTGACCACATCATCACACGGGTGGGGAAGTAAAACGGCCCGGCGAACATATCGTTCATCATCCGACTGCTTTCCTGCATGATCTTTTGGATTTCGGCGGGGTTCATCACTTGGATTTAGCTGCGGTTTGTTGGGCGAGGATGCGGGCGCAGACGGCTACGCACTCGTTGCAGATGGAGACGGCCCGGAAAAGTGAACGGTCTTTGTTTTGGAGCTGCTGAGTGCGCTTAACCTCACTGAAAATCAGGTTCTTGCGGAGCCTGAAAAATGGGGCGGCCTACGGGATTCGAACCCGCGACCCTTAGAATCACAATCTAATGCTCTAACCAACTGAGCTAAGGCCGCCGTGAGAGTCGGGCAAAATCAGGATCGCCGGGCCTGCTGTCAACCTCTTCTTCCGAACCTTTCCCGTTGCCGAGGGTCCGGTTTGAGCCGACAGTCGGGTTGTCATGCCCCGCGTCCGGATCGTCACCTACAACATCGCGCATGGTCGCGGTCTCTCACCGATCCAGGGAATGACCACGCGCCGGCGTATTCGCGCCACCTTGCTCAAGATCGCACGGCTGCTGGCCGACCTGAAGCCCGACATCGTCGCCTTGCAGGAAATCGACGAGAACTCGCGCTGGGCCGGGAATTTCGATCACCTTGAGTTCCTGCGGGAATTCGGTGGTTTTGAACACTCGGTCTTCGGCATCAACAACCGCCGGGCGGGCCTGCTCAATCTCAGCTACGGCAACGCCATTCTCTCCCGCCACCCGATCGCCGAGTGGGAGAACATTGCCTTCGGGCAGAGCAAGGTCGGGGAGAAGGGGTTTCTTTTTGCCGAGATCGACATCGGGGGCCGGCACATTCCGGTCGCCAACATGCATCTGCATTACCGGTCGCGCGTGCATCGTTTCGCCCAGGTCGACCGGTTTCTCGCCTACTTGCGGGACAAGCAGCGCGACCGCCAAACGCATTGGGCGTTGCCGCCGATCGTCTGCGGC
>LNAP01003732.1_pt1 | contig 17447 bp, 19 predicted proteins | sample 602601 | NCBI WGS metagenome assembly LNAP01 (sample SAMN02440304, study PRJNA202911) | soil metagenome | biome: Subtropical and temperate rainforests or woodlands; isolation source: soil samples (1 kg each in a 20% v/v slurry with milli Q water) were... ... | reverse complement strand
TATGTGCCTGCATGTTGTTCCTTCAAATGAGTGGGTGCGCGATGGGGCGCGGCGATCAGAAATCGCTCGTGCCAGCGGCACCGGAACGGCCCCGGCTGGCAGCCGCCGCAAGGGCCGCGAACGCGTCCAGCGATTCACCAGGCGCCATCACGGCCTCGGCGGCCTGCTCCGATCGCCGGTTGAACCGCTCTGCCGAGGCCGCACGCTCACCAGCCGCCTCGGTGTCGAAGCGTGGGTCCGCGTTGGCCGCGTGCAGCGCTTCGGCTGGGGGTAGCGGCGGCGCCGTGAGCTTGACGTTGTTGGCGCGGCGCAACAACACGCCCCGCAGCAATCAGGGCGGCTTCGCCTTCCAGGGCGCGGGCGCGTCGCCCTCGGATGCCGCCACGCCGGCGCAGTACAGCCCGGCCAAGGTCGGCAACGACGCCTCGGCACGTCCATGGGAGCACAACGCGACCGCTTTCGACGCAACGCCCGAGCGCAGCAGTGGTTCGTCCATGGCCGGCGCCGCGGGTGCCGCGGGCGGCAGCATGATCGGTTCGGCGCTGAGCGGTGCGCAGTCCTGGGGCATCCCGGCGGGCTTCGACGTCGACGGCTTCCTGGGGGCGGCGAAGCGCAACTTCGTCACCTTGCAGGACGCCTGGGACCGTTCCGACATCACGATGTTGCGTTCGATGATGACCGACGCGATGGTCGGCGAGATCCGCTCGCAGCTGGCCGAGCGTGAAACGCACACCGGCGGCCAGCCCAACAAGACCGAGGTCGTGATGCTCGACGCGCAACTGCTCGGCATCGAGGAACTGCCTGACGCCTACATGGCCAGCGTCGAGTTCTCCGGGATGATCCGCGAAGACGCCTCGGCCGGCCCGAGCCCGTTCCGTGAAGTCTGGAACATGACCAAGCCGGTCGACGGCCGTGGCGGCTGGGTGGTCGCTGGCGTGCAGGCGCTGCAGTAAAACGGCGCTGTCCGGCGGCAACGGGCCGCCGACGCCATCGATAATGGGGACATGGCCACACCATCGTCCCCTTTTTCTTTTCTCGACGGCTTGTTCGAGCGCGTCGGCAGCCGCCTGCAGCCGCCCGCCTGGGCGGTCCACGAGATCCAGCATCGCGCGGTCCTGTTCCTGAACCACGTGCTGCAGCAGGAGCCCGAAGCCCAGCAGCGGCTGGTGCGTCAGAAGGGGCGCGTGGTGCAGATCGAATGGCGCTTCGTCACGGTGCGCCTGATCGCGACGCCCGCCGGTCTGCTCGACCTCGCGCCCGAGGACGCCGTCCCCGAACTCACGCTGATGGTGGCCGATACGTCGCCGCTGGACATCGCACGCACCACGCTGCGCGGCGACAAGCCGACGGTGCGCATCGTCGGCGACGTGCAACTGGCGGCCGAGGTCAACTGGCTGGTCGACCATGTGCGATGGGACGTTGAGGACGACCTGGCGCGCCTGATCGGCGACGTGCCGGCGCACACGGTGGCCGGCGTCGCGCGCAAGGTGGCGGGCGCGGTGCGGCAGTTCGCGTCCGGCAAGCCGGGACAACCGGGCTCCGGCGGCGCGAGCGCTGAATGAGCCGCCTGTACCGCGGCGTCTTCATCGTCTGGGTCGCGCTGCGCTACGGCCTGGACGAGCTCGTTCTCACGAGCTTCCAGAAGCCCTGGCTGCGCATCGTGGCGCGCATCGTCTCGGTCGGGCGCAACCTCGACGCGCCCCGCGGCCAGCGGCTGCGCGAGGCGCTGGAGCGCCTCGGCCCCATCTTCGTGAAGTTCGGCCAGGTGCTGTCGACGCGGCGTGACCTGCTGCCGCCCGACATCGCCGACGAACTGGCCTGGCTGCAGGACCGCGTGCCGCCGTTCCCGTCCGCCATCGCGATCGCGACCATCGAGCGGGCCTTCCGCCGGCCGGTCGCCGACATCTTCGTGCAGTTCGACGAGACGCCGGTGGCCAGCGCATCGATCGCGCAGGTGCACTTCGCCACCATCCGCGACCGCCAGGGCATCGTGCGCGATGTGGCCGTCAAAGTGCTGCGCCCCGGCATGCGCGTCGTCATGGAGAAAGACCTGGCCCTCATGAAGATGATGGCCGGCTGGGTCGAGAGCCTGTCGGCTGACGGCAAGCGCCTGAAGCCCCGCGAGGTGGTGGCTGAGTTCGACAAGTACCTGCACGACGAGCTCGACCTGGTGCGCGAAGCCGCCAATGCCGCGCAGCTGCGCCGCAACATGGAGAAGCTCGAGCTGGTGATGATCCCCGAGATGTTCTGGGACTTCTGCCACCCCGAGGTGATGGTGATGGAGCGCATGCATGGCGTGCCGATCGCCCAGCTCGACCGCCTGCGCGCCGCCGGCGTCGACATCCCGAAGCTGGCGCGCGACGGCGTCACCATCTTCTTCACCCAGGTGTTCCGCGACGGCTTCTTCCACGCCGACATGCACCCGGGCAACATCCAGGTCAGCCTGGCGCCGGCCACCTTCGGGCGCTACATCTCGCTGGACTTCGGCATCGTGGGCACGCTCACCGAGAGCGACAAGGAATACCTGGCGCAGAACTTTGTCGCCTTCTTCCGGCGCGACTACAAGCGCGTGGCCGAACTGCACCTGGAGAGCGGCTGGGTGCCCGAGGGCACGCGCATCGACGAGCTCGAAGCGGCGATCCGTACCGTGTGCGAACCGTACTTCGACCGTCCGCTCAAGGAGATTTCGCTGGGCATGGTGCTGATGCGCCTGTTCCAGACCTCGCGGCGCTTCCACGTCGAGATCCAGCCGCAACTGGTGCTGCTGCAGAAGACGCTGCTCAACATCGAAGGGCTCGGACGCCAGCTCGATCCCGAACTCGACCTGTGGGCCACGGCGAAGCCCTTCCTCGAAAAGTGGATGATCGACCAGGTCGGCCCGAAGCGGCTGTTCGCGCAACTGCGCGCCGAAGCGCCGCGCTACGCCAAGCTGTTGCCCCAGTTCCCGCGCCTGCTGCACGAATTCCTGGAGAACCGGCCGGCCGACCATCGCCGCGAGCTTGGCCGCGCAGAAGCGCACCAACCGCCTGCTGCAGATCGTGATCGCGGTTGGCATAGGTTTTGTATTGGGTCTGATCGTGATGCAGGCCGTGGTCCGCATCCGCCTGTTCTGAGCCCCCACCGGCCGCCGCCGGATTGATCAACGAGGAGAGTCCGTCGTGCTGTTGACCCTGGTCATCGTCTATCTGCTGTTCACGATCGCCATCGGCCTGTACGCGGCCAAGCGGGTCAAGAACACCACCGACTTCGCGATCGCCGGGCGGCACCTGCCGCTCTTCATGATCGTCACGACCACCTTCGCCACCTGGTTCGGCTCCGAAACGGTGCTGGGCATCCCGGCCAAGTTCATCGAAGGCGGTCTTGGCAGCGTGGTCGAAGACCCCTTCGGCGCCGGCACCTGCCTGATCCTGGTGGGCCTGTTCTTCGCGGGCAAGCTCTACCGCATGACGCTGCTGACCATCAGCGACTACTACCGCGAGCGCTACGGCCGCGTGGTCGAGGTGGCCTGCTCGCTCATCATCATGCTGAGCTACCTGGGCTGGGTGTCGGCGCAGGTCACCGCGCTGGGGCTGGTGTTCAACGTGCTGTCGGCCGGCGCCGTCAGCATTCCGGTCGGCATGGTGATCGGCGTGGTGTCGATCCTGGCGTACACGCTGTTCGGCGGCATGTGGTCGGTGGCCGTGACCGACTTCATCCAGATGATCATCCTGGTCGTCGGGCTGACGGTGATCGCCGTCTTCGCCGGGCAGATGGCCGGCGGTGCCGACAAGGTGGTGGCCTTCGCGGTCAGCAAGGACCTCTTCAAGTTCTGGCCCGAGCCGAACTACAAGGACATGGTGTTCTTCTTCGCCGCGGCCATCACCATGATGCTGGGCTCGATTCCCCAGCAGGACGTGTTCCAGCGCGTGATGTCCGCCAACAGCGTGAAGGCAGCCACGCGCGGGCCGGTGATCGGGGGCGTCGCCTACATCCTGTTCGCCTTCGTCCCCATGTTCCTGGTCGCCAGCGCGCTGCTGATCATGCCCGAGCAGACCGCGGCGCTGCTCAAGGACGACCCGCAGAAGGTGCTCCCCACGCTGGTGCTCCAGAAGATGCCTTTCGTGATGCAGGTGCTGTTCTTCGGCGCGCTGCTCTCGGCCATCAAGTCGACCGCCTCCGCCACGCTGCTGGCCCCCAGCGTGACCTTCACCGAGAACATCTGGCGCCAGTTCCGGCCCGCCGGCACCGACCGCGAGAACCTGCTGACCATGCGCCTCACCGTGCTCGTCTTCAGCGCCGCGGTGCTGGCCTACTCGATCCGCATGCAGGGCACGCCGATCTACGAGCTGGTGTCGGGCGCCTACCAGGTGCCGCTGGTCGGCGCCTTCGTGCCGCTGGTGTGCGGGCTGTACTGGAAGCGTTCCACCACGCAGGGCGCGATGGCGGCGGTGGTGCTGGGCATCGGCGCCTGGCTGCTCTTCCTGGCCATGCCCTGGAGCGCCGAGTTCCCGGCCCAGTTGGCTGGCGTGCTGGCGGCGTTCGTGGGCATGGTGGCGGGTTCGCTGGCGCCGCAGTGGGTGGCCAACACCCACACGCCGCACCGCCCGCTGGCTGTCGATCCCGCCTGAGGTGGACGGGGGCGGCGAGCGCCGACCCTATAATCGAGAGCTTTGCGAGCGGCCGCTGTGCCGCCTATTCTTCGCTCCAATTCCATGCCCATCTACGCCTACAAATGCAGCGCCTGCGGCTTTGCCAAAGACGCGCTGCAGAAAATGTCCGACGCTCCCCTCACGGTGTGCCCGGCATGCGGTGCGAGCGCATTCGAAAAGCAGGTCACCGCCGCCGGCTTCCAGCTCAAGGGCTCGGGCTGGTACGTGACCGACTTCCGCGATGGCGGCGGCAAGACCAGCGCCCCGGCGACGGATGCGGCCGGCACGGCCACTCCGGCCAAGCCGGCAGAAGGTGCCACGGCGCCGGCCCCGGCTTCTGCGCCGGCTGCGGCTGCTCCGAGTCCCGCGCCGGCCCCTGCACCCGCGCCAGCGGCCAAGAACGACTGAGGCCGCCGCCATGCACGCGCTGCGCAAATGGCTGCTGTCGGGCTTGCTCGTCATCGTGCCGCTGGTCATCACGCTGGGGGTGCTCAACTGGATCATCGGCACGCTCGACCAGACGCTCTGGCTGCTGCCCGAACAGTGGCAGACCTGGCTGACCGAGCACCGGGTGCGCGGCCTGGGCGTGCTGTTCACCCTGGCGATCCTGCTGGTGGTCGGCGCGGTCGCCAGCAATTTCGTCGGCAAGCGGCTGCTGGGCTGGGGCGACGCGGTGGTGCGACGCATCCCGGTCGTGCGCTCGATCTATTCGAGCGTCAAGCAGGTGTCCGACACGCTCTTCTCCGAGAACGGCAATGCCTTCCGTACCGCGGTGCTGGTCCAGTGGCCGCGCGAAGGGGTCTGGACCATCGCCTTCGTCACCGGCACGCCCGGTGCCGACGTGGTCGAGCATCTGGGCGGCGGCGACTTCCTCGGCGTCTACGTGCCCACCACGCCGAACCCCACCGGCGGCTACTTCGTGATGCTCAAGCGCAGCGACTGCATCGAACTCAAGATGAGCGTGGACGACGCGCTCAAGTACATCGTTTCGATGGGTGTGGTCGTTCCTGGCGGACCGGCAGCCCTCGCAACCCACAAATAACGCGCCCTCCGGCGCCGGAATCGACTTATGGCCATGCGTTCTCACTATTGCGGTCTCGTGACCGAAGCCCTGATGGGCGAAACCGTCACCCTGTGCGGCTGGGTCAACCGCCGGCGCGATCATGGCGGCGTGATCTTCATCGACGTGCGCGACCGTGAAGGCTACGTGCAGGTGGTGTGCGATCCCGACCGTGCCGGCACCTTCGCCGTCGCCGAGGACCTGCGCAACGAGTTCTGCGTGCAGATCAAGGGCCTCGTTCGCGCACGCCCCGAAGGCACCACCAACGACACGCTCAAGAGCGGCAAGATCGAAGTGCTGTGCCACGAGCTGAAGGTGCTCAACCCGTCGGTCACGCCGCCCTTCCTGCTGGACGACGACAACCTGTCGGAAACCACGCGCCTCACGCACCGCGTGCTCGATCTGCGCCGCCCCGCGATGCAGCGCAACATGATGCTGCGCTACAAGGTCACGATGGAAACGCGCAAGTTTCTCGATGCCAACGGCTTCATCGACATCGAGACGCCGATGCTCGGCAAGTCCACGCCCGAAGGCGCGCGCGACTACCTCGTGCCCAGCCGCGTGCACGACGGCAGCTTCTTCGCGCTGCCGCAGTCGCCCCAGCTCTTCAAGCAGCTGCTGATGGTGGCCGGCTATGACCGCTACTACCAGATCGTCAAGTGCTTCCGCGACGAAGACCTGCGCGCCGACCGCCAGCCCGAATTCACCCAGATCGACATCGAGACCTCCTTCCTGGCCGAAGAAGAGATCCGCGAAATGTTCGAGGGCATGATCCGCAACGTGTTCCGCAATGCCGCGGGCATCGACCTGCCGGTGTTCCCGACCATGACGTACGGCGACGCGATGTTCAAGTACGGCTCGGACAAGCCCGACCTGCGCGTGAAGCTCGAATTCACCGAACTCACCGAGCTGATGAAGCGCGTCGAGTTCAAGGTGTTCTCCAACGCTGCGACGATGAAGGACGGCCGTGTCGTGGCGCTGCGCGTGCCGGGCGGCGGCGCCGAAGGCGGCCTGTCGCGCGGCGAGATCGACGCCTACCAGGAGTTCGTCAAGATCTACGGCGCCAAGGGCCTGGCCTACATCAAGGTCAACGACGCGGCGGCGGGCCGCGACGGCCTGCAGAGCCCGATCGTCAAGAACCTCGACGACGCGACGCTCGCCGAGGTCGTCGCCCGCACCGGTGCGCGCAACGGCGACATCCTGTTCTTCGGTGCCGACAAGGCCAAGGTCGTCAACGATGCGATGGGTGCATTGCGTGTGAAGATCGGCCACAGCGCCTTCGGCAAGAAGGCCGGCCTGTTCGACGACCGCTGGGCGCCGCTCTGGGTGGTCGACTTCCCGATGTTCGAGTTCGACGAGGAAGGCCAGCGCTGGAGCGCCGTGCACCACCCGTTCACCGCGCCCAAGGACGGCCATGAAGACCTCATGGACACCGCTCCGGAGAAGTGCATCGCCAAGGCCTACGACATGGTGCTCAACGGCATCGAGATGGGCGGTGGCTCGGTCCGTATCCACCGCGAAGAGGTGCAGAGCAAGGTGTTCCGCGCGCTCAAGATCAGCGCCGAGGACGCGCAGCTCAAGTTCGGCTTCCTGCTCGATGCCTTGCAGTACGGTGCGCCGCCGCACGGCGGTATCGCCATCGGCCTGGACCGCCTCGTGATGCTCATGACGGGCGCCGAGTCGATCCGCGACGTGATCGCCTTCCCCAAGACCCAGCGCGCGCAGGACCTGCTGACGCAGGCGCCGAGCCCGGTCGACGAGAAGCAGCTGCGCGAACTGCACATCCGCCTGCGCAATGTCCAGCCCGCGGCCTGACAGAGACACAGGGGCGCGCGAGTGAACGCGACACGAAAGGGCATCTTCGGGTGCCCTTTTTTGCGCGTGCTGCATTGACCGTGCCATCGCGATGGCGCCTTTCAAGATTCCCGAGTCGGTGCTGGTCGTGATCCACACGCCCGCACTCGACGTGTTGTTGATCAAGCGCGCCGATGCCGACGACTTCTGGCAATCGGTGACGGGCAGCAAGGATGCGCCCGACGAGCCGATCGCGCTGACCGCGGCGCGCGAAGTGGCCGAGGAGACCGGCATCGACTGCGGTCCCGGCAGCGCGCTGGCATCGCAACTGCGTGACTGGCGGGTGCAGAACGTCTACGACATCTACCCGCGCTGGCGTGCCCGTTATGCGCCCGGCGTGACGCGCAACACCGAGCACCTCTTCGGCCTGTGCGTGCCCGAACGCATCGTGCCGGTGCTCTCGCCGCGCGAACACACGGCGTGGCAATGGCTGCCTTATTGCGATGCGGCGGACACCTGCTTTTCCCCTTCGAACGCCGAAGCCATCCTGCTGCTGCCACAATTTGTCCCATGAACGCGACCGCGAACACCTTTCGGGTGGCGACCTACAACATCCACAAGGGCGTGCAGGGCATCGGGCTGGCACGTCGGCTCGAGATCCACAACCTCGGCCATGCCATCGAGGGCCTCGACGCCGACATCGTCTGTCTGCAGGAAGTGCGCAAGATGAACCGGCAGGGTGCCTTGCGCTTCGCCCGCTGGCCCGACATGCCGCAGGCCGACTTCCTCGCGCCCGAGGGCTACACCGCCGTCTACGAAACCAACGCCATCACCCGGCATGGCGAGCATGGCAATGCGCTGCTCACGCGGTGGCCGGTGGTGCGCACCAGCCACCGCGACATCTCCGATCACCGCTTCGAGCAGCGCGGCCTGCTGCATGCGCATATCGACGTCGACGGCCGGGCGGTGCATGCCATCGTGCTGCACCTGGGTCTGATCAAGGGCAGCCGCGTGCGGCAGATCGCGCAGCTGCGCGACTTCATCGAACGGGAGATCCCGCCGGATGACGCACTGATCGTCGCCGGCGACTTCAACGACTGGGGCGCACGCATGCGCTATGCGATGAATGCGATGGGCCTGCGCGACTCGAGCGACCTGCGCGGCCCGCCCACGCTGACCTATCCGTCGCGCCTGCCGGTCACGCAGCTGGACTTCATCTACGCACGTCGATTCGCGCCGGCAGCCTGCAGCGTGCCACGCGGCCCGATCTGGGCGCGGATGTCGGATCACCTGCCGCTGCTCACCGACTTCGTACTTTCTCATTGACGGCGGTGCAGGGCGAGCGCCCCTGCAGGGCATGCGTTTTGGGGTTCGCTGGTACGATTCCCGCATGCTCAGGAAGATCGACGCCCCCCAGACCTCCGACACCCCGGCCGACGACGAGGGCACGCCCGTCTCCGTCAAGATCCGCGAGCGCCTGCAGGCTGCGCGCAAGCGCTTCAACGCCAACGACAACATCGCGGAGTTCATCCAGCCCGGCGAACTCGAGGCGCTGCTCGACGAGGTCGAGACCAAGATGAAGGGGGTGCTCGACAGCCTCGTGATCGACGTCGAGCATGACCACAACACCGACAACACCGCGCGCCGGGTCGCGAAGATGTACCTGAACGAGGTGTTCCGCGGCCGCTACGTGCCGGCGCCCTCGCTGACCGAATTCCCCAACGCCGAGCATCTGAACGAGTTGATGATCGTCGGGCCGATCACCGTGCGCAGCGCCTGCTCGCACCACTTCTGCCCGATCATCGGCAAGCTCTGGATCGGCGTGATGCCCAACGAGCACACCAACGTGATCGGCCTGTCGAAATACGCCCGCCTCGCCGAATGGATCATGGGTCGCCCACAGATCCAGGAGGAGGCGGTGGTGCAGCTGGCCGACCTGATCCAGGAAAAGACCCAGCCCGACGGCCTGGCCCTGGTGATGGAGGCCGAGCACTTCTGCATGAGCTGGCGCGGCGTGAAGGAAACGGGCAGCAAGATGATCAATTCCGTCATGCGCGGCGTCTTCCTGAAAGACCCGAACCTGCGCCGCGAATTCCTTTCACTCCTGCCGCGTGATCGCTGAACACCATGCTTGTACGACTTCTCTACGCCAGCCGCGCCGTCGACACCAGCAGCCCGGCGATCGACGCGATCCTTGCGCAATCGCGCGCGCACAACACGGCCTGCGGCATCACCGGCATCCTCTGCTATGGCGGCGGCATCTTCCTGCAGGCCATCGAAGGCGGCCGCAATGCCGTCAGCGAGCTCTACGGCCACATCCAGAAGGACGTGCGCCACAAGGATGTGGTGCTGCTGCACTATGAAGAGATCGCCGAGCGCCGCTTCGGCGGCTGGACCATGGGCCAGGTGCACCTCACCAAGATCCATGCGGCGATCCTGCTGCGCTACTCGGAACGCCCGGAACTCGACCCCTACGCCGTCTCCGGCAAGGTCTCGCTGGCGCTGCTCGATGAGCTGATGGCCACGGCGGCCATCGTCGGGCGCACCTGATCCACCGCCGCTTGCTGCCGCTGCCGGGCGTGACCCGGGTCGGCGGCATTGCCGCATGACGACCCTGCTGCTGGGCTGCGACTTCTCCAGTGCGCCGACCGCGCGCAAGCCGATCGTCGTGGCGCTCGGCCACGAGCGCGGCGGCCGCGTGACGCTGGCGCAGTTGCTGCCCTTCACGACACTCGATGCCTGGGGCCGATGGCTGCACGACACGCCGGCCTGGGTCGGCGGCTTCGACCTGCCCTTCGGCCTGCCGCGCGAGCTGGTGCTGCAACTGGGCTGGCCGGCGACCTGGCCCCCACTGATGGCGCACTATGCGGCGATGAGCCGGGCCGACATCCGCGCCGCCTTCGTCGCCTTCTGCGCCGCGCGCCCGGTCGGCGGAAAGTTCGCCCACCGTCGCACCGACGGCCCCGCCGGCGCGAGCCCGTCGATGAAGTGGGTGAACCCGCCAGTCGCCTTCATGATGCATGCGGGCGTGCCGCGCCTGCTGGCCGCCGGCGCTTCGGTGCCGGGGTTGCACGTCGGCCCTGGCGATGGATCGAAGGTGGCGCTCGAGGCCTATCCCGGCCTGCTCGCGCGCGAGCTCATCGGCCGCCGCAGCTACAAGAGCGATACGAGCGCGCGCCAGGACACGCCCCGCTGGGTCGCGCGGGCCGACCTGCTCTCGGCGCTGGAGCGCGGCCAGACCCGGCTCGGACTGCGTCTGTCGCTCACGCACGCGCAGCGCGACCAATTGCTGGCCGACGCGCGGGGCGATGCGCTCGACGCGGTCCTGTGTCTGGTGCAGGCGGCGTGGAGCCAGGCACGTCGCGACAGCCCGGGGCCCGGCTACGGCCTGCCCGCGGACATCGATCCGCTGGAGGGCTGGATCGCCACGGCATAGATGGACAGTGGCCTCTGCCCCCGTCCTACAACGCCACGCGGCGCCCGCGCCCGTGCCGTTCGCGGGAGCGGTCCTAGATTGGCTTCAGGCGGTTCGGTCGAACCGTTGCAACCAACGCAAAAGGAGTTCGCAATGAACAAAGATCAAGTCGAAGGTCGTGTCGATCAGGTCAAGGGCAAGGTCAAGGAAGTGACGGGCCGCGTGACGGGCAACGAGTCGCTCGAAGCGAAGGGCGCGGTGGAAAAGGCCGGCGGCAAGGTGCAGAGCACTTATGGCGACGCCAAGGAAAAGACCAAGGACGCGCTCAAGTCGGGCGTCGACAAGCTGTGACCACGCTGACCGGAGCGGGCGTGCCGAGGCCCGTCCTGCGCTGGACGTCCGCCTCTCTGGTGGCGCTGGCCCTGGGCCTGGCCGGATGCGGCGACCAGGGCGACGGCCAGACGGCCGGCCAGAAGGTCGATGCCGCCATCGCCAAGACACAGGAGGCGGCGGAGCGCGCCAAGGACAAGGCCGAGGGGCTGGCCACCGAGGCCCGCGACAAGGTCGTGGCGTCGGAGCCGGCGATGCGCGAAGGCGTAGCGAACGTGAAGGAAGCCGCGCGCGAGACGGGCGCAGCCGTGGTGAACACGGTCGACGACATGGCGATCACGGCCAGTGTGTCGAGCAGCCTGGCGAAAGACCCGGAACTCAGTGCGGCGCGCATCGACGTCGACACCCAGGGCGGCGTCGTGAAGCTGCAGGGGCCGGCGCCGAGCGCTGCCGCCAAGGCGCGCGCCGGCGACATCGCCAGGGCGGTGAAGGGGGTCTCCAGTGTCGACAACCAGCTGGACGTCAAGGCGATGTGATCGGCATTCACCCGACCGAAAAAAAGCCCGGCATCGCCGGGCTTTTTTTGAGGGGCCGTCCGATGGCCTCAGTGGCCGAGCCAATCCTTGAGCTCGTCGGCGTGTTCTTCCTCGTCGGCCAGGATGTCCTCGAGCATGCGGCGTGTCGTCGGGTCCTTGTCGCCGATCAGCACGATCATCTGACGGTAGGTCTCGACGGCGATGCGTTCGGCCACCAGATTCGCCCGCACCATCGCCTGGAGGTCGTCCGACGCATCGTAGCCGGCGTGGCTGCGTTCCAGCAGCGTCGCAGGCGAGAAATCCGGGTCACCGCCCAGTTGAACGATGCGTTCGGCGATGCGGTCGGCATGGGCGGACTCCTCGTTCGCATGCACCAGGAATTCGTCGGCGATGGCCGGCGAGGACACGCCCTTGGCGGTGAAGTAGTGGCGCTTGTAGCGCAGCACGCAGACCAGCTCGGTGGCCAGCGCGCCGTTCAGCAGCTTCACGATGTCGTCGCGCCAGGGGCCGTAGCTGGGCGTCAACGCTCCGTCGTCCAGGCTCTTGCGCGCAGCGTCGATGGCGCCTTCGTCCAGGGTGAGCCGTTCGCCCGATGTGGGCGGTGATGCTGTTGCATTCATCGTCGATCCTTTCGTGGGGTTGGCAGTGTCGTCCTTGCCTTGTCGGGAGCGGCGAGCAGCGGACCCGTCGGCCACGCCGACTGCCGGCGATTCAGTAGTCGTCGCGCGGATGGCGGCGGCTGGCCAGGACGATCAGCGCGGTGATGGCCGCGCCAGCGGCTGCGGCGATGAGCACCGAGCGCATGGGCTGATCGGCAATGTACTTGCCGGTCACGTCCGCAGCCTGCTCCAGGCGGCGCTGCGCGCGCGCGCTGGTGGTCGATGCCGCGTCCAGGCCGCGCTGCACGGCCTGCTGGACGCGTGCGGCGATCTGCTCGACGGTCGGCTCGGCTTCACGGCGCAGATCGCGCACCTTCTCACCCGCGGCGTTCACGGCGTTCTGCGCATAGGCACGGGTCGACTCGATGGCGTCGTTGGCCGTCTTGCTGGCTTCGTCGGCGAGCTGCGATGCTGTCTTGATGTTCATGGGAGTTCCTTTCTGAGGGTGAAGAATGTGCGAGGCCTGTCCATCCTAACGACGTTGCGCTCCCGCGCAGCGCGGGGGGAGGGCGCGGCTTGGCTCAACGATAGCGCGGCCGGCTCGCGGCCCTGTCAGCAGCCGCGGGCGAGCGTCGTAGGAGAGGAGCGTCAGGCGGCGGCGCGGCCGCCCGCCTTCGAGGGGGCGCCGACGGGCAGCATGATGCTCACCCGCGTGCCCTTGCCGGGGGAGGATGTCACGGTGAGCTTGCCCTGGGCGGCCTCGACGCGATGGCGCATGCCCGCCAGACCGTGCGTGGCGGACCGCAGGCGTTGCGGATCGAAGCCCTTGCCGTCGTCCACCACGTCGACCGTGACATGCGTGCCGTAGTCCTTCATCACGATCGTCGCCTCGGTCGCGTTCGCATACTTGCCGATGTTCGTGAGGCTCTCCTGCACCATGCGGTAGACCGTGAGCTGGCGGGCCTCGTCGAGCACCACCGGTTCGAGCGCCCACTCGACCTGGATGTCCGAGCGGTCGGCGAACTCCCGGCCCAGGATCTCCAGCGATGCCACCAGCCCGAGGTTGGCGAGCGAGGAGGGTCGCAGGTCTTCGATGATGCGGCGCTTCAGGGCGATGCCGCTGTTGAGCAGTTCGGTCAGGTGCTGCAGCCGCTGCGCCGCGTCGGGTGCGTCGGCCAGGCGCGACTTCAGCCGCGCCACGTCGAGCTTCGCGGCCGTCAGCAGCGAGCCGAGTTCGTCGTGCAGCTCGCGTGCGAGGTGGCCGCGCTCGTTCTCCCGCACGTCCTGAAGATGGGTCGCGAGTTCGGCCAGGCTGGCGGTCCGCTCCTGCACTTCGGTCTCGAGCGCGTTGCGTTCGCGTTGCAGTGCTTCCTGCTGGCGCTCGCCGATCGAGCGCAGGACGTGCGTCTGCCGCAGGTAGAGGTAGAAGGCGATGAGCGCAATGACCGCGATCAGCGCGATGCCCAGGCGGGCGAGGCGCAGCGACTTGGCGATCTGGGCCTGTCCGCTGCGCAAGGCGACATCGCTGCGGTCGATGAGGGCATTGGCCTGCGTGCGGATCGCGTCCATCTCCTCGCGGCCCACATCGGTGGTGATGACGAACTTCCAGGCGTCTTCCTTGCCGTCCTTGCGCAGTCGGACGCTCATGTCCATCTCGGCCATCTTGCGGCCGACATGCGTGGCCAGCTGCGTCAGCTGTGCGCTCTCGGTGGGCCGGCCGGCGTAGAAGGTGCGCAGCGCGCTCAACTGGCCGTCGACCTTGCGCACCGCCTGGTCGTAAGGTTCGCGATATTGCGCCTCGCCGGTCAACAGATAGCCGCGCTGACCCGTTTCTGCATCGACCACGTTCAGAAGGAGTTCGTGGAGTGTCTGCCGGACGCTCTGGGCGTCCCGGACCTCGGCCAGCGCCCGATGCGACTGCCGGAAGCCGACCTCGTTGATGCCCACGAGCATCAGCGCGGCCAGGGTAGCCAGTGCGAGACTCAGGGCCATCTTCGGAAAAGCTAACCAGCGCATGAGGTCTCCGCAAGACGCCTGACAGTCAAATTCGTGAATAATCGATGCCGTTCAGGGGCCAGCATATTGCGACGGTCGAACGCGCAGGAAAACAAAGAAGGTAACAGATGATCAAGATCGGAATTGTGGATGACCACGCCATCGTGCGCTCCGGCTTGCGCCAGTTTTTCTCCGAGCACGTGGACCTGCGTGTGGTCGGTGAAGCCGGCACGGGGCGGGAAGCCATCGAACTGGTCCGCACGACCGAACTCGATGTGCTGGTGATGGACCTGTCGATGCCCGGCCAGAGCGGCATCGACGCGCTCGCGATGATCCGCGCGAAGGCGCCGGATGTGGGCATCCTCATCCTGAGCGGCTACCCCGAAGAGCACTACGCCATGAACCTGATCCGTCAGGGGGCGAGCGGCTACCTGAACAAGGAATGCGATCCGATCGAGATCGTGAACGCGATCCGTACCGTTTCGCTGGGGCGCCGCTACATCACGCCGGCGGTGGCCGAACTGCTGGCGCGCCAGCTCGACCGCAAGGACGATGCGGCGCCGCACGAGCAACTGTCGGAGCGCGAGTTCCAGGTCTTCCTGAAGCTGGCCAAGGGCGAGACGGCCGGCGACATCGCCAAGACGCTGTCGCTGTCGGTCAAGACGGTGAGCACGTACCGCACGCGCCTGATGGAGAAGATGAATCTCTCCTCCAACAGCGACCTCACGTACTACGCGCTGAAGAACAAGCTCATCGATTGATGGATGAGCGGGCCTGTCGAGCGCAAGGCTCAGCGGGCGCTGCTCTTCGGTCGGCGCGCTGAGGTCTGCGCAATGCAGAAGTCGATCAGCGCGTCGATCTCGTTGGATTTGTCGAACACCGCATCCACGCCCAGTTCGGCGCAGCGCTTGCGGATCTCCGTCGTCGCGTAGTTGCTCAGCACCACCACCTTCTGATGCGGCTGGCGCGTGGCGCACGCCTGCAGCACGCCGAGGCCGCTGCCCTGTTTCAGGAACAGGTCGACGATCGCCAGTTCCCAGTCGTCGGGATGGTCGCTGAGCCATTGGCGTGCCTCGCTCTCGGCCTCCGCATGCCCGATGGTCTCGATGCAGGTGAGCTCCTCGAGCGTGCCGACGAGGTTCTCGCGGATCGTGGCGTTGTCTTCGACGATGTAGGTTCTCAAGCGGGTGTCCATGCCGAAAAGAGGGCTCCCGTGCGTATTGCCGGATGGTCTGCTGTGCAGGTGAAAGGCATCGTGAGAGATTCTGGCGACTGCGTGGATGATCGTGCCGGGCGATGCGGACTCGCCCTGTAGGTGGATTCTGACCGTATTTCAAGTCGCTCTGCCGTAGGCAATCGCCCACACCTCCAGCCGGGTGACGCCGACCGCCGTGCATGCAGGCGCGGCATAAGCTGGCGAGTCGCGGTGACACGCGGCTCGCGGCGACATGCGGCCATCCGCCTCGTCGCGAAGACACCATCCAACAAAAAAAGGGACAGCCCATGCAGAGCGAATCTTCCCGTGTACCGCGCTGGGCCTTCATCGTGGGCGCGAGCCTGTCTGCGCTCGTCCTCGTGCTGGTGCTCGTGGTTCTCTTCTTTCCGTGGAACACGTTGCGTGAACCGGTGAACCGCTACCTGAGCGAGAAGACCGGGCGCAGGTTCGAGATCACCCGACGCCTGGACGTCGACCTCGGCTGGCGCACGGCCACCGTCAAGCTCGATGGCATCGAGTTCGCCAACCCGTCCTGGGCACGCGACCCCTACCTCTTGAAGGCCGAGCGCGCCGAGGTCGAATTGCGACTCTGGCCGCTGTTGCGCCAGACAGTGGTGATCCCGCGCCTGATGCTGGTGTCACCGACGGTCGGCCTGCAGATGGAGAAGGATGGCCGGCGCACCTGGGCACTCGGCAAGGACACGTCCGACGAAGGCACCGTCCCCACCATCGGGCTGGTGCAGGTGGACCGCGGCGCCATCGACGTCCTGGCCACGCACCTCGGCGTCGACCTGCATGCGGACGTCGATTTCGACAGCGCGCGCGGCGAGATGCCGCTGAACTACCGCATCAAGGGCACCTACCAGCGACAGCCGCTGACGGCGCAGGGGCGCACAGGCAACGTGCTGCAACTCACCGAAGCGGGGCAGCCGCCGTTTCCGTTGGAGATCGATGCGGCCGCGGGCCAGACCAAGCTCAAGGCCAAGGGCACCGTGGCCGCACTGAGCGGGCTGGACGGCATCGACGCCAGCTTCGACGTGCGCGGGCAGAGCCTGGGCGATCTGTACCGTCTGCTCGGCATCGCCTTGCCCGAAACATCGCCCTACGCGCTGAGCGGTCGCCTGCACAAGCGCGCCGCGCTGTGGGAGGCCAAGGGCATGAAGGGCAAGCTGGGCCTGTCGGACATCGGCGGCGACATGCAGTTCGACCAGGGCCAGAAGGTGCCGCGGCTGGCCGGCAGCCTGCGCTCGGCCGTGATGGACATGGACGACCTCGGTCCCTTGATCGGCCTGCCGCCGACGGAGCGTTCTGCCAAGGCCGTGGAAGGCGTGACGCCGCCGCCTTCGACCGATCCGGTGAAGCGCGCCTCCCGCGCTGGCGGCAAGGTGCTGCCGACCGCCACGCTCGACTTCGAGCGGCTGCGCGCGATGAATGCCGACGTGCGCTACACGGCCGATCGCATCCGCAATGTGCGCGAGATGCCGCTCGACAAGGGCAGCGTGCATGTGACGCTGCAGGACGGCGTGCTCACGCTCGACCCGCTCGACCTGGGGGTGGCCTCCGGCAAGCTGGTGGGCGCGATCCGCATCGATGCGGCACAGTCCCCGGCGGACATCCGCGCTTCGCTGGAGATCCGGGCCCTGCAGTTCAACCGGTTGATTCCCAAGATCGAAACCCTGCGCACCAGCTTCGGCCGGCTCGACGGTCGCATCAACCTGTCGGGCCGCGGCAATTCGGTTGCCGGCTGGCTGGGCGGCGCCTCGGGGGACGTGAGCGCCATCACCGGGCGTGGCGCGTTCAGCAACCTGCTGCTCGAATTCATGGGGCTCGACGGCGCCGAGATCGTCAAGTTCCTGCTGCGCGGCGACAACAAC
>LNAP01006211.1_pt1 | contig 17452 bp, 17 predicted proteins | sample 602601 | NCBI WGS metagenome assembly LNAP01 (sample SAMN02440304, study PRJNA202911) | soil metagenome | biome: Subtropical and temperate rainforests or woodlands; isolation source: soil samples (1 kg each in a 20% v/v slurry with milli Q water) were... ... | reverse complement strand
GCCAAAGCGTTCGCCCAGGCTGCCCCACAGCAACATCGGAAGTGCCATGCCCACCAGATATGCTGCCAAGGCCAGGGCGGTGCCGACGATGCGCAGTTGCACATCGCCCGTCGCGCCGTCGAGCACGGCGCCGTCGAAGGCGAAGCCGTCCATGGCCGAGTTGTCGTGCGGCGGCACGCTGAAGGGCGACACCACGTCGTCGGCCAGCACGCGGCCGAGCGCATCGCGCAGCGGCGCGTCCTCGCGTTGCCGCCGCAGGGCGGGTACCGCCGGGGCGACCAACTGCTCGACGAATTGCTGCACGCCTTCGACGCTCAGCGCCTTCGGGTCGTAGCCGGCCAGCGCGGCCGCGATCTCGGCGATGCGGCTCATCGGGTGGGGCGGGCCTCGAGCGCCTGCAACTCGGCCAAGGTGTTGGCGTTGGCGAAGGCGTCGGCCGCGTCGCCGGGCCGGTCGAACGGCACCTGTACGGTGTGATGCAGCGCGGTCCAGGCATCGATCTTGCGGCCGCCCTGTCCGACGAAGCGGGTGAGGCTCTCGAGCAGCGTGGTGCGCATCAGGCAGAAGACCGGCTGCGGCCGCAGCGCGGTGGTGCCCGCCTCGTCCGGCTCGAGCGCGCTCACCATGGCGATCTCGGCATCCTGCCCGGCCAGGGCCTGGCTCAGCCGCCCGGCCAGGTCGAGCGGGAACAGCGGGGTGTCGCACGGCACGGTCAGGAGATAGGGCGTTTCGCAGCGCTCCAGGCCGGTCAGGAAGCCGGCGAGCGGGCCCGCGTAGCTGCTGTCGCCGTCGGGCCAGACAGGCGTGCCGAAGGACTCGTAGGCCGCGAGGTTGCGGTTGGCATTCACCATGACCTCGCCGACCTGCATGCCCAGGCGCAGCACCGCATGCAGGGCGAGCGGCGAGCCGTTGAAACCCTGCAGGCCCTTGTCGATGCCGCCCATGCGCGAGCCGCGCCCGCCGGCGAGCACCAGGCCCGTGATGTCTTGTGTGGAAATCGTCATCCGCCGATGTAGCTCATTTCGACGCGGCGCGGTGCGGCGTCGGTGGTGTCGGGGCCGCGCAGGGCGCGCAGTTCGGAGTAGCGGTCGGCCCGGCCCTGCCAGATGCGGCCGATCGCCGAGAGGATGTCGTCGTCGCTGGCACCGGCGGCGTTCGCGCCGTCGCCACGCAGCAGCGGCCGAAGGTCATGGCCGCCGCTGGCGAAGAGGCACAGGTACAGCCGGCCCTCGGTCGAGAGGCGTGCGCGGCTGCAGTCGCTGCAGAAGGCTTGCGTCACGCTGCTGATCACGCCGATCTCGCCGCTGCCGTCTTCGTAGGCCCAGCGCTGCGCCGTCTCGCCGGGCGCCGAGGCTTCCAGCGGGCGCAACGGGAACTCGGCGGCGACGCGCGCGACGACCTCGGAAGAAGGCATCACCTCGTCCATGCGCCAGCCGTTGGTGGCGCCGACGTCCATGTATTCGATGAAGCGCAGCACGACGCCGGTGCCCTTGAAGTGTCGCGCCATCGGCAGGATCTCGGCGTCGTTGGTGCCGCGCTTGACGACCATGTTGACCTTGATCGGCCCGAGCCCGGCGGCGCGGGCGGCCTCGATGCCGGCCAGCACGTCGGCCACCGGGAAGTCGACGTCGTTCATGCGGCGGAACACGGTGTCGTCCAGGCCGTCGAGGCTCACCGTCACGCGCTGCAGGCCGGCGGCCTTCAGCGCGGCGGCCTTGCGCACCAGCAGCGAGCCGTTGGTGGTGAGCGTCAGGTCGAGCGGCTGCCCGTCGGGCGTGCGCAATGCGGCGAGCTGTTCGACGAGCGATTCGATGTTCTTGCGCAGCAGCGGTTCGCCGCCGGTCAGCCGGATCTTGCGCACCCCGTGCGCCGCGAACAGGCGGGCGAGCCGGGTGATCTCCTCGAAGCTGAGCAGCGCGCCGTGCGGCAGGTACTGGTAGTCCTTGTCGAACACTTCCTTGGGCATGCAGTAGCTGCAGCGGAAGTTGCACCGGTCGGTCACGCTGATGCGCAGGTCGGTCAGCGGACGGCCGAGACGGTCGAGCAAGGTGCCTGTGGCCGGCACGGGCGCCAGCGGCGCGTGCGCAGGGATGCGCGCGCGTCCGATGCTGGCGAGGGGAACGAAGGTCTCGGTCATGGGCGGGTGGGGTGCGGCAATTTACCTGATTGCCCATGCGTCTTCGGCCGGAGGGGTCAAGCCGCCAGCCCGCCGGTCCCGAAAATCCCCGCCTGGATTTCTTAAATAAGAACGACTATCATCTGTGAGCCCGAGTACGCAAAGCTCCATTCGACGCAAAGGGCCCGAAACAGGAGCTTGCATGAATCCGTCTTTCACGGTCTCGGAAGGCATGGAGGCGTTCGCCACGGGCGGGCTGCGTGCCTGGGAGCGCGTGATGCGTCGTGGCGTCGACGCGGCCCGCTGCGGTCATCTGCTGCTGGCCGAGGGCCTTTACCTGCAGGCGCTCGGCCTGGCGCAACCGCTTCTCGACGCCGGCTGCGCCGAGCGCCCCGACGACCGCATCGCGGCCTTCGTCGTCACGCATCTCAACCTGTCCGACCTGCACCGCGACGCCGAGCGCATCGAGGACGCGGTCGCACACCTGTGCGTGGCGCACTGCCGGCTGATGGCGCTGCTGCGCGATCCGCAGGCCGAGCCCGCGTTGCAGCAGGCTGCCTGCCGCCACAGCCGCGAAACCCACGCCGCCCTGGTGGCGCACCTGGGCGAGCACGGCATCCACCCGGCCATCCTGGCCGCCCTGCGCGCCGGCTGCATGCCCTTTCCGCCGCCGGGCGTCACGCTGCACTGAAACGGCAGCTCCCCGCATTTTCAACGTCGAAGGACTTTTCTTCCATGCCCCATTCCCTCCCGAAGCTGCCCTATGCCTACGACGCGCTCGAGCCGCACATCGACGCGCAGACGATGGAGATCCATTTCACCAAGCACCACCAGGCCTACGTCAACAACCTCAATGCCGCGCTCGAGGGCACCGACTACGCCGAGCTGCCGGTGGAGCAGCTGATCGTGAGCGTCGGCACCTTGCCCGAGCGCTTGCGTGCCCCGGTGCGCAACAACGGCGGCGGCCATGCCAACCACAGCCTGTTCTGGACCGTGATGTCGCCTGCCGGCGGCGGGGCGCCGACGGGCGAACTGGCCCGGGCCATCGATGCCGAGCTCGGCGGCTTCGACGCCCTCAAGGACGCCTTCACCAAGGCGGCCCTGACCCGCTTCGGCAGCGGCTGGGCCTGGCTCGGCGTGGCGAAGGACGGCCGGCTCGCCGTCGAGAGCAGCGGCAACCAGGACAGCCCGCTCATGACCGGCATCGGCTCGGGCAACACGCCCATCCTGGGCCTGGACGTGTGGGAGCACGCCTACTACCTGAAGTACCAGAACCGTCGCCCCGACTACATCGCGGCGTTCTACAACGTGGTGAACTGGGTCGAGGTGGCCCGGCGCTACGCGGCAGCGCGTGCCTGAGGAGGGCAACACGATGGACGAGACCCGAGCCATGCCGGTGCGAAGCGGTCGGACCCTGCGCGCGGGGGTCGGGTGGGCGATCGTGTTCGCCGGCGCGCTTGTGGTCGTGGGGCAGTCCTGGCGTTTCGTGAGCGGCGATCCGGTCGTGCTCGCCGCCTTTGTCGGCGGCGCCGTCGCCGCGCTGGCGACGGCGCTGGGCACCGTGCCGGTGCTGTTCTCGCAGAAGCTGTCGGACCGCGTGCAGGACACGCTCTTCGGCTTCGGGGCCGGCGTGATGCTCGCGGCCTGCGCCTTCTCGCTGGTCATCCCGGGCCTTGAAGCGGCGCGCACCAACCCTGCCTTCGGTGGCGGTTCCTGGGCGGCCGGTGGCGTGGTCGGCAGCGCGATCCTGCTCGGGGCGCTGGCGCTGCTGGCGATGGACCGCCTGCTGCCGCACGAGCACTTCATCAAGGGCCGCGAAGGCCATTCGGCGCAGAAGATGCGCCGCACCTGGCTGTTCGTCATCGCGATCGCGCTGCACAACCTGCCCGAGGGCCTGGCGATCGGCGTCGGCTACGCCGGCAACGAAGGCCTGCGCGCCAACGCGCTGGCCACCGGCATCGCGATCCAGGACGTGCCGGAAGGCCTGGTGGTGGCCGTGGCGCTGCTGGGCGCGGGTTACCGCCGCCTCTTCGCGGTGGGGATCGGCATGGCCTCGGGCCTGGTCGAGCCGATCGGTGCCGTGCTGGGCGCGGCCGTCGTGGGCTATTCGGCGGCGCTGCTGCCCTGGGGCCTGGGCTTCGCGGCCGGCGCGATGCTGTTCGTCATCAGCCACGAGATCATCCCGGAGTCGCACCGCAAAGGGCACGAGGCCTTCGCGACTGGCGGGCTGATGATCGGCTTCGTGCTGATGATGCTGCTCGATACGGCGCTGGCCTGACCGGCGCGCACTCGACGTTTCCTTCGCGCTTGCACGTCCCGGACGTCCTTGCGCCCGACGCCCGGCCCGGTGGCGCGCGCCTTCTTTTCCATCCCGCACCAGCCAGCCGACGCCAGCCCGTGCAGTCTCATCCTGCAGGAGTCTGACCGTGTCTTTTCTTTCCACGCGCCGCGCCCGGCGCCTCCCTGGCGAATGTTCGCCGCTCTGGCTGGCATTGCTGGTGGCCGCGCCCCTGCCGGCGATGGCGCAGTCCGATGCATCCGCCGACGATGCGAAAGACGGTCGCGCTCGCGAACTGCGCGTGATCGAGGTGCGCGAGGGCCGCGAGACGGACCTGCGCAGCGAGGGCACGGCTGCGCAGGGCTACCGCAGCAGCACCGCATCGCGCGTCGGCCCCATGGCCGACAAGGCGCTGCAGGATCTGCCCTATGCCATCCAGGTGATGCCGCAGTCGCTGATCGAGAACGTGCAGGCGACCAAGCCCGACGACGTGCTCAAGCTGAGCCCCGTGCTGCAGCTCACCACGCCGCAGTCGCGCTTCTTCACCGGTGCCACGCTGCGGGGATTCAGCGTCGGCTCGAACAAGCGTGTCGACGGCATGCCCAATGCCAACATGGTCAGCGTCGACATCGAGGACAAGGAAAGGGTGGAGGTCCTGACCGGGCTGTCGGGCTTTCTGTACGGTCCGGGCAATGTGGGCGGCACGCTCAACTACGTGCTCAAGCGGCCGACCTACGAGCGCTACAACAGCATCACCACCGGTCTCGCCGAAGGCCGCAACGGCTACGTGCATGGCGACTTCGGCGGCCCGATCGATGCCGAAGGCCGCTTCGCCTACCGGCTGAACGTGCTCGGGCAGGACGGAGATACCGCGACGGACTACCAGTCGATCCACCGGGGCCTGGTGAGCGGCGCGCTCGACTGGAACCTCGGCAACCGGCTGCAGTTGCAGTTCGATGCCTCGCGAAGCAACTACCGCATGCGCGGCAGCGAGCCCTACTGGTCCGCCGCCAGCGGCGTGAAGTACCCCTCGGCCTCCCGTGCGACCGACGGCTACTACGGCCAGCCCTACACCTGGACCGAGACGCAGCAGGCGCACGCGGGCGCGCGCCTGCGCTGGCAGCTCTCGGACGACCTGACCCTGCGCGCCGGCATGGCGCGCCGTACCAGCGAATCGGACCTGGTGGTGGCCAACAACACCTTCACCACCGGCACGTCAGGCAGCTACCGGGTGCAGAGCAGCGCGTGGGAGTACCCGGACTTCACCAACCGCGCCGCCTATGCGTTCGCGGACTGGAAGTTCGCCACCGGCGGCGTGCGACACCTCGTGACGGCCGGCTTCTCGGGCGATGTGGTGGAGAGCACCAACTACCGAAGCTCGGCCGGCGGATGGCAGACCGCGACGAGCGCCACCTTCAACATCGATCAGCCGGTCTACATCGACAGCGCGGTGACGGCGCCGACCGGCCCGAAGTACCGCGCCCAGCGCAACATCAACCGCAACCTGGTGCTGGCCGACGACATCCGTTTCGGGCCGCAATGGTCGGCGCTGGTGGGGCTGAACCGAGCCACGCTCGTCGCCAACAGCTACGGCGCGACCGGTGCGTCGACGGCGGCGTACGACCAGAGCCGCACCTCGCCCAGCGTGTCGCTCATCTACAAGCCGGTGCCGGCGCTCTCGGTCTACACCAACTACATGGAAAGCCTGGAGCAGGGCGGCACCGCGAGCGCCACCTACAACAGCCGGGTGGTGAGCAATGCCGGCGTCGTCATGGCGCCGCTGGTGAGCAAGCAGGTGGAAGTCGGCGCCAAGCTCGAGGGCGGTGGGGTTCTGTGGACCGCGGCGCTGTTCCAGATCGACAAGGGCCTGGAGTACTACGACACCACCGGAACCGGCCCCGTGACCTTCGTGCAGGACGGCCGGCAGGTGCACAAGGGGCTGGAATTCACCGCCACCGGCCGGCTGGCACGCCAGCTCAGTGTGGTCGGCGGCGTGACGCTGCTCGACGCCCAGGTGACGCGCAACACCCAGACGCCGGCGCTGGTCGGCAAGACACCGGCCAACGTGGCGGAGCGGCTGGCCAAGCTCTACCTCGAATACGACCTGGACGCGGTGCCGGGGCTGACGCTGACCGGCGGCGTCTTCTACACCGGCCGCCAGTTCGTCGACGCGGCCAACACCGACGTGCTGCCGTCATACGTCACCGCCGACCTGGGCGTGCGCTACGCCACCCGTGTGGGCGCCATGCCGCTCACCCTGCGCCTGAACGTGGCGAACCTCGCCGACAAGCGCTACTGGATGAACAGCAACTATCTCGGCGCCGGGCGAACGCTCGGGCTGTCGGCCCAGCTGAAGTTCTAGTCCCGAGAGACCTCAGCCGTGCTTCACGGCCACGGTCTTCAGCGTCGTGAAGCCGTACAGCGCCTCGAAGCCCTTCTCGCGGCCGTAGCCCGAGGACTTCACGCCGCCGAAGGGCAGCTCGACGCCACCGCCGGCGCCGTAGTTGTTGATGAAGACCTGGCCGGCCCGCACCCGCTTGGCCATTCGGAACTGGCGGGCGCCGTTCTCGGTCCAGACGCCCGCGACCAGGCCGAACTGCGTCGCATTGGCCATCGCCACGGCTTCGTCCTCGCCGCTGAAGGCCATGGCGGCCAGCACCGGGCCGAAGACCTCTTCCTGCGCCAGCCGGTGGTCGACCGGCACGTCGCGCAGCAGCGTCGGGGCCTGGTAGAAGCCGGTGTCCGGCGCTTCGTCGACGACCGTGCCCTGGGCCACCATCGGGATGCCGGCGACCTGCGCGTCGGACAGGAAATCCCACACACGCTGCTGCTGGGTCTGGCGGATCAGCGGGCCGACGTCGAGGTCCATCGCGGCCGGGCCGACCCGCAGCGCCTCGAAGGCGCGGCCCAGGCGTTCGAGCACCGGTTCATAGATGGCGCGCTCGATCAGCACGCGCGAGCCGGCCGAGCAGGTTTGGCCGGCGTTCTGCACGATGGCGTTGATCAGCACCGGAATGGCGGCATCGATGTCGGCGTCCGCAAAGAGGATCTGCGGGCTCTTGCCGCCCAGCTCAAGCGTGACGGGGCAGTGCCGTTCGGCCGCTACCTGCTGGATCAGCGTGCCGATCTTCGGGCTGCCGGTGAAGCTGATGTGGTCGATGCCTTCGTGGCGCGCCAGCGCGTCGCCCACCTCGTGGCCGTAGCCGGTCACGATGTTGATGGCGCCGGCCGGGAAGCCGGCCTCGGCCGCCAGTTGAGCCACGCGAATGAGCGACAGGCAGGCGTCTTCGGCCGGCTTCACCACGCAGGCGTTGCCAGCGGCCAGGGCGCCCCCCACGCTGCGCCCGAAGATCTGCATCGGGTAGTTCCAGGGAATGATGTGCCCGGTGACGCCATGCGGCTCGCGCCAGGTGAACACGCTGTAGCCGTCCTGGTAGGGGATGGTCTCGCCGTGCAGCTTGTCGCAGGCGCCGGCGTAGAACTCGAAATAGCGCACCAGCGCGAAGGCGTCGGCGCGGGCCTGCTTCACGGGCTTGCCGCAGTCGCGCTGTTCGAGCAGCGCCAGTTCGTCGACATGCTCGGCGATCTTGCGCGAAAGGGCGTAGAGCAGGCGGCCGCGCTCGGCGGCGCTCACCTTGTGCCAGACGCCGTCGAAGCAGTCGCGCGCGGCGCGCACGGCGGCGTCGATGTCGGCCGCATTGCTGCGCTGGAGTTCGTCGAAGGGCTGGCCGTCCGACGGATCGATGACGGGCAGGGTGCGGCCCGACGCGGAAGCGACGTCGGCATTGGCGATGTAGTTGAATTGCATGTCGATGGACGGCGCATGGCCGCTGGGGGATGTCTCTGAAGAGGCCGGGCGCGGCGTGCGCGCGGCCGCCAATGGTAAGAGGGTCCGCGGTCGGCTGCAGGGACGCCCCGTGGGCGCTCTTGCAATCGACCCCGGGCGCCCCACATGCGATGCATGAATGCAACACGTTCTTCCGTCTCCAAGACCAGCCTCGACGTCACCGAACGGCTGGCCCAGCTTCTCGAACGGCTGGAGCACAGCCCCGTGCCGGTCGGTGCCGACCAGTACCGCTCGGTGGTGGTTCACCTGGTGAACGAGTTCGGCGATGTGGCGCCCGGCGACGCGCTGGGCCGTCTGCTGGACAGCTACCCGGCCGCGGCGCAGGTCTACGAGAACCTCCAATACGCGCACGCCGGCCTGTGCCGTTCCGGCCTGGACGCCGCCATGGCCGCCGAACTGCGCGCCAAGGAAGCGATCGCTCGCGCCATGGCCGGCCCCGCGCCACGCACACCGGATGCCGCCGATGTCCAAGCCTGAGGTCAAGACGGCGGTCGTGGCCGACGGCTTGCGCTACAAGTCCAAGCCCTCGGGCTCGCCGTTCCGCGCATCGGCCTCGTTCAGCGGCGCCACCATGTCCTGCTTTATGTGCGGCAAGCACCGTCTCCGCTCGCAGATGCGCACCCGGCAGGTGCTTGGCAAGTCCCAGAGCGTCTGCGCGCCCACCTGCAAGGCGCTGGACGAACAGGTCGAGGGCTGACGCCCAGACCGCCGGGCGTCCCGAAGTCGCCCGGAAGGTGCGGCGTGTAATTCAAACGTGTACTTGAATTTCCCGGCGTGGTGAGTTGAAATTCTGTCAAGAATTGAAAACGAAGCGGGTGCAAAAATTGCATTTGTCATTCAATTCCTGATCGAAGGGCCTCCCGTGTTTGCGAACCGTGCATTTCTCTGACTTCCAGGCCCGGCAGCAAGGAGGATCACCATGAGCACAGTGCGCCACGTCGTCATGCAGGTCGTCAAGCGCTCCGGCGGGGCGACGCACCATGTCGGCTTCACCATCGACGAGCATTTCGTGGAGCGGCTGCGCCAGCTCCGCTCGCTGGTGCCGCAGCTCACGACACTGAACAAGCAGCGCGACCTCGTCATCGACAAGGTGCGCGTGCGGCTGCCCAACGCCGTCTGGCGCTCCGGCGCGCAGGTCGAGGAGCAGATCGAAGGCTCCTGCATCGTCATCGCCAGCGAAGGCTTCTTCAGCTGCGGCGGTCGCGATCGCCGCACCAAGGAAAAGCTGGTCACCTACGCCTTCCCGATCGCGCGCCTGAGCGAATTGCACGCCGAGCGCCCGGCCGGCGAGACGCTCTACATCCGCGACGGCGTGTTCACCAACGACGAGCCGGCCGATTCGCCGGCCGGCCGCTGGGTCGCCTCGCTGCACGAACTCGACGAGATGCGCGTGCCGGATGTCCCCTCCGACTTCGACACGCTGCAGGGCCTGCCGCCGCTGCGCGCCGAGCCGGGCGGCCACGTCACCACCGGCGGCTTCCGGCTCAACTGACGACCGCGCTTCCTCTCCAGTAGACTGCGCGCCCTGAAGACCGGCGCGACCTCCGCGTCGGCGACGGAGACATCCCTGGACATGAACCGCAAAACCCTGCTCTCGCTGCTGGCCTGCTCGGCCTTCTCTGCACTCGCCTTCGGGCCGAACCTGGCCCACGCCCAGCCGGCGGCCTACCCCAGCAAGCCGATCCGCCTGATCGTGCCGTTCCCGCCGGGCGGTGGCACGGACATCCTGTCGCGCATCATCGGCACGCGCCTGACCGAGGCGAACAAGTGGACCGTGGTGGTCGACAACAAGCCCGGCGCCGGCGGCACCATCGGCATCACCGAGGCGGTGCGCATGCCGGCCACCGGCTACGAGATGGTGATGGGCCAGAAGGACAACCTCGCCGTCGCCCCCTGGCTCTACAAGAGCCTGAGCTACGACCCGTCGAAGGACCTGACGGCCGTGGCGCTGGTGGCCGAATCGCCGCTGGTGATCGTCACCGCCGCCAATTCGCCGTTCAGGAACATGGCCGACGTGATCGCCGCGCCGGACACCATCACCTACGGCAGCCCGGGCAACGGCACGACCATCCACCTGGCCGGCGAGATGTTCAAGATGGCGGCCGGCATCAAGATCACGCATGTGCCGTACAAGGGCTCGAACCCGGCGGTGATCGACACGATGAGCGGTCAGGTCGCAATGATGGTGTCGTCCATCCCCTCGGCCATCGCGCAGATCAAGGCCGGCAAGCTGCGCGCCCTGGCCGTGACCTCGGCCAGGCGCAGCGTCAGCCTGCCCGACGTGCCGACCGTCGCCGAATCGACTGCGCTGAAGGACTTCGACGTGAGCTCCTGGTACGGCGTCTTCATGCCGGCCAACGCGCCGAAGGACGTGGTCGCGACCATGAACGCGGCCATCAACAGGCAGCTGGCGCTGCCGGAAGTCAAGGAAGCCATCAACGCCCAGGGCGCCGAGCCGCGGCCCATGACGCCAGCCGCCTTTGCCGCACTGGTGAAGGCCGACCACGCCAAGTGGCAGGGCATCGTCGCCGCGTCCGGCGTGAAGATGGAGTGATCGTGCGGGCCGGCCGGGCCCGGCCTTACTTCCCAGTTCCTTCACCGCGGCCAGCACCTTCTCGACGTGCTTGGCCGGGTTCAGGCTTTGGTAGTAGAAGGCAATCGCTCCTGTGGGAGAGATCACGTAGGAGATGCGGTTGGCATACTCGGGGCGGGTCTGCATCAGCGCGTCGAAGGATTTGCTGATGGCCCGGGTTTCATCCGACGCCACCGGAAACTTGCCCTGGCAGGACTGGCTGGAAAACTTGGCGAGGGTCTCGGGGTCGTCGGTGGACACGCCGATCACACTGGCGCCGACCGCCTTGAAGTCCTCGATGGCTTCGGCGAAGGCATGGGCTTCGATGGAGCAGCCGGTCGAGAAGGCCGCGGGGAAGAAGTACAGCACCACCGGCCCCTTCTTCAGTGCGTCGCCCAGCGAGTAGGTGAAGGGCTTGCCATCGAGCGCCGCAGGGGCGCTGAATTTCGGCGCGGGCTCGCCGATGTCGAGCGCCGCAGCCGCTGGCAGGGATACCCCCAGACAGAGCATCATCAGCGGTACGGAAAACCATGTCGAAGCAGCCAGCAACATGTTCTCGATCCCCAAAAAACAATGACGCGCATCTTATTCCGGCGAGCCCTGGTGCGCGCGGCCGCATGGCTTTCCCTGCTCGGGCTCGTGGCCTTGGTGACGGCCTGCGGCAGCCTGCCGGCCGTCAAGCACATGCCGCCGACGTTGTCGCTGGCGCCCGACCCGACCACGCCGCTGGCCAAGGTGGTCGCGGCTTCCACGCCGCCCGACGAGCATTCCGGCTTCCGCCTGATGCCGCTGGGCGTGTATTCGCTCGACGCCCGCATCGAACTGGCGCGGCGCGCCCAGCGAACGCTCGACGTGCAGTACTACGTGATCGCCAACGACGGAGCGGGCGGCCTGCTGCTGCGCACGCTGAAGGAAGCGGCGCAGCGCGGCGTGCGGGTGCGGGTGCTGGTGGACGACCTCTACACCGCCAGCACCGACCAGATGCTGCTGGCCATGACGGCGACACCCAACATCGAGGTGCGGCTCTTCAACCCCTTCTGCTGTGCGCGCGGCAGCCTGGCGGGCCGCTTCGCCGCGTCGATCTTCGACATCTACCGGCTCAACCACCGCATGCACAACAAGCTCTTCATCGCCGACGGCGTGATGGGCGTGATGGGCGGGCGCAACATCGCCGACGAGTACTTCACGCTCAACAGCGCGCAGAACTTCATCGACATGGACACGCTGGTCGTGGGCAAGGTGATCGAGCAGCTCGCCAACATCTTCGATGCCTACTGGAACAGCGAAGAGGTCTATCCCATCGGCGAGATCGTGACGCCCTACGCCGGCCGGACCGTGATGGAGAGCGATTTCGACGCGCGCGTCGGCATGGGCGCACCGCCGCCCAAAGTCATCCTGCCGCCGACGGACGTGCTGGGCTACGGGCCGATCGGCGAAGAACTCGACGCGGGCCGCATCGGCTTGCTCTGGGGCGTGGCCAACGCGGTGGCCGACCCGCCGGCCAAGCTGCGTTCGATGACGCGCGACGAAGCCTTCGCGAGCAGCGTGACCGCGCGCTTCTGGCAGCGGCTGCTCACGGCCGAGAACCAGGTCGTGCTGACCTCGCCGTACCTGGTGCCCGGCGAGCGCGGAATGGCGGGTTTCAAGCAACTGCGCGACTGGGGCGTCGACGTGACTCTGCTCACCAACTCGCTGGCCGCCAACGACGAGCCGCTGGTGCACAGCGGCTACGTGCGCTACCGAAAGCGGCTGCTCGAGGATGGCGTCGACCTGTACGAGCTGAGTCCGGCGCGCACCACGCGCAACAAGCGGCTCGGCCTGTTCGGCAGTTCGCTGGGGCGTCTGCATGCCAAGACGGCGGTGGTCGACAAGCACCTGGTCTTTCTCGGCTCGGTCAACCTCGACCCGCGCTCGGCCACGCAGAACACCGAACTCGGCCTGGCCGTGTTCAGCCCGCAGCTGGCGCGAGAGATGCTGCGCATCATCAACATCAGCAAGCTCGAGAGCGCCTACCGTGTGCGCCTCGACCCGAAGACCGGTCGGCTCGAATGGCTGTCGATGGACGAGGACAAGGAAATCGTCCTGCACAAGGAGCCGGAGTCGACCTGGCTGCAACGCCTGAAGATCAACCTGCTCGGGCCGCTGGTGCCCGAGGATCTGCTGTAGCGCGGCGTCAGCCGCCGTGGAACCTGACCACCAGCGGCACGATCAGCAGCGCCACGATGTTGATGATCTTGATCAGCGGGTTGACCGCCGGGCCGGCCGTGTCCTTGTAGGGGTCGCCCACGGTGTCGCCGGTGACGGCGGCCTTGTGCGCCTCGCTGCCCTTGCCGCCGTGGTGGCCGTCCTCGATGTACTTCTTGGCGTTGTCCCAGGCGCCGCCGCCGGTGCACATGCTGATGGCGACGAACAGGCCGGTGACGATGGTGCCCATCAGCAGCCCGCCCAGCGCCTTCGGCCCGAGCAGCAGGCCCACCAGGATCGGCACCACCACCGGCAGCAGCGACGGGATCATCATTTCCTTGATCGCCGCCCCGGTCAGCATGCCGACGGCCTTGCCGTATTCGGGCTTGGCGGTGCCTTCCATGATGCCGGGGATCTCGCGGAACTGGCGGCGCACTTCCTCGACCACGGCGCCGGCCGCGCGGCCCACGGCTTCCATTGCCATGGCACCGAACAGGTAGGGGATCAACCCGCCGATGAAGAGGCCCACGATCACCATCGGGTCGCTCAGGTTGAAGGTGATGGCCTGGCCGTAGCTCTCCAGCTTGTGCGTGTAGTCGGCGAAGACGAGGCCGGCCGAGCCGATGGCGTAGCCCTTGGTCACGGCCTTGGTCGTGTTGCCGACCGCGTCGAGCGGGTCGGTCACGGCGCGCACGCTGGCGGGCAGTTCGGCCATCTCGGCGATGCCGCCGGCGTTGTCGGTGATGGGGCCGTAGGCGTCGAGCGCGACCACGATGCCGGCCATGCTCAGCATCGCGGTCGCCGCGACGGCGATGCCGTAGAGCCCGGCGAGCGTGTACGACACGATGATCGCGATGCACACGAAGATCACCGGCCAGGCGGTCGAACGCATCGACACGCCCAGGCCCGCGATGATGTTGGTGCCGTGGCCGGTGGTCGAGGCCTGTGCGATGTGCCGCACCGGCTTGTACTGCGTGCCGGTGTAGTACTCGGTGATCCACACCAGCGCGGCCGTCAGCACCAGCCCGACGGCACAGGCGCCGAACAGCTTCATCGCGCTGCCCGTCGGGGCGATGGCGTTGTCCGGGATGAGCCACTGCGTGACGAACCAGAAGGCGAGCAGCGACAGGATGCCCGCCACCGCCAGCCCCTTGTAGAGCGCCGGCATCACGTTGGTCATGCCCGGCGACGCCTTCACGAAGAAGCAGCCGATGATCGACGCGATGATCGACACGCCGCCCAGCGCCAGCGGGTAGAGCACCGCGTTCACTGGCGCGGCCGCCACCATCAGCGCACCGAGCACCATGGTGGCAATCAGCGTCACGGCGTAGGTCTCGAACAGGTCGGCTGCCATGCCGGCGCAGTCGCCGACGTTGTCGCCCACGTTGTCGGCGATCACCGCCGGGTTGCGCGGGTCATCCTCCGGAATGCCGGCCTCCACCTTGCCCACCAGGTCGGCGCCCACGTCGGCACCCTTGGTGAAGATGCCGCCGCCCAGACGCGCGAAGATCGAGGAGCCGAAGGCGAAGCCGATCAGCGGGTTGAGCAGCGACGACAGGCTCTTGTCCGGCGTGAGGTTGCCGTTGCCGACCAGGAACCAGTAGAAGCCCGCCACCCCCAGCAGGCCGAGGCCCACCACCAGCATGCCGGTGATCGCCCCGCCGCGGAAGGCGACGTCGAGGGCCGGGCCGATGCCTTGCGTGGCTGCCTGTGCGGTGCGCACGTTGGCTCGCACCGACACGTTCATGCCGATGAAGCCGCAGGCGCCCGACAGCACCGCGCCGATGACGAAGCCGACGGCGGTGGTGGCGTCCAGGAAGACGCCGATGAGGATGGCCAGCACGAGGCCGACGATGGCGATGGTGACGTACTGCTTGGCGAGGTAGGCTGCCGCGCCTTGCTGGATCGCCGCCGCGATCTCCTGCATGCGCGCGTTGCCGGGGTCTTTTGCGAGGATCCAACTGCGGGCCCAGACACCATAGGCCACGGCCACGAGGCCGCAGACGATGGCGAGGACCAGAGGGGTGTTGCCGATCATGCTTGCATCTCCATTCGTTCGTTGTGACTTGTGGAGACGAAAGCCCGACCCGGTGCGCAACGCGTACGGGTCGAGGCTTCCGTCGCGTTGCTTCCTCGAAGCCTGCGCCGTGGGCGGACACAGGCCGATTGGCCAACGGGCGCAATTTACAGGCAAATGTCACAACCTGTGCCATTCATTGCAGGTGCGGAAAGTAAACTTCGGGTTTCTCCGCATCCCGCCCCAACTTTCAAACGACAGCGACAACACCATGGCCTTCGACAAAGTCTCCCCCGGCAAGAACCTCCCCGATGCCTTCAACGTGGTCATCGAGATCCCGATGAACTCGGACCCGATCAAGTACGAAGTGGACAAGGAGTCGGGCGCGCTCTTCGTCGACCGCTTCATGACGACGGCGATGTACTACCCCGCCAACTACGGCTACGTGCCGCAGACCCTCAGCGGCGACGGCGACCCGGTCGACGTGCTGGTGATCGCCCCGTACCCGCTGCTGCCCGGCGTGGTCGTGCCCTGCCGTCCGCTGGGCATCCTGATGATGGAAGACGAGGCCGGTGTCGACGGCAAGGTGCTGGCCGTGCCCACCACCAAGGTGCTGCCGATCTACAGCCACTGGAAGTCGATCGACGACGTGAACCCGATGCGCCTGAAGGCCATCAGCCACTTCTTCGAGCATTACAAGGATCTGGAAGAGGGCAAGTGGGTCAAGATCCTCGGCTGGGAAGGCATCGATTCCGCCAAGAAGGAGATCACCGACGGTCTCGCGAACTACGGCAAGAAGTAAGTCGGCGATCCCGATGTCGGCCGAAAGGCGCCACCGCCCTCGCGGGCGTGGCGCCTTTTTCACGCCGGGCTACATGCCGAGGTAGCGGCCGGGCCGGTGGTTGATGGCCAGCACGATGTTGAGCGCGACCGCACCGAGGATCGAATAGAACACGCGCAGCGGTTCGATCGAGACCAGCGCCAGCAGCACGATGGCGCAGTCGACGCCCATCTGCACCTTGCCGGCGCGCCAGCCGAAGCGGTCCTGCAGCCACAACGCGAGCACGCCGATGCCGCCCAGGCTGCACTTGTGGCGGAACAGGATGAGAAAGCCCGTGCCGGTGATGAGTCCGCCCACGAGCGCTGCGTACACGGGCTGGAGCGAGGCGAAGGCCAGCAGCTGGGGCTGCAGCGTCGTCAGGGCCGAGAGCAGCGCGACCGCGATGAAGGTCTTGACCGTGAACGCCACGCCCATCTTCCGCCAGGCGAGCCAGTAGAAGGGCAGGTTGAGCACGAAGAAGAGCGGGCCGAAGCCGATACCCGTCGCGTAGTGCAGCAGGAAGGCCAGGCCCGCCGTGCCGCCGGTCAGCAGGCCGGCCGTGGTGAAGAAGGCGATGCCGACGGAGATCAGCAGAGTGCCGCTCGCCACGGCGAGCGCATCTTCGGCGCGGGTGTGTTTCTGGGGGAGGGACTCGTCGGTGTCGGTGGCGGCGCTCATGGGAGAAGTGTCGCTCGTGCGGCGCGCTGGCGCGCTGCGCCAACGCAAGGTCGCGCGTCAGCCCGGCGACTTGAAGGGGCTGCGCTCGTCCAGGTGCTGCATGTAGTTCTCGATGCCTTCGCCCTCGCGCTCGAGGAAGCGCTCGACGGCATCGGCGAAGGCCGGGTGCGCCAGCCAGTGGGCGCTGGTGGTCTTCACGGGCATCAGGGCACGCGCCATCTTGTGCTCGCCCTGCGCGCCGCCCTCGAAGCGCCGCACGCCGTGCTCGATGCACCAAGCCAGCGGCTGGTAGTAGCACAACCGCGAATGAGGCGGTATGGACGCGCACCTATGACTACCTGTACTATGGACACTCAGTCATAAGGTCTGGATGGTGCCCAAAATGCGTTTTGTGTATGTGTTTCACCTGGGCGCTTCGAGTCCTGGGGCACGCCGGCGCGGTCTTGATCACAAGGCCGATGGGTATTGAGCGGGCAGATGAGGCCGAGCGTCCTTAGGCGAAGGGTGGAGGAGCTGCTGAAAGCGCCGGATCGCGCGCCCGGGTCGCATCGAGACACTGTCTGTCGCTCGCAGCCTCTGTCCGGTTCGGACCTGTTCTACGGCCTGCGCGCTACGGCCGGCTCTGCAAGTAGCACAAGCAGTTGCACGCCATTCCAGAATGGCTAGTCTGGAAACTGTCCTGTTTTCGCCTATGCGAGAGGTCGTCGAAGACGGCATCGTTCGTTGGAAGTGCGACGAACTGGCGCACCAAATTGAGAAGCTCCCGCAACTCTTCTGGGATGGTGGTGAACCTTGGTCCGAGGCCAACCACTGGGCGCATACGAAGGCCACGGGCACCGTTGGGGGAAATATCAAGACTGCCACGAGCTTGATGAAGCATCTGGCCGCGTATGCAACGTGGCTTGAATTCCTGAAGCTGGATTGGAGGCATTTTCCGGAG
>LNAP01012745.1_pt2 | contig 17456 bp, 17 predicted proteins | sample 602601 | NCBI WGS metagenome assembly LNAP01 (sample SAMN02440304, study PRJNA202911) | soil metagenome | biome: Subtropical and temperate rainforests or woodlands; isolation source: soil samples (1 kg each in a 20% v/v slurry with milli Q water) were... ... | reverse complement strand
CCAACTGCTGCTGAAACGCCGGATTGGTCCGGCTGGCCTTACCCATCAACAAACCCAGCATCCACAGCAGAAAACGAAATTTCATGCGCACAGCCTCAAAAGGAAAATGAACGGCTGGGGCAGTTTAGCGACTTAAAACAAGAACGCCACCTTCCAGATGCGTTAGAAGAAGATAAGCCACATTTCCCGCATGATGACTGCCAAGTCACGATCTTATACGTCACACCGATCGCTCACGCGCTTATGCGTGGGAATGCATCCCGTGTCTCTCCTACACCTGTAGAAACACATTCCTGTAGGAGCTGCCGAAGGCTGCGATCTTTTGATCTTGCACCCCGCAGATTTCTCGGACATTTCCTTCACAACGCCGAGCCATGCGTGAACTAGGCGATTTTGACCGGTACCGATAACCTCTTTAAGCCACCGCAAAATCGGTGACTCGGACGTGCAAGTCCGGAATCGGCACACAATCGGTAATGGCTATTCATAGAGCGTTTTTCTATGCTCGCGGATCATTATGGCGGCTGTGTGTGGGAGATCTTCCGATCTGCCGGTTTACCGATTCCGGTCTTGCACACCTATACACAGCTGCCACCTCTTTCGAAGTGCAAGCGAAATGGTGTTAGCTCTCAAATCGGTACAACACCAATGATCAAGCCAACACCGAATCCCCCAGTAAACGAAGCCCTTGATACCAAAGAGCTCCATGAAGCCGCAGAACGCGCCCCCGATCACCACACCACCCAAACCAAACAGAAACAACCGAAACGCAACGGCCAACTCTTCAGCGTCTGTCCTGACATCAACACTGAAGCACTGCTGGCCAACGCCTCAGAAGATCTGCTCTCCATCAGCGCTATCGCCGCCGACCTCGCGGATGATGTAGACGGCTCACGTCGCTCGGTTGTCCTGGCGATCAGTCGTATGGCTGACGGGGTGCATTTGCTAGTAGAGCAAGCACTGGATCATCTGGACGAACCGGAAATGGCGGCGATGATCACCCAGCAAAAAAGCAGAATCATCTGACTCGCAAAGCAGAAAAAACAAACCCGTTTGTTGTCACCAACAATCGGGTTTTTTGGCCGCGTATCACGTTGTTCGACATCAGATTATCCGCGCCACGGCTCCAGGTGAAAATCCAGGTGCCGGCTTGGATCGTTCCGCTTTGAGACATGCAACATTCTGAAATGCAGGAAGTTTCCGATCGCCGAAGGGGAGTCTTCCTACATCACCCCCTCCAATTTCTTGTTAGCGTATTTCGGTCATGGACACCGGAGTTACTGGTCCACTTACGGGCGAACTGTCAGGGAGACACTCGAATGTTTTTATGGCAAATCGTGCCCACATGGCTCGAAATAGAAAGACGTATAACCCATAAGATGGGATACCAGGGAGGCGCCTGCTTTCGCACGCATTTCAACGAACGTGCCCCCTCCCTTTCTGAAAACATCCGACGTATCAACAGTGTCAACTACGCATTCAACCAAGCCGAATGGGAAGCTGGCCGCCTATTGAGGCAACGGTTCTCTGACCTCGACATCTCCAGCATCCTCAACGAGTTGATCGAAGTCGTTACTCAAATGGCAATGATCGTCGCCGGCAGTGTGCTGACCGGAGGAGCAATTGGTGCGGGAGTAGGCGCATTCCTCGGAGGGGCAGGTGCCATTCCCATGGGTGCCGCTGGCGCCGCAATGGGATTGCAAGTCAGCACCTGGATATTAGGGATACTTGGTCTGACGTCCGTCGCTGAGTTTTTCGTCGAGGGTTTGCCGCGCATTGGCGAGTATTACCTGACGGGCATCAACATCGCGTGGAAAGGCCCACGTGGCGAGGAAGGGTTGAACCCGTTCAGCCGGGACGATCCTTTTGCCGAAGAAAGAGCAACCCATCACATCGCACTGGGGCATGTGGAGGTTGTCGTCCTGCTGCTGGGAGCGATCGTCGCTTACATTACGCGTGGTCGAGGCAATGCAAACGTCCTCGCCCAGGAAATGCGAGCGAGCCCCAAAGGTGCGCGACTAGGCGCATGGATGCTCAAACATGAAGAGGCACTGAAAAAACGACCGGACCTGCAAACCTCAAAGCCGCGCAGAGGCGCTATCGGCCCGCAGGAGCCTGCACCGCCCGCAAACCGCCCACCTGCAAAAGACAAGGACTCACCCCGTGACAAACCGAACGCCATGCCGCTTCATACAGTTGAATGCTTCAAAGCGGACAAGATGCCGGCGTCTAAAATCGGAGAGTTCGAACGGCAGTTGAAGGGGCAAGAGGACGGGCTGAATCGACTGACGGTTGATGAGTATCTGGAGAATATTGCTAATCCGGTGAAGCGTAGTCGGGCGGCTGCCAAGCAGGCTCGCAACACTTTACAAACCAACCTGCAAAGACGGCTGAACGAGGAATTTTCGCAGACTATGGATTTACTAGATGCTGAAACAGCGGCTATCAAAAAAGCCAAAGAAATCATGTCAAATCTTGCAGGACTGCATAATCCGGATTTAAGCGCTGGCGGCAGAGATATCATTGCGGATTTCGGTGACAGACAAGTTAATTCGAGCATCGGCCCACAGTGGAAGAACAAGATCGGAAATTTGAAGGGCGCTGCGGAAAGCGTCCACGAATCAGTTAGAAAATCAACTTTTCTCAACGTCAAACTACATAAGTGTTAGTCAATTAGGAAAATTTTCATGGACAAAATATTTGCTCGATTTATAGAGAAGTTTGGTGGACTTACTGATAGGCAGGAAGTGCCACCATCAAGTATCGAACATTATCGAGGTAAGCTACCCAATCAGTTATTGGAATACTGGGCCGAACACGGCTGGTGTGGTTACGGTAATGGGGTTTTTTGGATCGTTAATCCCCGGGAATACGAAGGAGTGGTAGCGTCATGGCTTGAGGGGACGAAGTTTGAAGCCATTGACACCTACCATCTGATTGCTCGTAGCGCCTTTGGTGATTTGTACCTATGGGGTGAAAAAACGGGAGCTTCCCTCGATATAACAAGCCACCTTTCTCGTTACGCCACACACACGTCTATATACACAGGAGACCAGATGGATAAGGGTCTTCAGTCTTTTCTGTTGTCGATCGAAGTGGACTCCAATGATTATGGCGACCTATTCAAGCCCGCGAAGAAAAAGCTCGGCACCCTGCGTCATGACGAGATGTACGGTTTTGTTCCAGCGCTGATGTTCGGCGGCCCGGACACCCTCGACCATCTGGAGAAGGTGAAAGCGGTGGAGCATCTAATCCTGCTGTCTCAGCTAACCGAGCTTCAGCCCTATAGCTTTTCAGACCTTTAAGGCAGGTATCAGGAATCAGATCTCAATGAAATTACCGATCTGTGATCTGATGCTTACAAAGAAGAAGACTTAGCGTGGATAAAATATTTGCCCGATTTTTAGAGAAGTTTGGCGGACCTGTTGATCGGCAAGAAGTCCCAGCATCAAGTATCGAGCGCTATAGAGGCAAGCTACCCAACCAGTTGTTGGAATACTGGGCTGAACACGGCTGGTGCGGTTACGGTGACGGCATTTTTTGGATAGTCAATCCTCAGGAATACGATGGGGTAGTGGCGTCTTGGCTTGAAGATACGAAATATGAAGAGCGTGATGCTTACCACCTGATTGCTCGTAGCGCCTTCGGTGATTTGTACCTGTGGGGCGAAAAAACGGGTGCCTCTCTTAAAATAACCAGTGTTCTTTCTCGATGTGTTTTTGATGATTTCGAAATTACGATCGAAGAAATGGATAGGGAGTTGCAAGGCTTTCTTTTATCCACGGATGTGGACTCCAACGATTATGGCGACCTGTTCCAACCCGCGAAGAAAAAGCTCGGCACCCTGCGTCACGACGAGATGTACGGCTTTGTTCCAGCGCTGATGTTCGGCGGACCGGACACCCTCGATCATCTAGAGAAGGTGAAGGCAGTAGAGCATCTGATCCTGCTGTCTCAGATCACCGAGCTTCGGCCCTACAGCTTTTCAGACCTTTAAAGCAGATTTCAGGGGCAGATTTCAATGACCCACAAAAAATGGGCACCCAACCCTGGTTGGCGTGCCCATTTTTTATTCCACTCCCCCGCTACGCGGGAGGTGAAAACGGATTACGGATTAACGCTGTCTTTCAACGATTTCCCAGGCTTGAAAGCAACGGTGTTGCTGGCCTTGATTTTGACGGGTTCACCGGTTTGCGGGTTTTTGCCGGTGCGGGCACCGCGATGGCGTTGCAGGAAGGTGCCGAAGCCCACCAGCGTCACGCTGTCTTTGCGGTGCAGGGCACCGGTGATTTCTTCAAGAACGGCGTTGAGAACGCGGTTGGCTTGCTCTTTGGTGAGGTCTGCTTTTTCAGCGATGGCTGCAGCGAGGTCTGGTTTACGCATGTGAATGAAGCCCCTTTGACGGTTTGTTGTTGTTATGTCCGTGCTGCCCTCTGCGGAGCAGCGCCAAAAGCGCCGCAGGTGCTCTACTCTGCGGCAGACGGGAGTGAGGATGGCACGCAGTGAAGCCCCGCGCCAGTATCGGCGCGGCCATTGTTGGGGCAAAAGGGGGGTGATTCCGACAGAACGACCGGTATTTATGCCAACAGGGCCGGAAGCTCTTTGTTCAGGGCCAGTTTTTCCATCACGGCGGCACCGGTGAGGGCGTAACCGAGCAGCTTGCCCGCGGCATCGCGGCATAAAACCTTGATGTCGGTGCCCTGCCCTTCGACTGTCCAGATGCCCTCTGCGCCCCGTGGCGGCGGAGACACCACCAACGGGCAGACCGGGGTCTTGACGGTGATCGGCATCGGGCCATAGGTGACGGCGGTCGGGTTGCCGGCCAGAGTTTGCGCCAGCGCTCGCGCACAGCTCATCAGGGGCATCACGTACAGCAGGTTCAGCCCGTCGACCTCGGCGCAGTCGCCCAGGGCGTAGATGTTGGCGTGGGAAGTCTTCAGGTGCCGGTCGACCATGATGCCACGGTTGACCTGCAGACCGGCCGCAGCCGCCAGGTCGACGCGCGGTCGCAGGCCAATGGCCGAGACCACCACGTCGCAAGGGATCACCTGGCCATCGGACAGGTGCGCTTCCAGGCCATCAGCCACGCGTTGCAGGCGGTTGAGCACCGGCCCGAGGTGGAAGCGAGCGCCAAGACTTTCGAGGCCTGCCTGCACCGCAGCGGCGGCCGCCGGGTGCAACAGGGTCGGCATGACTTGTTCGCACGGCGCAACCAGCTGCACTTCGTAGCCACCCAGGGTCAGGTCGTTGGCGAACTCGCAGCCGATCAGGCCAGCGCCGAGCAGCAGTACGCGGCGTTTGCCGGCCGCCGCCGCACGGAAGCGTGCGTAGTCTTCCAGGTCGTTGATCGGGAACACGCAGCCCGCCGCGTCGCCCTCAATGGGTACACGCACGGTTTCGGCGCCCCAGGCCAGAATCAGGTCGCGGTAGATCACCGCTTCTTCACCGATCCACAAGCGCTTGTGGCCCGGGTCGATGCCGCTGATGCGCGTGTGCGTACGTATTTCAGCCTTGAGCTGTTCGGCCATGGCGCCGGGTTCGGCCATGCTCAGGCCGTCGGCATCCTTGTTTTTGCCGAAGCCGGTGGAGAGCATGGGCTTGGAGTAGGAGCGCCCGTCATCGGCGGTAATCAGCAGCAGCGGGGTTTCGCTATCGAGTTTGCGAAACTCGCGGGCCACGTTGTAGCCAGCCAGACCAGTGCCAATGATTACGACAGGTGCGTTCATTCCTTACTCCTCAATTATTCAGGCAGCGATTTCGATCATTTCAAAATCCATTTTGCCCACACCGCAGTCCGGGCAAAGCCAGTCTGCCGGGACGTCTTCCCAACGGGTGCCCGGCGCAATGCCGTCATCCGGCCAACCGTCGGCTTCGTTGTAGATCAGGCCGCAGACAATACATTGCCACTTTTTCATCAGGTACTTCCTCAGGGTTCAGGCATTTTGCCGGCCGGACGGTCGATGGTTGTAGCACTGCCGTCCAACTCAGCGCGTTTTGTACTGATCGGGGCCATCGGATGCAAGCCTGTTCGGCGCAACGGCAGGCCATTTCAATCGATAACGGCAGCTGACATGTTAAGCTCGCCGCCTCATTTGCTGCCAATAATGACTCATTGTGCATCACACAGAATCCCCCTCTCCAGCTTCTCTCTGGCTCGCGCGCAGCGAACTGGCGCCCCTCCCCGATGCCTCTACCCTCGACTGGCTGTTCGACGAAGGCTCGCTGACCAGACGTCTGATTCATCTGTCGAATGACGCCTTCAGCGTCTCGCCGATGTTCGAAGGCTGGCAGCCCCTGCGTGCCGACGAATGCGCAGCACTGGACCTGGTCGATGGCAGTGAGGGCTGGGTACGCGAGGTGTATTTGCGTGGTCATGGCCAGGCGTGGGTGTTTGCGCGCAGCGTGGCATCACGCAGTGCATTGCAAGGCGACGGCTTGCACATGGACGAACTGGGCAGCCGCTCGCTGGGCGAATTACTGTTTTGCGATCAGGCCTTCCAGCGCCGGGCCATCGAGGTTTGCCATTATCCGCAAGCGTGGCTGCCCGCCGAGGTGCAATCGCCTGGACTGTGGGGCCGCCGCTCGCGCTTCGACCGCGGTGCCTTGAGCGTTTTGGTGGCCGAAATTTTCCTGCCTTCCCTGTGGGACGCCGCCTGCGCCCAATCGGAGAACCGTTGATGTACCAAAGCCTGCTCAAGTCCTTGAACCGCTTGAACCCTCGGGCCTGGGATTTCATTCAGCTGACCCGCATGGACAAGCCGATCGGCATTTACCTGCTGCTCTGGCCAACGCTGTGGGCGCTGTGGATTGCCGGCAAGGGTTCGCCCTCCCTGGCCAACATTGTGATTTTCGTCCTAGGCGTGGTGCTGACTCGCGCTGGCGGCTGCGTGATCAACGACTGGGCGGACCGCAAGGTCGATGGTCATGTGAAGCGCACCGAGCAGCGGCCGCTGGTGAGCGGCAAGATCAGCTCCAAAGAGGCACTGGTATTCTTCGCACTGCTGATGGGCGTGAGTTTCCTGCTGGTGCTGTGCACCAATGCCGCGACCATTTGGCTGTCATTGGGCGGCCTGGCACTGGCGTTCAGTTACCCATTCATGAAGCGCTACACCTATTACCCGCAAGTGGTGCTGGGCGCTGCATTTTCGTGGGGGATGCCGATGGCGTTCACCGCAGAAACCGGTGAATTGCCGGCTGTCGCATGGCTGCTGTGGATCGCCAACCTGATGTGGACCGTGGGTTACGACACCTATTACGCGATGACCGACCGCGATGACGACCTGAAGATCGGCGTGAAATCCACGGCGATTTTGTTCGGCGACGCGGACCGGGCAATCATCCTGACCCTGCAGGGGCTAGCGCTGGGCTGCCTGTTGCTGGCGGGTTCGAAGTTCGACCTCGGTGGCTGGTTCCACCTTGGATTACTGGCGGCGGCGGGCTGCTTTGTGTGGGAGTTCTGGTACACCCGCGACAGGGACCGCATGCGTTGCTTCAAGGCGTTCTTGCACAATCACTGGGCGGGTTTGGCGATTTTCGTCGGGATTGTGCTGGACTACGCGTTGCGTTGACCGTTGAAAAGATCGCAGCCCTGAGCAGCGCCTACCCGAAGGCTGCGATTTTTTTGCTGTGTTACATATGCTCGCGGACGACGTGCCAGACGTCTTTCATCTTGTCGCCCGTCATGTCTCCGGGTGCCTTGTCCTTGACGAAGTAGTACAACGGCTTACCGTCATAGGCCCACTGCATCGTCCCGTCGTCACGCTTGATGACTGTCCACTTGCCTTCAGGCTTGGCGCCCGCTTCCGCCTTGAGTGGCGGCCAGTTTTCCGCGCATTGCCCGGTGCACACCGACTTGCCACCCGTATCTTTGTCGAAGGTGTACAGGGTCATCCCTTTGTGGTCGGTCATCATGCCGCCCTTCATCATCGCCGGCTCGGCGGCGAAAGCCATCGAAGGCAATGCCAAGGCAGCGGCCAGCAGCAGGGCCTTGATGGACTGCGAGTGTCGATTCATTTGAAGCCTTCCTTTGTGGTTGTCAGGATTCGGACTTAAAGCTTAGCCCAGGATCCAGCCAATCGCCGGCCGACTAAAATACTGTCACACGACTGCAATAATTCCGTTATCTAATGCGGCGCAAGACAGTTAAATGACAAGAGGACTAAGGGCATGGTTGGCAGGAGCATTCTGATCGTCGACGACGAAGCGCCTATTCGCGAAATGATCGCCGTTGCGTTGGAGATGGCCGGCTATGACTGCCTGGAGGCTGAAAACTCCCAGCAGGCCCACGCCATAATCGTCGACCGCAAACCGGACCTGATCCTGCTCGACTGGATGCTACCCGGCACGTCTGGAATCGAGCTGGCCCGTCGTCTCAAGCGTGATGAATTGACCGGGGACATCCCGATCATCATGCTCACCGCCAAAGGTGAGGAGGACAATAAGATCCAGGGCCTGGAAGTCGGCGCCGACGACTACATCACCAAACCGTTTTCCCCCCGTGAGCTGGTCGCGCGCCTGAAGGCCGTGCTGCGCCGTGCCGGCCCGACCGATGGCGAGGCGCCGATCGAAGTCGGCGGCCTGCTATCAGCCACCGCGTGACCATCGACGGCCGTCCTGCCGAGATGGGCCCGACCGAATACCGCCTGCTGCAATTTTTCATGACCCACCAGGAGCGCGCCTACACGCGTGGCCAGTTGCTGGATCAGGTCTGGGGCGGCAACGTCTATGTCGAGGAGCGCACCGTTGACGTACACATTCGACGCCTGCGCAAAGCCCTCGGCGACGCTTACGAAAATCTGGTACAAACCGTGCGCGGCACCGGTTACCGCTTTTCTACCAAAGCCTGACCCGGACCTTTACCGCCCGACAAGCTGACAAGGACGCGCGTCAAGTGAACCAAAACTGGCATGGCACCCTGATTCGCCACATGCTGCTGCTGGTCACCGCCTGCCTGGTGATCGGCCTGATCACCGGCTATTACGGCTGGAGCCTCGCCGCAGGCCTGGGTCTTTACCTGGCCTGGACCCTCAAGCAATTGCTGCGTCTGCATGAGTGGCTGCGCCTGCACAAACCCGATGAAGCACCACCCGACGGCTACGGCCTGTGGGGCGAAGTGTTCGACAGCATCTACCACCTGCAACGCCGTGACCAACGGGTACGCGGACGCCTGCAAGCGGTGATCGACCGGGTTCAGGAATCCACCGCCGCGCTGAAAGACGCGGTGATCATGCTCGACACCGATGGCAACCTGGAATGGTGGAACCGCGCCGCCGAAACCCTGTTGGGCCTCAAGACGCCACAGGACAGCGGCCAACCGGTGACCAACCTGGTGCGTCATCCGCGCTTCAAGGAATATTTCGAGCAAGAGAGTTACGCCGAACCGCTGGAAATCCCTTCGCCGACCAACGACCGTGTACGCATCCAGCTGTACATCACCCGTTACGGCAACAACGAGCACTTGATGCTGGTGCGCGATGTGACGCGTATCCATCAGCTTGAGCAAATGCGCAAAGACTTCATCGCCAACGTTTCCCATGAACTGCGCACGCCGTTGACGGTGATCTGCGGTTACCTGGAAACCTTGCTCGATAACGTCGACGAGGTAAACCCGCGCTGGGTCCGTGCCTTGCAGCAGATGCAGCAACAAGGCGGACGCATGCAGACCCTGCTCAACGACCTGTTGTTGCTGGCCAAGCTGGAAGCCACCGATTATCCGTCGGACAACCAGCCGGTACCGGTCGACGGCTTGCTGCAATCGATCAAGAGTGACGCGCAGCAGTTGTCTGGCCAGAAAAACCAGCAAATCACCCTGGAAGCCGACCCGACGATTCTGCTCAAAGGCAGTGAAGCGGAGTTGCGCAGCGCGTTTTCCAACCTGGTGTTCAACGCGGTGAAATACACCCCGGCCGAAGGCAATATCCGCATTCGCTGGTGGGGCGATGACCAGGGGGCGCACCTGAGCGTCCAGGATTCAGGGATCGGCATCGATGCCAAACACCTGCCGCGCCTGACCGAACGTTTCTATCGCGTCGACTCCAGCCGCAACTCCAACACAGGGGGCACTGGCCTGGGGCTGGCGATCGTCAAACACGTCTTGTTACGACATCGAGCACGGATGGAAATCAGCAGCGTACCGGGCCACGGCAGTACCTTTACCTGCCACTTTGCCCCGGCCCAGGTGACCAAATCACGGGTTATCAGCACCGCTGACTGATACCGGCCAGCACGCGCCACTAGGCAACTGGACGGTCAGCCGCTACATTGGCTGACTTGTGCCTGCCTTTCAGGCGCGGTTTTTCACTTCCCTCTCGAATATACGGAACCCGCAAAACTCCATCATGGACCCTTCCCCTGGCTTGACCCTCGCTACAATTTTCGCCGACTTCGGCATGATTCTTTTTGCTCTGATCCTGGTTTTGCTCAACGGATTTTTCGTTGCGGCGGAATTTGCCATGGTCAAATTGCGCTCGACCCGGGTCGAGGCCATCGCTGACAAAAACGGCTGGCGCGGGCACATCCTGCGCACCGTGCACAGTCAGCTCGATGCTTACCTGTCGGCTTGCCAATTGGGTATTACCCTCGCCTCCCTGGGCCTGGGTTGGGTTGGTGAACCCGCGTTTGCCCACATTCTTGAGCCGGTGTTGAGTGCAGTCGGCGTCGAGTCGGCCGAAGTGGTCAAGGGCATCTCGTTCTTCACTGCCTTCTTCATCATTTCGTACCTGCACATCGTGGTCGGCGAACTGGCCCCCAAATCCTGGGCCATCCGCAAACCCGAGTTGCTGTCGCTGTGGACCGCCGTACCGCTGTACCTGTTCTATTGGGCCATGTACCCGGCCATCTACCTGCTCAACGCCAGCGCCAACACTATCCTGCGCATAGCGGGGCAAGGTGAACCCGGCCCGCATCACGAGCATCACTACAGCCGTGAAGAACTGAAACTGATCCTGCACTCCAGCCGTGGCCAGGACCCAAGCGACCAAGGCATGCGCGTGCTGGCCTCGGCAGTGGAAATGGGTGAACTGGAAGTGGTCGACTGGGCCAACTCCCGCGAAGACCTGGTGACCCTGGAGTTCAACGCGCCACTCAAGCAGATCCTGGCGATGTTCCGTCGCCACAAGTTCAGCCGCTACCCGGTGTACGACAGCGAGCGCCAGGAGTTCGTCGGCCTGCTGCACATCAAGGATCTGCTGCTGGAACTGGCAGCGCTGGACCACATTCCCGAGTCGTTCAACCTGGCCGAACTGACCCGCCCGCTGGAGCGCGTGTCACGGCACATGCCGCTGTCGCAGTTCCGCAAGGGCGGCTCGCACTTCGCCGTGGTCGAAGAGGCCGACGGCAACATCATCGGCTACCTGACCATGGAAGACGTGCTGGAAGTGCTGGTCGGCGACATCCAGGACGAACACCGCAAGGCCGAACGCGGGATCCTCGCGTATCAGCCGGGCAAGCTGCTGGTGCGGGGCGATACGCCACTTTTCAAGGTTGAAAGGTTGCTGGGCATCGACCTCGACCACGTCGAAGCCGAAACCCTTGCCGGGCTGGTCTATGAGAGCCTCAAGCGCGTTCCGGAAGAGGAAGAAGTGCTGGAAGTCGAAGGCCTGCGGATCATCATCAAGAAGATGAAAGGGCCGAAGATCGTTCTGGCCAAGGTGTTGATGCTCGATTGATCTGCGGCTGAAGGGCCTATTGTGGCGAGGGGGCAAGCCCCCTCGCCACAGTTGATCACCGAAAACTTCACTTCCCGCCCAACGCGAAGTTGGGCAGCGCACCCACCGGCTGGTTGAACTGGTACGGAATCGAGACCAGCCCCAGCCCGGTGTTGCGCTGCACCACGAAGTGCAAATGCGGCCCGGTGCTGTTACCGGTGTTACCGGACAATGCCAACGCACTGCCTACCGTTACCCGCTGACCCTCCCGAACGCAGACCGAACCTTTCTTCAGGTGCAGGTAAACCCCCATGGTCCCGTCATCGTGCAGCACCCGCACGAAATTGCCGGAAGCGTCGGTACCGCGCCCGCTCTGCCTGTTCTCCGTTTTCACCACCACCCCGCCTCGCGCGGCAATGATCGGTGTGCCCTCAGGCATTGCGATGTCTATGGCATATCGGCTCTTGGGCCCGAAGTGGCTGTAGGGGCCATTGGCGCCCTGACTGATCCGGAACGGTCCGCCACGCCAGGGCAACGGGTACCGATAGCCCACCGTGGGCCCAGAGGGGTCGCCCAGGGAGTATTTGAACTTCGGGACGTATGCGAGGGGCCTCCCGCCTTTAGTCGCCGTGAGCCGCGCCAGACGAACGCTGCTGCGTAGCGGTATCACCCGCCGAATCGTCCCGCCCGGCACGCCGCTGGCGTTCTTCACCCCGGCAAAACTCAATTCGACTTCTACCGGCGCATACAGGTCATTGCGCACGTACACGCTGTGCACGCCGTTCTTCTTCATGATGATGAGGCGCACCTGGCGCTCAAGATGCTCGACCATGCCATCGCGAAAAACGAACACATGGGCGCCCTTGCTGGGACGGTCGCTGTAGGAAACCACGCCATAGGCGTCCTTGGACTTGTAGATGGTCATGGCCATGGCCGAGGTGGCGACCATGAACAAACCACATAAAAACAGCAGGCGCGTGAACATGAGCAAGGATTCTGTCGAGTGAGATCTGGGATTGAGCCTAGCAGCTGCAATGGACCCAGGTAGTCGGCAGTTGTTTCAGAAAAGGTGTTCAGCAGATGTGCGGTAAAAGTGATGACCCCATCGTCGGATCGCCGCCCGGAGCAAGCTCCCTCACACAAGAGAACGCATTACAAATGTGGAAGCGAGCCTGCTCGCGAAAGCGGACTGTCAGGCGGCCCTATATCAAGCGCCAGGAATAAAGTGCTTCTGCGCCGTACCACGTGCAATCAGGCGGGAGATGTAATCGAGCTTCTGCGCATCCTGGTCGACAAAGCGGAAGGTCAGTTGCAGCCAGTCGCTGTCGGGCTTCGGTTCGTGGGCCACGACGGCGTGCAGGTAACCGTTGAGGCGGGCGATTTCGGCGTTGTCGCCCTGCTCAAGGTCCAGCACGGCGCTGTCGAGGATCTGCGGCAGGGTCTCGGTGCGTTTGACCACCAACAGGGCTTCCTTGAGGCTCAAGGCCTTGATCACACATTGCGCGATGCCATTCGGCAAACGCAGTTGACCCTGGCCACGGCCACTGGTGGGTGCCGAAGAGGTCGCAGGCGTCTTGACCGGTGGACTATTGAGCAAGCCTTTGGACGGTGCGGGTGCGGCCGTTGGTGTCGCTACGGGTGCCTTGCCACCGGTCAAAGCGGCAAGGGAGTCGTTACCGAAGGCAGGGCTGGTTTTGGTTGCGGCTACGTTGATCAATGCGTCGAGTTTGCCGACCTTGTGCAGCGCCTGCTTGACCTTGGTGATCAGTTGCTCGTTTGTGAACGGCTTGCTGACGTAACCGGAAACTCCGGCCTGGATCGCCTGGACAACGTTCTCCTTGTCGCCACGGCTGGTGACCATCACGAAGGGCATTGTTTTGAGGGTGTCTTGCTCGCGGCACCAGGTCAGTAGTTCCAGGCCGGACATTTCCGGCATTTCCCAGTCGCACAGGACCAGGTCGAAGGCTTCCTTGGCCAGCATTGCCTGGGCCTTTCTGCCGTTGATCGCGTCTTCAATCCGCATGCCCGGGAAATAGTTGCGCAGGCACTTCTTCACCAGGTCACGAATGAACGACGCGTCGTCCACGACCAACACATTGACCTTACTCATCCAAAACCCCTTTAAAAAATCCCGGCCAGCATACCGCCTTGCTGATGGCACATTGCCAAAAACCTTCAGTCACGCCGGACTTTTCGTTCGCGGGGTGCTGCCTTTCGAATTCGTGAAGCTCAAACAAAAACGCCCGGCCAAAAGGCCGGGCGCTTTACTTGGGCAACCTTACTTATCGTCAGTTTTGCCCGGAACATTAGCGCTTTCGCCGGTTGTTCCTTCGACTTCTTCCTTCATGCGCTTGAGACCCAGGTGCCGCACGTCGGTGCCGCGTACCAGGTAGATCACCAGCTCCGAGATATTGCGCGCGTGGTCGCCGATACGCTCCAGCGAGCGCAGCACCCAGATAATGCTCAGAACCCGCGAAATGGAACGCGGATCTTCCATCATGTAGGTAGCCAGCTCACGCAGGGCCGTCTTGTATTCGCGGTCGATGATCTTGTCGTACTGCGCAACCGACAAGGCCAGTTCGGCGTCGAAACGGGCAAAGGCGTCCAGTGCATCGCGGACCATGTTGCGCACCTGGTCGCCGATGTGACGCACTTCGACGTAACCGCGCGGCGCTTCGCCTTCTTCGCACAGCTGGATGGCACGACGGGCGATCTTGGTCGCTTCGTCACCGATGCGCTCCAGGTCGATCACCGATTTGGAAATGCTGATGATCAGGCGCAGGTCGGACGCTGCCGGCTGACGACGGGCCAGAATGCGCAGGCATTCTTCGTCGATGTTGCGTTCCATCTGGTTGATCTGGTCGTCGATCTCGCGCACCTGCTGGGCCAGGCCGGAGTCGGCCTCGATCAGCGCGGTGACCGCGTCGTTGACTTGCTTTTCCACCAGCCCGCCCATGGCCAGGAGGTGGCTGCGCACTTCCTCAAGCTCGGCGTTGAATTGCGCGGAAATGTGGTGGGTAAGGCCTTCTTTACTAATCATCTTTTTCGCTCCGCGAAAGTTGCAAGCTTCAAGCTGCAAGCTTCAAGCAGTTATGTACAAGTCCTGGAATCGCACCGCCTCTTTCTTGCCGCTTGCAGCTTGTAGCTCGCGGCGGCCTCAACTAGCCATACCGACCAGTGATGTAGTCTTCGGTCTGCTTCTTCGCCGGATTGGTGAACAGGGTATCGGTGTCGCCAAACTCGACCAGCTTGCCCATGTACATGAACGCGGTGTAGTCGGACACCCGCGCGGCCTGTTGCATGTTGTGGGTCACGATCACGATGGTGAACTTGGATTTCAGTTCGTAGATCAGCTCTTCGACTTTCAGCGTGGAGATCGGGTCGAGTGCCGAGCAAGGTTCGTCGAGCAACAGTACTTCCGGCTCCACGGCGATGGTGCGGGCGATCACCAGACGCTGCTGCTGACCACCGGACAGGCCCAGTGCCGACTCGTGCAAACGGTCCTTGACCTCGTCCCACAGTGCCGCGCCTTTCAACGCCCACTCGACGGCTTCGTCGAGGACGCGCTTCTTGTTGATGCCCTGGATGCGCAGGCCGTAAACCACGTTTTCGTAGATGGTTTTCGGGAACGGGTTGGGCTTCTGGAACACCATGCCGACGCGACGACGCAGCTCGGCCACGTCTTCGCCCTTGCGATAGATGTTGTTGCCGTACAGGTTGATCTCGCCTTCAACGCGGCAGCCGTCAACCAGATCGTTCATGCGGTTGAAGGTACGCAGCAGCGTGGACTTGCCACAGCCGGACGGGCCGATGAAGGCGGTCACGCGCTGTTTCGGGATGTTCATGCTGACATCGTACAGCGCTTGTTTTTCGCCGTAGAACAGGCTCAGGCCCGGCACTTCGATAGCTACGGTTTCCTGCGCGAGGTTCAGGCTCTGTTTGTCACGACCCAGCGCCGACATGTTGATGCCGTGGGTATGTGCTTCGTGCTGCATGGGAGGCTCCCTGTGCTAACAAATTCGGTTAGGTTGCCACTGGCCAAGGCCCGCGGTTACACAATTCTTTCTGTAGGAGCGAGCCTGCTCGCGATGGTATTCCAGGCGCTGAGTGGCGTCGGCTGTCCCTTTTTCGCGAGCAAGCTCGCCCCTACAGTTCGGTGATGATCAGCTATCCAGCGCCTTGTACTTCTCGCGCAGGTGGTTACGGATATAAACGGCCGACAGGTTCAACGTGGCGATCACCAGCACCAACAGCAACGCCGTGGCGTACACCAGCGGTCGCGCGGCTTCGACGTTCGGGCTCTGGAAGCCGACGTCATAGATGTGGAAGCCAAGGTGCATGATCTTCTGGTCCAGGTGCAGGTACGGGTAGTTACCATCCACCGGCAGCGACGGCGCCAGTTTCACTACACCCACCAGCATCAGCGGCGCCACTTCACCCGCGGCGCGGGCCACAGCGAGGATCATGCCGGTCATCATCGCCGGGCTGGCCATCGGCAGCACGATCTTCCACAAGGTTTCAGCCTTGGTCGCGCCGAGGGCCAACGAGCCTTCACGCACGGTGCGAGGAATCCGCGCCAGGCCTTCTTCGGTGGCCACGATCACCACAGGCACCGCCAGCAGCGCCAGGGTCAGCGAGGCCCAGAGCAGACCCGGCGTACCGAAGGTCGGTGCCGGCAGTGCTTCCGGGAAGAACAGACGGTCGAGCGAGCCGCCCAGCACATAGACGAAGAAGCCCAGGCCGAACACGCCGTAAACGATCGCCGGAACACCCGCCAGGTTGTTCACCGCGATGCGGATGATTCGGGTCAGTGCGTTCTGCTTGGCGTATTCACGCAGGTAAACCGCTGCCAACACGCCGAACGGAGTCACGATCATCGCCATGATCAGGGTCATCATCACGGTGCCGAAAATCGCCGGGAAAATCCCGCCTTCGGTGTTTGCTTCACGCGGGTCGTCGGACAGGAACTCCCAGATCTTGCTGAAATAGAAACCGATCTTGGTGAAGGTGCTCATGGCATTCGGCTGGTAGGCGTGAACCACTTTGCCCAGACCGATTTCGATTTCTTTGCCATTGGCGTCGCGGGCTGTCAAAGCGTCGCGGTTGAACTGTGCATGCAAGTCAGTCAGACGCGCTTCGATATCCTGATAGCGGGCGTTCAGCTCAGCGCGCTCGGATTCCATGTCCGCTTGTGCGGTTGCGTCGAGTTTACCTTCCAGCTCCAGCTTGCGGCCGTGCAGACGGATGCGCTCCAGACCTGCGTTGATCGCACCAATATCACTCTTTTCCAGTGACTTCAGTTGCGCAGCAAGCTTGTTGACGCGGTCGACACGGGCCTGCAACTCAGGCCATGCGGCTTCGCCTTCAGCGATGACTTTGCCGTCCTGTTTGACGTTGACCAGGTAACCATAGAAGTTACCCCACTCACGACGTTCGATGGCCATCAACTCCGGCGGCGTCGTTTGCTTGGTCAGCCACTCGCCGACGATCCAGGTGAAGTCATTGCCGTTCAGATCACGGTTGCCGACCTTGATCAGCTCGCGGGTCATGAATTCCGGGCCCTGATCAGGCACCGGCAGACCGGCACTTTTCAGACGGGCGCGCGGCACTTCTTCTTTCTGCACCACCTCACCGACGACCAGATGCTGGCCCTGGCCCGGCACGTCATAGCTGGCGTGGATCAGATCCGCCGGCCAGAAATGACCCAGGCCACGCACGGCAATCACTGCCAGCAGGCCAATGGTCATGATGACCGCGATGGACACCGCGCCACCGCTGATCCAGACGCCGGGGGCGCCGCTCTTGAACCAT
>LNAP01012282.1_pt1 | contig 17457 bp, 9 predicted proteins | sample 602601 | NCBI WGS metagenome assembly LNAP01 (sample SAMN02440304, study PRJNA202911) | soil metagenome | biome: Subtropical and temperate rainforests or woodlands; isolation source: soil samples (1 kg each in a 20% v/v slurry with milli Q water) were... ... | reverse complement strand
AGCGACCAGCGCCGCGCGCGGCTCGCAGCGCACGCCGTCGCCCTCCAGGCAGGCGTCGTGCGCGGCGATGTAGGGCGGATTGCTGACGATGATGTCGAAGCGCTCACCGGCCAGCGGCGCGAACCAGTCGCCGTGCCGGAACTCCACGCTCGAACCCAGCCGCGCGGCATTGCCGGCGGCCACCGCCAGCGCAGCGGCGCTGCGGTCGGTGGCGACGATCTGCCAGTGCGGCCGCGCGCTGGCCAGCGCCAGCGCGATGGCACCGCTGCCGGTGCCAAGATCGGCCAGCCGGCCGCATTCGCCCATGCGCGCCAGTGCCAGCTCCACCAGCAGTTCGGTCTCGGGACGCGGCACCAGCACCTCCGGCGTGACGTCGAGCTCCAGCGACCAGAAGCCCTGCCGGCCGCGCAGATAGGCCATCGGCTCGCCGGCCCGGCGGCGTTGCAGCAGGGTCTCGAAACTGGCCAGCGCCGCAGCGTCCGGGCGATGCTCGCCATGCGCCAGCAGCCACGCACGCGGCACCTCGAGCGCCAGCCCCAGCAGCAGGGCGCAATCGCCCGCCGCGGCGCTGTTGTCGGCGCAGCGCCGGCGCGCCGCGGCCAACACTGCCTGCACGGTCGGCCCGGCGTGTTCGGTTGCGGCAACGCCGCTCATGCGATCCCCAGGATCATCAATTGCTCGGCCTCGTACTCGCGCCGCAGCGGTTCGATCAGGGCGTCCAGGTCGCCGGCCATCACCTGATCGATCTTGTACAGGGTCAGGTTGATGCGGTGGTCGGTGACGCGGCCCTGCGGGAAGTTGTAGGTGCGGATGCGCTCGGAGCGGTCGCCGGAACCGACCAGGCTGCGCCGGGTGGCGGCTTCCTGGGCATGCTGGCGCTGGCGTTCGGCCTCCAGCAGGCGGGATTTGAGCAGCGCCATGGCACGGGCGCGGTTCTTGTGCTGCGAGCGCTCGTCCTGGCACTCCACCACGGTGCCGGTCGGCAGGTGGGTGATTCGGATGGCCGAATCGGTCTTGTTGACGTGCTGGCCGCCGGCCCCGGAGGCGCGGAAGGTGTCCACCCGCAGGTCGGCGGGGTTGATCGGAATGTCGTCGACTTCGTCGACTTCAGGCAGGACGGCGACCGTGCAGGCCGAGGTATGGATGCGGCCCTGCGCCTCGGTGACCGGCACGCGCTGCACGCGGTGGCCGCCGGACTCGAACTTCAGGCGCGCGTACACGCCGCGGCCCTCGATGCGCACGATCACTTCCTTGTAGCCGCCGTGCTCGCCCTCGTGCGCGCTGACGATCTCGCACTGCCAGCCCTGCGCTTCCGCGTAGCGCAGGTACATGCGCAGCAAATCGCCGGCAAACAACGCCGCCTCGTCGCCGCCGGTGCCGGCGCGGATTTCCAAAAAGATGTTGCGACGGTCGTCCGGGTCGGCCGGCAACAACAGGTGTTGCAGTTCGACTTCGATGTCGGCCAGGCGCTGCTGGAGCTCGGGCAGCTCCTGGCGGGCCAGTTCGCGCAGCTCCGCATCGTCGCCGGCTGCCAGGGTCTGCGCCTCTTCGAGCGCGGCCAGGGTGTCCAGGTAACGCCGGTAGCCGTCGGTGGTGGGCGTCAGCTCGGCATGCTCGCGTGCCAAGGCGGCGTAGCGCTGGCCGTCGTCGGACAAGGCCGGGTCCGAGAGCAGTACGGTCAGCTCCTGGTGCCGTTCGCTGGCCGAGCGCAAGCGGGTTTCGATGGACGGTTTCATTGAGTCTCGTCAAAGCCCAGCAGGCGCCTGGCGGCGTCCAGCAGGGCCGCGTCGCCTTGCTCGCCGGCGCGGCGAATCCGCACCGACGGGCCGTGGGCGAGTTTGTTGGTCAGGTCGTGCGCCAGGCGCTGGATCACCTGCTCCGGCGGGCGACCACGGCGCAGATCGGCCAGCGCGCGCTCGGTTTCAAGATCGCGCGTGCGCAGCATGCCGCCGCGCAGGGCCCGCACCAGCGGCACCGCCTGCTGGGCGTTGCACCATTCCATGAAAGCGTCGACCTGGCTGTCGACGATGCGTTCGGCCTCGCCGACCGCCGCCTGGCGCGACTGCAGGCCCTCCTGCACCACGCCGCGCAGGTCGTCCACGGTGTACAGGTACACGTCGCGCAGGCTGGACACCTCGGCCTCGATGTCGCGCGGCACGGCCAGATCCACCAGGAACATCGGCCTGCGACGTCGGGCCTTGAGCGCACTCTCCACCGTGCCCTTGCCCAGGATCGGCAGCTCGCTGTTGGTGGACGACAGCACGATGTCGGCCCGCTCCAGCAGCGACGGCACGGCGGTCAGCGGCACCGCTTGCGCGCCGTAGGGCGCGGCCAGTTGCTGGGCGCGGGCCAGAGTGCGATTGGCGATCGTGATTCGCTTCACGCCCTGGCCGTGCAGGTGGCGCAGGGTCAGTTCGGCGGTGTCGCCGGCCCCGATGATCAGCGCCGAATGCTGGGCAAGATCGCCGAAAATCTGCCGCGCCAGCGTCACCGCCGCAAAGGCGACCGACACCGGATTGGCGCCGATTGCGGTGTCGGTGCGGATGCGCTTGGCGACCGCAAACGCCTGCTGGTAGGCGCGGCCCAGCCACTTGCCGACGCCGCCCACGCGACGGGCAAGATCATAGGACTCCTTCAGCTGGCCCAGGATCTGTGGTTCGCCGACCACCAGCGAGTCGAGGCCGCCGGCCAGGCGAAACATGTGCCGCGCCGCCAGCGGACCGCGAAAGATGGCCAAGTACGGATCGATCGGTTGCTGCAGGCCGGCGCACACGGTACGAAACCAGTCCAGCGCGCCGGTCGAGTCCGCCGATCCGACCGCCGCCACCAGCTCGGTGCGGTTGCAGGTCGACAGCAGGCTCGCTTCGGCCACGTCCGGCTGCAACAGCAAGGAGCGCAGTAGCGCCTCCATGCGCTCGGGCAGGATGGCCACCCGCTCGCGCACGTCCAGCGGCGCGGTGTGGTGGTTGATGCCCAGGGCGAGTAACTGCATGTCGAGGTGACGGCGGGTCAGGTAGCTCGGCCGTACGCCGGGCGCATAATAGTCAACGAACACGCACCCGCCCGTCGCTTGCGGGCTACTGGAACCGACGCCCTGCCCACTGGGTCTTAAGCGGCATGCGCAAACAATTGCTTACCCTGGTCGCCGGCTCGATGCTGCTGGGCTGTGCCAGCCCACCGCCTGCATCGCCGCCGGCCGCCGTCGCGACCCTGCGCGACACCCGCCGCGACGAGGCGGTGCTCGCGCTGCTGCTGGCCGACATGGCCGCGCAGCACGGCGACTACGCCCAGGCGGCGGCCAAGTATACCGCCGTGGCCGAACAGGCCCGCGATGCCGAGCTTGCCCGGCGCGCCGTACAGGCCGCGCTGTACGGTCAGGACGTGCCGGCCGCGATTGCCGCTGCGCAAGCCTGGCAGCGCATCGAGCCGCAAAGCGTCGACGCGGCGCAGCTGTTGACCGGCCTTGAACTGCAACGCGGCAACGCCGAGGCTGCGCGCACGCACCTGCGCAGCTTGCTGGCACTCAAGAATTTCAGCAGCCGCCAGGACTACCTGAATCTGGTGCGCTTGCTGAACCAGAACGTCCCACCCGAAACGCTGCTGGGCGTGCTCGACGCGCTGCTCGAAAGTCGCCCGGATGATCCGGAAGCCCTGTTTGCCTACAGCCTTGCCGCCACGGGTCTGGGGCAGGCGCAGCGTGCCGACAAGCCGTCCGCCCGGCTGCTGGAATTGCAGCCCGGCGTCGACGAAGCGCTGCTGCTGCGGGCGCAGGTCCTGCTGCAGACCGGCCAGTCGCAGGCCGCAAGCGAATTGCTGCGTGGCTTCCTGAAGGCCCATCCCCGGCACGCGCAGGCGCGCCTGACACTGGCCCGGGTGCTGCTGGAAGAGAAGGATTACGCCGGCGCCCGGGATGCCTTCGAGACAGTACTGAAACAGGACCCCGCCAACGGCGATGCGCGCCTGGCGGCAGCCTTGCTGGCCGGACAGCTCGGCGACCGACGCACGGCGCGGGCACAGTTGCTGAAACTGGCCGGCGACGAGAAACGCGCCGACCAGGCGAATTTCTATCTTGGCAAACTCGCCGAAGACGCTGGCAATCCGGCGCAGGCGATCGACCACTACGCCCGGGTCAAGGCCGGCGAACACTATCTCGATGCGCTGCTGCGACGGGCAAACCTGCTGGCGCAGCAGGGCGATCTGGACGCCGGCGTTGCGCTGCTGGCGGCAGCGGCTTCAGAGTCCGAGGACAACCGGACGCGGTTGTTGCTGGCGCAGTCCGACCTGTTGCTGCAAGGCAACCGCGCGCTCCAGGCCGAGGCACTGATCAACGAGGCGCTGGCGCAGGAGCCCGACAGCATGGACCTGCTGTTCGCCCGCTCGATGGTGCTTGAAAAGCTCAACCGCACCGCCGAGATGGAGCAGGATCTGCGCCGTATTCTGGAAATCGACCCCAAGAACGCCAACGCGCTGAACGCCTGGGGCTACACGCTGGCCGATCGCGGCGAGCGCCTGGACGAGGCGCACACACTGATCAGCCGCGCACTGGAGCAATCACCCGACAACCCCTACATCCTGGACAGTCTGGGCTGGGTGCTGTTCCGCAAGGGCGACCTGGTCGGCGCGGAGAGCTACCTGCGACGGGCACTCAGCCTGCTGCCGGATGCCGAGGTCTACGCCCACCTGGCCGAGGTGCTGCACGCACAGGGACGCACCGACGAGGCCCGCAAAGTTCTGGCCGAGGGCCTGGACAAGTCGCCGAAGGACGCCCGCCTGCTGGGCGTGCAGAGCAAACTCGACCCGTGACCCTGCCGCCGATGATGCGCCTGGCGGCCCTGGTGCTGGTGGCCGCCCTGTCGGCCTGCGCCGCGCGCGGACCGGTGCCACCCACCCTGCCGGCCACGTCGTGGGCCGACCGTCTGGCGGCGCTCGACCAGATCGGCGACTGGGGCCTACAGGGGCGCCTGGCGCTCAAAGGTGCTGGCGAGTCGGCCAGCGGCAGCGTTGCCTGGTGGCAACGCAGCGACGGCTTCGACCTGCGCCTGCACGGGGCCTTCGGTCGCGGCGCCATGCGGCTGACGGAAAACACCGCCGGTGCGCGCCTTGAGCGCGCCGACCAGCCGCCAGTCGAAGCCTCGAGCGCCGCCATACTGCTGGCCGATGCCCTGCCCGAGACGCCGTTACCGCTGGCCAGCCTGCGCTACTGGGTGCTGGGTCGGCCGGCCCCCGGCGCGGTCGATGCGCAGCAGCTCGATGCCGACAACCGCCTGGTGATGCTGCGTCAGAACGGTTGGGAAATTCGTTACCTCGAATACCAGCCCGTGCCGCCGTGGGTGCTGCCGAGCAAGCTGCAGGCGCGCCAGGGCGAGGTCGAACTGCGCCTCGCCATCAAGCGCTGGACACCCGGGGAACATGCCCCCTGAAAGCCGGCGCATCTGGCCGGCACCGGCCAAGATCAACCTGTTCCTGCACATCGTAGGCCGGCGTGCGGACGGTTATCACCTGCTGCAGACGGTGTTCCAGTTCGTCGACTTATGTGATGAACTGCGCTTTCGCCCCCGCGACGATGACCAGATCCGCATGCTAAAGCCCCTGCCGGGCGTGCCGCCGCAGCAGGATCTGTGCGTGCGGGCGGCACAGGCGCTGCGTGCGCACACTGGCTGCCGGCTGGGCGTGGACATTGAACTTAGCAAACGCATTCCGATGGGCGGCGGGCTCGGCGGCGGCAGCTCCGATGCCGCCACCACGCTGCTGGCGCTCAATCGGCTGTGGCAACTCGATCTGCCGCGCGACGAACTGGCCGCGATCGGGCTTGCGCTGGGCGCCGACGTGCCGGTATTCGTCGGCGGGCGGGCGGCCTGGGCGGAAGGTGTCGGCGAACGGCTCACGCCGATCGAGCTTGACGAGCCCTGGTACCTGATCGTCGATCCTGGCGTGGCAGTCGCCACGACGGGCGTGTTCGGGCATCCGAAATTGACACGCGATACCCTGCCAATCACAATTTCGCAGTTCCGCAGCGGGCCCACCGGCAACGACTGCCTGGCCGTGGTCAGCGCGCTGTATCCGCAGATCGACGCGGCATACCGATGGCTGGCCCGGTTTGGCCAGGCGCATCTTTCCGGCACCGGAGGGTGCCTGTTTGTGCGTTTCGACGCCCGGCAGGCGGCCGATGCCGCCAGGGCGCAGCTTCCGGCGCCCTGGCGCGGCTGGGTGGCGCGCGGCCTGAATCGCCATCCGTTGCTGCCCGGGCAGGTAGTCACCAGTTTCTGCTGGGGTGTCGCCAAGCGGTAAGGCACGGGATTTTGATTCCCGCATACCCAGGTTCGAATCCTGGCACCCCAGCCATTTTTCTCGCGCCGCGTGCGCATTCCAGACCCAGGCGAGGAGCCCATGGCCTACGGCGGCATGATGGTGTTTTCGGGCTCGGCCTGCCCGAAGCTGGCGGCGTCCATTGCGCAGTATCTCGACCAGCCGCTGGGCAAGGTCGTGGTGGATCGCTTCAGCGACGGCGAGGCGCAGATCGAAGTGATCGACAACGTGCGCGGTAAGGACGTGTTCATCGTCCAGTCCACCGGCGCGCCCACCGATCAGAACCTGATGGAGCTGCTGATCATGGTGGACGCCATGCGCCGGGCGTCGGCGTCGCGCATCACGGCCGTCATGCCGTACATGGGCTACTCGCGCCAGGACCGGCGCATGCTGGGCGCGCGGGTGCCGATCTCGGCCAAGGTAGTGGCCAAGATGATAGCCGCCGCCGGTACCGACCGCGTGCTGACGGTCGACCTGCACGCCGACCAGATCCAGGGCTTCTACGACATCGCCATCGACAACGTGTACGCGTCGCCGGTGCTGCTGGGCGATATCTGGCGCCATCGCTACGATGACCTGATGGTCGTGTCACCGGACGTCGGCGGCGTGGTGCGCGCGCGGGCCCTGGCAAAACATCTGGACGACGCGGACCTGGCCATCATCGACAAGCGCCGACCGCGCGCCAACCAGTCGCAAGTGATGAACATCATCGGCGATGTGACCGGGCGCACCTGCATCATGATCGACGACCTGGTCGACACCGCCGGCACGCTGTGCAAGGCCGCCGACGCCCTGAAACAGAACGGCGCGGTGCGCGTGGTCGCGTACGTCACGCACCCGGTACTGTCCGGCAAGGCGGTCGAGAACATCATGAACAGCAGTCTGGACGAGCTGGTGGTGACCGACACCCTGCCGCTGCGGGCCGCCGCCGCGGCTTGCCCGCGCATCCGTCAGCTGAGCATTTCCGAACTGCTGGCCGAGACCATGCGCCGTATCAGTGACGAGGATTCGGTCAGTACCCTTCTGATGGGATAAGGTCGCTGGCGAAAGGCCAGATGGCGAACCTGTAGTACCATTTCGCGTTCCGTTTTTTCCACGCAGCGTGGCCGGCCCGACCGGCGACGGGGCCACCCGCGACGCTCGCGTTTTACCGTTTTCCGGAGTTTCGGCCATGGATAACCAGTTTCAGATCACCGCCGAGCCGCGCAGTGACCTTGGCACCGCCTTCGCGCGTCGCCTGCGCCACGCCGGCCGCGTGCCGGCCGTCATCTACGGCGCCGGCCAGCCGAACACCGACATCACGCTCGACCACAACGACATCATCCATCACCTGGAACGGGAAGCCTTCCATTCCCACGTGCTGAACGTCGACGTGGGCGGGCGCAGCGAGCAGGTGGTGCTGCGCGACGTGCAGATGCACCCCTACAAGCGCCTGGTGATGCACCTGGATTTTCTGCGCGTGAGCGCCGACCGCAAGCTGCGCATCACCGTACCGGTGCACTTCATCGGCGAAGACACCTCGATCGGCGTCAAGCAGCACGGCGGGGTGGTCTCGCACCTGCTGCCGGAAATCGAAATCGAATGCCTGACCAAGGACCTGCCGGAGTTCATCGCTGTCGACATCAGCAACATGGATATCGACCAGTCCCTGCACTTGTCCGACCTGGTCCTGCCGCCTGGCGTCAGCATCCCGGCGCTGGCCCTGGGCCATGACCACGACCTGCCGGTAGTGGCCATGCATGCCCCGCGCAAGGCCGAGCCGGAAGCCGGCGAAGAAACCGCCGGCTGATCAGGCCCCGACCGGGGCTGCGGCATGATCGAACTGATCGTCGGCCTTGGCAATCCGGGCCCGCGTTATGCCGACACCCGGCACAACGCGGGCTTTGCTTTTGTGGAGCGACTGGCGACTGGCGAGCGGCTGTCCTTCAAGTCCGAAAGCCGCTTTCACGGCGAAGTGGCCACCTGGCACCGGCCGCACGGCGACGTGCGGCTGCTGAAACCCCTCACCTTCATGAACGACAGCGGCCGCGCGGTGCAGGCGCTGGCCGCCTACTACCGGATTGCGCCGGAACATATCCTGGTGGCGCATGACGAACTGGACCTGCCGCCCGGCGACATCCGCCTCAAGGCCGGCGGCGGCCATGGCGGGCACAACGGCCTGCGCAGCACCATCGGCGCACTGAACTCGCCGGCCTTTCTGCGCCTGCGCATCGGGATCGGCCACCCCGGTGCCGCACCGCTGGTCACGCCCTACGTGCTTGGCGCGCCGCCGGCCGACCAGGCACGGCTGATACAGCGCGCTCGCCCTGCTGCCGCGCCTGCTGGCCGGCGAAACCGCGCCGGTCATGCAATTGCTCAATACCCGTCCGCCGCGCGCGGACGCCCGCTAGCGCGGCGTCGCTCAGGCCACGTTCACTTCAGTTTGCAGGAATCGCCCCATGGGTTTTCGCTGTGGCATCGTCGGTCTGCCCAACGTCGGCAAATCGACCCTCTTCAACGCCCTTACGCAGGCCGGTATCGCGGCCGAGAACTACCCGTTCTGCACCATCGACCCGCACGTGGGCATCGTCGCCATGCCGGACCCGCGCCTGGATCGGCTGGCCGCCATCGTCAAGCCGCAAAAAATCGTGCCGACCAGCATGACCTTCGTCGACATCGCGGGTCTTGTGGCCGGCGCGTCCAAGGGCGAGGGCCTGGGCAACCAGTTCCTGGCCAACATCCGCGAAACCGAGGCCATCGCCCACGTGGTGCGCTGTTTCGAGAACGATGACGTAGTGCACGTGGCCGGCGGCGTCGATCCGCTGCGCGACATCGAGGTCATCGACACAGAGCTGGCCCTGGCCGACCTTGAAACCGTCGAGCGCGCCCTGCAGCGGGTCGGCAAGCGCACCAAGACCGGCGACAAGGCCGCGCTGGCCGAACAGGCGCTGCTGGAACGGGCACGCGCCTGCCTGGATGCGGCAAAACCGGTACGCAGCCTGCGTCTATCCGCGGACGAATCAGCGCCGCTGGACGAGTTGCACCTGCTCACCGCAAAGCCGGTGGTCTATATCGCCAACGTGGCCGAAGACGGCTTCACCGACAATCCGCTGCTGGACGCCGTGCAGCGCCACGCAGCGGCAGAGGGCGCGGAAGTGGTGGCCGTCAGTGCCGCCATCGAAGCCGAACTGGCGCAGCTGGACCCCGCCGCGCGCGACGATTTTCTGGCCGATCTTGGCCTGGAGGAACCGGGTCTGGACCGCGTCATCCGCGCCGGCTACCGGCTGCTCGGCCTGCAAACCTACTTCACCGCCGGCGTGAAGGAAGTGCGCGCCTGGACCGTCCGGCAGGGCGCTACCGCCCCGCAGGCGGCGGCCGTCATCCACACCGACTTCGAGCGCGGCTTCATCCGCGCCGAGGTCATCGCCTATGACGATTTCATCGCCTACAAGGGCGAAGCCGGCGCCAAGGAGGCCGGAAAGTGGCGCCTGGAAGGCAAGGATTACGTGGTCCAGGACGGGGACGTGATCCATTTTCGCTTCAACGTTTGAGTGCCATATTGAAGCCTGACCGCGCTCGCTAGCGATTTTCTGCCCGCAGTGGCCGGCAAAAGCAGGGCCGTGGTAGTGGACCAGGCGCGCCGCGGGCTCTGTCAGGCCTTGCCTGGCCAACCGGTTATCCAGAAACCGCGACTGTCTGCAACCGCGAGCGCCAGCTGCGCGTAGCCCGCGGCCGCCGATGGCACATGAAACGCGCTCGCTTTTGAGCATGCCTCCTGGTGGGCGGAAACCGAACGAGCATCCACAACGCCATCGGCCGACACGTCACGGCCGCGCTTGCCGCCGATCGCCACGCACCTGACCAGCCGATCCGATGCACTATCCATCTCCCTGCCCGGCGACGGCCGCATGTCGCGCGTGCCGAGCCTGTTGGAAGTGCTGGGGCTCAGCCTGCCGTTTTTGCCATTCGCGATCGAACAAACCCGCCCCGGCGTGAGCCGGAACACGGTGCGGCGGGCACTGAAACCACAAGAATTGATCGCCCGTGCAGCAACGGGCGCGCGGCAAAATGCAGGCGCACCACGGCCAGCCGATCGGCTGGCGTGGTTCTGCCCAGAGGCCATGCGATGGATCAGCGAGGAGGCTTGATGGATAACGTGTTCCAGTTCCGCGACCGGCTCATCGAACAATACGGCAGCTTTTCCCGCAGCTTCGTTCGCATCGCTGCGCCCGATATCCAGGCCGAGGTCGAACGTCAATATGCGCAAGGCCGCTATTGGCCTGAGCCGCTGGTGCAGATCAACCCGAATTACCAACGCCAGGGCACGGTGCAGCAACTGGTGGAGCGGCCTGCGCGCAGATCTTCCAGGCCGGGAAGTCCGAAGGTTCACCACAACCCCTGCATCTTTACAAGCACCAGATGGAAGCACTGGCCAAAGGCCAGGGACGCCAAAGCTATGTGGTCACGACCGGAACGGGGTCGGGGAAGTCGCTGTCCTTTTTCATCCCGATCATCGACCGCATTCTCAAGGCCAAGCAATCCGACCGCAAAGCACGCACCAGGGCCATCGTCATTTATCCGATGAATGCCCTGGCCAACAGCCAACTGGAAGAGCTCGACAAGTTTTTGCATGGCTATGCGCCAGAACTTCGTCCCTTCACCGTCAAGCGCTACACCGGCCAGGAAAGCAAAGCGGAACGCAGTGCCATCGCGGATGACCCGCCCGATATCCTGCTGACCAACTTCATGATGCTGGAGTACATCCTCACGCGCTTCGACGAAGTGGACCGGCGCGTGGTGGAGCACTGCGAGGGGCTCGAGTTCCTGGTGCTGGATGAGCTGCATACCTATCGGGGCCGTCAGGGTGCGGACGTCGCTTTGCTGGTGCGGCGCCTGCGAGAGCGCTTGAACGCCACGCAACTTGTGTGCATTGGCACATCTGCCACCATGTCCAGCATGGGCAGCCAGGTCGACCGCAACCGGGTGGTTGCCGACGTGGCCAGCAAGCTCTTTGGCACCCCGATCAGCGAGCATGATGTCATCGGGGAAACCCTGGAGCGGGTCACCAACCCGCTCAAAGACGTCAACGCCATCCGCGCAGAACTACCAGCGGCCATTACCCGCAAGCAGGATATCTGGGCCGACTTCGACGCTTTTTGCAACGATCCGCTGGCCATTTGGGTGGAACTGAACCTGGGTATCGAACTGCCTGCCGACGAGCCTCCTCGACGGGCGCGGCCCATGATGTTGGAAGAAGCCGGTCGGCAGCTTGCCGAGGACGCAGGTTGCCAGCCTGAAGAAGCCCGCGCCGCCCTGACGCGCTTTCTAGTGGCTGCCCATGAGGTGCGCACGCCACAAGGCAGGCCACCGTTCGCGTTCAAGCTGCACCAGTTCATCAGTGGCCCCGGCAAGGTGCTCACCACGCTGGAGGCGCGCGGCAAGCGCCATGTCACGCTCGATGCCCAGCGCTTCGCGCCGGGGCGTCAGCAAGACAATGTGCTGCTCTATCCCACGCACTTCTGCCGCGATTGCGGCCAGGAATACCTGCCAGTCTGGCACTCCCAGCAATCTGTCAGCTTCAGCCCGCGTGAAATCGACGACATCGCGGCAGAGGACGACGCCAGCCATGGCTTTCTGTGTCCTCTGGTTTCTGGACAGCAATACGGCGGCCTGCTCGAAGACCTGCCGGAAACCTGGATCGACCTCAGCCGCAGCGAACCCAAGGTCAAGCCAACCTACAAAAATGCCGTTCCCTATAGGGTGACCGTCGATGCCAAGGGGCAAACAGGCTCGGGGACGGAGTTCTGGTTCATCCCCGGCAAGTTCCGCTTCTGCCTGAACTGCGGCACGACACACGAAGCCCACGGCAAGGATGCCAACCGCCTCTCCAGCCTGTCTGGCGAAGGGCGCTCCTCGGCCACCACCATGATTGCCCTGGCAGCCTTGCAGCAATTGTTCGCGCTTCCCGAGCCAGCGCCAGGCCAGCCTGATCCGCGCAAGCTGCTAGGTTTTACCGACAACCGCCAGGATGCCGCTCTGCAGGCGGGACATTTCAACGACTTCGTTTTCCTGCTGACACTGCGCGCTGGCCTGATCGGCGCCCTCCAGAGCAGTGGCGGCCAACTCGATGAAGAGCATCTGGCCGAGAGCGTATTCAAGGCCCTTGGATTCGATCATGTCGATGAAGCGACCCTGGTCGAGTATCTGCGTACTCCCAAGCTCATGGGACTGGCCCGGCAGGAAGCGCAACGCACGTTGCGCTTCATCATCGCCTACCGGCTACTGCGCGATTTGCGCCGAGGCTGGCGCTTCAATAATCCAAATCTGGATCAGCTCGGCCTGTTGCAGATTCGCTATCGAGACCTGGATGCCTTCTGCGCTGACACCAGCATCTTTGCTGAAAACGGAACCTTGACCAAATTGACGGCTGCGCAGCGGACATTTTTGTACGAATTTCTGTTCGACACCTTGCGCCGCCATCTGTGCCTGGAAAGCCGCTACCTCGACCCGGTCGAGCAGGACAAGGCACGCACCAGCGCCCACACCTACCTGAATGAACGTTGGGCCTTCGCTCCCGACGAGAAGCTCGATACCGGCCGCTATCTCATCCTCGGCAAGCGCCCGGAATATAGGGGCAAGCCGCGTACCGATCTGGTGACCGGTGGCCCACGCTCCCGCTTGCTGCGGCAAATCAAGACGGCCGCATTCTGGCGCGACACCGCCTGCGCCAGCGAGGTCACGCAGTGGAAAGATGTCGAGTGGGCCGAGCTGATCCAAGCCCTGTTGGAGTCCGCCAAGAATTACGGCTACGTGCAGCGCCAGCCCATCGATGCCCAACTCGCCGGCTGGCGTCTGAATGCGGCCGCCTTGGACTGGTGCCTGATTGCCGATCAGCCACAGGCTGACAGCAGTCGCATCAATCAGTATTTCCGTGCCCTGTACCTAGGCATTGCCGACCTGCTGCAACGGCGCTCGCATCCGCTGTTCGACTTCGAGGCCCAGGAACATACGGCCCAGGTGGATGCACCACGCCGACAACTACTGGAGCAGCGTTTCCGCTACACCGAAAAGGACAGGCAGGACTGGGCGCAGAACCCGGCTCACGAAGCGCCGCTAGAGCGTCTGCCGGTGATGTTCTGCTCCCCCACGATGGAGCTGGGCGTGGACATCTCGGCGCTCAATACGGTGTACCTGCGCAACGTGCCGCCGACTCCCGCCAACTATGCCCAACGCAGCGGTCGTGCCGGTCGCTCAGGCCAGCAGGCGCTGGTCATCACCTACTGCGCAGCGCTCAGCCCGCATGACCAGTGGTTCTTCCGCAATGCAGATCAGATGGTGCACGGCGTGGTGCGCGCGCCGACCCTCGACCTGACCAACCGCGATCTGATCGACAGCCATCTGCAAGCGGTTTGGCTGGCCAGTACCCAGGTGCCGTTGGACGACAGCATTGCGCCCATGCTGGATCTGGACCAGCCCGGCAAACCACTGAAACAGCCCTTGCACGAAGCATTACGAGCACCGACCGTCCAGCAGCGGGCCTTGGCCAGTGCGGCGCGGGTCATCGACCAGCTCGCGGGCGAGCTCGAAGGCAGCGCCTGGTTCACTCCAGACTATGTGCGCCAGGTCATCGACCATGCGGCCCTGGCGTTTTCCGGGGCGCTGGAGCGCTGGCGCGTGCTGTTCGATGCCACCCGCCAACAGATGGATATGGCCGACCGCATCGTCAAGAGCCATACCGCCTCGCACACGGAGCGCCAGAACGCCCAGCGCCGCTATGGTGACGCCGCGCGTCAGTACGCCGTGTTGCTCAAGTCCGGCAACGGCCAGAACAACGACTTCTACACCTATCGCTACCTGGCCAGCCAAGGTTTCCTGCCCGGCTACAACTTCCCGCGCCTGCCGCTGATGGCCTGGATTCCCGCCCGTGGCGGTCAGACCCCGGGCGGCAAGGATGACGAAGGCAGCATGGTCAGCCGGCCGCGCTTTCTGGCCCTGTCCGAATTCGGCCCGCGCAGCCTCATTTACCACCAGGGCCGCATGTACCGCGTGGTGCGTGCCAAGCTCAACGTCGGCAATAGCGACCACATTTCCGGCAACAGCCAGTTGGCCACCATCGCCTCGCTGGTGTGCAGCCAGTGCGGCTACGGCCATCTGGGCGAGCCCGGCGGCGAACCGTTGCTGGTTAACCGCTGCGAAAACTGCGACGCCCTGCTCACCGAACACGATTGGGTGCGTGAGCTCTACCGCATCGAAACTGTGGAGACCGTGGCCACCGAGCGCATTTCCATCAACGACGAGGAGCGCCAGCGCCAGGGCTTCGAGCTGCAAACCACCTACCGTTTCCTGCCCGGTCCCGATGGCAAGATCCAGCGGCACAAGGCCCAGATCCGGCAGGACGATGAACTGCTGGGCGAACTCACCTATGCCCCCGCCGCGCAAATCTGGCGCATCAACCGTGGTTGGCGCCGACGCAAGGACAAGGCGCAACTGGGCTTTTACATTAACCCCATCACCGGCACCTGGAGCAAGCAGGACGCACCGGATGCGGAAGACGATAAGGGCGACGACGATGCCTTGCTGGAAAAAGTACCCAACCAGCGCATCGTTCCCTTTGTGGAAGACCATCGCAATCTGCTGATCTTCGCTCCTGTACATGCCCTGTCGCTGGAGGCGATGGCTACCTTGCAGGCCGCATTGAAGCGCGGCATCGAGATGACCTTCCAGATCGAGGAATCCGAGCTGGTGGTCGAGCCGCTGCCAAAATCCGACGAACGCCGCGCCCTGCTGTTCTACGAAGCGGCCGAAGGCGGCGCGGGTGTGCTCACCCGCCTGGCAAACCATCGCGACGACCTTGCACTCGTGGCCAGCAACGCCCTGCAGCTGCTGCACTACCGCGCACCGCAAAACGGCATCTGGACCCTGGACGATCTGCCGTCGCTGGAGCAGACCGACGCGCTTGGCAATCATCAGTGCGAAGCCGGCTGCTACCAATGCCTGCTGTCCTACTTCAACCAGCCGGACCACGAACACATCAACCGCCGTAATGCGGATGCGCTCAAGCTGCTGGTGGCGCTGGCCAATGCCCAGGTGCAGCCGCTGACGAGCGGCCCGGCCGCCGCCCCGCCGGCATCCACAGACGCGCCACTCGAAGCCTGGCTGGCGGCGCTGCGCCAGGCTGGGGATGTACAACCCGATGCCCTCAACGTGTCCGTCAACAATGGCGCCGCCGTCGCCGCAGCCCAGTACAAGGCCTCTCGTGCTTTGGTATTTCTGGCCGCGGTGGATGAGCAGACCGCCCGCGTCTTGCAGGACAAGGGCTGGCAGGTGCTCGATTTTTCGGACCCTTCACGCTGGCCACAACAATTCGCCGCCCACGCCGACGTGTTCGGCCGGCAGGGATAAAGGCACATGACGATCCTCGAACACGACTTCCTGCCCGGCAACCTGGTTCGTGCCCGCGGCCGCGAATGGGTGGTGCAAAACGACTCCCGCCGCGACTGGTTGCGCTTGCGTCCCTTGAGCGGTGCCGATGACGAAAGCATTGCGCTGATTCCCGAGCTGGAACTGCAACCCGTTGAAACCGCCACCTTCGACTGGCCCAACCCCGCACGCGCCGGTAACCACGCCGCCGCGCTGTTGCTGCGCGATGCCTTGCGCCTGACCCTGCGTACCGGTGCCGGCCCGTTCCGCTCCTTCGGCAACATTGCCGTGGAGCCGCGCGGCTACCAGCTTGTGCCGCTACTGATGGCGCTGCGCCTGTCCACTGTGCGCCTGCTGATCGCCGACGACGTGGGTATCGGCAAGACCATCGAAGCCGGCCTGATCGCGCGCGAGCTCATGGACCGCGGCGAAATCGCCCGCCTAGCCATCCTGTGCCCGCCGCATCTGGTCGAACAATGGCAAAGCGAGTTGGAAACCCGCTTCAACCTTCAGGCTGTGGCGTTGACTTCGGCTTCCGCCTCCCGCATCGAGCGCGAGTGCGCCTGTTCGACCATCATCCGGTGGTGGTCGTCAGCCTCGACTACATCAAGAGCGAACGCCACCGCGAACAGTTTCTCGCCACTGCCCCCGAGTGCATCATCGTCGACGAGGCCCACACCTGCGCCAGCAGCGGCGCGGGCAAGCAATTGCGCTTCGAACTGCTGCAACGCCTTGCCCGTGACACGCAGCGCCACCTGATCCTGCTGACCGCCACCCCCCACTCCGGTGACGAAACCGCCTTCTACAACCTGCTGTCGCTGCTCGATCCGCGCTTTGCCGCCTTGCAAGGCCGCATGACGGCCGCCGACCCGCTGCGTCAGGAACTGGCCCGCCACTTCGTCCAGCGCCGTCGCAAGGACATCGCCGAATGGCAGGCCGAGACCCAGGACGGACGCGGCTTTCCCCGCCGCATGAAAACCGAGCTCACCTACCAGCTCAGCGGCGAATGGGGCGCGTTCTTCGATGCCGTGCAGGACTACTGCCGCGAACTGGCCGAGACCATCGAGCAGCAGGAGCAACAAGGCGGCGCCCGCCTCATCTGGTACGCCACCCTGGCATTGCTGCGCTGCGTGGCCTCATCCCCGGCTGCCGCGGTCAAGGCACTGACCACGCGGCTGCAAGGCACCCTGCCGGACGACACCCTCCTCGGTGATGAGCGCCTGCACGATGGCGAGGTCGACGACCTTTCCGCCAGCGACCTCGAACCGCCGGCTCAAGTGCAGGATGCCGCGCCGCGTCTGCAAGCCCTGATCGCCGACGCGCAACGTCTTTCCGGCAAGGCCGGTGATCCCAAGCTGGCCGCGCTCATCCGCCACATCGATCTTCTGGTGCAGGACGGTTTCCATCCCGTTGTGTTCTGTCGCTACATCGCCACCGCCCAATACGTGGCCGAACACCTCAAGGCCGCCTTTCCCAAGGCCACTATCGATGCCGTCACCGGCGAACTGACGCCCGAAGAACGCCGCGAGCGCGTGGACGACATGCAGGAGGCCGAGCAACGCATCCTGGTCGCCACCGACTGCCTTTCCGAAGGCATCAACCTGCAGCACCTGTTCACCGCCGTCGTCCACTACGACCTGGCCTGGACCCCCCCCCGCCACGAACAGCGCGAAGGCCGCGTCGATCGCTTCGGCCAGCAGGCCGACGAGGTGCGCTGCACCATGCTCTACGGGCAGGACAACCCGGTGGATG
>LNAP01022973.1_pt1 | contig 17469 bp, 15 predicted proteins | sample 602601 | NCBI WGS metagenome assembly LNAP01 (sample SAMN02440304, study PRJNA202911) | soil metagenome | biome: Subtropical and temperate rainforests or woodlands; isolation source: soil samples (1 kg each in a 20% v/v slurry with milli Q water) were... ... | reverse complement strand
AACTGCGTGTAATACAACCGTGGCTCATGTCCGGGCAACGCCACCAATGGCGCGGAGCCGCTGCAGCACCAGCAATGTTGCATGTTGGAATGATCGTCGTTTTGCGGGGCTTTTTGCTCGATATCGCCCAGGGAGATCGCCATCATCCGGGTGCCGCTGGACGAGCAGAAACTGCCCCACAACACTTGTTCGGCTGGCGCCTTCGCCATCTGCGCCATCGCTCCGGACATCGGCATGGCGAGCATGTTGAACAGCACTGCGAAGCAGGCTATCCAGGCAATTGCGAGCCGTTGTCGGGACATGGGACAAAATCCGTTTGGGTGGGCGATCAGGCGCGGGCTATTTAGCCTGATCAGGGCCGATAAGTAAAAAGGCGGCGTGCGGTTTGGTGTCGCAGCGCCTGAATCAACAGGTCCAACATGCGTTGAGCAATTTCTGGCTCGCCGTTATGAAAGAGTGTAGCGACTTCGATTCGGAATGCTTGGGCAAATGTCGGATCACTTTGGATACGTGCACGGATGGTGTGGTTGACGTCTCTGAACGCCAATCGAACAAAAAATCCATCTCCCGAATCTTCCTCCTTGCTGGATTAAGTTGTGCGTAACAGTCTTGTTGATCTGTAGGTTCGCGCCTCTGTGTCGCCAGACAGGACGCCTTCGCGGGCTTGCCCGCGAAGGCGTCCTTGGGGCGTTCGCAAAAGTCAGGTTTATAACCGCTCCGCTATTGCTCGTAGCACTTCGGCCACTGCCGGAAACTCCCGATCTACCTCAGGCAACACCGGCCGTTTCAACACCAGCACCGGCACCCTGCGCTCCCGCGCCACTTCCAGCTTCGGCTCAGTAGCGGTGCTGCCGCTGTTCTTGCTGATCAGCACATCGATATTTCGCCGTTCGAACAACTCACGTTCATCGTCGATCAGGAATGGTCCACGGGCGCCGATCACTTCGCAGCGCTCGTTGCCCGGATACACATCCAGTGCGCGCAGGGTCCAGAATTGTGCCGCTGGAATTTCGTCCAGGTGTTGCAGGGGCTCGCGACCGAGGGTGAACAGCGGTCGACGGAAGGGCTTCAGAGCGTCGATCAGTCTCGCCCAATCGCTCCAGTCATCACCCGCCTGGGCTTGCCAGGCGGGACGCCGTAGCGCCCAGCAAGGAATGCCGCTCAAGCGCGCGGCGGTCGCGGCGTTCTGGCTGATTTGGGCGGCGTAGGGGTGAGTGGCATCGAGCAGCAGATCGATGCCTTCTTTGCGAATGAACTGCGCCAGACCCTCGGCGCCGCCGTAGCCGCCGACGCGAATCTGGCATTGCAGATCTGTTGGTATCCGACCTACGCCGGCCAGGCTGTAGATGTGCTGCGGTCCCAGCGTGCGGGCAATGGCCATGGCTTCGGTCACGCCGCCGAGCAACAGGATGCGCTTCATTGAAAGGCCCCCGCATGGCCAACGATCCCGCCCTGGCGATCGATGGCGAAGACTTCCAGCTGAACCTGCGGCGGCACCACGCTGCGGGCAAAATCCAGGGCGTGCTGACAGACGGCATCGCCCAGGGCGACTCCGGCTGTGGCGGCCATGGCCAGTGCCTGCTGGCTGGTGTTGGCCTCGCGGATGCACTGCTGCAACGCCGCATCGGCGCCGACCTGCGCCGCCCATAACGCCAGTTGCGGCAGGTCAATGCTCGAATGACGACTGTGCAAATCCATGTGCCCGGCCGCCAGTTTGCTGATCTTGCCGAAACCACCGCACAGGCTGAGTTTATCCACAGGCGCTTTGCGCAGATGCTTGAGCACGGCGCCAACGAAGTCGCCCATTTCGATCAGGGCGATTTCCGGCAGGTTGTAGACCCGGCGCATGGTGTCTTCGCTGGCGTTGCCGGTGCAGGCGGCGATGTGTAGGTAACCGTTGGTCTTCGCCACGTCGATGCCCTGGTGGATCGAGGCGATGTAGGCGGCGCAGGAAAACGGCCGGACGATGCCACTGGTACCGAGTATCGACAGGCCACCAAGAATGCCCAGGCGTGGGTTCATGGTTTTCAGTGCCAGTGCCTCGCCGTTCTCGACATTGACCGTGACCTCGAAACCGCCACTGTAGCCGAGTTCGTCAGCCAGTCGGGCCAAGTGTTCGCTGATCATTTTTCGTGGCACCGGGTTGATCGCGGGCTCGCCGACTCCCAGCACCAGCCCGGGCCGGGTCACGGTGCCGACGCCGCGACCGGCCTTGAAGCGCGTCCCCGGTTCGCTGCTCAGGCGCACCTGGGAGTAGAGCAGGGCACCGTGGGTCACGTCTGGATCGTCACCGGCGTCCTTGAGGGTTCCTGATTCGGCGCCGTCCTCGGTGAGGCGGCAGAACTCCAGGCGCATCTGCACCTGTTTGCCCTTGGGCAACACGATTTCCACCGCATCGGTCGATGTGCCAGCCAGCAGCAGACGCGCGGCGGCGAGGCTGGTAGCCGTGGCGCAACTGCCGGTGGTCAGGCCGCTGCGCAGAGGGGCGGGGTGTTCGGCGGTTTCGTCACGCATCGAAGGGTTTCGTCACGTCCAGCAAGGTAATCGGCAAGGCCTGGCGCCAGGTGTCGAAGTCGCCCAGCGGTTGAGCCTGGGCGATATGAATTCGCGTCAGCTCCCCGCCGTGTTGCTCGCGCCAGGCCATCAGGGTCATTTCACTTTGCAGTGTGACTGCGTTGGCAATCAGCCGGCCACCGGGTTTGAGTTCGGCCCAGCAGGTATCGAGCACGCCCTCGCGGGTGACACCGCCGCCGATGAAAATCGCATCCGGCCGCTCCAGCCCGGTCAGTGCCTGCGGCGCGCTGCCGCGAACCAGTTGCAGGCCGGGATCGCGGTTGTGTTCGATCAACGCTTGTCGGCCCGCATCTGCCTCGATGGCCAGTGCGCGGCAACCGGGGTGGGCGCGCATCCATTCGATGCCGATCGAGCCACTGCCGGCGCCGACATCCCACAACAGTTCGCCGGGGATCGGGGCCAGGCGCGCGAGGGTGATGGCGCGCACATCGCGCTTGGTCAGTTGGCCGTCGTGCTTGAAGGCGGAGTCTGGCAGGCCGGCCAGTCGTGACAGGCGTAGCGTGTTCGGCTCAGCGATGCACTCGATAGCGATCAGATTCAGGTCGGCGATCACAGGATCGGTCCATTCATTGGCGATGCCATCGACACGCCGCTCGGCTTCACCGCCCAAATGTTCGAGCACTGTTATCCGGCTCGGACCGAAACCACGTTCACGCAGCAGTGCGGCGATGGCGGCGGGGCTGTGGCCGTCGTTACTCAACACCAGCAAGCGCACGCCACTGGACAATTGTGCGTTGAGTGCGGCAACGGGGCGGGCAACCACCGACAACGTGACCACTTCCTGTAAGGGCCAACCCATTCGCGCCGCAGCAAGTGAGCAAGAAGAGGGAGCGGGCAGAATAAGCATTTCATCGCTGGATAAATGTCGGGAGAGACTGGCTCCCACCCCGAAAAACATCGGATCACCGCTGGCCAGGACGCAAACGGGTTCTCCCTGTTTCGCCAAAACCGGTTCAAGGGCGAAAGGACTGGGCCACAATTGCCGTACACCGCAGATGCAGGCTGGCAACAGGTCCAGTTGCCGTTGACCGCCAATGATCCAGAGCGTGTCGGGCATTTTTGCCAAGCCCCTTGAAGCCTTCTTCTCCAATGCCTACCACTGTCAGCCAGGGGGTCATGCTGTTCCTCTTCTATCAATCGAAGCCAAATCATCGCGCTGCCGATCTGTATCGACCTGTGCGGTGGTGCATCATAGCGCGGTGTGGATTGAGTTCGCCTGTCGCTGGTGTCTGTCAATGTGATCAGGGCTTATCCAGTTCATGGTTTTTTTTCAGGTCGAATCTCTTCATTCTGATTTCGAGCCGCTTGCGTTCGATGAGCGATCTTTTGCTTTCGAGTATGTTTTTGTCCAGTTTAAGATAAGCACGTTGCTGGATGATTTTTGCAGTGTGATCCTCCATGTTCCAGAATAGAAAACCACTTTTTTTGATCGTGGTAACTAATTCAAGATTAAAGACTGCGATTTCAAGAAACCCCTTTGAGTCGTAGCGTGCGGGTATTACTTGAAAACGCTCTCCCAGGGAACTTTGTTGGTCCAGTGAATAAAGCGCCGTCTGGTTGGGTTTCAATGCGTCGAGTGTGTCAATCATAGCGTTCCCTTGCCGGCTATCCGGCATGGTTTGAGCGCTTTGGATCAGAAACTCGGCAATGCTTTTCGAAACGGAGTGTTGAGTGCGGGTGAAGATGGCATCCTGAAAAACGGACCAGCCGAAAAAATTCAACGTCGCAACGTATTCATTCAGCCACGTTGTCGAGTCGGCGAAGCGACTGCCAACCATGTCTGCGGACTGGGTGGCTATTTGTGTGCAATGGGTGAAGTCGTCGTAATCTTGCAGTGATATTTCGTCGATACATGAAATAAGGTTGTGGGCTGTCAATATTCCGGTCGTTTTTTCAGATTTCATTTTTTGTTCCCTTGAAATGGCTGGTTTTTTTGCCGTTGTTTTATTTGGGGGGTGGTGAAAAGTACAAGGGTTGGTGTGTGGTTTAAATATGTCTGGATGGTTGAATTGATTCTTGCTGTTAGCGTTTTTTACTGAGTGTTCAATTAGAACTTGCGATGGCTATTCAGGCTTGAAGCGCAAAGCCTGGGCCGGGGATCACGCGCTTTTCGTCGTCAACCTGCCAGGGTTTTTCATCAGGTCGGACAAAGCAGGCATAATGCTGTCCTTCGTCTTGTACCGGTCGTCCTGTGAACAACCGCTTGCGCCCTTCCGCCTGTCCCGGGTTGTTGCGTGTCGTCCAGGCATTGGACGGTGGTATTTGCCGGATCAAACTCGACGGTGGCGCCATCCGTGCGCACCAGGCAATTGCTGTGGCCGATGCCGCAGAGCGATATGCCAGCGGAGCGATCGAAGCGACCAACCGGGCCAACCTGCAGATCCGCGGCATTGGCAACGAGCAAGCGGCGTTGATCGACAGCTTGCTGGCCGCCGATCTGGGGCCGCGAACGGCGGCTGGCGACGATGTGCGCAACCTGATGCTCAGCCCCGGCGCCGGGATCGATCGGCGCATGCTGTTCGACACTCGTCCGCTGGCCGGGCAGATCCTCGCCACACTGCAAAGCCAGGAAGCGTTCCACGACCTCAGTGCCAAATTCGCCGTGCAGCTTGATGGCGGTGAAGACCTGACGATGCTCGAGCATCCCCATGACCTGTGGCTCTCGGCGTTTGAACAAAACGGCGAGCGACGGCTGGCGTTCGGTCTGGCGGGATGCCCGACGGACAGCCCCGCCGGCTCGGTTGCACTGGCTGACGGGCACGCGCTGGTAGTCGCGGTCCTTGAGTTGTTCCTTGAACTGGCGCGCCCCGAGCAAACGCGGATGCGCCATTTGCTGGCCGAGTACCCGATCGGGGGCATTGTGCTTCGACTGGCTGAGCGAGTGCCGCTGCAGGCCGTTATCGGTTGGCAACGGGTTTCGGGCTCCAGTGATTTGCACATGGGTGCCCATCCCCAAGCCGAGTCCGGTGTTGTCTATGTGGGAGCCGTCCCGCCGCTGGGGCGACTTGATCCGGCGATGCTGCGGGGTGTGGCACAACTGGCGCGGGAGTTCGGGGATTCCAGTCTGCGCTTCACGCCTTGGCAAAGCCTGCTGTTGCCCAATGTCCGCACGGAAAACGCCGCTGAGGTCATTCGGCAATTGCAATGTCTGGGCTTGCAGTGCGAAGCCGATCTGCCATTGTCCCGGTTGATCGCCTGCACCGGCTCAAACGGCTGCGGTAAAAGCCTGGCCGAGACCAAGGGTGATGCCTTGCAACTGGCTACATTGCTGCAACGTCACGGACAAACGCCGAGTGTCCATTTGAGCGGGTGCGCGCGCTCCTGCGCCGCCGCGCATACGGCGCCCGTCACATTACTGGCCGTCGCCCACGGTCACTACGACCTCTATTTTCGCGATGCAACGCAGCCGGGTTTCGGCGCGCTGCACGCACGCAACCTTACTATTGAAGCGGTCGCGGCCCTGCTCGACGCCCCTTGATGCTTGATTACATCCGCGACGGTCAGGAGATCTATCGCAACTCCTTCGCGATCATTCGCGCCGAGGCCAACCTCGACCGAATCCCGGACGATCTGGAGAAACTCGCGGTCCGTGTCATTCACGCCTGCGGCATGGTCGAGGCCATCGACGGCCTGCAGTTTTCCGAAGGTGCGGGCAAGGCCGGGCGTGATGCGCTGGCGGCCGGCGCGCCGATTTTGTGCGATGCGCGGATGGTCTCCGAAGGCGTGACCCGTGCGCGGTTGCCGGCGAACAATCCGGTGATCTGCACCTTGCGCGACGAGAGTGTTCCGGAACTGGCTCGTGATTTGGGTAACACCCGCTCAGCCGCTGCGCTGGAACTGTGGCGCCCGCATCTGGAAGGCAGCGTGGTGGTCATCGGCAACGCTCCGACGGCACTGTTTTACTTGCTGGAAATGCTTGACGCCGGTGCGCCAAAACCAGCGCTGATCCTCGGTTTTCCGGTGGGCTTCGTCGGCGCCGCCGAATCCAAGGCCGCGCTGGCGGCTGATAGCCGTGGCGTGCCTTTTGTCATCATGCAGGGTCGCCTGGGCGGTAGCGCCATGGCCGCCGCCGCCGTCAATGCCCTCGCCACGGAGATCGAATGATGCAGCAACCTGGACGTTTGATCGGCCTCGGCGTCGGTCCCGGTGATCCGGAACTGATTACCGTCAAGGCCCTGCGCTTGCTACGCGAATCCCCAGTGGTGGCGTACTTCGTGGCCAAGGGCAAGAAAGGCAACGCCTTCGGCATCATCGAGGCGCATCTGCAGGAAGCGCAGAATTTGTTGCCGCTGGTGTACCCGGTGACCACCGAAGCCTTGCCGGCACCGTTGTCCTACGAGCAAGTGATCAGCGACTTCTACGATGACGCAGCCGGCGAATTGGCGACGCATCTCGATGCCGGTCGCGACGTGGCGGTGATCTGCGAGGGTGATCCGTTCTTCTACGGCTCCTACATGTACCTGCACGACCGGCTCGCCGAGCGTTATCAGGCCGAAGTCGTGCCCGGTGTGTGCTCGATGCTCGGCGGGGCCTCGGTGCTCGGTGCGCCGCTGGTGTATCGCAATCAGAGTCTGTCGGTGTTGTCCGGTGTGTTGCCGCACGACGAACTCAAGCGTCGCCTGGCCGATGCCGATGCGGCGGTGATCATGAAGCTTGGGCGCAACTTTCCCAAGGTTCGCCAAGTGCTGGAAGAACTTGGCCTGGCCGAGCGCGCGTTGTACGTCGAGCGTGCAACCATGGCCAATCAGAAGATCGTGCCGCTGGATCAGGTTGAGCCGATGTCCTCGCCGTATTTCTCGTTGATCATCGTTCCTGGTGAAAGGTGGCAAGGCTGATGACCCGTCCAGTTCTTGGCAATGGCAGCCTCGCCACCGCGCGTAGTATTCAGCAGGTGTATCCCGACGCCCTGATCCATGGCTTGGCCGAACGGGTCGAAGGCGCGGATCGGGCCTATCACGAGTTCGGTGCGACCCTGCGCGAACTCTATCAACAGGGCGCGCCGATCATTGCCCTGTGCGCGGCCGGGATCGTGATCCGCACGCTGGCGCCCCTGTTGCTGGAAAAAGGCGCCGAACCACCGGTATTGGCGGTAGCCGAAGACGGTAGCGCAGTGGTTCCACTGCTGGGTGGTCTCGGCGGGGTGAATGTGATGGCGCGGGAAATTGCTGCCGCGCTTGAAGTCGCGGCGGCGATCACCACTAGCGGCGAGTTGCGTTTCGGCACTTGCCTGCTCAACCCGCCCAGCGGCTATACCCTTGGCGATCTTGAGTTGGGCAAACGATTCGTTTCCGATCTGCTCGCCGGCGAAACGGTGCGCATTGAGGGTGAGGCTCCGTGGCTGGCACACGTGCAGTTGCCTGAGAATGAGCAGGCGCGGCTGACCGTTCACGTCGGCCATACCGAGCGCGAGCCAGCCGCAAACGAATTGCTGATCTATCCACGCAACGTGCTGGTTGCCGTCACGGGCGAATCGAGCAATGTGTCGGGGACCATTCGCGAGGCTTTGCATCAGGCCGGAATCGCCGTGCAATCGATGGCTTGCCTGTTGGCCGCCGACACCGAAATGGCCAACTCTGCGCTGCGCGAAAGTGCGCTTGAGTTGGGTGTGCCATTGCGTTTTGTCAGTGCTGCAGGTGCGGCCAGTGAACTGCTGCGGCATGCCATAGGGCAGCCTGTCTCCATCGTTGGTGATGACACTATTGCCATTGCGGTCGCCGAGCAGCCGCTGGACCCCTTGCAGATCGGCCGCCCACGCGGGCGCCTGGCGGTGATTGGTCTCGGGCCGGGGGCTGCCGAATTGATGGTGCCGGCGGTGAAGGCGGAACTGGCTCGTGCCAACGATGTTCTCGGCTACGAGACCTACGTGCGCATGGCCGGGCCGTTCCGGGCTGATCAGGTCTTGCACTGCACCGATAACCGTGAAGAAATGCAGCGCGCCCGTCACGCCTTTGAACTGGCAGCCCAAGGTAGGTCGGTGGTGGTGGTTTCGTCTGGCGATCCGGGTGTTTTCGCCATGGCAGCCGCTGTGCTTGAGGCGCTTCACGAGTCTAGCGATGCCATCTGGCACAGCGTCGATCTTGAGATTTTGCCGGGTGTCTCTGCTTCGTTGGCAACCGCTGCCCAGGCCGGTGCGCCCTTGGGGCATGACTTCTGTGTGCTGTCGCTGTCGGACAACCTCAAGCCTTGGTCGATCATTGAAAAACGCCTGGATCTGGCCGCTCAAGCCGATCTCGCCCTGGCCTTTTACAACCCGATCTCGCGTTCGCGGCCGTGGCAATTAGGGCGGGCGCTGGAGATTGTTGGCCAGCATCGTGAACCGGCCACGCCGGTTGTGTTGGGGCGGGACATCGGTCGTCCGGGGCAGACCTTGCGGGTGACAACACTCGGTCAACTGAGTGTCGATCAAGTGGACATGCGGACCATGGTTCTCATCGGCTCATCGACAACGCGCGTGATTCCTCGCCTCGATGGTAGTACGTGGGTGTACACGCCGCGCAGCTATGGCGATAAGCTCACCCCCTTATAACAGTCAGTATTTTTATTTGTTGGATAAAACCGGATCGTCATAGGTTAATGACGGTCCGGTTGTCTTGCGTGCTTTATTTGTATGGGATGTATGTGCTCTTGGTAAATGTTGATTGAAGTACATATGTTGTATTTGGTCGCTGTTGATAGTCTGGATTGGGCGGGTTAGATTCAGGGCGCTCCCGGATGGGGCGCTTATTAATATATAAAGGAGTATTGTTTGTGGATGATTTTGAGAGCGCGGTAAGTGTTTCGCAACGCGTTGAGTTTGTAAGGAGGTGCATTCAGAAGCGTAAAGTTGCCTTGGCTGACAAGCCGCGTGTAAGGTCCTTGGCTTTGTCGATTGCCTCGAGCCCTACAAAGGAGCTCAACGCGCTGGTACTTGGCAACAGTCTGGTCGGGTACGGAGACAAAATAAGTCTCGAAAACATGGCGATTATTGAAAATCTGATCACCATGTCGAAGATGGAAGCAACTTATGAAGTTTCCGGTAATAAGGATCCCAAGGCTTGGTACCATGCGTTTACAAAGTGCATGGAGGATCTTGGATGTTTCGTGCCGGATAAAGGCTATTCAAAATACAGCGCCACTTCGCTTAAGGTAACGATGGATAATATCATGGTTGATATTATCCAGGCGGCCGTCGAAGCCGCAAAGGCTGCAATTCCAGGGGCTTCCGTGCTCAGTGCAGTGACCAGCTCTACATTGGATGCATTGAAGAAAGAGCCTGAGGCGATCAACCTGTTGAATCTTGAGTCGAAGAATGCCGAAGGCGTGCGCTTGTCCACTATTCCCTGCGAACAAATGGCGAACGGAATGATTCTGATTGCGATAGGCGCGGTTGATCATCAGGGTGGGGGGAAGGATGGCGGCTTGCTGTTTGTTGATTGGAAGACGTCCTCTCTGGAAATTTTTCACGGAAAGTCGTTCATTACTTTCAATCCCGTCCGTTATGCGGAGATCAAGTCGGATATCGAAGAGTATCTTGGCATCCACCGAAAAGAAGTTCTGGTCAAGCGTTTCAGCCGGCGCAAGTGAAGGGGCAAGGCCAGAGGCTTTGTGTCTCTGGCCTTCTTGAAAAAAGGAAAGCGCATGGCGTATTCCGTATTGATAAATTCAGGCAGCGTTTTGCTGTTGTCGACGTCGTTGTCGGCTGCAATCGGGCAGGACGCCCTTGACACTATTTTGTTTGCGCAACTCGCGGCAGAGGAAGACTTTCCAGGCGGCAGGAACCACGCTCAATGGACCGGTGTATTTGTGGATACGCTGGTTGCCTGTGGTTGGAAGCTCCACGATCAAGGGACAACTTCGGGAATGTTCCCGGTTGCAGGTGTTACGGTTTTCTCAATACAGGATGCTGTCCGTGCGGCCTTTCAATCAAGTCTGTCCGCTGAGCAGATCGTGCTGACGGCAAGTGCTTTGCGCAGGGTCGCGCAATTGCCGGAGACGTCGGTGGCATCCGGTGTTTTCCGTGGGCAATCGATCATGGCTGTCGAGACTGAATCGGCGAGCACGGCAGGTCATCACGCCGGCAACCGTCATCATCGCGTGAGAGTGCTGGCAGGCGTTATCGAGGCTGATGGCTTCCTGACGTTGGCTTCGATGTTTTTTGAAACGGGTCAGCCGATAGATCGCCAGTTCATCAGGCAGGAATTTGCCTTGAGTCGCGTTGTGGGAGGTGTGAGCACTTCGTTCCTTCATTCGCGTTTTTCGGTCGACGAATACAAGGCATTCAGAGAAGACACAGTGCTGTGGTTAGGGTCGCAACGACAGGCACTGTGCATTCAGGTCAGCGAGCACACCGTGCAGTCTCCTCGCGGGCTAAGGAAGCAGGTAGCCCCTGACCCCGGTGAAGATGATCTGTGCTGCCAGTGCACACACGAATAACCCCATCAATCGACTGACGATCTGTAACCCCTGGTCGCCGAGAATACGTTCGATAACAGCACCACGCCCACGGTAAAACTGGCCAGGGCAATGCCGACAATGGCCGTGAGCTTGTCGTCCCAGTGCGGCTGGCTCACTCCCATCACCAGCAAGGCACCGATGGTGCCGGGGCCGACTGTCAGCGGGATGGTCAGTGGAACGATGGTGACATCCTGCTGCACATTGTCGGTCTGTACCGCCGATTTGCCTTGCGCCATGCCCAGCGCCGAGATGAACAGCACACTGCCGGCACCGATACGAAAGGCGTCCACGGTAATGCCGAACACACTGAAAATCACTCGGCCGAACAAGTACAGCAGAATGCTGGAGACCAGGGTGGCGACCGCTACTTTCCAGGCCAACCGACGCTGTTCCTTGCGCGAATAACCACGGGTCAGGCTGATGAAGCAGGACAACACGAAGAATGGGCTATAGAGCACCAGCATCTTCAGATAAACGCTGAACAACACATGGAGCATGGTGCCGGGCTCACTGGCGAGGGAAGTCGAGGGGGAGTCTATCAGGGGTTGCGAAGTCTGTCGGCTCAGGACGTTGGGGTCGTCGTGCGTTTCTGCTGATCACGCTGGGCGACCCAGTGTTCGATCAGTTCGCGCAACTGCGACAGTTCCACCGGCTTGGCCATGTGTCCGTCCATGCCAGCCTGGCGCGCACGCTCTTTGTGTTCGGCAAGGATATGGGCGGTCAACGCCACCACAGGGGTGCGAACCCGTTGGTTGCTGACTTCCCAGGCGCGCAATTGCTGAGTGGCCGAGAAGCCGTCGAGGATCGGCATTTCGCAGTCCATCAGCACCAGGTCGTAACGCTGGGCTTTCATCGCCTGCAAGGCTTCTTCGCCGTTGCAGGCGGTATCCGGTTTCAGGTTGAGCTTGCTCAGCATGCCGCGGATCACCTTGGTCGAGATGCTGTTGTCTTCAGCCACCAGAATGCGGAAGTCGCAGGGGACCTTGACCGGTAACGTCGGGCCGATTGGCAGGGGCTGGGTCGCGACGAGCCCTTTGTTGCGCTGGGTCAGTTCGTCGGCCAGAGTGGTCTTGAGGGTATAGCCGGCCACCGGCTTGGCGAGAATGCGCTTGATCCCGGAGTTGCGTGCGATGATCTTGCTCGGTGCGTTGCTGATGCCGGTGAGCATGATCAGCAGGATGTCATGGTTCAGGCTCGGGTCTTCCTTGATCTTGGCCGCCAGTTGCATGCCGGTCATGCCGGGCATGTTCTGGTCCAGCAAGACTATATCGAAGTAATCGCGCAAATGAGCCTTGGTGCGCAGCAAGGCCAGCGCCTCCTTGCCGGAAGATGCGGCGCTGACGTTCAGACCCCAGGCGCTGCATTGCTGCACCAGCACCTTGCGACAGGTGTCATTGTCATCCACCACCAATACCCGCGCACCTTGCAGCGGGCCGTCGAGGTCGGAGGTCGGGTGTTCGAGGCGATCCGGGTCCAGCGGCAGGGTCAGCCACAGGGTGCTGCCCTGGTTGTTGCCGCTCTTGATCCCGAATTCCCCCTGCATCAAGCGGATCAACTGACGGGCTATCACCAGCCCCAAGTTGCCACCCAACTGGGTGGCCGAAAGAAAATGCCGGCTGTGCAGTTCGGTATGCATCAGGGCGTCGCGCTCTTCGGCGTCCATGGGCTCGCCACTGTCCTGCACGGCGATACGCAGGCGTGGTTTGGTGTTCACGACGATCAGGATTTCGCCTTCATCGGTTTTTTTCAGGGCGTTTTCAAGCAGGCTCAACAGCGTCTGGCGCAAGCGTGTCGGGTCACCGCTGATCACCCGAGGCACTTGCGGCTGGATGAAACTGATCAACTCGACGTTTTGCTGCTCGGCCTTGGCGCGGAAGATGCTCAGGCAGTCTTCGATCAGCGCGTTGAGGTCGAACTGCACGTCGTCCAGTTCAATCTGTCCGGACTCGAGTTTGGAAATGTCGAGAATTTCGTTGATCAGTGTCAGTAGTTCGTTGCCGGCGCTGTGGATCGTCTGAACGTAGTCGCGTTGCTTGACCGATAGCGGCGTGCCCAGCAGCAGTTCGGTCATGCCGAGGACGCCGTTCATCGGGGTACGGATTTCATGGCTGATTTTCGCCAGGAACTCGGCCTTGGCGTTGATCTCGGCGTTGCTGGCCGCCAGGTCACGGCTGATGCTGAAGCGGTCTTCGGTGATGCGTCGCTGGCGTTCGCTCAGTGCAATGCTCATCAACAGGCCGCTGATGCAGATGAACGCCAGCAATGTGGTGATCAGGCCGTGGGGTTCGATCAGGGTCAGCCCCAAATGACCAGTGTCCCGAGGTTGAACACCACCATGGCCGCCACGAAGAGGCGAGCCGGGCGATAACCTTTTTGCCAGTGATAGGCGCTGATGAACAGCATGCTCAGGCCAGCCAGGGCTACCAGGCCGTAGGTAATGAAGTTCAGCGGCAAGGTATTGACGAACAGCAGCATCAGGCCGCAGGCGGTGATCAGCAGGACCTCGCCAAGCAGCAACCGGTTCAGCGGATGCGGCCCGAGCGGGGTGAAGAAACGATAGGCAAGCATCAGACCGCAGGGTGCAGTCATCAATAATGCCAAGTAAGCCCCCGGCGTTTGCAGTGCATGCCAGTCCGGGAGCCAGGGGCCGGCGAGATTCAACAACAACAGCAGACTGAGCATCAACAGCCCTTCGCACGTCGCCAACCATAGGGCGCTATGCGAGCGGGTGTAGGCGTAGCGGATGAGGTTGTGCAGGATCAGCATGGCGATACAACCGAACAGCAGGCCATAAATCAGCGTCTGGTTCTGGTTGGCGGCCGAGATGATCGCTGACTGCAGGGTGATGTAGGGCCGTAACTGGTGGTCGGAGGCCAGTCGCAGGTAGACGTCGAGGGGGGTGTCACTTTGCGGCAGGGCCAGCATGAAGTCGCTGCTGGGCAATGGTCGCTCGGATTGGGGGTGTTCGTTGCCCGTGCTGGATTGATCGATCAGCTTGTCGCCGTCCAGAACGAACATGTTGAACTGGCGCAGGTCAGGCGCGAACACACGCAACAACTGTTCATGTTTGCCCGGTGCAAGCCTGAATCGCAACCATAACGCGCCATCGGGTTCGGCGGCGGTAATGCGGTCGAGTTCGATAGGGCTGAATTGATTGGTGTAACGTGCGGAACGAATGTCGCTCAGCTGCAGGTCGCCCTGTTCGTCGAGCAATACCGCCCAGCCACTGCCTTGCGCGGCGTGGGCCGGTAGCATGCAGAGCAAGGTCAGCAAAGTGACGGTCAAGCTTACGGCAATCCTGAGCCAGCGCACGGCGAAATCCCTTCGTTAGGTTGATGCCAGAATATAACGATGCGCGGCGCCGGAATAGCCGGGCAATAAACGGTGTTTATTGCCCGGCGCGGTGTTTACCTTATTCCTGATTTTCGCCACGCTCGCGGGCAATGGCGCGGTAGCCAATGTCCTTGCGATAGAAGCAGCCTTCCCAATCAATCGAAGCCGCGAGCTTGTAGGCCTGCTGCTGTGCAGCGTCAACGCTGGCACCCATGGCCGTTGCGCAAAGCACCCGACCGCCGGCCGTTACGACTTGGCCGTCCTTGAGCGCAGTACCGGCGTGGAAGACTTTGCCTTCCAGTGCGGCGGCTGCATCCAGCCCCTTGATGGCCACGCCTTTGGCATAGTCACCAGGATAGCCGCCAGCGGCAAGCACGATGCCGACGCTCGGGCGTGGATCCCATTGCGCTTCTACTTTGTCCAGCGCGCCTCGACCAGCAGCACCAGGCTCGACTGCAGGCGCAGCATCACCGGTTGGGTCTCAGGGTCGCCGAAGCGGCAGTTGAATTCGATGACTTTTGGGTTACCAGCCTTGTCGATCATCAGACCGGCGTACAGGAAACCAGTGTAGACGTTGCCTTCCTCGGCCATACCGCGCACGGTCGGCCAGATCACCAGATCCATGACACGCTTGTGCACTTCGGCGGTGACCACTGGCGCTGGGGAGTAAGCACCCATGCCGCCTGTGTTTGGACCGGTGTCGCCGTCGCCGACGCGTTTGTGGTCCTGGCTGGTGGCCATCGGCAGGACGTTCTTGCCGTCGACCATGACGATGAAACTGGCTTCTTCGCCGTCCAGGAACTCTTCGATGACCACGCGCGAACCCGCATCGCCAAAGGCATTGCCCGCCAGCATGTCGCGCACGGCGTCTTCGGCTTCGGCCAGGGTCATGGCGACGATCACGCCTTTACCGGCGGCCAGGCCATCGGCCTTGATCACGATCGGAGCGCCTTTTTCACGCAGGTAAGCCAGGGCCGGCTCGATTTCGGTGAAGTTCTGGTAGTCGGCGGTCGGAATCTTGTGGCGAGCCAGGAAGTCCTTGGTGAAGGCTTTCGAGCCTTCCAGCTGCGCAGCGCCAGCGGTCGGACCGAAGCAATCCAGGCCACGGCTGCGGAACAGATCCACAACACCGGCAACCAGCGGCACTTCAGGGCCAACGATGGTCAGGGAAACGTTTTTCTCGGCAAAGTCTGCCAGTTGCTCAAGCGCCAGAACGTCGATGGCGACGTTCTCGCACTTGGCTTCGATGGCGGTGCCGGCGTTGCCCGGTGCCACGAACACCTTCTGCACGCGCGGATCTTGAGCCACTTTCCAGGCCAGGGCGTGTTCACGGCCACCGCTGCCAATGATCAAAACATTCATTTCAAAAACCTCGGATGACGCAAATCTGGGAACTGTAGGAGCGAGCTTGCTCGCGATGGTGGTTAACGATAACGCGGGGTATCTGAAACACTGTGGCGTCTAGTCGTTCTTCGCGAGCAAGCTCGCTCCTACAGGGGAGTGCTGTGCTGTCAGTGACGGAAGTGGCGCATGCCGGTAAATACCATTGCGATACCGGCTTCGTCGGCAGCAGCAATCACTTCAGCATCACGCATCGAGCCGCCTGGTTGGATCACGGCAGTCACGCCCACCTTGGCCGCATTGTCCAGACCGTCGCGGAACGGGAAGAAGGCGTCGGAAGCCATCACCGAACCGGCTACCTGCAAACCGGCATGTTCCGCCTTGATAGCAGCAATACGCGCGGAGTTCACGCGGCTCATCTGGCCGGCGCCGACACCGATGGTCTGGCGATTCTTGGCGTAGACGATGGCGTTGGACTTCACGTACTTGGCAACTTTCCAGGCGAAGATCAGGTCATGGATTTCCTGCTCGCTCGGTGCGCGCTTGGTCACCACTTTCAGGTCGTCGGCGCCAATCATGCCGATGTCGCGGCTCTGTACCAGCAGGCCACCGTTGACACGCTTGTAGTCCCAGGCCGCCGCTCGGTCAGCCGACCACTCGCCGCAGGCCAGCAGGCGTACGTTGGCTTTGGCAGCGACGATGGCGCGGGCCTCTTCGCTGACCGACGGAGCGATGATCACTTCGACGAACTGACGTTCGACGATGGCCTTGGCAGTCTCGGCGTCCAGTTCGCGGTTGAAGGCGATGATGCCGCCGAAGGCGGATTCGGTGTCGGTGGCGTAGGCCAGGTCGTAGGCCTTGCGGATGCCGCCTTCGGCATCAGGGCTGACAGCCACGCCGCACGGGTTGGCGTGCTTGACGATCACGCACGCCGGCTTGACGAAGCTCTTCACGCATTCCAGCGCGGCGTCGGTGTCGGCCACGTTGTTGTACGACAGTTCCTTGCCTTGCAGCTGGGTCGCGGTGGCGATGCCGACTTCGGCAGGCTTGGCTTCAACATAGAACGCCGCGCTCTGGTGCGGGTTCTCGCCGTAGCGCATTTCCTGAGCCTTGATGAACTGGCTGTTGAAGGTGCGCGGGAACTCGCTGCGACCTTCGGTGCTCAGGGTGTCGGCAGACTGGTTCACGGTGCCCATGTAGTTGGCGATCATGCCGTCGTAGGCGGCGGTGTGCTCGAAGGCCTTGAGCATCAGGTCGAAACGCTGGGCGTAGGTAAGGCCACCGGCCTTGAGGTTTTCGAGGACGCTGGCGTAATCGCTGGCGTTGACCACGATGGCCACGTCCTTGTGGTTCTTGGCGGCGGAACGGACCATGGTCGGGCCGCCGATGTCGATGTTCTCGATGGCGGTCGGCAGGTCGCAGCCTGGCTTGTTGATGGTGGCTTCGAACGGGTACAGGTTGACCGCTACCAGGTCGATCGGCTTGATGCCGTGCTCGTTCATGATTGCGTCGTCGATACCGCGACGACCGAGGATCCCACCGTGGATTTTCGGGTGCAGGGTCTTCACCCGGCCGTCCATCATTTCCGCAAAGCCTGTGTAATCCGCGACTTCCACTGCGGCAACGCCGTTGTCCTGCAGCAGCTTGAACGTCCCGCCGGTGGAGAGGATCTCGACGCCCAGGGCTTCAAGCTCCTTGGCGAATTCGAGGATCCCGGTCTTGTCGGAAACACTGATCAAGGCGCGGCGGATCGGCAGGCGGGTAGTCTGGTCGGTCATCTCAATTTCC
>LNAP01004249.1_pt1 | contig 17469 bp, 13 predicted proteins | sample 602601 | NCBI WGS metagenome assembly LNAP01 (sample SAMN02440304, study PRJNA202911) | soil metagenome | biome: Subtropical and temperate rainforests or woodlands; isolation source: soil samples (1 kg each in a 20% v/v slurry with milli Q water) were... ... | reverse complement strand
TTTTTAACTCGGGTAGGATCGAGGCACTCGTAAAATATATTAAACAGAGGCAGCCGGATGGCGAACACCCCCTACCCCGAATCCTATTACGCCGCGTCGGCCAATGCGGTTCCGCCGCGCCCGGCCTTGCAGGATGACGTAGAGACTGATGTCTGTGTGATCGGTGCCGGTTACACCGGTCTGTCCTCAGCCCTGTTTTTGCTTGAGAACGGTTTCAAGGTCACGGTGCTGGAAGCCGCCAAGGTGGGTTTTGGTGCGTCGGGCCGTAACGGTGGACAGATCGTTAACAGTTATAGCCGTGACATTGATGTGATCGAACGCAGCGTCGGTCCCAAGCAGGCTCAGTTGCTGGGGCAAATGGCGTTTGAAGGCGGGCGGATCATTCGTGAGCGGGTCGCCAAATATAATATCCAGTGCGACTTGAAGGACGGTGGCGTGTTCGCTGCCATCACTGCCAAGCAGATGGGCCATCTGGAATCGCAGAAACGCCTGTGGGAACGTTTTGGTCATACGCAGCTTGAGTTGCTGGATCAAAAGCGCATACGTGAAGTGGTGGCCTGCGAGCAATACGTCGGCGGCATGCTCGACATGAGCGGCGGGCACATTCACCCACTCAACCTGGCATTGGGCGAAGCGGCGGCGGTCGAGTCGCTGGGCGGTACTATTTATGAGCAGTCGCCAGCGGTCCGCATTGAGCGCGGCGCAAATCCGGTGGTGCATACGCCGCAGGGCAAGGTCAGGGCCAAGTTCATTATCGTGGCCGGCAATGCCTATCTCGGCAATCTGGTGCCGGAACTCGCGGCCAAGTCGATGCCTTGCGGCACTCAGGTCATCACCACCGAGCCTTTGGGCGATGAATTGGCCAAGCGTCTGCTGCCGCAGGATTACTGCGTCGAGGACTGCAATTACCTGCTCGATTACTACCGCCTGACCGGCGACAAGCGCCTGGTCTTCGGGGGCGGTGTTGTCTATGGCGCGCGTGATCCGGCGAACATCGAAGCGATCATCCGGCCGAAGATGCTCAAGGCGTTCCCGCAACTCAAGGACGTGAAGATTGATTACGCCTGGACCGGCAATTTCCTGCTGACCCTCTCGCGCCTTCCCCAGGTCGGGCGGATCGGCGACAACATCTACTATTCCCAGGGCTGCAGCGGCCACGGCGTCACGTACACGCACCTGGCGGGCAAGGTGCTGGCCGAAGCGCTGCGTGGCCAGGCTGAGCGTTTCGACGCGTTCGCCGACCTGCCCCACTACCCGTTCCCCGGCGGGCAATTGCTGCGCACACCGTTTGCCGCGCTGGGTGCTTGGTATTACGGGCTGCGGGACAAGTTCGGGTACTAAGAACGACTGAAATCCTTTGTAGGAGCGAGCCTGCTCGCGAAGGCGGCGAAACAGTCAACATGGATGTTGGATGTGCCGGCCTCTTCGCGAGCAGGCTCGCTCCCACAAGGGGAATGGTGTCTAAAGTCGATCCCGTGCGATGCCGCTGCGGATTCGCAGGATGTCGGCGAGTACGGCGAGGGCAATTTCCGCAGGGGTTTTACTGCCCAGATTCAGGCCGATGGGCGCATGAATCCGCGCCAGCTCTGCGTCTCCCAACCCACCAATCCTGCGCAACCGCTCGAAGCGCTTCTGCGAGGTCTGCAGGGAGCCCATCACACCGATGTAAAACGCCTCGGTGCGCACGGCTTCCATCATCGCCAAATCGTCGATGCGCGGATCGTGAGTCAAGGCCACCACCGCGGTGTCGCTGTGGCAGCCGCCATCAGCAATGAACACGGACGGCAATTGACGACGAATCTCAACGTTTTCCAGCACGACACCTTCCAGCACCTCGTCGCGCGGATCACAGAGAATCACCTCGAACCCGAGGCCAACCGCAAACTCCGCGCACGCCTGGGCGACGCTGGAATACCCCGCCAACAGCAAACGCTGAGCCGCGCCGATCCGCACGCGCACCCGATCAATCTCCCGTTCGATGCGCACGCCCTGCTCACGATCAGTGAATAGGCTGCGTGCACCGCTGGCCAGATCGATCTCGCGGATCAGCCGCCGCTGGCCGAGCAACGCTGACTCCAGTTCCCGCAAATGAGCCTGAACCTCGCACCCGGATTCGAGCTTCTCCACCAGTACATCGAGCACACCACCGCAGGGCAAACTCACACGAGAATGCGGATCGTCGCCTTCGCCATAACGGACCACGCTGACCGCATCAACAAACGCGCCCTCGGCGACGCGTTCGAGAAAGTCTTCCTCGACGCAGCCGCCGGACAGCGAGCCGATCCATTGTCCGTCGGTGTTCACCGCCAGCAACGAGCCCGGCGCGCGCGGCGCCGAGCCATAGGTGGCGAGCACCGTGCACAGCCAGATGCGCTGGCCGGCCATCGACCATTCCAGCGCCCGGCGCACGACTTGCAGATCGAGATGCTGCATGTCAGTGCGCCTTGTGCTCGAGTGGCGGTGCATCGGCGCGCAACGTCTGCACGTCGCTCACGGCCAGATCACCTGTCTGACCACCCCACCCTTGACGCAGGTAGTTGAGCAGATCGGTGAGTTGCTCGTGACTGAGCTTCTCAGCGAACCCCGGCATCGGTTGCATGTGTTCGAACCCGGTGAATTTCTGCTCACCAATGCCGTCGTCGATCACCCGCACCAGGTTGCGCGGATCTTCCAGGCGCAGCGTGGTGTTGCCGCGCATGGCCACGGCGATGTGCGGCTTGCCCTCGCCGCCGACCGCGTGGCAACCGGCGCAGACGTTCAGGTAATCCTGACGACCGCGCTGGGCGCTCGCACCGAGCTTGTCCAGCGGCACGTCGGTCAGTACCTTCGCGGTCGGCGGTTGATCGCCGAGCAGGAAGGTTGCCATTGCTGCCAGGTCCGGGTCATTGAGGCCTTGGGTGCTGTTGTGAAACACCGGGAACATCTCGTTGAACATCGTGCCCTGGGCGCTCATGCCGTGTTTGAGGAACGTGCTCAGGTCCTGATGATTCCAGCCGCGAGCGGCCAGGTCGTTGGCCAGCAGGCTAGGCGCCAGATAGCCATTGAGCACGCCGCCGGTCATGCGTTTGTCCTGCTGCATCGCGCCCGGCAAGCCGCGCGGGGTGTGGCATTCGCCGCAGTGACCGAGCACATCGACCATGTACTGGCCGCGCTTCCAGGCTTCGCTTTTGCCGTCGGTCGGCGCCAGCTTCACGTCCTTGCCGTAGAGCATGTTCCAGCCCGTCAAGCCCAGGCGCACGTTGAACGGAAAGCTCAGGCTCGTGACCGGCGCTGCCCGTTCGATCGGCTCGACGGTTTTCAGGTACGCGTGAATCGCATCGGAATCTGCGCGCGGCATCAAGTGATAGGAGGTGTACGGCATCGCCGGATACAGGTTCGCGCCATCGCGACGCTTGCCCTCGGTGAGCGCGGCGAAGAATTCGTCATCGTTGTACAAACCGATGCCGTGCTCTTTGCTCGGGGTGATGTTGGTGCCGTAGATCGTGCCGAACGGCGAGACGATCGGCAGCCCACCGGCATACGGCGCGCCACCCGGCGCGGTGTGGCAGGCCATGCAATCGGCGGCGCGGGCGAGATAGGCACCACGAACGACTTGATCATCCGCATGAGCCAGCAACACAGACGCAGCCAGACCCACCGCCAACGCCAGACGGGACAGTAAATGCTTCATGCTCAACCCTCCTTGACCAGGCCGAGATCGGTCAGCACGTTGCGCGTCGCGCTGTAATACCGCACGTAGCCGGTGCAGCGGCAGATATGGTGACCGAGGCTGTCCTCGATGACTTTTTCCAGCTGGCTTTTGACGATGGGCTGACGTTGCAGCTTCTCCACCAACACCGTCGCGGCATTTACAAAACCCGGTGCGCAGTAGCTGCACTGGAAGGCAAATTCATCGACGAAGCGCTGCTGGATCGGATTGAGTTCGGTGACCTGGCCCTGTTCATCGCGGGTCGCGTGGCCTTCAATGGTCCGCACTTTTTTGCCTTCGAAATAGTGCGCACCGGTGATGCAGGTGCGCACTTCTTCGCTGGTGCCGTCCGGGTTGTCGACGATCACTACGCAGGCGTGGCAGATGCCCTGGCCGCAACCCAGGCGCGAGCCGGTGAGGTTTTTGTATTCGTGCATCATCGGCAGGTCATCAGGGATGTCCACCGGGCCGACGGATTGACCGTTGAGGGTCAGTTGAAGCGGACGGTTAGCCATTGAGGGCCTCCTTGATGCGGGCAGAAGTGATAGGCAGGTCGCGGACCCGTTTGCCGATGGCATGCGCCACAGCGTTACCGATGGCGCCGACCACCGGGATCATCACCACTTCGGCGATGCCCTTGGATGGATCGCTTGGCGACAGCGGCGGCAGGATTTCGGCCGTCTGCGTCCACACCGCTACGTGGCGCGCCATCGGCAAGCGGTAACGGTTGAAGTTCCAGTCACCCTCCCCCGGCCCGCCTTCATACAGCGGCATCTCCTCCATCAACGCATGGCCGATGCCCATGGCGATCCCGCCTTCGAGCTGGCCCTTGACCAGTTCTTCCACCAGCACCCGACCGCACTCGACCCACGAGTGGTGGTTGAGCACCTGCACTTCGGCGGAGCCCTTGTTCACTTTCAGTTCCACCAGCGTCGCCACCGGGCTGTAATACGTCACCGCCGCGTTGTTCAACTGCGTGTCCGGGTAATGCACGTTCTGGCGATCCAGCAAGTGAAAACCGGCGCTGTTCATCTGCGCCTTTTTCACGCTCGGCGCGCCATCGCCGTACTTGACCGCCAAGCCGTCCAGCGGCAGACGTTCACGCACGCCGTCGATGCTGAACTCGGCCTCGGCCCAGCTCCAGCGGTTGAAACCGTGCACGGTCGCGCCGGTCACCAGGCCTTTTTCGTGGGCGTGCCTGGCCAGTTGCTCAAAGCTCAGCGGCTGCATGCCGTTGGCGGTGAGTCGGCCGTCGACCCAATGCGCATCTTCACGGCGCACCACATACGGGTTGGCCTGGCCGCCGTAAGGGCCCTGACCCCAGATCTGCAACGCCGCCGGCCACAAACCGTGGTTGAACAACACGCGCGCCGCTTCACGGGTGGCGTGGCTGAAGTAATAGGCGGAGTTGGTCGCCGATGAGGCCGAGGCGAGTTTGCCGACCCAGCGCGGATTGCGCAGCACAGTGTCCTGCTCGGCCTGGCTCATGAGGTACGGGTTGCCGCCGGTGATCAGCTGCAACTCTTTCCATTCGGTCTCGCCGGTCTTCACTTCAGTCGCCGGGACGCCAAGGAAATCCGCCACGACCAAGGCTTGCGAGGTGGACATGCCGGTGCCGATTTCGATACCGATGTGGCGCAGGGTGATGTGCCCATCAGCGGTGAATTCGATGCTGGCCATCGGCGCTTCGGAACCGGTGCCGAAGTCTTTCTGGCAGATGGCAAAACCGACGCCGTACCAGTTGTCCGGGTCCCGGGCTTCGCGCTGCTTTTTGATCGCGTCGCGGTTTTTCCAGACTTCGTGGACAGCGGCTTTATCGAGAATTTCGTGCAGGCGCAACGCGCCTGCCGGCACCGCGCCCTGGGTGTTTTTCATGCCCGAGACCATGGCGTTTTTCTTGCGCAGATCAATGGCGTCAATGCCGAGGCGATCGGCAATCTCATCGACCATCATCTCGGTCGAGGCCATGCTTTGCAGGGTGCCGTATCCACGCATCGACCCGGCTTCAACGGCGCGGGAATGGTAGGCGGTGACCTGCAAATCGTTCTGCGGCATGTAGTAGATCGACTGCGCCGCCGTGGCGCCAACCGCCGCGACAGAGGGGCTGTAGTTGATCCGTCCACCGCCGTCGACGTTCATCTCGGCGCGGAAAATCTTGAAGCTGTGATCGGTCTTGTCCACCGCCAGTTGGTAGCGGATGTCGAACGGGTGACGCTTGATGCCGCTCTGGAACTGCTCGTAGCGATCGTTGGCCAGACGCACCGGCACACCGGCGCCGTACAACGCCGCAAGCGCCGCGTAGTACACGAAAATGTTGTGATCTTTGGAGCCATAACCGACGGTGTAGCCCGGGTGCATGTTCAGGTTGGCCAGGCCGAAACGCGACGGTGCGATCATCTTCGCGGTTTCGGTCGCGGTCTCCAGCGGGCACTGGGTGGCGACGACAAAATGCAGGGTTTTGGTCGCCGGGTCGTACCAGCCGTTGCCGTTATCCGGTTCCATCGCCGCCGGTTCGATTGACGGGGTTTTGTAGCGCTCGTCGAACACCAGCCAGTTGTCTGGCGGCGTGTCGATTTGCTGCTTCATGCGCTCGGCGTAGAACAAGCCGCGCTCGGTCAGGTTGCCGTGCAGGTTCGGTTGGGAATTCCACACCGGACGACGGTTGCGCAGCATCGGGAACAGGATCGAATCCTTCAGGCTGGCGAATTCGTCTTCATCCGCCGAGGTCGCCCCACCGACGCGCACGTAGCGGAAACTGCCGTAGGGATCGCTTTCGTAGAACGGCACTTTGTCGCCGTAACGAATCGCTTTGTCATTGAATTTGAGTTTGGCCTTGGCCTGGCGGAAGCGTTCGAAGTCGTTCCAGATCAGGATCGCCACGGGATGGCCGATGAACATCGGCACCTTGCCCTCCGGCAGCAGCGGATCCGGCGCGTGCTCTTCCGGGAAGGCGATGCCGTCCTTGTCCAGGTCGGCGGCGGTGACGATGCGGTCCGGCTGCAAGTCAGCGCCGAGCCACGTCAGGTCGTAACCGGCATAAATGCGATCGGCCTTGGTGGTCTTCAGCAGCATGGCGTGGCCTTGTTGCTGCGGCCAGCCCGGCATGTCCTTGGCGCGGATGTCGCGGGCAAACACTTTGCTGCCGCAGACCTTGGACAAGGCATCGTTACGCGAGCGCGCCTTGCCGTTGTTGCCGAGCCATTGCTCGGAAGGCACGGTCACGCTGTTTTCCATCAAGGCCGCCAGCGCCTGACTGCTGAGCGGCGTGAGCGTCACGCTCACACCCGCCACCAGCCCGCCCTGAAGGAACGAGCGCCGGGATATTTCACGGTTGGACATGGATCATCCTCTGGGCGGTTATGGGTCCGCCCTTCTGGTTATGTTCTGGGGATCTCGAGTCTTGCAGAAGCCCTTTTTGACGAGGCAAAGGGCTGTGTTGACAGTGCAAAGCTGACCGAAAGGTTAACTTTATAGATATATCGGCTTGTAGAAAACAACTGGCAACAAAAATCTGACCAAATAATCAGAAAACCGCCGCTTTCCGGCGAAGCAAATCGATGAACAAACCCAACTCCCGGCTGATGTGTTCGCCCTTGCGCAGCAACAATCCGAATGGCGCCAGTTGCACATCCAGCTCCACCGGCAGCGCCACCACCAGACCCATTTTCAGGTAGTCGCGCAACGCGGTTTCCGAGAGCACCATGATGGCGTCGGTCAGTTGAATCAGTTGCTGCATCGAGTACACCGAGCTGCATTCGATGATGTCGGCGGGTGTCGGCAAGGCCAGGCGCTGCAAGGCCTGATCCAGCCCGATGCGCGCCGGGCTGGTTTCCGGCTGCAGGATCCACGGCCAGCCGCTGACCAGTTCCGAGAGTTCGAGCGTTTCCCGTTGCACCAAGGGATGACCGGCGTGAACGACAACCAGCAACCGTTCGTTGCCCAGCTGTTCGAACTCGTAATGTTCGCTGTCGGTGGCCGCGTTGCGACGGGCAATGGCGAGGTCGATGCGGCCCTGCTCCAGCAACTGGATCACCTGATCGCTGGTGTCGCCCATGATGCGAATGCGCAACTGCGGATTGAGCGCCTTGATTTCGGCAATCGAATCCATCACCAGGTCGGGCGCGGCGCCCATGATGGTGCCGATGGACAGATAACCGTAACCGCCCTGCTGCCGCGCGATCAGGTCTTCGGCGCAGCGGTCGAGGCCGCTGAGGGCGGATTCGGCGAAACGAATCAACTCGCTGCCCAGCGCTGTTGGCCGCATTCCGCGCGGCAGGCGCTCGAACAGGTCGCAGCCGAACATGTCTTCAATCTCATGCAGCATCCGGGTCGCCGCCGGTTGCGACATGTTCAGGCTTTGCGAGGCGCGGTGCAGGTTCTGGCTGCTGCTGAGCGTCACCAGCATGTGCAAATGCTTGTAGCGCAGACGGTTGAGCAGGCTGCGGGAGATGATCGGCGTGGTCATGGCGGGCCTTTGTTATCGATACCCTGAAGGTATCAGTTGTGAGCTAGATTCGATTTGTAACGCATCGATCCGCGGCCGTACAGTCTTTCCCATAAGAACAAATGCCCTACCAAAGGAAAACTGCGATGAAGACTCTACCTGCGCCTCTGCTCGCCAAAATTTCCTGGCGGCTACTCCCCTTCCTGCTACTGATGTACATCATGGCCTTCCTCGACCGCGCCAACGTCGGGTTCGCCAAGCAAGCCTTTCAAGCCGACACCAACATCAGCGACGCCGCCTTCGCCTTCGGCGCCGGGGTGTTTTTCGTGGGTTACGCGCTGCTTGAAGTGCCGAGCAATCTGATCCTGCACCGTGTCGGCGCCCGCCTGTGGATGTGCCGGATCATGGTGACCTGGGGGCTGGTCTCCGCCGCCATGGTCTTTGCTCACACCGAAACCAGCTTCTACGTCCTGCGCTTTTTGCTGGGCGTGGCCGAGGCCGGCTTCTTCCCCGGCGTGATCCTTTACCTCACCTACTGGTTCCCCAGCGCCGCGCGCGGCAAAGCCATGGGCTTTTTCTACTTCGGTGCACCGCTGGCGTTCATCTTTGGCAGTCCGTTGTCTGGCTTGCTGCTGGAGCTGGACGGATTTGCCGGCGTCCACGGCTGGCAATGGCTGTTCGCGGTTGAAGGCTTGATGGCCACGGCGGTGGGCGTCTGGGCCTATTGGTATCTGGACAATCGCCCGGCCGACGCGAAGTGGCTGACGGTTGAAGAACGCCAGCAAGTGCAAGGCATCCTCGATCAAGAAGACAGCCACAAACAGAATCATGGCCGCAGCCTGCTCAATGTTCTGTGCCAACCCTCAGTCCTGTACTTGTGCCTGATTTATCTGCTGATTCAGGCCAGCGTCTACGGCGTGGTGTTCTATCTGCCGACCCAGGTCGGCGGGCTGCTGGGCACCAAGGTCGGGCTGATGGTCGGACTGGTCACGGCGATCCCATGGATCTGCGCGATAGTCGCGGCGTACCTGATCCCCGGCTACAGCGACCGCACCGGCGAACGTCGCCGCACCGCCTGCCTGACGTTGCTGATGTCCGCGGCTGGAATCGCCTGCTCGGTGACCTTCGCCAGCCCGTTCCTCGGCATCGTCGCCCTGTGTTTCGCCGCTTCGGGTTTCATCGCTGTGCAACCGGTGTTCTGGACCTTTCCTTCCAGCTATCTCGCCGGCAGCGCCGCTGCAGCCGGGATTGCCCTGATCAACTCGTTCGGCGCCCTCGGCGGCTTCATCGCCCCGGTCCTGAAGAACTGGGCCGAAGGCGCCTTCCATTCACCGGCCGCAGGCTTGTACGTGCTGGCCGGCACCACCGTCATCGCCGCGTTGCTGGTCCTGGGCATCCGCTCACCCGTCCACAAGCCTTCCAACACACCGGCCACCGTTTAACCTGAGGAGTCACACCATGGGCATTCCAACCATCAAACACGTCCGCGCCTTCACGTTGAGAGGCGGCGGCGCGGATTATCACGATCAGGCGGACGGTCACTGGATCGACGATCACATTGCCACGCCGATGAGCAAATACCCCGAGTATCGCCAGAGCCGCCGCACCTTCGGCATCAACGTGCTCGGCACGCTGGTGGTCGAGATCGAAGCCAGCGACGGCACGGTCGGTTTCGCCGTCACCACCGGTGGCGAGCCTGCCGCGTACATTGTCGAAAAACACTTGGCGCGTTTCCTCGAAGGCGCACGGGTCACCGACATCGAAAAAATCTGGGACCAGATGTACCAATCGACCCTGTATTACGGTCGCAAAGGCATCGTCATCAACACGATCTCCGGGGTTGATCTGGCGTTGTGGGACTTGCTCGGCAAGATCCGCAAAGAGCCGGTGCATCAGTTGCTCGGCGGTGCGGTGCGCGACGAATTGCAGTTCTACGCCACCGGCGCCCGTCCGGACCTGGCGCAGAAAATGGGCTTCATTGGCGGCAAGATGCCGTTGCATCACGGCCCGGCCGAAGGCGAGGAAGGCCTGCGCAAGAACCTCGAAGAACTGGCGACCATGCGCGAGCGGGTGGGCCCGGACTTCTGGCTGATGCTCGATTGCTGGATGAGCCTGGACCTCAACTACGCCACCAAGCTGGCGGTCGGCGCCCACGAGTACGGCTTGAAGTGGATCGAAGAGGCTCTGCCGCCGGACGATTACTGGGGCTACGCGGCCCTGCGCAACAACGTGCCCAAAGGCATGTTGGTGACCACCGGCGAACACGAAGCTACCCGCTGGGGTTTCCGCATGCTCCTGGAAATGGGCTGCTGCGACATCATCCAGCCGGACGTCGGCTGGTGCGGCGGGATCACCGAACTGGTGAAGATTTCCGCCCTGGCCGATGCCCACAACGCGCTGGTGATTCCTCACGGCTCTTCGGTTTACAGCTACCACTTCGTCGCCACCCGGCATAACAGCCCGTTCGCCGAGTTTCTGATGATGGCGCCGAAGGCTGACGAAGTGGTGCCGATGTTCCACCCGCAATTGCTCGGCGAACCGGTGCCGGTGAACGGCCGCATGCGCCTCTCGGCACTCGACCAGCCAGGTTTCGGCGTGACCCTGAACCCGGAATGCCAACTGCATCGGCCGTACAACCGCTGAGAAAGGACCCCGCTATGAACATGCCTCACAACGCTTTCAAGGCCGCGCTGAAAAATCCGGCGACCCAGTACGGAATCTGGGCCGGTTTCGCCACCGGCTACGCCGCCGAAATCGTCGCCACCACCGGTTACGACTGGATGCTGATCGACGGTGAACACGCGCCGAACACCGTGCCCGGCGTACTCGCGCAATTACAGGCGGTGGCGCCCTACTCCACGGCGCCCGTCGTGCGTGCGGTGACGGGCGACGCCAACCTGATCAAGCAACTGCTGGATATCGGTGCGCAGACGCTGATGATTCCGATGGTGGAAACCGCAGAGCAAGCGGCCGCCCTGGTGCGCGCCATGCGCTATCCGCCGCATGGCATTCGTGGCGTCGGCGGCGGCCTGACTCGCGCCACGCGCTGGGACGGCGTGCCGGATTATTTGAACACCGCCCATGAGCAGTTGTGCCTGATCGTTCAGGTGGAATCGCGGATTGGCGTGGAAAACGTCGAAGCGATCGCCGCCGTCGAAGGCGTCGACGCGGTGTTTATCGGCCCGGCGGATTTGTCCATCGGCCTCGGCCATGCCGGCAACCCTGGCCATCCTGACGTTCAGGAACGCATCCAGCACGCAGTGAAAGCAACGCTCGCAGCCGGCAAGGCTTGCGGCATCCTCGCGCCGAACGAAGAAGACGCGCGCCGCTATCAAAGCTGGGGGTGTCAGTTCATTGCCGTGGCCATCGACATCAGCCTGCTGCGCCAAAGCGCCACGGCCACCCTGGCCCGTTACCGCGCACCGGCCACCGAACACGCGCCGTCGCGCACTTACTGATCAGCCAAGGAGTCGCCCCAATGTCGTCCGTGCCCGTGTACGAAAACTTCATCAACGGCCAGTTCGTGGCCAGCACTGCCCATCTCGATGTGATCAACCCGGCCACGGGTGTCGTGCTGTCGAAAGTCCCGGCCTCGACGGCCGAAGACGTCGACCACGCCCTTGCCGCCGCGCGCGCCGCGCAAAAAGATTGGTCGCGCAAACCGGCCATCGAACGCGCCGGGCATCTACGCCGGATCGCGGCCAAGCTGCGGGAGAACGTCGCCCATCTGGCCCGCACCATCACCCTCGAACAAGGCAAGGTCAGCGGCCTGGCGGAAGTGGAAGTCAATTTCACCGCCGACTACCTCGACTACATGGCCGAGTGGGCCCGGCGCATCGAAGGCGAAATCATCACCAGCGACCGGCAGAACGAAAACATCTTTCTGTTTCGCAAACCACTGGGCGTGGTCGCCGGGATTCTGCCGTGGAATTTCCCGTTTTTCCTGATCGCCCGCAAGATGGCGCCGGCCCTGCTGACCGGCAATACCATCGTGATCAAACCCAGTGAAGAAACCCCGAACAACTGCTTCGAATTCGCCCGGCTGGTGGCCGAAACCGATCTGCCGGCGGGCGTGTTCAACGTGGTTTGCGGCGATGGTCGAGTGGGCGCGGCGCTCAGTGCGCACAAGGGCGTGGACATGATCAGCTTCACCGGCAGCGTCGACACCGGTTCGCGAATCATGGCCGCCGCCGCACCGAACATCACCAAACTCAACCTGGAACTGGGCGGCAAGGCGCCGGCCATTGTGCTGGCGGATGCCGACCTTGATCTGGCAGTAAAAGCCATTCGCGATTCGCGGATCATCAACAGCGGTCAGGTGTGCAATTGCGCCGAGCGGGTGTACGTCGAACGCAAGGTCGCCGACTCGTTTATCGAACGCATCGCAGCGGCGATGAGCGCCACCCGTTATGGCGATCCGATTGCCCGGCCAGAGGTGGAAATGGGCCCGCTGATCAACCGTCAGGGCCTGGACAGCGTCAACCGCAAAGTGCGCACGGCCTTGAGCCAGGGCGCGAGTCTGATCAGCGGTGGGCAGATTGCCGATTTGCCGAACGGCTTTCACTTCCAGCCCACGGTATTGGCCGGGTGCAGCGCCGACATGGAGATCATGCGCGAAGAGATTTTCGGCCCGGTGCTGCCGATCCAGATTATCGACGACCTCGACGAAGCCATCGCCCTGGCCAACGACTGCGACTATGGCCTGACTTCGTCGATCTACACCCGCGACCTCAGTAAAACCATGCACGCAATGCGCGAGCTGGATTTTGGTGAGACTTACGTCAACCGCGAGAACTTCGAGGCCATGCAGGGCTTCCATGCCGGGGTGCGTAAATCCGGGATTGGCGGCGCGGATGGCAAGCATGGGCTTTACGAGTACACCCATACGCATGCGGTGTATTTGCAGGGCTGAGTCTTGCGGCGTTGCTGATGCCGCTATCGCGAGCAGGCTCGCTCCCACAGGGGATTGGTGTTGTTGATTAAATCTATGCAACAACACAAAACCAGTGTGGGAGCGAGCCTGCTCGCGATGGCGTCGGGTCAGTCAACGCGATGCCGTCAGAAGTCGACGGTCGCCGAAAGCAGATAGGTCCGCGGTGTCGACAGCGTCAACCCTGGCTCACTGTCATCCGACGCCCCGGCCGAACTCCAGTAGCGCTTGTCGGCCACGTTCTCGATGTTGGCGCGCAATGTGATGTTCTTTTCCTCGACCTTGAACGCGTAGCGTGCGCCCACGTCGAAACGCTCCCACGAGTCGATCTCCTTGTTGTTGGACTGGTCCAGATACTGCGAACTGGAATAGATGCCCCGGCTGGTGAGGGTCAGGCCCTGCACGGTGGGCACGTCCCACTCGGCGCCCAGGTTGACGTTGTATTTCGGAGTGGCCGGCGCCCGGTTGCCGTCGAAGGTGCCATTGGCGGTGTTGGTCAACTCGCTGTCGATATACATGACGCCGCCGAGCAGGCGGAAACCCTCGAGCGGCTCACCGAACACACTCAGTTCCACACCCGTGTTTTCACGCTTGCCGTTCGGGCCGAAAACCCGCGTGGTGGCGTTGGTCTCATAGGCCGGCTGCTTGATCCGGAACACCGCAGCGGTCATGGCAAACGCGCCAGCGTCATACTTGGCGCCGACCTCGACCTGGCGGCTGATGAATGGCGGGAAAATCTCGTCTTCGTTGATCGAGGTCGATGGCGCGATCTTGCCTTGGCTCAGGCCTTCCATGTAGTTCGCGTACAGCGACAGCTTATCGGTGGCCTTGAACAGGATGCCGCCCGACGGCGAAACCTTTTCCTCGTCGTAGGCGGTGTCGCCTTTGACGTTATCCGACCAGTCGTCGACCTTCACCCGCTGCCAGCGGGCGCCCAGGGTCAGCAGCAGCCGGTCATCGAAGAATCCCAGGGTGTCGGACAAGGCCACGCCGCTGAAGCGGTTCTCGGTATAGACCTTCGGATCCTGGCGCGTCGGCCTGACCGGCGTCGGTGTTTCCACAGGGTTGTAGAGGTTGCTGGGGGCCGCCGCGTAACGTGCGCCGCCATTTTCGAAGTCCATGTAGAAATAACTGGCCGCCAGGTTGACCTCGTGGCTCACCGGGCCGGTATGAAACCAGTTGCGCACCCCAGCCGTGGCCGTCCGGACGTTTTCGTCGCGGGTGAAATCACGGGGTTGAACGCTGAAATCGCCCTTGTCGTTGGTGACCGCGACGGCATGCCGGAGAAAATCATGATTGCTTTTGCGCGCGCCCACACCGCCGTAGAGCATCACGGAATCGTTGACGTCGAATTCGGCGTTCACCGTGCCGAAAGTGTCGTTGGTACTCGCCTTGCTCCAGGGTTGCGCATAGTTGTGACGCACATCGCTGGCATGTGGAACCTGCGCGTTGGCGTTGACCTGCACCCGCTCCTGCGGCGCGTCGGTATCACGCTCGGTACGGCCGACGTCCGTCGAGAGACGCAGGCGTTCACCGCGAAAATCCAGGCCCAGCACGGCCATCTCGCGGTCGACATTCTGCTGATCCCATTCGGTGTCGCCGGACTGCTTCACGCCATTGAAACGAATGCCGAACTTGTTGTCTTCACCAAAGCGCCGGCCAACATCCACTGCACCGCCGACCTGGCTGTCGGAAGCGTACATACCGGTAAACGAAGTAATGGGCTTGTCGGTGGCGCGCTTGGCCACCACGTTGATCCCGCCACCCACGCTGCCCCGCGGCGAGATGCCGTTGATCAGTTGGCTCGGACCTTTGATCACATCGACACGATCGGCCATCTCCATATCAATCGTATAAGTCGGCAACACGCCGTAGAGACCGTTGTAGGCAACATCACTGTTGAACAGACTCAACCCTCGAATGGTGAACTGCTCATAGCGCCCACCCGCCGGGTTCGTGGCACGAACCGATGGATCGTTGGCGATCAGGTCGCCCAAGGTCCGCGCCTGCTGGTTCTTGACCACCTCGCTGGTGTAGGTGGTCATGCTGAACGGCGTTTCCATGAAATCTTTGGAGCCCAGCAAGCCTTGCGAACCGCGACGCGCAACCTGGCCGCCGGCATACGGATCACCGTCCACCGGGTCGATGGAACCGAGAATCGAGGTGGCGCCGAGTTGCAGACCGCTGCCTTCGGGCGCCGGGGTCAGGATGTAGGCCTGCTCGCCCACCGGTTGCAGTTGCAGACCGGAACCCTGCAACAGCCGCGCAAAGCCCTCCTCCACGGCGAACTCGCCGGACAGACCGGGGCTGTTGCGACCGCTCACCAGCGCCGGGTCCACAGACAGATTGACCCCGGCCAGACCCGCGAAACGGGTCAGCGCTGCACCAAGGCTGCCTGCCGGCACCTGATAACTGCGTCGAGGCGCGTCTTCGGCCCAACCGGCGGTGATAAACAACGGACAGGCACTGAGGCTCAGCAACAGGCTCAAGTGCATTAACGGGCGCAGGCGGGATGAAGCCAAACGCGGACTCGACGGGAACACTGCGGGCATTGAAGAAGCTCTCTTGATTCGTTCACTTGCCTTGAATGACAAGCGACGCGAAAAAAGGGGACACCCTTCAAACACTATTTTTGCGCGGCAGTAGCGTGACCCAATAACGCGTACGCGAATGCACCTCCAGCGGCAAGCTGGCCGCTAACAGCGTGAGGATACGATCGGTGTCTTCCAGGCGAAAACTGCCGGTGACACGCAGGGATTCCAGTTCCGGCTCCCAGCGCAGCACACCCGGGCGATAGGTGCTGAGTTCACGCAGGAAATCCCCCAGAGGCTGGTTCTGTGCCATCAACACACCGTCTCGCCAGCCTGGAGCAAGCACGTCGAAGGGCTCCACAGCGCCGGCACCTGCCGCCTGAAGGCTGACTTGCTGGCCTGCGCGCAATGAAAAGACCGGTCCGCGCAAAGGCTCCAACTGCACCGCGCCGTTGAGCACCGACACCCGGCAACCCGTCGGCCACTGGCGAACACACACTTCGCTCTGACTGACGACTACCTGGCCGAAGTGAGTCTGGATCGTCAGCGGCGACGAACCGGGGACTTTCAGGGCTATTTCGCCCTCCACGAGCTTCAGTAGCCGAGTGTTCAGATCGATATCGACGGCGCTCGCGGTGTTCAATTGCAGCGAGCTGCCATCGGCCAACCGGACTTTCTTGCCCTCGCCGGTCGCCGTGCGCAGGTCGGCGCCCCAGACATCCAAAGGCAACTGCCGACTGATCAGCCAGGCAGTCGGCACCAACGCCACCGCTCCCACGGCGCGCTTGAGCACCGCACGCCGGCTCGGCTGCGGCCTATCCAGACTGGCCATCGCCAATGCTGACGGCAGGTCGCTAAAACGTTGACGCAAGCGTTGCGCTTTCTGCCAGGCCTGTTCGTGACTGGAATGGCTGTCACGCCAGGTCTGCAACTCCGCACGGTCCTGCTCATTGGCAGTGCCCGATTCCATCAGCGCCAGCCACTGCGCGGCAGCCCGCATGACGTGGCGGGCGTCGGCCGAAGGGGCTGAACCGATCACAGGTCCACCAGCAGGCAGTGTTCGTAGGCTTGGGCCATGTAGCGCTTGATCGTGCGTTCGGAGACTTGCAGGCGCTCGGCGATTTGCTGGTAACCCAGGCCTTCCAGTTGGCTCCAGAGAAATGCCCGTCGTACCGGGGTCGGCAATCCATCGAGCAATTCGTCGAGGGCTTGCAGGGTTTCCAGCAGAATCCAGCGCTGCTCGGGGGATGGCACGCAGTCTTCAGGCAGCAGCGCCAGGGCGTTGAGGTAAGCCTGTTCGAGGCTGCGGCGCTTGTAGAAGTTGGTCAGCAGCCGTTTGCCCACGGTCGCCAGGTAGGCGCGGGGCTCTTGCAGGTCAGCAATGTGCTGGGAGCTGGCGAGCACACGCACGAACGTATCCTGGCTCAGGTCCGCCGCATCATGACCATTGCTCATGCGCCGCCTCAACCAGTTTTCGAGCCAGCCGCGATGGTCGCGGTACAAGTCATGGAAGGTTTGCTCCTCCGGCATCGCTGCATCGCTCATTTCAAGAAGCCCTGTGCCAAGGAGTTATCGTAAATGAGAGTGATTCTAATTAATGTCAGGCGTGCGAAGGAAGCCCTTTATGCATCGACTGAGCAGAAAGGTTCATTGGGGAGGGTATGGAGGAGAGAAAAGCCAAATCGCAGACACAAAAAACCCCGGTCTTTCGACCAGGGTCTTTGCTATCGACTCGAAGATTGCCAGCGGCTTTCTTCGTAGCTCCAAGGCGTTCAGCGGGCCTTGAGGCAGATATGGCGCAGCGGACGGGACTCGAACCCGCGACCCCCGGCGTGACAGGCCGGTATTCTAACCGACTGAACTACCGCTGCGTATC
>LNAP01002705.1_pt1 | contig 17469 bp, 22 predicted proteins | sample 602601 | NCBI WGS metagenome assembly LNAP01 (sample SAMN02440304, study PRJNA202911) | soil metagenome | biome: Subtropical and temperate rainforests or woodlands; isolation source: soil samples (1 kg each in a 20% v/v slurry with milli Q water) were... ... | reverse complement strand
CCAGCGCGGCGCGACGATGTCGGCCCGCGTGTTCTGGTTCGGCAGGCAGTGCGTCATGCCACAGCCCGGGCAGCTGAATTGCACGCCGTAGTGGGTGCCGTCCGTGTTCTCGACGCTCTTGAATCTCATGGCGTCCCTTTCTTCGGCGCGCACAAGGCGCAGACAGTGCGGTAGACCCGACCCTGGAAGACGTGGCCGCACTCCACGCACACGGTGCGGACGTAGGGGCCGACATGCACATCAGCCAGGTAGTCGCGGGGCATCGCGGCGGCAATGTCTTCGGCGCGCGCGAGGTCGGAGGTCATGGCTGCGACTCCATGGCTCGAGCGACGCGCGACGTCATCTCTTCGACCTCGCGCAGCCCGAAGCTGCCGCCATTGACGACGCGGCGCACATTCGTCGTGTCGGAGAGGATGGCGTCTGGCACCTTGCCCTCCCACCAGTCGATGGCGAACTCGAGCGCGAAGTGCGGCTGCTCGGCCAGCTCGGGCAGGCTCAGCAGGTCCTGGCCGCTGCGCTCGCCCTGCCAGCGGTAGCCGTCGGCGAAGGTCAGCATGATGATCCCGCGGCCCGGGTAGCGCGCGCCGTCGCCGCTGCCCTCAGGCCGGTTGCCGCCGCGGCCACCGTAGCAGGCCTCGAAGAACTTGCGCTCGTTGAAGGCGAGTTCGTCGGCACGCGGCACCAGCGAACGCCAGCGCGTGCCGGGCTTGCTGGCGTTGCCCAGCTCGCGGATGCGCGCCGCGCTGTAGTTGCCGCTCTCCTTGAGTTTCGTCAGGCCCTGGCTCTCGACCAGGATGTTGCCCAGGAACGGCATCAGGTCGGCGTCTCCCTTGCTGAAGGTCTGCAGCTTCGGCGTATTCGCGAAGACAACAGACCAGGTGATGGCCTGCGCCGGCTTGATGCCGCACGCGCGCAGGATCCGGTTCCAGTCGGAGACGGTGCGCGCTTTCACGGCAGCGTCTCCGGTGGGAGTTCAGACAGGGGCGCGTGGTCGCTCTTCACGTCATCCGGCGCACCATCACGCCAGCGGTAGGCGTCGCACATGAAGCCGAAGAGGACAACTGCGGCGAGGGCCGTGGGCACGTAGTCGGGCCAGTAGCGCAGCGACATCGGCAGCACCGGCCCGAAGGCCGCGGTGAGCGACACGACCAGCGATGCCCAGTAGAAGGCGCGGATGCGGCGCAGCACCCGGACGTCTCCGGCGCCGAGCCGGCAGATGCAGCAGCACGCGATGCCGATGCAGATGATGAAGTGGAGGCCCGCCAGGGCGATGATGGCGTTCATTCGGAGCCACCTTTCTTCACGATCAGCTCGAGGCCAGACTTGATGAGGCCGCCCAGGAACTTGAGCACCCTCGGCCACTGGTCGCCGATGTATCCCAGGGCGAAGGAGACGAAGCCATACAGGCCGGCCTCGCTCACGCCGGTGAGCTTCGACGCGCTGTAGGCCGCCAGCGGCACCGTGAAGCACATGGCGATCAGCGTCGAGTAGAAGACCAGCCAGAACGAACCACCGCGTGGCGTGGCACCGATCTGGCCCAGCCGCATCGCCGAGCCGGCCACCGCCGCCACCATGATGAGCACGTAGGGCGCGACCACCGCGGCGATCTGCGGAGCGAACGCATAGCCGAAGATCAGCGTGAGGACGGCGACGGGGCCGTAGTCGGGTGGCGGATTCATCGGCCCTCCGTGTTGAGCGCGCTGAGCTTCTTCATGGCAACTCGGGGGCCTGCACCACGGCCGGTGCCGAGCCAGGAACTGCGATGAGCACGGCCGAGGTCTTCTCGGGTGAGCTGATGACGCCGGTCTGCGCGGCCTGTACCAGTGCCTTCTTCTGCATCCACTTCTGGCGCCAAGCCTTCGCCGCCGGCAGCACCACGGTCGCCAGGAAGATCTGCGTGATGGTGGTCTGCAGCGGCGTCAGGCGCAGCGCGTCGGCCATCTGCGGCCAGTTCGATAGCGCCGCGTCGAGCAGGTCCAGCAGGTAGGGGAAGGTCGCGGCGAAGATGCCGACCCACATGGCGAGGCTGGCGTACCAGCCGGCGACGATGTGGTCGTTGTACCAGGCGATCAGGCGGGCTTTGAGGGTGTTGAAGGTGGCGTTCATGGCGGAGTGTCCTCAGGGGTTGGAAATCGGCTGCAGGTCAGCGGTCCCTGCACTTCAGGAAGATCGAGCGGCTGTCTTTCTGCCCATCGCTGAAGGTGACGTGGAAGTCGACGCGAAGCACCTTGCCCTCTGCACCGCCCTGCACCCATCCGGTGACCGTGGTGTTGTCGAACTGCGTACCGCCGAGCCCCAGCGTCAGCGGCGCTTCGGGCACGCATACCGCATCGGTGATGGTCACGCCCTCGCGTGTGCACCACAGCTCCCAGTCTTCGGAGTACTTCAGGTAGCCGAACAGATGGTCGTGGGGGATCGTCGGGCGAGCCGGGTTGCTCGTGTCGTAGGTCTCGGGTTTGATGGTGGCCATGTGGTTCACTTCACGGTGAATGTGCGGTTCGAGGGAGGAACGACCAGCGTGCGGTCGACCGCGGAAACAACCAGCCGGCGATCGGAAGGCCCGACGACGTAGGTCCTGTCAGAAGGGCCGACGATGTACGTGCGCTCGTCGCGCACGAAGATGTACTCGGGGCGCAACCGCGCGACCTGCAGGAACGGCGCCATGGTCTGCGCGGCCTGGAAGAGATGCACCGTGTCTGCGACGGTCGCCGTGACGGTCTGCAGGAACGCGTCCAGCTGCTGCGCCCCCTGCAGATGCAGCGTCGCCGCAGCCTGCGCCGATGCGATGAAAGCCTGCATCTGCTGCGCGGCCTGCGCGCGCACCGGCGTTGAAGCGACGGCGCTTTGTCCGAAGGTGCCCAGTACCTGATCCGCCGAGATGCTGCGCGGCGCCAGCACGATGCCCTCGGCGACTTGGCCGAATGGCTGGATCTGCTGGGCGGCCGCGAAGCGCACCGGAAGCACGCCGCTGGCGGCCTGGTTGAACGCGCCCATGGGCTGGAACGCGCTGAACCCCGGCAGGGCCGCAACGCCCAGCGTCGAGGTCTGCGCAAAGTCGCCCATCAGCTGTGCGGCGCTGGCCTGCACCAGTCCGATCGCGGTAGCGGTCTGGGTGAAGGAGCCCATCACCTGGCTGACCACAAAGCCCGGCGCGGCGCTGGCGGTGGCCTCTTGCGTGAAATCGCCCATCACCTGGGCCGCGCTGATCCCTGCGCTCGACGCGGCTCCTGCGGTCTGAGCGAAGGACCCTATGGACTGCGCGGCAGTGGCTTTCACCAGTGCGGCTGCGGTCGATACCTGCGTGAAGCTGACGATGGTCTGATCGGCGATCAAGCGGGACACCGCGGCCATGGCTGCCGATTGCCCGAAGTCCGCCATCTGCTGGGCCGCGACCATCGACCGTGCATCTGACGACACTGCAGCTGTCGCTACCTGCGCGAATTCGCCCATGGCCTGATCGAGCACGGTGCCGGCGTCGAAGCCGCCACCGTCGAATCCTCCACCGAAGCCGGCACCGGTGCTGCCCGGAATGCTGGCGATGGCTGCAATGGTGGATGCCTGGCCGAAGTCGGCCATCGCCTGGGCTGCGCTCGCCTCGCGCGCCGGAAGCTCCTCCACGATCGCCGTGGCAGTCTGAACGAAGACCGCCATGGATTGCCCTGCGGCGATCTTCGATGGCGCAGCCAGCGCGGCGCTCTGCGTGAACGGCGCGATGCCTTGAGCAGCCGTCAGCGCGATGGGGCCGGCCATCGTGGCGGCCTGCGTGAACGCGGCCATCGCCTGGTCGGCGCTTGCATGGCGCGGGAGTTCACCGACGGTTGCGACCTGCACGAACGCGCCCATGGTCTGCTGCAGCACCGGTGCGGCATCAAAGACCGTGTTGTCGAAGACCGTGCTGTCGAAGGCCCCGGTGTCGGTCGTGCCTGGAATGCGGATGGTCGACGTGACGGCCGACGCCTGCGTGAAGGTGCCCATGACCTGCGCCGCGCTCGCGCTGCGCGCGCTGTCCGCGACCGTCCCCGTCGCCGTCTGCGAGAAGGGCGCCATGCTCTGCGCGCCGCTGACCACCGCGCGCGCCGCGGCCGTCGACGTCTGCCCGAAGCTGCCAATGGTCTGGGTTGCGCTAGCCGCGCCGCGCCCGGTACCCGTGGCCGCCTGGCTGAATGAGCCCATCGACTGCGAAGCGCTGGCCACCGCCGGGCTCGGGCCAGATGCCAGCTTGAACGTCGCGATGATGCTGTCGAAATTCGTTCCAGCCAGGGCGCTACTCGTCGCGGTCCCGGTGCTGGTTTCGGTTGCCGAGACGACTTTGTAGGCCGCCTGGTAGCCCGTGTAGGTGACCGAATCGTTCTCGCGGTCGATCAGCGTGTAGCCGCTCGGAGTGCCCCAACCGATGGACGCCCCGGTGTCGCACACCGACGCATGAATGACCAGAACATCTGCCTGCGTGTTTGCCGCCGAGGCAGTCGCTGTCAGTGAAGCGGTGGCAGAGCCAGTGCGATCGAGCGCGCTGGTGGTAGCGACGCCGCTCCACTCTTGCGCAATCGCGCTGATGTAGATGTCGCCTGACGCACCGAAGGAAATTGTCTCTGACCCTGCGGAGGCGTTGAGCTTGTACCAGCACTCAACGGCGTTGTTGCCGTCGTCGATCACGCCGACAGCCTTCGTGAACGCGCCGTTGACGCTACCCGTGACCGAAGAAAACGCGCTACCGAAGTTGCCGCAGAAGACGAGCAGTGCGTTTCCGGAAGCTACGCTCGGCAGAGAGATCGTGTCGAGCACGCCCTCGGTGCGCAGCGGGCTCGATGTCTGAACGAGCGCCATGGTCAGGCCCCGCTGGCGATGTCGGTGACGATCTTGAGCAGCTGGTGGGCGTTGTATCGGCCGATGTGCAGATCACCGGCGCGCGACCAGTGATCATCGGCGCCGACGTAGATATCACGGTTGCCGCTGCCGGTGGTCGAGCCGACCATGCCCGTGCCGGTCAGCGGCGCCTCGGCAGCCGTCTTGGGTGCCAGGAAGCGAGCGCGGGGATTGTCCAGCGCCACCACCGCGGCCGAGAGGGCGGTGTTCAGCGCGAGCACATCGGCCGAGCCGGCGGCGTCCACCGAATCCATCAGGCCGCTGGCAATGATGATCGCCTTCGGCAGCGCCGTCAGCGCGGCACTCACCTCGGCCAGGATCGCAGCCACCATGGCGGACTGGCCGCCGTTGGCGCCGCCGCTGGTGTAGCCGAAGTCGGACCACGAGGCCTGAAAGATGACGATGTGCGGGTTGCAATCGGACCAGTCGATGCGGCGCTGGCTCCACAGGTAGGCGCCAACGCCGCCGTCTGAGACCATCGCACCGGTGCTGTGCGTGGGCGACACGCGAACATCGCGCACGCCCAGGTGCGCCAGCATGATGATCGGCCAGGCATCGGCCGGCGGGCCGTTCACGCCCTGCGAATCGCTCGAGCCGATGACCACGGCGCGCTCGGCCACCGGCGACGGCTTGTAGACCTGGTCCTGGGTCTTCACGTAGGCGCCGCCGAAGATCAGCGGCTGGCCCTCGGTGGCAGTGCTGCCGCTCAGTTCCACGGTGACCCGGCGCGTGGCCTTGGATGCGAAGGTCAGCTTGTAGTAGGCCCATCCGCCGCTGCCCGCGTTGGGCGTGAGCAATTCGGTGCTCACGAATCGGGGGACGCCGTCGACGTCCACCAGGAAGCGGATATTCGCCTGGCCGGCTTCGATCTTGAAGATGACGACGTCCGCGTCGACCATCATCTCCACCCAGTTCACGATGCCGCGGGTGTCGGCGGCCTTGAAGTGCGTGTTGAACAGGCGCATGCCGGTGCTGGTGCCAGCCTCGGCCACTGGGTCGCCGCCAAGGTAGTTCCACACGCCGGCGTCGGGCGCGCCCGCCAGATAGGCGCGCGTGAAGGTCGAGTCGCCCGACAGATTGGCGGCCGACGACACGGTGGGAGCCGATGCCATGTTCGCCGGCGCTGGCACGTAGCGATTCGCGCCGAAGGTGTAGCCCGCGCGTGCCGCAAGCTGGAGCGCGGTCGACCAGGTGGCGACGTCGTGCGTGTCGTTCCAGTCGCTGGGCTGCACCTTTGTGGCGTCAGGGCCATCGGGGTAGGTGGCGGTCTTCTTGTGGCGAAGGGTCATGTTGCTCAGCCACGCAAGTGCAGGATCTTCATGTAGGTGTACGTTGCGGCGAATACTGGAGATGTGGCCGCAAAGTTCCCGAATAACTCTAGGTAGTCGGTCGTGCCGTTCATTTCGACCAACGTGCTTACTGGTGCGCCAAAACCACCGCTGGCTCCGGATGGGGAGATTTCAAAGCCGACCACTTCCAAAGCGCCGTTTTTGTAGAGCAGCGCCGCCACAGAAGTGGGCGAAGAGCCGACGCAATAGACCATGCCGGCGACCTGATACCAACCAGGGACTTGCGGCGTGTAACGGTTGCTTCCGGCGTTCCAGGCGCTTCCCGTGTCGGTAACGACACTGTCGAAAGCCACCTTGGTGGTGACTCCAGATGTGATCGATTGCGTTGTGGTTCGACGCACATGCAACGCCGGTCCGATCGTCAGTTCCAGTGCCGCGCGCAGCGCTACGACGTCGGCCACACTGTGATCGGCGTCCCATTGCGCGCCGCCGATCTTCGTCGGGCCAGAGCCATACGCCGTGGCGTGCTTGAGCCCGGTGAGCGCGGTCGCCACGTCTGGCCTTTAGGCGTGCGGCGCGGTGATCGTCCAGCCCGTGATCTGCACGGTCTGGCCGGACGCGATGACCGGGTTGTCCACGGTCATGTCGCCGCCGCCGCCGGTAGCGGTCACGCTGCCCTGCATGTGGGTGACGGTGCCGGCGCTGTCCTTGACGCGGTAGTGGGCCGCCGTGCCCGCGCCCGATGCGGTGGCCGACAACGGAACGCCGCTGAACGTCAGCACGCCGGACGCCTGCGACGCCCAGTCGCTGGCCAGGGTGAATTCAGCCAGGAGCGTGCCGCTGTCGGCCGTCGCCGGCGTGGCCGGCTGCGCGCCAGTGCGGATCTGAACCTTCGGCGTGGTGCCGACAGTCGTTTCGATGGCAGTGACGAGTGCCGTGCGGAGGGTGGTGCCGAATTGGATGGTCATGGAGGGCTCCTTGGATGCCGGCACTGTGCCGACGCCAAGGAGCCCGGTCGAACCCTACTGGGGGCGTCTACAACGAAGAGGAATCCTGTCCGCTGATCCCCACCGAAGCATTGATGCCATTCAGCATCGCAGCCGCCTGCGTCGCGCACTGACGCGCTGCTTCGAGCGCGGCACCGACTTTCGCATCGATGACCGCGAGCTGCGACCGCACGTTGGTCTCCTCGCCGCGCATCTTGATATCGGCATCGGCGATAGCAAGCCGCACGCGTGGTTCGAGCGCCTGGGCCTGCGCGCTGTAGAGGGAGACCAGCGAGCGGTTGAATTCGTTCCGCAGCCCGACCAGGCCCGTCGCCAGCTGCATCGCAGTCTGTGGGCCGAGGATCAACGTCTTGATGTAGTCGCCGGCCGCATTGAGCGCTGCAATGCGCAGGTTCAGCGCCTGGCTCACGGCCAAGCGAGCGTTCTCGATCTCCGTGTCGGCCGTCTTGATGGCGATGTCTCGAGACTGCGCGGCCAGGGCGTCTGACGTGCCCTTGCGGATCTGCTGCAGGCTGCTGGCGAGTGCGCCCGACGGCAGTGGAAATCCACGATCGGCGAAGGTCGCGAAGGCCTCGCGCTCGCTGCGCCCGGCCTCGCCGAGGATCCGCGCCTTGTCGCGCTCCCATATCTGCTGCTCGGTGGCGGCGCCGATGCCGGTGCCGCCGGTCGTCAGGCTCTTGAGCAGCCAGTCGAGTGCCGCCTCGGTCGCCGGCTGGATGTCGGGGAAGTACTTGGTCTGGAACTCGACGAAGGCCGACTCCAGCATCTGGCTGATCTGCGTGTTCGTGTTGTCGTAGATCGCCTGCGCATCGGACGGGTCGCTCGACGTCAGACCCGGCACAAGCGGTGGCACGTAGCTGGTATCGAGCACCGGCGTGTTGACCAGCGGCACCGGGCCGGCGTACAGGATCGCGCTGTTGATTCGGTTCTCGGCGTCGAGCGTTCGCTGTTGGCCGTTCTGCCATGTCGCGTTGACGATCTGCGAGGTCAGCAGCGGCGCGCCGGCACCGCCGGAGCCATCGGGGACGGTGACGATGCCGCCAGGTGGTACGGTTGCCATCAGAGTTTCCTTTGCGAATCGGACAGGCCGAAAAGGATGGCGTCGAGCTCGAAGTCGGAGCCCTCGTCATCGTTGTAGATCACGGGCGTGACGAAGTTGGTGCGAAGGCCTTTGCCGAACTTGACGCGCTGCTGCTTCATGTGCGGTGAGTAGCCGGACGCGACATAGGTGTAGTCGCTGTCCTCCGCAAGCAGGCGCATCAGCAGGGGGCCGGTGCCCTTCATGGCGAGGAAGCATTCCACCAGCGTCTTCTTTTGCGGCGAACCGAAGTCGTTGGTGCCCGGCGAGATCGTTGCCAGGATCGGCGCGCCGGCATCCGTGTCGCCGTCAAGTTCAACGATGCCGCCCGCGCCGGCGCCGTAGTAGCGCGTTCCGATTCGCGCGAGGCTGTTGAAGTCGTAGTTCGCGTAGCTGGTGCTGCCGCTGTTGGCCAGGTTGGTGCACCAGACATCGATACCCGTGCCCGGAATGGTCAGGGGCACGTCGAACATCATCAGGATCGCCATCTCGCCCGTGAAGTCCGACACCACGTTGAACGCGACGTCGAAGTCCATTTCGATGGGCATCAACTCGGGCAGCTTGGCGACCGTTGCGGTCATTCCCACGTCGAGAGCGATGTCGATCGGCATGACGGCAGTGCGATCCAGCGCCACGGTCATCTGCACGTCGAACAGGAACGACTCCAGCAGGAAGCGCGTCTCGCCCGGCAGCACGTAGCTGCTCATCGTCCACGCCGGCATCACCAGCTTGGCCTCGGCGTAGGGTCGGTCTGCCGCGAACATTCGCCATGCCGGCATCACCATGTCGGCACTGGCGATGGTCCCGGCGAACGCATGCGCGGCCATCGACCACCTCGGCATCGCCATGTCCGCGGTGTTGCGCAACTCAATGGCGACGCCACCGCCGTAGGCTGCGATCGTCCATGACGGCATCGTCATCGCCGCCTCGGCATAGAGCCGGTCGGAAGCGAACAGCTGCCATTTCGGCATCACCAGGTGCGCGCTGTTGGCCTGCTCGAATGCATTCAGTGTCCATGCCGGCATGATCAGCTGCGCGTCGGCCTTGGTGCCCTCCCAGCCGAACGCCTTCCAGGCCGGCATCGTCATCGCCGCGCTGCCGCTGTCGATCTGGACAATGGAGGGGTCGACGATGCTGTCTCGGGCGCCGTAGAGCGCGGTGGACAGGTAGAGCTTCCCGGGCGCGTACGTCGATGCTTCGGTGCCGATCGATACCCCGTCTTTCAGGAACGTGATGATCCCGCCCGAGTTGCGCACTGTGAACTCGTCGGTGCTGGCGAAGGTGCTGAGATAGACGCCGGTGCGCGCGCTGTAGACCTTCGCGCCGGTGAAGATCAGCCCGTGCAGGATGTGCCCGTAGCCCGAGGTCGGCTTGGTCATCGCCGACAGGCCGACAGCCGCGCCGGTGATGGTGCTCGGCACCTTGAACTTCACTTCGCCGGTGGTCTGGATCGACTGCGCGGAGTGGCCATACGAGTTCCATCCCTGCGGCGGCACGTCCACGCGCTGGCTCGGCGAAGCCTGCACCTCGGGCACGGCCGGGTGGTAGGTCAGCACCGAATAGGTGTACGCGACGGTGCTGCCGGTCGAATAGCTGGGGTCCCATATCGTGACCTCGTCGTAGTCCTGGCTGCCACCACCGCCGGCACGGGGGATGCGGATGGTGATCCAGGCGCCGACCTTGACCGGCGGGCCAGTGCGATAGCCGGTGAAGGTCTCGTAGCTGGTGTACGCCGGCTGTGCCGGCTGGTAAGGCGTTGCCGGGATGGTGTAGCTCGAGCCGAGCCTGATCAGTGCATTGCTCATAGGACAGGTGCCTCGATACGGCTGTCGGCCGCCCACGGCGTGCCCGGCATGGTGTTGGCGGGCTGGCCATCCAGGCGAAGCATGGTCAGCACCGCGAAGTCGTCCAGCAGAAAGACTCCGCTGGTCGGGATGGGCGCCGCGGCCATGTCGCTCAGGATCGCGCGCTTCGACCAGGTGGCGCCGTGGTCCTTCGACTGGTAGAGCGAATGCGCGCCGTCGTACATTGGCGCCACGATGGTGTTCGGGCCGATGGCACTCACGCGGCCCATGCGGTAGTTCGGCTGCGGCGTCGGGCCGATGGTTGCCACGTCGATGCCGTTCGGCGTGAACAGCAGGGCCGGATTCTGGTTCGGCATGTCGGCGTAACTGGTAGACAGCGGCCGCGTGACGATGACCGCGCCGCCCTCCACCCCAACGCAGCCGCCCGACCAGAAGGCGGTTGCAGCGTTGACCTCGCCATCGAACAGCGTGAGCGTCGAGGACAGCGTGCGCGCAGCGTTGTCGATCAAGCCAAGCTTCACCTTTGCCTTGAGCGTGCTCGGAAACGGCACGCCAGGGCAGTAGGGGATGAGCGCATAGGCCAGCGTGTACCTGCCGCTCAGGGGCGCAGTGTTGAGGCCGATCGCGTTCACTGCGGTGTTGAATGTCGAGTTGTATGCCGCATCGAGCGGCATCACGGTATCGAAGAAGTCCTGGAAGAGTTCGTGCGACGAATCGACGGCCCACGTCTCGCCGCCGTCGTCGCTGAACTGGAACGTGAGGCCTGGCACATCGCCGACGATGACTGTCGATCCGAGATAGGTGGGCCGGTGGTAGCCGGTGAGCATCACGTAGCGACCCGGCGCCAGGCGCGCGGGGATGGCCCACGCGGCAAGCTGGTTCGGCACGTTCAGCGTGTTGCCCAGCGTCGTGCTGTCGCCGTCGTCGCGGATGAAGTTGATGATGTGCTGCTCGTCCGCGTCGAGCGTCATGCACGCGATGGTGTTCTGGAACCGGCGAGCGCCCGCCGGGCCGTAGATCTCGCCGCCGAGCGGCACCGTGAAGGCGCCACCGAAGAAGGGCGCGAAGAACGTGAAGACGTAGTGCGGCACGAACCTCCGGCCGTTGCGCGTGCGGTAGACCGTGACGTCGAAGCCCGGCAGCGGCTTGCCGTCGAAGTCGTTGATGGTGCCCTGCAGTACGGACGCGTTGGCCGAACCCAGCCCGCGTCCGTAGGCCCGGATCTGCGACGTGCTCACGAAGCCGTCGTCGGTCAGGAAGGTTCCGCGGTCGGTGAAGCGGCCCCGCCCGGTGGCCGAGCCCACGACACGCTCCTCGCCATCCACCGTACCGATGCTGTAGAAGCCGTCCTCATCGACCGGGGTCAGGTGAACCTCGAGAAACCCATTCTTCTTCTTCGCGGTGATGCCGGGCTGGCCGGCCAATGCTGGGCGGCGTCGCGTCAGAAACGGAACATCGCTGAGCCCGTCGATGAAGCGCGCGTCCTTGTTGCCGCGGCCGCTGAACCCATCGCGGTCTTTCGGGAGCTTCATCACGGCACCTCGAAGGTGTTCTGAAAGCCAGTCCAGAAGTCCGACGCGACGGGGACGGCGTCGTCCCTGACCTCGATGTAGTTGATGATCACGCCACTGTCGCCGGCCAGGTACAGCCGCATGTCATCGACCACGGCAAGCACGTTGCCGTTCACGCTGGATGCATCGCCACCCAGTGAGGTGTCGTCTTTGAAGATCGAGACCACGGGCGAGCCGGCCGTCATCGACATCCGGTAGATGTGCGTCGACGGGCGCGGGATTGCGTCTGCCACCGCGCTGCCGTTTGAACCGGGGGCCATTGCCACGGCGTCGTCGGTGTAGCTGTTGCCCAGACCGATGCCCATGGACGAGTACAGCGTGCCGATCCCGACTACCGAGTCGGGAATCGAGTCGCCATATCCCTCGCCACCGGGCAACACCAACTTCGTCGTCAGTCGCTGGCCGAGTTCCTCTCTGGTGACTTCGACCTCGACGTGAACCGTCGATACGCCATCGAACAGGCTGGCGGGGAGGTCGACATAGACGCTACCGCCGCCGGAAATGGTCAGGTTCCCGGATCCATCCAGGGCACAGGTGCCACCGAAGACTGCCCAGGTGAGCCCGCTGTTGACGCGGCCATCCACCGAGCCGGCAGCGCCGACGAAGTCATCACGGTAGATGACTGCCATGGATCAAGCACGCGGGATCGTGACGTTGTAGCCGTCGATGGGGCAAGGCGCGCCGCTGGTCAGCGAGGTCGAGCTGATATTCAGATCCGCGCCACCCGTACCGACCGTGCCCTGGATGCGGATGGCCGTGGTCGACAGGTCGTTTGCATCGGCCGCGAGCACATGGCGGAAGTACCCCGCAACGCCCGTGGCGACGTTGGTGCCGCTCCACGTTTCGGCAGGCGCCTTCGGCAGTGTGCCGCCGACGGCTGCGGTGTCGAAGTTGATGCCGGCCCCGGCATTCTTGATCGTGCAGAGCAAGGTGCCAGTGGCGGCAGCATCCGCGTCGGCCGGCGGGCTGCCGCTCCAGATGCGGATTTCGCCGCCGGCCAGCGCTGCTTTGAGCGAGCCCGTGGCCGCGACGTAGTTGACGAGTCCAGTGCTGTTTTTCATGGGAAAGGCTCCTTAAGCGGGTGCAGAAATGGTCGGGCTGGCCTGCACGCGCAGGATGCTGCCGTTGGGGAAGGGATACGGGCTCGGCAGGCGCACAACGCTCAGCAAGACGCTGCTGGTGGAGCCCTTCGTGGGAGAGCCGGCGAGGAACAGGTCGTAGATGGTCTTGTCCGCCGTGCTGGTGAAGACGGCGAGGTTGGCGCTGTTGTCGTTGTTGCCGTTGGCGATGGCGCCGCCGACGTACTCCACGCGCGTGCTCGGCGTGTAGGTCAGGCACTCGGTGGCCAGGCCCTGCAGCGTGGCCGCGGTGACCGTCGCCAGCGGCGTGTAGTCGGATTCGATGAGCCCGACGTACCAGGTGGTGATCGGCGTCACGCCTTCGAGGAGCACGCCCAGCGCGTGGTTGAAGCCCTCGATAGGCACCAGGTTGTGGGCCTCGGCGCTCCACAGCAGATTGCCGTCGCGGTCGTGGCATACGACGGCATAGTCGAGGCCGAGTTCGGGAAGTTTCGGATTCATGCGGTTTCCTTTCGGGTGAGCTCGGCGGGTTGCCAGCCGTCGCCGGCCGTGGTGATGGGTTCAGCGCCGCGGCGAACGGTGACGATGTGCTTGGAACCATTGCGCTCGCGATACAGCGCAGCGCCGTGCGTGCCGCCCGCCAGCGCCAGCGCGGCTTCCTGGACGTTCTTCACGGTGCCGATCTGGTCGGCCACGATCAGACCGCGGTCGGAGAGCCAGAAGGTGGTTTGCGTCGACTCGTCGAAGCCGCCGGTGCCTGGCACGGCCCCGTAGGGCAGCAGGGTCGAGAACTTCGATTCGAGATTGCCAGCGAGCCAGTAGGTCTGATCGGCGACCACATAGACGCCCCCTTCGACCGGCTGCACGATGGTGATGGGCGCCGGGAACGGGATGTAGCCGCGCAGCGGATCGCAGACCCCGTAGTAGTAGGGCTCGCTGATGAACAGAAACGCACCGGATGCCACAAGCAGGCGGCTGTTGTAGTGCCGCACGATCGAGCCCGCCGGCATGCTGGCAAGGTTCAGGGTCTGGCAGCGGATGCCCGTCGCAGAGTGCGTCACCAGATCGACCGACGCGGCACTGGTTTCGATCTCGAGCGTGGGGTGCTCTCCGTTGGGACCCGTCATGTAGACGCGGGTCGGCGTGCCGGGCAGGCCAGACACACGAATGCCGCCGTCGGCGGGGACCTGCACCTGCACCGGCGCGGTACTGGCCGACTCGCCGCGGGCGCCGACGGCTGTGGCCACCAGCATGTACTTGCCGGCCGCGAGCCCGCCCGCGATGACGCCGTAGACCGGAGCGCTGCCGAGCGGGTCGGTGACGACAGGCCCGTCGGCACCGTTCAGGATGCGACCGAGCACCTCCTGATTGCTGTACACCACGGAGCCATCCGGGAAGCGCTCGAAGGACATCGGGCGCACTGCCGATACCCCGGCGCGCAGCACAGTCGAGGCCAGGCTCGATCCCGTCGGCGACAGTCGCACGAGGTCGCCCGCCAGCACCGCATATCCATCGGCACGGCCGTCGCCCCAGATGGAATGCGAGGCGCCAGACAGACGCGAGGTCAGCCCGCGCCGGCGGTGCACGCTACCGCGGTCATTGATGTCGATGTTCTCGCCCGCCAGCAGATAGGTGGCCTTCGAGCGGTCGGGCAGCGTGCGGCCGAGCTGCGTCGGCGGCAGCCGGTTGTTGACGCCGAGCACCATCGAGCCGAGCTTTTCTGTGCGAGAGGCCGCCATCACCACCCCCGCATCTTCACGACAGGCGGCCGGCGATCCCGGCGCTTGCGCTGCACGTTCGCATCAGGCCGCACGCCGAATGACGCCGTGAAGATCGCGTCCTCTTGCGCAGCGCGGGAGGCGTCGTAGACCTCGGAATCGCGCTTCAGGAACGCGCAGCGGTACACCCATGGGAGCAGGCGCGGGTGGTAGAGCGACTTGATCTCTGGCACACCGGCCAGGTCGTCGGCATCCAAGGGCTCGAGGGGCTTCCGATACACCGTCAGCGCCAGCGTGGGGTTGACTGCCACGTCTTCGGCGCGCGGGATGCGCACCAGCAAGATCGTGCCGGCGCCGGTGTGGATGAAGCGCCGCGGCATGCCGTCCATCGTCTCCCAGCCGAAGCACTCGTCGTCCATCGCCTCGGTGCTGGTCTCGCAGAGCACGCAGCGGCCCAGTGCTACCCGCTTGACCTTGATCACGGAGGGATGCAGCGGGTAGTCGCCCTGCCCTGCCACCAGTGCGATCGAGGTGGCCAAGGCCGATGTGCGGTCCTCGATCAGCAGGGCTCGCTCGCAGGCTTCATCGACGGCACCGTTCAGGTATCGAACGATGTCTTCGTCCGTGAAGAGATAGGGCTTCTGCTCGTCGCCCATCACCCGCCGGAACTCGTCGATGAAGTCCTCGACGGTCATCAGTCTGCTTCCGCCTCGCTGACCTCTTTGAAGATCGCGTCGGCTTCTTCGCGCTGCACCTGGAAGCCGACACGCGTCTGCAGCGACTTCAGGTTCGGCGTGCCATCCTGCTTGAAGTCGCCTTCGTTGTCGCCATCGAGCATCGCCTTGATGGCATCGGCGATGACCTTCTTGCGGTCGAAGTCCTTCTCGGCGTCGACTTGCTCGAGTTCTTCCAGCGACGACACGCAGCCGCGCGAGATGGCCTCGCGGCGGAACATCATCGGGGTCTCGGTGCCGGTGTGCTCGATGACGAGCATGTGGCCGCTGGTGAGGCCGATGGAAACGGCCTCTTCGGTGGGTGCATAGAGCTTCATAGTCATTTTCCTTGCTGCAAAAAACCCGGCGGAGATCAAGCCGCCGGGGGTTTAAGAGCCCTCGCGGGCCCGATCCACTTCACCAGGAGAAAGCGGTGTGGTCAGCCTTGGTTCGACAGGCCGCGGCCCTGCACGACGTACTCGACCTCGAGACGCGCAGCGCCCGCAGTCGCAGCGGTTCCGGTCTGCGCGACGAGGGCGCGCAGCCATTCGCTGACGGTGTGCTTGTAGCCCGTGAGCGTCAGTTCCGTGCGCGCCGCCGTCTTGAGGTCGACGGCGCTGGCGTAGCGCGTCGCGCTGCCCACGTCGCCGAGGCTCAGCGTGGCCGTGGTCGCGCTGTTCCAGGCCGTGGTCACGGTGAGCGCGCCGCCCACGACGATCGCATTGCCGGGGAGCTGGATCGCGTTCTCGGCGGTGCCGTAGGCGACGGGATCGGCGAAGCCGATGTCGAGGATCGCGACCAGCCGAGGCTGGCGATCGGACTTGCGTTGGAGAGCCATGATCTGTCCTTTCAGTGACAGGGAGGTGTGTGGGGGATGCGCTGTGGTGCGATCGAGGGCGGAGCCGTAGCCCCGCCCAGGCCGCATTACTGCAGGTAGTGGTCGACCGTGACGATCCCGAAGTCTTCGACCGACAGGTCGTAGATCGAGAAGAACTTCGGCTTCAGGAGGCCGAACATCTTGTCGACGTTGATGCCCTGCTGGCTGCCGTACTGGAAGGACTTCTCGTCCCATTCCGGCGTGCCGATGTCGGCCATGCCGAGCGCCTGGGCACCGCACAGCAGCGTGCGGGTGGGCGCCGAGATCCGCGAGAAGATCAAGCACGGCACCTTCATCTACGGCGACTACTTCCCGGCCAGCCCGCATGCCACCACCGGCGCGGGCACGACGGTCGCCGACCAGCTGGACCTGTGGTACGGGGTTCAGACCGACAAGGAAGACAGCACGCTCAAGGGCTACCGCATCGCCAAGGACTGGTGGGCGCGCCACATCGGCGCCAAGCAGCTCAAGGCGCTGAAGCACAGCGACATCCTGGCGGCCCTGTCGACCGAGCCGACCTGGACCGGCAAGACCCGGAACAACAAGACCAGCGTCCTTCGCCTGGCGCTCGAGCTGGCGCTGCGCGATCGGATCATCACCAGCAGCCCCATCGAAGGCCTGGAGTCGGCCGCGCACCAACGAAAAGCCCCGGACCCGTTCAGCATGCAGGAGGCCGAAGACATCCTGGCCGGCCTGGAAAAGCACTACGGGCCGCAGATCGCCAATTACTTCGGCCTGAAGTTCTTCACCGGCACGCGCACGTCGGAGAGCCTGGCCCTGAAGTGGGAGGCGATCGACTGGCGGCTCGGGCACATGGCCGTGACCGAAGGCATCGTGCTCGGCAAGCACAAGGACAACACGAAGACCAACGTCGCCCGCATCGTCCAACTGAACTCGCGCGCGCTGGAGTACCTGAAGGCGCAGAAGGCGCACAGCTTCCTGATGCCCGACGGCTGGATTTTTCCCGACCCGAAGACGCAGGAGCGCTGGGTCGACGACTGGACACCGCGCGAGATGTACTGGCGCCCCACCTTGAAGCGCCTGGGTATCCGCTACCGCAGCCCCTACCAGACGCGCCACACCTACGCCACGATGCTGCTGATGGCCGGCGTCGCGCCGGCCTATGGCGCCCGCCAGCTCGGGCACTCGGTCGAGATGTTCCTGCGCACCTATGCGAAGTGGATGGACGGCGGCCAGAACACCGTCGAGATGGGCAAGCTCGAAACCCTGCTGGGCGCGCCTGCCCCCAAGGCCGCGGCGGGCTGACCTGGGGAATAACCCGGGGAAGAATCAGCACATCGCAGCGCAACACAGCACTGGCCTTCATTGGGGCGGTTGTGCTTGGATGGTCTGGGTTTTGGGATCAAGGCGGTTCGATCCCCTCCGGGCAGGCCATCAGACCGTTTCACGGACGCTCAAACTCAATCCGGGGGAGCGACTCACGCTGCATGCGCAAGCCGTGGCGCTCG
>LNAP01005799.1_pt1 | contig 17470 bp, 11 predicted proteins | sample 602601 | NCBI WGS metagenome assembly LNAP01 (sample SAMN02440304, study PRJNA202911) | soil metagenome | biome: Subtropical and temperate rainforests or woodlands; isolation source: soil samples (1 kg each in a 20% v/v slurry with milli Q water) were... ... | reverse complement strand
TCCAGGGACGACTAACCCGTTCCCTTGGATGAGCGAGATCATGGACTTGAAGAAAGAGAAGAACTTCTTTGAGACTCGGGTTATTGAGTATCAGACTGGTGGGGCGTTGAGCTGGGATTGATTCTGGGTTTATTAGCGATTCGCTAATCGCATTTAAATGGCAGAACTAAAAAGCCCCGATCCAATCGGGGCTTTTTAGTTTCAACAGCTAATTTTCATGCAAGCTTAGGCGTAGCTCTCTTCACCCTTCGCCTCTTCGGCAAAGCGTTGATCGTAATCCCTTACTTTGTCGAATAGGATACCAAACACCACTTTCGAGATCTTTGACGCCAGTAATGGTGGCACTGCGTTTCCGACTTGGTGGAACTGGTCGGTTCTGCTGCCTTGGAAGAAATAGTTGTCTGGAAATGTCTGGATACGGGCGGCCTCTCTAACAGACAAACTTCGGCATTGAGTTGGATCGTAATGGATGAAATAGTGTCCATCTTTGGAAATATGACTTGTAATAGTTGTGGCATACCTATCTTCAACTTGCACTCTAAACCGATCACTAAACTTCCCCGTTTCCCAATTCTTATGATCGGGCGCCAATCCCTTTAGGAAGAATCCCTCATGCCCTTTCGGCGAAGAACCATGAAGTTTTGCATACACAGCAGCAAATAGGTATCTACGTAGATCCGTCGGCATATGCCCACGAGACTCATGATTTAGCCAATAGTCTAAATTTTCGTCTAAATACCATTCGTCCAAGCTCGAACTATTGGTCGAGCCATCATCCTTCGCATCCTTTCTTTTTACCCTTTTCCCACCAGGACTCACCGGCACGTCTGGCCCCTCAAAGGCTCTAGACAGATCTTGAAACCCAGACCATAGCTCTACGTTGACAGGATTAGTCTGGTGTTGAAGATGATCCAGTTGCTCTGTAACAACATCAATCCAGCCTGCTTGGCTGTCCTCGGTTTTTGAAAGCCCACTGCGAAGTCTAGGCAGGTTATTTAGCACCTGACCTACTGAAACTTTTGACTCTTTGCATTTCTCAGAAGCCAGCTTTACCCAATCATTTGACGCTGGGAGACTATCTGTAGCAATACCTAAAAGTATTACCCGATGCCTTGCTTGGGGAATACCATAATCCTCTGCCCTAATGATAAAGGCTTTTGGATCAATCTTTTCCACATCCTCACCAGGACCAAAAGAACTGCCAGTCACCAGAGAGTAGATACGGTACTGTTTGCCCGCCCCATCTAGGTGAAGTGCTTGGCCAGGATCCGAAAGGTCCTTCAAAATATTCGAGAATATGCGCTCATTGTTAACCTTGGAAGAGAGGATTCCCTTTACATTTTCCATCACGAACATTGTGGGCTGCCTCTCCCGAATGATTCGCAGGTATTCCTTGTAAAGAAAATGTCGGTGGTCTTCCTCTGCCTTGTAATCGACCTTGGATTGGTTCCGCGCACGACCCACGATCGAGTATGCCTGGCATGGCGGTCCGCCGATCAGCACCCACGGTCGCTTATCGTTCAGTTTGTCATTCAGAACTTGATCTAGAGTTTTATTACCTTCGCCACTCCCCAGAGTGATGCATTGGGCTTCCTCCCCCGCCAAGCCCCACAGGTACTCTGTATCAACAGATGGCTTAAAAGTGTCGGGGGCTTTTGGATCGTTGCAGAAGTTGTAGTACTCGAAAAGCAGGTCTGGTCTTCGCTTTTTGAGCAACCGATAGAACGCTCGTAACCGAAGGGTTTGCCAAGCCTTTGGGTCTTTTTCAGCAGAAATGACAATTTCGAAGCGATCACCCTCGCCGGACGAGGTAAAACCCTCGCCAAGCCCTCCAGGGCCAGCAAAGAGATCTACGACCTGGATCGGCTCATTGAGAAATCCGATAGGCTCAGGGGTCACATCTTCTGGAAGATTCAGATTTATCTGGGAGTCATTCATGGACATAGTCAGCAAAGAAGTCAGGTCTCGCATGATGGCTGGCATCCGTGGTAGCGATACATCGCCGGAAATAAAAGTCAGACGCATGCTGCATCGGCATGGTTTCAGGTATCGCTTGCATCAACGGAATCTACCTGGAAGACCCGATCTGGTGCTTTCGCGCTATCGGGTCTGTATTTTTGTTCACGGTTGCTTCTGGCACAGACACCCCGGCTGCCGATACGCGACCACTCCGAGAACCAATGACGAATTCTGGCGAACAAAATTTGACCAGAACGTTGCCAGGGATGCCAGGAACAAGGAGAGCTTGTTGGCATCAGGGTGGCGCGTTTTCGAACTGTGGGAATGCGGCATACGTGGGCCGGAAGCCGAAATGATCTGGATCTTGGATGCGATCAGGGATTGTAATCAAAAATCCGTCTCTTGGCCTGACCTCTTTATGGGTAAAGCATCAGAAATTCGCAGGTCAGCTAAGCCAGACTGACAAAAAGCCTAGACGCCGATTCCTGATTTGCTCCGACTTACACCTTCTCCCAAGCGCCAAAAATTTTACGTCGCCCCTTCCTTCCCCTAGCAAACGTCTTTTACCAGACGACTACCAGCAAACCGCCCACAAAAAAACTTGACGGATCAGCAAATATTTTCTAAATATTTACTATTCATTCGAGAAAAACCTGATTTATTTGTAGGATATTTGAGACGTTCATGTCAGAAAAAAGAGATAAATTCGTAAGGCTTGCAGAGCAACGTGTAAATCGTGCACTGAACGACGTCCGCCTGATCGGAAACCTTTCAAACAGAAACGCCTACAGTTTTACAGAGGAGGACGTAAAAAAGATCTTTAAGACCCTACAGAAGGAATTGGATCAGGCCAAAGCGCGCTTCTCTGACGCCGAAAACGCCTCTGGTGGCGACTTCAAACTGTGAAAGGATCGTACCGATGACTGACAAAAGCCTGGTTCAACCAATTCTAGCTTTCCCTAGTAACGATGCAGATGAACGTGACGGGCTGAACGACGCAGGAATCGAGACCTTTCGCGATGCTCCTTATGCAAGTTGCGCTCGAGAGGCAGGACAAAACTCTAGGGATGCATCAACAAATTCTGGCAAGCCGGTACGACTGAAATTTGATCTGCTCAAGATCAAACGAAATGAGATTCCGTCAGTGGAGCGCCTGGAGGAGACCCTCAGTCTTTGCTTGGCGCAGACCCACGATGACAAGGAAAAAGAGTTTTTCAATAATGCTCTTCGTGTTGTAAGGCAACCAGAGATCCCTGTGCTATGCATCGCTGACTACAACACAAAAGGGCTAATTGGGCCTCCGGACAAGTTCGGGACCCCCTTTAACTCTCTGCTGAAAGCCCGTGGCGTGAGCAGCAAAGATAGTGCTACTGCGGGTGGATCGTTTGGCATTGGGAAAAACGCCTCTGTCGCGGTATCTGAACTACAGACAGTTTTCTACTCGACTCGCTATCTAGATCTCGAAAGTGATCAAGTGTGCTTTGCCGCTCAAGGTAAGGTGATAGCTATCTCCCATGACGACGCAGAAGGAAACCCCTGTAGGGCGACGGGCTACTGGGGAAATCCAGAGAGATTTAGCGCGATCATGGAGGAATCAGTTGTTCCGTCTTGGATGCGGCGTGATGAAATCGGCACGTCAATTTTCAGCGTCGGCTTCCGTGGACATGACAGTAATTGGGAAGACCTGATGGTCTGCTCTCTAATAGCGAACTTCTTTGCGGCTATCAAACAAGGTCAGATGGAGTTCATGGTCGGTTCCCGTACGATCAATGCAAATACCTTGGAGTCTTTGCTTTCCTCTGATGATTTGCTTGATGCTGCTAAAGGTACGGCGTTGAGGGATGAACTTAAGTTCGCGCGAGACCTGCATCGTTGCTTGACCTCAGACCTAGCTGTCGAAGAGCTAGTCGAAGTTGCAAATCTTGGCAAGGTTAGAGTACGCATCCTTGCTGATAAAGGGTTGCCTCGCCGAGTCGGCTTCATTCGGAACGGCATGTTCATCACTGACAATCTCGGCTACTTCGCTCACAAATTCGCTAAATTTCCCAGCGCACGTGACTTTGTATGCCTAGTTGAACCCGTTGACGATAATGCGGGACGAATGATGAAGAGCTTGGAAAATCCACAACATAAAGATTTTTCGGCGGACCGCATTCCTGATCCAATAAAACGTCAGATAGCCACCAAGGCCATGCAAGCTCTTGGACTTCAAATCAGGTCGTTGATCAACAACAAAGCAGGAGTCGAAATTACAGACTCGATAGTCATCGAGGAACTGGCACATCTCTTCGGGGAGGGAGCTGCAGATAACACAGATGCTTCAGGTTCCGAAAAGACACCAGAAAAATATACATACGAAGTTGTAAAACAGAGTCGCAACCGCACCCCTCCAGCGAATAACAGGGGTACAGATGCCAAAGATACGGGTGCCTATCAATCCACTAAAAGAACCGGTTCAGGCAACTCAGGCAGTAGCAATAATGGACAGAGATCGGACGAAGGCAAGACAAAGGCGTCCGAGCGTCACAGACGCATTAATCTTGAGGATGTGCGCAACAGAATCGTAGCTAATGGAACACTATCATCCGCCTCTAGGACACTGTATTTCACAGCACCCACCTCCGGACAAATCGAGTTGAGCGTTCAAGCTTTAGGGGTTAACGATCCGGAGCCGTTGGTGATCGTCAATTCCTATCCGTTTGAGTCAGTGAATGGTGCCGTAATTCTCGATGTGGAAGCCGAGAAGCGCCAAGAACTTACAGTTCATTTTGATGAACCCTACGGAGGCCCTATAGAGATCATCGCAGTGTTGATTGCCGCGACGGAGCTAGCTCAATGAGACTGTCAGATGAAACACGTTACCCGCATCCTGTTCTAGGCCCTCTGACCAACGACTACATCGGTGGCGAATTCAGCGTGTCCTTTTGGGTACGAGAGAATGTCGAGACTGGTGCGCTGACCCTCAACTACGAAATCAATTTAAACGAGGCATCAATGCATGATCTCGTGATTGATCGTAAAGCGATTGTTGGTTGCATCGTCGTATGTCGTGACACCTACTACAACCAGCTCCACGAACTAAGTTTCAAGAGGGGGTCAATTGACTTCCCAGCAGGAAAACTCATTAACAGAGTGACTTTGCGCCCAGTTATTTGGCTTAGCGATCAAAAAACAGATCTTATTTCACCGTCTATTCATCCTGAGTTTGGTTCAGCCATTACAGTCAACAAGGGCGACATCATTGCCGTTGATGAGGCGTCTGTAATTATAGTTGGCAAGGTAAAACTCGCACCTATGGAAAGCATCTTTGAGCTAACGTTAGCTTCGCAGATGGAAGAGGGAAAGATCGAGGTCAGTCTAGACTCTGAGCGCATCGCAATTCTTCTCGGTCCGAAAACGTTCAAAGCAATTAATGTTTTACGGGATCGAGTCACGTATCAATCTGTGATGATGAGCGCTGTCTACCTGCCGGCTGTTATGGAGGTATTGGATCAGGTTCGGTCCAATGGTGGCGACTATATCCACAGGCGCTGGCATATGCCGTTTACAGCTAAGTGTATTCTCAAAGGTATCACCCTAGATGAAAACACACCTCTTCTTCAATCTGCTCAGGCGCTTCTTGAAAATCCTGTTAGCAAGTTGGACGAGATATTAATGGAGGGGGGTCAAGATGAAGAGTAAGTCTCTCAAGTACCTATCGGAGTCGCGCCTGACTCAGTTAAAGCAGGATGTATCTGAAAATCGAGAGCGTTATCGTAGTGGAGACTTCCTGGATTTATCCAAAGAAAATGGCTGGGAGATTGAGAGTTCTTCGGTAACGGTCGATTCCGTTGCTCTGGCCGATCTTGACGGAAGTGTTCAGAGCTCTAGTGAGAGAGTCCAAACCGCGGAAGTCGATGCTAAGAACTCATTGATTGTCTACAACGCCCTGCAAGGGATGACACCCGCGCTCGCTATGGAGGAGCGTGTTTGGACACGCCTTACTCACGTAGAGTGCGTGGAATACACCCGCGCTCGTTGGTTCTACAGAGCTGGTTCATTCAGTGATGAATACTTCGACGACCAAGTTCATCGTCACTTCTTTGCACGTACATTGACAGGCGTTCGAGACGATAATGCCATCTCTCGTCTTTGGTGGAATATGCACATAGCCAAAATGCTTTCACCTTCGTCCCCCAAAGAGGCCCTAGGCTTTATACTGAAAAACGCAGATGTACGCTCAAACTTGGTGGAACGCTCTTGGACAGGCGCTCGATTGCCCTTATCGCGAGGGATTGTGCGAATGATTGAAAAAGATCCTTGGTTGACGGCACATCAAGATAATTTCCGCGAGTTTATGAAGTCACTAAATCGCGATGGTGGAGGAATTCTGCTTGAAGCCTTGCCTAACGAAGAGAGAGACGCAGCTGTCGATTCGATTATGAACAGCTGTTTACAGAAGGCTAGAGCTCATTTAGGGATCAAAGCTTCATAAACCACATTCACCTCTGAAAAAATTTCGAACATATTTGTGAGTGACCAAACATCGCAGACTCGATAATCTCTGGGGCCGGCGCCTAAGAAACGCCTCAACCAGAGCGGCCCCCCGCACCCGACAGTCATGCGGCTTTTTTTCGTCTGCGGTTTCTCTACGTCTGCGAAAATTTCCCGTTATGTCGGGAAGACCCGAAAGGGGAATATGTCCGGCCCGTCTCTGGTGGGTTTCTTAGCTCCCGACACCCTTAACGAATGCCCTAAGAAAGCAGCCAGAGGTAAAGGAAATGCCTGACCATCCGTCCTTCACGATGAAGGTGAATCGCCGTACCCAGAAATCCAACCACGCGCTTCCGCTCCAGGAGGCACGCCATGCCTGAATCACTCAAGCCTACCCTTTTCACCCGTCACAACGTCCACCTGCACGCTCTTCTTCTAGAGAACCAGGCGTGGTTCTGCGCGCATGATCTAGGGCGGCTGATGGGTAAACACCTTGATGAACGTATGACGCGCAAACTCGACGCAGATCAGAGGCAAATGATGCTCGTCGATGTTTATGGCGCTGCGAAAGAGCGCTTGCTGGTGAGCGAGTCAGGTGCGTACGCGCTGCTGATTTATCACTACTGCCCTGAGAATCGATTACTGCGGGAGTGGCTGACTCATCAGGTGGTACCAGCACTGCGTGATGCACGGCCAACAGGAATGGTGGAGCGTCCGACGCTGAGTGTGCTTGATTGGCCGAAGATGTCGCTCTGTATGCTGCATTGGCAGGATGAGCCATGGATTCGGTTGCGGGATATGCCGTGTGTGTTGGCGGATGATCCGTTCAATCAGCGTGAGTCTTGGTGGAGGAAGGCATCGCGATTGATGCGCGGATTCTGATTTCGTCCATCTCAAAATCCGCTGTTTAATTTTCAGACAGCGGACTTTTTATTTCGGCCTGTCTTCAATGATCCCAATCCGTATTATCTGATGCACCGCATTTGCTTGTTTTGCGGGTATTGCACGGATCTGCCCACCCGTTTGCTTTCGACTTGAACTGTCATTCGCATCGGATTTGACCAGCACGCTTCGTAACTATGACCGGTAGAGAACGCCTCTGAGCTGCGGGCGGACATCGGTAAAAATCGGTCCAGTCCGCCAGCTCTCCACACAGTACCGCTACAAAGCGAACGGTTACAGCCAGCTATAGTGTCCGCCACAGACAGTATCAGCTAGAGCTGTCTAAGGTTCGGTGGCTCACCCATCCAAGAAGGGCCTCTCTTTTTGGTTCAGAGCTCTAGCCTCGGGGCCATTCACCCCTCGGGAATACTCACCCGAAAACGCCCACCATTGAACCACCTCCTGCGCCCTTCTGTAGATATTACGCAAAAAACCACTCTATAAGGCCTTTCTTAATGAAGGCATTTTGCCTGCAAATGCAATAAAATATGTTTTATCTGGCCCTCCGCAAGCTAAAGTGATTTCAGAGAGGGCCAAAAAGACCGAATGCTGGTTGAAAGTAAGAGACAGCTTTTACTCCTCGCAGCTGCAAGTGATCCTCGAGCTGAAGTAAGGAACTCTTTAGCCATGAATATTGCTGGAAATACGGTTCTTGATTCAGGCTGGGATGCAGAGCAGTTTCGGGTGATCGAGGGGAGTCCGGATGCCCGGGTCGTCGTCGAGGCGGGCCCCGGAACGGGAAAGACGGCTGTCGCTTGCGCGCGCCTCGCCTATTTGATTGCTGAAGAAGATCTTGAGCCCAGCAACACTTGGATGATCAGCTTCACGAGGACTGCAGTAGCGGAGATTCGTGCGCGGCTGCACTCTTATGTTGGCGATGCTTCCTTTGCTATCAGGATTGCGACCATCGACTCGCATGCGTGGTCCATCCATTCCGGGCATGATCCGAGTGCCAGGCTGACTGGATCCTACGAGGAGAACATAGACCGAGTCATCGAGCTGTTGAAGACTGACCCAGATGTGGCAGACGAGCTGTCACAGATAGAACACGTCGTAATTGACGAGGCGCAAGACCTCGTTGGGCGGCGAGCGGATCTGATCGAGGCTCTAGTGGAGCGGCTGCCTTCGGACTGCGGGGTCACCGTTTTCTCCGACGAGGCCCAAGCAATCTATGGCTTTTCTGACAACAGCATCAAGCGCCGTAATGGGGATGGGGCCGAGCAAGGACAGTCGTTGCTCGGCCGTTTGCGGTCCGAGAAAGTTCTGGGTTTCACAACACTGGTCCTGAAGGAGATTTATCGTACGTCCTCTCCCGGGCTTCGGAAAATTTTCTCGGAATTGCGCCACGATATCCTCGACAAAAAAAAACACCGCGACGGATTGCATGCCGAAACAGCGGACAGAATCCGAGAGTTGGCGGACCAGAGCGGGCTAAATTGGATCAATATGAAGGTTGCCGATTTCACCAGCGACGATCTTCTTCTATTCAGAACTCGTGCTGAAGTACTCATGGCGTCGCAGTTCTGTGAGCTTCCCCATCGGCTACGACTATCAGGGTATGGCGGAACCCTGCCGGCATGGCTGGCGATCTGCTTTTTTGATTTCGTAGACCCATTCCTCGCAGAGCGGCATTTTCTCGACCTCTGGGCCTCGCGCATAGAGGGAAAGGCTGCGCCTCAGTATGGGCCTGTCGAAGCTTGGCGGCATCTCATGCGCGTCGCAGGACGTCAGGATGGGTCGATCGACATACAAAAACTGAGGCGGCGGCTGGGCCAGCCCCGGCCCCCGGTAGAGCTGACTCTCCCTGATTACGGCCTACAAGGGCCGATCGTAGGGACGATCCACGCGAGCAAGGGACGGGAGTCGAGCAATGTCGTTCTGCTGCTACCGAATGCTACGGAATTCGAGTGCATTGAAGATGAAGCCGAAGAGGCCCGCGTGCTTTTTGTCGGAGCTACGCGTGCGCGCGCATCCCTCATTGTTGGAGAGAGTAGCTCCCTCAGAGCGTCAACATTGCGATCGGGACGGGGTCATCGCTCTACGAGAAAACGCCAATCGGTGATGGTCGAGATTGGACGAGACGGCGATATAACGTCGCGTGGTCTTGTCGGTTGTAACGAGTTCAGCGCAGCGGATGCATCGGCAAGCCAAGCTTTTCTAACCAGGGTCGCCGATGTTGTCACCACCTACAAGCTGGAAGCTGACCCCAATCTAGATTGGCGCTACAGGATCCATACCGATAGCGACAACCTCTGTGTTGGTGCACTGTCGCGCAACCTCACGCACGACCTCTGGGAGATACTTACGAACAGAAACCAGAAGCAAAGCCACAGGCCACCGAGCTACGTGAACCATGTGAGAGGTCAGGGCTGTGAAACGATCGTTCTGGGCCCAGACGACAGTGATCTCGAAACCCTTCATGAGCCTTGGGCCTCCTCTGGTTTCGTACTCGCACCGAGAATCGCGGCGTTCCCCCCCTTCTACTTTCATGGCCGGAGGTAGCGCCATGCAGGACAAATCGCAGGACAGAGATATCGTTGCTATTAGACTTGCCGAGGATTTGGTCGGGCCACGTACAGAGGGTGAAAAACTAACGACACGTCCATCCGATGTCTATCTCACCGGCATCCTATGGCCCCAGCACACGGCAATGTTCGGGGAAGATGATGAGCGACTTGGATCTGCGGGGGCCGGTTCGGGCGAGGAGAGCGACGGTGAGGCCGAAGTAGTCAGAACTGGGTCTCTTCAGAAGCCATCCGTGGCAGGCATATCGTTCAGCGTTGCTTCCATCGGCACACCACAAGTGCGGGTCATCTGTAGCTTCGCTACGTATCGGATCGAAAAGCTCGACGATGTCGATATTTGGGTTCGACAGCCACATATAGTCGATATTCCAAGTCTCGATTTATCGGCAGGCCCAACGCGGAAGATAGCGCTTGCAGCGCTCTGCAAGGGGCTACCCGATGTCTCGCTCAATGTCCGATCCATCAATGCAGGGAACGCCGTCTTAGCTACTCTGACGCTCGTGAATTCGGTCGTGCCAGAACAGGGCCGAAACGAGATCGAAGCCGCATCGCTATTCCAGACAGAGCTTCGCATTGAGCCCTGCGAGGGCACTCTTTTAGTACCGAAGCCCCCTAGGCGTGTCATCTCGCTGCCTCAAGTAAAAGGCGGTAGGACCAGCTCTATCAGCGACGAGGAAAGCGGAGCACTGCTGTACAGGAATGTGGCCGAATTCGCTGTCGGGCACGTCTGCTCGGCCGAATGGGAGCATGACAACCATGCAGCCGATGTTCGACCCTGTGCACTATGGGTGGGAACGACGTGGGTCCCCTCTGCTATTGTCGAGAGCGTCGACCCGAATGGTCATGCCTTCTTTACCGAGCTCGGAAAAGAGCACGAAGCCTTCGATCCGCTTTCGGCCGAGTCTCTGGCTTTCGCCGACAGAACGACGCTCCAGCAGGGACTGCAACTCTTTTGTGATACCTACGAGCGCTGGATAGGAGTGCAGCGCGAGCGACTCGATAGTGTGATGGAGGTGAGCTCCGAGCTGAAGTATGTAGCTGAGGCACATCTTGCCCGATGTGATGAGGCGCTTGAACGCATCTCGGCATCTATTCTCGAACTCCACACTAATCCGCGACTTCAGAGAGCATTTCAGCTGGCGAATCTCGCTATGCACTTGCAGCACTCGTGGGACAGCTCAAAGAGCCAACACGGTCCTTTGCGCTGGCGTCCTTTTCAGCTGGGCTTTCTTCTGCTGAGTGCACCGTCCTCGGTTATCCGCGAACACAAGCATCGAGGAATCATGGATCTCCTTTGGTTCCCCACCGGGGGAGGCAAGACCGAGGCCTATCTCGCATTGATCGCATGCATTGCTGTATATCGTCGGCTCTCCGATGACCCGGCTGACCATGGTGGTGTCTGTGCCCTCATGCGCTACACACTACGACTGCTGACGACGCAGCAGTTCGCACGGTCGGCGGCCATGATCTTGGCATTAGAGGCGATACGTTCTGGCCAGGCAGCATCTCCTGATGGCTTGCCACTTCTAGGTGATGCGCCATTCTCGATTGGCCTTTGGGTCGGAGGAGATGCAACCCCCAACAAGCGCGCAGATGCATTTGCTTCTCTTCGAGGGGCATCGGAGGTGGCATCACCGAAGCAGCTCACTTGCTGCCCCGCATGTGGCGAAAAGCTGCAATGGTCGATGGCGAGTGCAACCTCGCCCGTTGACGCCGAATGCACGAATAGTTCGTGCAAGATACGCGGAATATTGCCCGTCTTTACAGTAGACGATGACGTCTACGAAAACCGGCCGACGTTGTTGATCGGAACTGCCGACAAGTTCGCACAGATCGTCCGCGAGAAGAGAACCAATAGACTGTTCAGTATTTCAGACGGATCTCCACCTGATCTCATCATCCAGGACGAGCTGCATCTTATCTCCGGTCCTCTCGGGACTATCGCTGGTTTGTATGAGACAGCATTCGACTTGCTGTTCGCTGCGCGCGGATATCGCGCAAAGGTCATCGGCTCTACAGCAACAATCCGTAGGGCGTCAGAGCAAGTGCTGGCACTGTTCGATCGTGAAGCATTCCAGTTCCCCCCGCCAGCAATTGATCACGACGACTCCGGCTTTGCAGTTCGTGATCGGCGGCCGAAAGCGGTGGGAAGACGCTATCTTGGTATCACTACGGCCGGTAGATCGGCAAAGTTCACCCTGCAGGCCGTCGCAGGCTCACTGCTGCAAACTGCTTCCGCGGCATTCAGCGATGATGTTCGCCGAGATGCCTACTGGACGCTCGTCGGGTACTTCAACTCAATTCGTGAGCTTGGTGGCGCGCTTGTCCTCATGCAAGACGACGTTACTGACAGTATCGCGCTCTACGCTAACGCACGCAGCGAAGAGAAAAGATCCCTCAGGAACGTTGAGGAGCTGACTTCCAGAAGAACACAGGAAGAAATCCGCGAGATGTTAGACGTCCTAGACATTAAAGTCGGGCTTCCTGGTGCAGTCGATGCGGTACTAGCGACGAATATGGTCAGTGTTGGCGTGGACATCTCCCGGCTAGGACTGATGCTGGTCAACGGGCAGCCCAAGACAATTGCCGAATACATCCAGTCCACCAGCCGCGTCGGTCGGGGTGAGGTGAGCGGGCTTGTGGTCTCTGTGCTCAATAACGCCAAGGCACGTGACCGTTCACATTACGAGACGTTCTGCAGCTGGCATCGCACACTCTACAGGGATGTAGAGGCAACGAGCGTCACCCCATTCGCCTCAAGGGCTCGCGACAGGGCATTGCATGCAGCGCTAGTGGCTGCTGTACGTCATCTTGTTGTCGACATGCTCGACTCTCCTCGAATGGATGATGATGCGGAGGACGAGGCTATGGATCTCATCGACCTGATTGTCGAGCGCGCGAAACGGGTCGATCCCGAGGAGACGGCCGTAAGGGAAGAGCTTGAGCGCCGTCTTGACACATGGCGAACAAGATCCCCTGCGGTGTACTGGAGCGACTACAAGGGAGGGGGTTCTCTTCTCCAGAGTGCAGAGCGGGCCGCGGCTCGTCGGGCTGCCAACCGCGAAACGGGTGCTGCTTGGCCAACCCTCAATTCCATGCGGACCGTGGAAGCTGGAACCCCTTTCAGGATGGCCCCTGTTCTCAGGGCAAAGGATGACACGCATGAAGAATGATCTTCAGGATCTGCGACGCAGCGCAGTTGTTTCAACTTTCGGCCCAGGCTCAGTTGTAGACTTCAGGGCTGGTGGAGGAGCTGTTTCGGGCATAGCTGCTGGACTGGAGGAGTGGGATCGCTCGTTTCCACCTGCAGGACTGGCCCATCCACAGGTGACCCGCGAGCCACGCTTACAGAAGAAGCTTGGTGTTAAAGGTTTCAGGACTCCCCCTGTCACGCTTGAGCGGAGGAAAGATGACGAACCAGATACCCGGCGTCTTGTCGCCGTGCGTTTTCCGAAATGGCTGCAATGTCCGCGCTGCGATATCGTCAAGCCGGAACGCCGATGGGCAAACGATCCGGGCGAGGCCTATCGCTACTGTCCGACCTGCACCGAAAAGTCTCCTGGACGTGACAAGGTCTTCGTCATCCCGGTTCGCTTTGTCATGGCCTGCAAGCATGGTCACTTAGACGAGTTTCCTTGGGACTGGTGGGTGGCGCACAAGTCGGAGTGCTCGACTTTGAAGCGTGATAATCCGGAACGCCATCCCGGTCTTATACTTCGAGCGGAAAGCCCAGGACTTGCCGGTCTCATCCTCAGTTGTCCGAAATGTGGTGCGCGTCGGTCGATGGACGGCGTTTTCTCGAAACAAACCTGGAAGCAAGGCCCGAAATGTCGGGGGAATCGACCATGGCTGAGCGACGGCTACGAAACATGCGACAGGGAGCAGTATGCCGTTCAGCGAGGAGCCTCTAATCTGTACTTTGCGGTGACAGAGTCAGCCCTCAGCATCCCGCCTTGGTCTGACCGTCTCCAGGAAGTTCTAGGTGAATGGTGGAGTTCCCTTACGAATCTTGATGACCCGTCGAGGTTGGAGGAGTACATCGGGATCCTTGCCATGGGTGATCTGGAAAGCATTCTGCGGGAACTGAAGATGTCGCCCGCGGAGTTGGCAGATGCGATCCGGATCCGCCTCACGTCGTACGAACAGTTGCAAACCGACGACCTGCGTCCGGCAGAATATCGGCAGTTCGTCACCGAACTCGGTCGCAGCCGGACCCCCGACTTCGAAACCCGTAGAGAAGCCGTATCACCAGAAATAGCTCCCTGGATCTCCCGAGTGGTGCGGGCTGTGCGCCTCCGCGAGGTCCGTGCAATCAAAGGGTTCACCCGGATCAACCCGCCAGGCGACCCGGACTCGCCCGAAGTGGCACGGCTCTCCAAGGTTCCGCTTGATTGGCTACCGGCGATCGAGGTACGTGGTGAAGGCATCTTCCTTGCGCTGAATGAGAAGCGGCTGTCCGATTGGGAGAATCGACTGGATGTCAGTGCGCGTGTATCCGAGTGTGAGGCTAAGCACCAAGCGAACTGGAAGGAACGGTACGGAGACGACGCAAAGCCGCCTCAGGAAATCACCCCGCGATACATGCTGTGCCACACCCTCGCGCACGCTCTTATGCGCCAATTGACGCTGGAGTGCGGCTACTCCTCCGCATCGCTTCAGGAGAGGATTTATGCCGGGATTGGTGATGAGCGCATGGCCGGGCTTCTGATTTATACCGCGACACCAGACTCGGACGGAACTCTTGGTGGTCTTGAGCGGCAAGGAAAGGCAGGGCGCATCGAAGGTATTCTGCAGCGTGCAATCGACGCGATCGAGTGGTGCTCATCCGATCCACTCTGCATCACGGATATGATGGGGGCGATCAACAGCTATTCACACTCAGTTTGCCACGCCTGCTGTCTTGCTCCGGAGACATCATGCGAAGCTTTCAACAGCTTCCTTGACCGCGCTCTCTTGATCGGTGATGGGACAGATTCGGGACTTGGATATTTCGAACACATGCTGAGGAGAGGCTGATGGCGGTGCTCTGGCCAAGGAGTTTGCCACGTTCGGTACTGGACGATTCGAAGCGCTGGGCGGAGGTTCAGGTTTACAACCGCCTCGCCGAGGTTCTCGACGACACTTTCCATGTCTTTTACTCGAGTCCTTGGCTGGGGACCGACAGGCTGGGAAATGAAAAGGACGGCGAATGCGACTTCCTGATCGCACACTCCCGCTACGGCATCCTCGCGATCGAGGTCAAAGGGGGGAGGGAAATCTCGTTCGACCCGATGGATGCTCAGTGGCGCAGTACAGATCACCGTGGCTTCGTTCACAAGATCAAAGACCCGGTGTCGCAGGCACGTAGTGCAAAGCATGAGATTCTGAAGCGCCTCAAGGAATCAATGAGAGGGACAAAGCGTGTGATACACGCTGCTCATGGGGTTATTTTCCCAAGTGCTGGATCACCTCGTGGCAATCTCGGCGCTGATCGCCCGGCTTATATATTCTGTTGTTCAAATCAGTTTCAGCGAGGTCTGCATGAGTGGATCGCAGACAGGCTGAAAGAAGGGCAGCTACCTGATAACTATGATTCTCTCGGTCGCGACGGTATAGCGGCGCTGGAGAGATTGCTGGCACATCCCTTCACCCTGAGTTTCCGCATCGGTGCCGCACTTGCTGAAGCTGAAGGAACGTTCCGCGTCCTTGAGCCCTCCCAGTACCATATCCTCGATGTCATCGCCGATATCCCGCGGGCACTGATTCAGGGTGGTGCAGGCACAGGCAAAACTGTAGTGGCGATCGAGGAAGCGCTGCGCTCTGCCGCTACTGGCAAGAAGACACTTCTGACTTGTTACAGTCGCCCGTTGGGAATTGTCCTTGAACGAAGACTGAAAGCCGTAGCGAACCTAACGGTCGCAAGCTTTCACATGCTGTGCGGGCGCATGGCAGGTCAGGCAGGAGTCCAGACACCTACCGGCATCAGCGAAAGGGAACTCTATGAGAACGTGCTGCCTGATGCCCTCTACAGTGCGATGGAAATCAAGCCTGCGCTTAAGTGGGACACGATCATTGTTGATGAAGGCCAGGACTTCCGTGCCGAATGGTGGATCGCGATCGATGCCTGCCTGAACAGCAATGGTCACCTCCGTGTTTTCATGGATAGCAATCAGAATGTCTACGACAGCGTAGGGAGTGGCGTTCATGATCTGAGCGTAGTTCCCGTTCGGCTTTCCCGAAATCTTCGCAACACAAAGAAAATCCATAAGGCCGCTTCGGTGCATTATTCGGGCCACGAGATAATTGCCGATGGGCCCGACGGCCTCGAGGTTTCTTGGATCAACGCTGATAATCCTGGGGCGAAAATTGAAGCTGCATACAAGGAGCTTCGACGGCTCGTAAATAAGGAGGAAGTGGTTCCGGGCGACATAGCAGTCCTTGTCAACGGGCCCACCGCCCGGACGAGCTTTCTCGAAAAAAGCAGCGGGACAAATATTCCGTTTACAGACGCCGAAACACTAGTGCTCGAAGATGTAGTTGTCGATACCGTACGGAGGTTTAAAGGGCTGGAACGGCCGGCAATAATTTTCATTGTCAGCGGCGACGAAATGGAGCGTCGCGAACTGGCTTATGTCGCGTTCTCGAGAGCACGGGCCTATTTGTGCATTGTGTGTTCCGAAAATGACGCACGGTGGCTTTCAGAAAAGTAAAAACGCAATGACTGACGTGTCACCATTCGGTTTTCGTACGTAACAACACTGAATAGGCTCCGTATCCCTTGAAACTTCCGAGGCCCACCAAGAGACGCCATGTGAATGGACCCTGATACTATGGACGTATTGGGGTGTCCCCTTTGGGCTGATTTTTGCCTATCGCCACCGGCAGTTATGGGTAGTTCTCTGCCCGTCATGGTTACGAAGCATGCTGGTGGAGTCCGATTCAATCGGTGGGCAGATCGAACGCGACGAGCGGTCAAGTGGAGTGCAATTTCGCATTGGAGCCACTGCGTGACCCAACGGGGATAAATCCGCTCGCCACAGCTTGGTGGTTGGCTTGAGAGGGGTGGTGATTGTGGGCATCGCAAACTGGCAAGTTCACACAAGTTTGGCGGATAGTCATAGATTTGCAGCGTATTGAAGGCAGTGCAACCCGCCCCGCCTCCCGCTATTAATGCCCTTCCCCTCGTGAACCTAAGCCCACCATGAAATTCGACCTCGCCACACAGTCGGTGGTTGACTTGGTTGTTGTGTTGATTGTGCGAATCGCGAGCAGGCTCGCTCACACAGGGGTTCAGCGGCTGGCTTGGGAACATCGGTGTTATCAGGGCCACAGAATTTTCCTGCGGCCCTTTTCTTTGGCCGTGATTGCGATTACGAGATCATTTCCCCAACCCACTAATCCGCCACGGACACACCGCCGCCCTAACCCCACTAGGCCCAACAATCTCCGGCGTCTGCCCCAGCGACCTCGCGCTCAACACACTCCCCACCCGTTCAATCAACTGATCAAACCCCAACGTCGCATCCTCCTGATGCAATTTGCGCAGTTGTTCAACCAGGGCATAGGTGAACGCGCCGTAGCTGTTGGACCCC
>LNAP01002702.1_pt1 | contig 17476 bp, 17 predicted proteins | sample 602601 | NCBI WGS metagenome assembly LNAP01 (sample SAMN02440304, study PRJNA202911) | soil metagenome | biome: Subtropical and temperate rainforests or woodlands; isolation source: soil samples (1 kg each in a 20% v/v slurry with milli Q water) were... ... | reverse complement strand
GGCCGCCGGGCGTGACGGGCAGGAAGTGCGGCTTGTCGGCGACGAGCAGGTGCGCGTCCTGGAACAGCACCTGCGCTTCGTACGGGATGCGCGGTTCGTCCGCGAGCGTGCGGTAGTAGTAGAGGCGCTGATGGCCGCGGTACGGCGCGTCGGGCCGGATCGGGTGGCCGGCGTCGTCGACCACATCGCCCGCCGCCATGCGGTCGCGCCACGACGCTTCGGTCACGGCCGGGAAGCGCTCGACGAAGAAGTCGAGCATGGTCGGCCAGTGGCCGGCCGGCAATCCGACGGTGCTGGGGCCGACGCCCTCGCGGGTGGGCAAGGGCGGTGGGGAGGGCGAAGGGCGCGGAGAGGGCGGAGATGGGGAACGGCGCACGATGCCCCGAATGTACCGGTGGCGTGCTGTCTGGGGGCGCAGCGGGCGCGCATGCACGGATGCCACGCGCCAGCATCTCACGGTCGGGTGGCAGGCCGATCGCGCCCGGCAGGGATCGCGAAGCGACCTCGTCAGGTCAGGAGACCCCTCGGAAAGGGTTGCCCCTGGCTCTGCGCAAAGCGCTTGAGTTCGGCATACATGGCCAACATCCGCACTCGCGCTGCGGCATCCCCTCGCTGCACCGCCACCACGGCCGCTGCATATTGGTCCGTCAACTCATACCAACGCGCCGCATCTTGAGACGCCACCGTCGAACCATTGAACATTCCTGTCCTCCGTGGAAATCCGCGCTGCCTGTCCGCGGCGCGAACTTAAGTGTTCCCTCTTAAAGCGGAATGTACAACATTCTTTCTAAGTTGTTGTGACGAATCGGTATTTCGGAAGGCCGATGCGGTGATGCCGCGTCGGCAGAGCCACCGAGGAAGGGGGCGGCGCCTGACGTGATAATGCGCAGCTGTGAAAAATGCCCCGCCTTTTCCCTTTGTTTCGGCGGGCCCGGACGCCCTACGCTGAAGACGGTTCATGAGAACGTACCTCGAGGATTTCAGTGCGCTCTGCCGCAGGAGCCTTCTGTCGCTCGGGCCGCATCAGCGCGGTATCGGCATCCAGTCCTTTCCGCACGGCACCTGTGGCGTGGTCACGGCGCTGACCGGGCGGCTGCTGTATGAGATGACCGGCGAGCAAGGCGCACATGTGTGCGGTACGGGTCATCCGGACCTGGGGGCGCTGCAATCGCATGCGTGGCTCGAGGTGCGTGGCTACATCGTCGACCTGACCCATGACCAGTTCCGCGGGACCGGGATGACCGGCTGGGTGGCGCAGGCATCCGACTGGCACGCCAAGTTCGACCGGGAGGTGTATCCGTTTCGGCGCGCCCCCCGTGGTGCGCTCTACGCCAACGAGGCGTATGTCGCCATGAAGAGTGCGGCGAGCCATCTCTGCCTTCGTCCTTCGCGTCGGGTCGGCGCTTCGACGGTGGGCTGAAGAAACATCCGTCCGGCGGGAAGAGAACACGCCCCGCGCCAGACCGCAGACCCGGGAAGCGAACTTTCACCGGACTTGCCCTGCAGGGGCGCCGCGACTACGCTGAACTCGGTTTCTCCAGGGTGGGCATCAAGAACCCACCCTTCGGGCCCGCCTGGCGCGGGCCTTCTTTTTGCGCGCTTTCCGGCTACACGCGGCGACGGGTCCGTCCACGCCGACAGCGGGTTTGTCCGCTCCTTCCCGCCCTTGTGGGTCCGGGGCGCCTTGCCCATAATTATCTGTAATTACCTGAAATTACGGAGGCGGGCGCCGATGGCCTGGCCGCCGTCCGATGCCCAGTCCGACCGGAGCCGTCATGCGCCTCGTCCCGAAATCGTTGCACGACCAAGTGGCCGCCACCTTGCGGGAGCAGATCTTCGCGGGGACGCTCACGCCCGGCAGCTTCCTCGATGAGGCCGCGTTGTGCGAGCGGCTGGAAATCTCGCGAACACCCCTGCGCGAGGCGCTCAAGGTGCTCACCGCCGAAGGGCTGCTGCGCCACGAGCCCCGCCGGGGCTGCTTCGTGGCCGAGGTCACGCAGCGCGACCTCGACGAGATCTTTCCCGTCATCGCGCTGCTCGAAGGGCGCTGCGCCTGGGAAGCCGCTCGCAACGCGAGCGACGCAGACATCGAGGCGCTGGCCACGCTGCATGCGCAGCTCGAGGCGCACGCCAAGGCGAATCGCATCAACGCCTATTACGCCACCAACTTCGCCATCCACGAGGCGATCATCACGCTGGCCGACAACCGTTGGCTGGCGCAGGTGATCGGCGACCTGCGCAAGATCCTCAAGCTCGCGCGGCTGCAGCAGCTCAAGGCCCCAGGCCGGCTGGCGCAGAGCCTGGCCGAGCACCTGGCCGTGTTCGCCGCGCTGAAGGCGCACGACAGCGACGGCGCCGAGGCCGCCATGCGCACCCACCTCCATCGCCAGCGCGAAGCCTTGCGCGCCGTGGCGCTCCAACAGAAATCGAGGCTCGTTTCATGAACGCTTCCACCTGGATCTCGCGCAGCGTCTCGCGCCTGCGTACCCCGGCCGCCGCCAAGGACACCGCCGCCACCGCCACGGCTGCGCCGAAACGTTTATAGAGTGCATTGAGTTCAAGACTGCTCATCGGCCGGCCACACGTCTGGATTGGTAATAGAGAAGCCAAGTCAATGGCAACGACAGCATGATCATTATCAAGGCGTAGGGCGCTGCTGCGGCGTAATCGATTTCGCTGCTCATGGCCCAGAAACCGGTTGCAAGGGTTCGCGTCCCGTTGGGCGACAGCAGCAAAGTGGCCGTCAGTTCGTTGGTTATCGCGATAAATACTAGTGCCGTCCCGGCCGCCACTGCCGGGGCCGCCAGCCGCAAGGTCGTGATCCATAACGCTTGTGCAGGTGAGCGGCCCAGGCTGCGCGCGATGTCTTCAAGTTCAACAGGGGCTTGGGCGAAACCCGCGCGCAGGCTCACCAAGGCACGCGGAAGAAACATCAACACATAGGCCAGCAACACCGTGATCACTGTCTGGTAAACAGGTCGGGCAAACTTGATGGTGATGGTCACCAACGCCAGCGCGACAACAATGCCGGGTAAGGCGCTGGAAATGTAATTGCAGCTTTCCATCAAGCGATTCAACCGCCCTGGCGAACGAATGGATAGCCAGGCAATGGGCAGCGCCGCACAAGTGGTCACTAGCGCGCCACCGCCGGCGAGCAACAGGGTCTGCTGCAAGGCGGGAATGATCTCGGCCATGCGCCAGATGTCAGATCCGCCTGCAATCAGCCACTTGCTCAGGGTGAGCAACGGTACACCCAGCGCCAAGCCGGTGGTCAGGACCGGCAAACAAAGTGCGAAGAGTGTTCCGGCCCCCTTCAGCCTGATTATTTGTTGCATGCGCGCACTGCCCGAGCCGACACGAGCGTAGCGAGCCGAGCCCCGGACTGCACATTCAGACATAAGCAATACCAGGCAACACAGCGCCAGCACCCCGGCGAGCATATTCGCGGCGGGTCCGTTAAAGCTGGATTGGAACTGATCGAAGATTGCGGTAGTGAAGGTGTCGAAACGAATCATGGCGAACAGCCCATACTCGGCCAACAGATGAATTCCAACCAGCAGCGCTCCGCCGACAATCACCAGGCGCAACTGCGGCAGAACCACACGAAAAAAAACCGCTGTCGGGCTAAGCCCCAACGACTGGGCAACATCTTCGATCGCCGGGTCCAGACGTCTTATTGCAGCGGCAGCAGGCAGATAAAGAAAGGGAAAGTAGGCCAGCACTGAAACCAGTACCGCGGCCGGTAAACCATGGAGCGAGGGGACTAGGCTGACCCAGCCGTAGCTGTGGACAAACGCCGGAACAGCGATCGGTGCGATGGACAGCAAAGACCAGAGCCTGCGCCCCGGCAAATCAGTGCGTTCGGTAAGCCAGGCCAGCGCGACACCTACAAGGATGCACAGTGGCAAGGTAATCAGGATCAGTTGAGCTGTGTTGATCAACAGATCCAGGACCCTGGGTCTGAAAACCAGTTCGACCAGGGTCGCCCAGCCGTTCTGGATCGCAACCGAAATGATGAAGCCCAGCGGCAGCAACGCTAGCAGCGAAATCATCAGGGATGCGCCTACGATCCAAACGGGAGTCCGACGACGGGCTGATCGGCTCAGCCGTTGTCTATCCGGAGCATGCGCAACTGACGCAGGCGGGCCTCTATCCGCCGACGACTGTAGCGCGGGATAGGATGCATGCTCCTTTCCCACTTAGAGCAGGCCGGCCTGAGTCATCAGCTCAACCGCTTTTTTGCTGTCGAGTTTCGACGCATCAACCACAGGTGCGTCCAGCTCTTTGAGGGGCACCAGCTTGGGATTGGATTGTGCATTTTCACCCACGGCATATTCGAACGAATTGCCGGTTTTGAGGATTTCCTGCCCTTGCTTGCTGGTGATCCATTTCAGGAATGCCTGAGCCTGTTCCTTATGCTTGCTGGAGGCCAGAACGCCACCGCCGGAAATGCTCACGAACGCACCCGGGTCCTGATTGCGGAAATAATGCAATGACGTGTTTTTGCTGTTCTCACCGGTTTTAGCTTGATCGCCGAAGCTGTAATAGTGATAGATCACACCACTTTCGATCTGCCCGGCGTTGACCGCTTTGAGCACAGCGTTATTGCCACGATAAATCGTCGCGTTGGCTTTCATCGCCTTGAGCCAGTCAAGCGTCGCGGCCTCGCCTTTCAATGCCAGTACAGCGCTGACAATCGCCTGAAAGTCAGCCCCTGCCGGTGAAGCCGCCCAACGGCCCTTCCATTCGTGGCTGGCCAGGTCCATCAGCGATTTGGGTAAGGCAGTGCTAGCCAGTTTGTCCTTGTTGTAGACAAAAACTGTTGAACGAGCAGCGATGCCGACCCATTTACCGTGAGCCGGACGATAAGCTGAATCAACCTGAGCCAATGTGGCAGGTGCGACCGGGGCAAAAAGTCCAGCATGATCAACCAGAACCATAGATGGCGAGTTCTCAGTCAGGAAGACATCGGCCGGTGAGGCGGCGCCTTCCTGGACGATCTGGTTACCCAGTTCACTGTCATCACCGTTACGCAGGGTGACCTTGATACCGGTCTCGCGGCTGAAGCCGTCGACCCACGCCTTGGTCAAGGTTTCGTGCTGCGCGTTATACACAACGATGCCCTCTGCCGAGTCCCCAGCGAAGGCCTGGCCTGCGCAGGATAATGCAAGTGCCAGTAGGGTCTTGCCGAATAGGTACCGAGTCGTGGCTTTCATTGGTAACAACTCCATGGTTGTTGTTAGCTCTGTGGCAGACACTGTTCCAATTGGATGGCGCAAGCATCTGGTAATACGAATTGTTTGCATACGGACGGGGGCGGAAATTAGGCCACCGAATGACAAAAAAACGTGAAAGAGATATCCGTTTTATGTTGTGAAGGTGCAACGCAACATTTTTTGAAGGGAGGCGACTCCTTGAGGCATGGAGTCGATGCGCTGGATTAAGAACGTTTTAACAACGATTTCACCTCAAATTGAACTTTGTTCAGGTAACTTCATCGTCTCGGCCAGTCTGGTCGGAATCTTTTGGCGATGACTGTTAGGGAAATGTCGAGTGGAATCGGGGAAAACAAGATTTTTTGCCTGGAACCTGGGGTTGCCACTGGCAATCGGTCTGGCAATTTTTATGATTTTTGATCTCACCTCGCTGGACGAAGCGATCAGCAACTGGCTGTACTATCCCGAAGCCGCGTTTCCATTTGCCCATGATCGCTTCTTCGAAAACCTCACTCACCGCTGGCCACGTATTATCCCGGACTGGACCGGCGAAGCCGCGCTTATCGGCTCTGTACTCTCGTTCGTCTGGCCACAGATCAAGCCTGAGCGCGATGGCGGGTTGATACGGAGGCTGGAAGTGTTGCGTATCGCCCCCCTACTGCGTTTCACCGCCCTGCATCGGCGTGATTTTCTGTTCGTCGTTTTTGCCTTTGCGATCACGACCGGGATGATTCACTTTTTCAAGAGCCACACCAGTATCTATTGTCCGGTGGAAACCACGCTTTACGGCGGCATCCAGGAAAAGAAGGAATGGTTCGAGAACTTCAACCTATTCCATGAAGCAGGTGCCGGCCGTTGCTGGCCCGGAGGGCATGCCTCTGGCGGCTTTACCATGCTCGCGCTTTACTTTGTGGCACGCCGTTATCGGTGGAGGTATGCGAAAGCGACCCTGTATGCAGCGATGGTACTGGGAATGATTTACGGCACCACACGGATTTTTCAGGGCTGGCACTTCATGTCGCACACATTTTGGGCGGGGGTTATTGTTTGGTTCAGCACGCTGCTGACGGCACTAGCCTTTTACGGGTGGCGGCAACTAGCGCAACCCGAGCACACGAAGACCTCAAAGACCAGCCCCCTGAGCGACGGTGCAGTAGAAAGCGTCTAGGTATTGTTACCGGCGTGCGCTCATGGACATGGATCTCTAGAACTGGGGTTGGTCGCAAGCGACCTCAAGTCGTCCATTTGTTTGTACGCTACCTGTCAGCGACTTAAAGCTATAAGAAAAAGGATCACGTAATGCGCATTCTTGTTATCGAAGACCATAAGGATATTCTCGCTAACATTACCGAGTACTTCACGCTCAAAGGCTGTCAAGTGACTGGAGCCCTCGATGGGCTTAGTGGATTGCATCATGCGGTCACTGGCCATTTCGACGCCATCATTCTGGACATCATGTTGCCAGGCATGGATGGCATGCTTGTGTGCAAGACCCTAAGGGAGAACACCAAGAATCAAACACCCATTCTTATGCTGACGGCCCGTGACGAGCTGAGTGATCGCATATCAGGCTTCAATGTTGGTGCCGATGACTACATTGTGAAACCCTTCGCACTCTCCGAGCTGCTTGCCCGGGTCGAAGCGGTTGCGCGGCGTTTCAGCGGCGTGAAAAAACGCATACTTCAGATACATGACTTGACATATGACCTGGACTCATTCGAAGTCAGACGAGCAGGAAGACTGCTCAAACTTAATCCCACCAATATGGTTTTTCTGGAAATGCTGATGCGTAGAAGCCCTGCCGTGGTGAAGCGCCGAGAGTTTGAAGAGGCCATCTGGGGCAGCAGCCCGCCCGATTCGGACAGCTTGCGGACCAATATTTATATGATGCGCAAAATTATCGATAAGTCGTTTGATATTCCCTTGCTGCACACTGTTCACGGTATGGGCTATAAGCTGCAAGGCCCAAGATGAGCAGAGCTTCGGACTGCCCTGGGGATAACATTTGATCAGCCGCAAGCCCGCCAGCGGTATACCGATGCCGACTATGCCGCAAATCCAGGCGATACCTTCAATACCAAACACAATCAACGCTCCGCCAACCAATGCTGCAGACACCAGCGGGGAAAAACAATATGCAAATCGACAACGCGCGCGTACCCAGATGTCTTTTCAGAGGGCCCTTGACGTTAAAGATGCAGACCATGCAAAGCAAGTTCCAAAAGCCAATACTAACCAAATACAGTGCCAAGTGGAGCAGATCGCCCACCATTCCATATCCATCCAATCTCCACTGCGTATGATCTCAACTTTCGCGTTGCCCTCCATATCACCTTTCTGAGGAAGGTCGAGGAAACGGGTGCGGCTGGAACTCGGACCCTCGCGTGACCGCCCTCAGTCCTAGCTAAGTATTTTTGCGTACCTTCTCTCCTACGCAAGCCCAGCGCAGGAGAGGCGATCAGTCCATGAATATCGAAAAAAACGAATGGCTAAACAAGGTGCCCCAAGTGACGCTGTCATTCTGGGTCATCAAGATTTTGTCGACCACAGTGGGTGAAACCGGCGCAGATTTCTTGGCGGTGGATGCTGGTTTTGGCGCTGGCTGGACGAGCATAGGCATGGCCGTTTTACTGACGATCGCCTTGTCGTTTCAGCTGCGCACCAAAGCCTATTTCCCCGGGATTTACTGGCTCACCGTGGTGCTGTTAAGCATAGTCGGGACACAGATCACCGACATCATGACCGACATGCTCGACATAAGTCTGTACATCAGTACGGCGATCTTTGCCGTCTTGCTGACGATCAATTTCGTGGTCTGGTTCAGGGTGGAACATAACCTGTCGATCCGCGAAATCGTCACGCCGCGTAGAGAGCTTTTCTACTGGACGACCGTGCTATGCACGTTTGCGCTTGGCACAGCCGCCGGTGATCTGGCTACCGAAGCCCTAGGCCTGGGCTTCATCCTTGGAGCGGTGATATTCGGGGCGCTAATTGCCACGGCTTTAGTGGCTTGGCGGTTGGGTGGCAACGTGGTGCTGACGTTTTGGATTGCCTACATCTTGACCCGTCCATTTGGCGCTTCACTCGGAGATTGGCTGACCCAGGCTAAAACCTATGGAGGCCTCGGTATGGGAGCTACCTGGACGAGTGCCATCTTCCTCTGCGTCATCATTCTACTGGTAGCGGTCGCGCAATTCAGTGTCAGCAACCGTCGAACCGTAACCCAATAATATGTTGGAATGCCCATAAAGGAATCGTCATGCGTGTACTTCAAAATGCTGTTCGCCACGTCGCTATAATCTCGTCAGTCTTTTTACTCAGCGTAGCCGCTGGTTGCTCGAAACCGGCTGACAAGCCGGGTGCCTCGCCGGCAACTCCGGTGAGCGCTTCTGCGCAGTCAGGTTCTAAATTGGGTGATCTGTCCGCATTTCGCTCCATCGCTGCCGATGTCGCGGCGCTCGTCGATAAAAATGACCTCCCCGCTGCGAAAGCCCGGATCAAAGATCTTGAATCGTCATGGGACTCCGCCGAAGCTGGGATCAAGCCCCGCGCTGCCAGTGATTGGCATATAGTAGATAAGTCCATTGACCGGGCACTCGATGCCCTGCGTACTTCTACACCCAAGCAGTCCGACTGCAAAACGGCGATGGATGACCTGATGAAATCCTTCGACGCCATGAAGGGGCCGCAATGACCGCAAGCCGCTTGTTGCATGGATCCGACGGCGGATAAAAGCGGGCGCTCATGACCTGCGCGCATTGTTTCGGAGAGGCGCATGCGGATATTGCTAGTCGAAGATGACCCGATGATTGGCGCTGCCATTCAAGGCGCGCTGAACGATGCCAGCTACGCGGCAGACTGGGTGAAAAGCGGACTGATCGCTCTCGCAGCACTGGATACGCAGGCGTATGACATGGTGCTGCTGGACCTGGGGTTGCCCGGCAAAGACGGGCTCGATGTTCTCGACAGTATTCGTGGCCGCAATAACCCGGTGTCGTTGCTGATTATCACCGCGAGGGAAGGGCTTGATGATCGCCTGCGCGGTCTCGACGGCGGCGCGGACGATTTCTTGCTCAAACCCTTCGCCATGACGGAATTACTGGCCAGAATGCGTGCCGTGTTGCGCCGTAAAGGCGGCTACGCGCTTTCATTGCTGGACAATGGTGTGGTGTCGCTGGATCTGTTATCCAAAAAAGCGACTACTACCGAAAAAGCGAGCGTTCAGCTATCCAGCCGCGAGTTTGCGCTACTCCAGGCCTTGTTGATTCGACCTGGCGCCATTCTCTCTCGCAGTGAACTGGAAGACCGCATCTATGCCTGGGGCAACGAAGTCGAAAGCAACGCCGTGGAGTTTCTGATTCACTCACTGCGCAAAAAACTGGGGAACCATGTCATCAAAAACGTCAGGGGAATGGGATGGATGGTTTCAAACAGCGTCTAGTTAGCTCGGTGCAGTTGCGACTGTCTGTAGCGCTGTCCCTTGCCATTCTGATGGTCGCTGTCCTCGCTGGCGTGTTCGCATTTTTCTCGGCGTTCAACGAGACGCACGAAATGCAAGATGAAGCCTTGGGCCAAGTGGCTATCCTTTTTGATCGGCAGAAGATGACCTTGCACTATCCCGCAGCCGAAAAGATTGTCGGCGACGATGAGGAGTCCAGAGTCGTCGTGCAGTACCTCGCGGACAGCGACAAAGCCACCGGAAGTAGCGACGCAACACTCCCGCTGTCCATTCCGGTAACGCTTGCTGATGGGTTGTCGACCTTGAACATCGCCGGTGAGGAATTTCGCCTCTTGGTGCGCACCACGTCTTCTGGCGAACGAATCGTTGTCGCCCAGGAAGCCGACGTGCGTGACAAACAGGCGCGAGCACGCGCATGGCGCGGTTTGTTGCCGTTTCTGATTCTGTTCCCGGTGCTGCTACTGGTAGTCGGCGATCTGGTGCGCAAACTGTTCCGCCCCATCGAGATGGTGTCGGACGAAATTGATCAGCGCGATGAAAAGGCGCTGCATTCCATCGACGAACATCATGTCCCCACCGAGATCCGACCATTCGTTGTCGCCATCAATCGATTGTTGATGCGCGTGGCGCACGCTATGGAGAGCCAGCGTCGTTTCATTGCCGATGCAGCTCACGAACTGCGTTCACCAATGACAGCCCTGTCACTGCAAGCCGAGCGATTATCGACCACGCAAATGTCCGTTGCGGCCCATGAACGTTTGTTGCCATTGGCCGAGGGGATTGAGCGCAGCAGAAAATTGATTGATCAATTGCTGGCTCTGGCGGCTGCGCAATCGATCTCGGAACGACCGCAAACAACCCTTTCAATCCGAGCAGTATTTCGACGCGTGCTGGAGGACTTGATGCCGCTGGCAGAGCGTCGTCAGATTGATATCGGGGTCGAAAGCAGCGAAGACGTAGAGGTGAATGGCAATGAGATGGATCTCATCATCGTGGTTAGGAATCTAGTGGATAACGCTATCCGTTATACCTCGATTGGCGGACGAGTCGACCTGACCATTGAGTCTGCGGGTGAGACAGTGACCATTGTTGTCAAAGACACTGGCCCAGGCATCATCGAAGCAGAACAATCGCTAGTGTTCGATCCGTTCTACCGCAGCTTGGGAACCGATGTTGCGGGTTCCGGGCTGGGTTTATCGATAGTTAAGGTTATAGCAGACCGTATGGGGGCGCTTTTACGCCTGAGTTTTTCGGACGAAATTAACAAACGGGGATTATGTGTTTCGATCTCGCTAAAACGACACAATCGTGGAGCTTTTGTGCAGAGCGTAGAACCGCGAATCTCCCCTAACGAATAGCACCAGCCGCGGATTTTTGATCGCAACTATTTTGGTTGGAAAGGCCATCGCCTAAGCCGACGGCTCCGGTTAGGGGCGCGTCGGCGCGGAAAGAAATTCACGATTTCTTCACAAAAATCAGCGCGAGCAGCCTTGACGAACTATCCTAATCTGGCGTATCAGCCTGACAAGGAAAGTCCTATGGAAAAGCAAAAACCTCAAGTCGGCACCGATGCGATCAGAATCAATATTGAGGACGGTATGGAACTTAAGTTTTGGGCCGAAAAACTTGGGGTTTCAAGGGATGAGATCAAAACAGCTGTCAAGCAGGCAGGTGATTCGCTAACGGCGGTGAAGCGACATATCATCCAAGTACAGCAAGCTTGAGCGGATGAGCCCTGCTTTCGACAGAGCTTGTAGTTTCCAGCTATCCGTTGGCCCCATGTATCGCGCTCATGATCATGTAAATCTGGTAGGTACGGTATGTAGTTTCTACGCAAACACTTCCGCTACCGCGTTCGTTGCCTCTGTAGGGATGGGTTTGAGTTCAATGAGGGGCCGGAAGGCGTTGCGTCTTCCGAAAACTGCGCTAGCGATGGTTTTCGAGCTGTTTCGGTATCTGCGTTGGGCCAGTCAAAATCACCCGCCAAGGTCAAATCGAATCAGCGCCTACAAGTACACCATCACAATGGGAGAATACCAAGTCGCAATAGTAGACTTTAGGCGAATCAGCCACTAATCTCTCAGAGATTTACTGGTTTTATTGCTTATATGCATAACCTTGTCATCAATCGGGACTGAATTTTTCAACTGCGATTTGAGTTTTAAAATTAATGAATCGGCGTCTACCAGTAGAGATGCTAGATGATCTCGTTGCATTCTTAGGTCTAAGATTTGCTTCTGATAATCTCTTTTCTGAAGTTGGCTGTCTTTATGCGGGCTATGGGCACTGTTGGTTGATTTGCGGTTTCGAGCTAGCCACTCCTGTATCTCGAGAATGAGATCTGGGAATCGTGATTTTTTAAGAGCGGAAGGATCAAGGCCGGCTTCGCGGGCGACGTTATTTTGAGATACTTTAGACCCTTTAGATATATTTTTCGGGACACCCAGTTGCAACCGTATAAACGCTTCCCTAAAAGCAGTTTCCGCGGACATTCTTATCCCCTTGAAATAATGATGTATTCTATGGCAGCATCCGCGCTCACCAGCTGCGCTCGGAGAGAATCCGCATATGGCCCTTCATCTGGAGCAGCTTCCTGTCGGTGTTGAATGTCTGCTTTCAATTCATTTATGAATTCTAGTTTCGAGGTGTCATAAAGTAACCCACTGCATGGAGGTCGGCCATCGCCGGCACCGCAACTGCTAATATGGTCGATCCCCCCATATGAGCAATATTGATCGTTGAGACACACACCTAGAAATACGGGACGATAGGAAACAAGCGATTTCAAATCAGCTTTGGTGATGGCTTTCAACATCTTATTTTTGTGCTTCTTGCCATGAGGAGAGGAAAACCGCTCAGATAGCAGAATATCTACTTCAACTGAACGGACGTCATAAAATGCTTTTATATATTCATTTTTTGCCTCTTCATTAAAGATTAAACGCGAGTGGCCTTGACCATAAAATAACGATTGAAAGCGGACCTGATGCTTAAGATTGAATTGAAGAGATGCCTCGGATACGAGGCGGGAAGCCAGCATGTTAACCGCTCCGGTTCGCCGTGTTTGGTGCCAACAGAACGCCCAGGGTTGCCCTTCACCATATTTCTCAAGGTCAAGCGTAGGAGTAATCAAACGCGCAATTCTTAGGTCATCTTTAGAAATTGATATTTCAACCGGGTCGAACAGGTTAGGAAACTCTCTGACCAATGCTGCATAGGCCGCGTAATTTGGACGCACTTGCATCGGCGCAGGTGGGTAAGTGCGGGTGCTCCACGGATCATAGTTTCGGTTAACTAAAAATGGGTTCTCGATAAAGCCACTATCGGTGGTAATTGCTGGATCCATATCGGCAGATCTCATACGAAGCTTAGCGACATGCTGCATAACCTGTACAGGCAATGCTGCAGCCGGCGATGTTACCCATCGTGCATCGCTGTCCTGCATTGTTTTAGTGGTAACGCCCGTAATAGTCCAAAAATCACCAAAAACGGGATCAGTCTCTTTGGTGAGGCAATCGCTACGAAGCTTCCATGCCTCGTCAATGCGCATAGTAGTAAAATTCAACAAAAACGCAATTCCGACTCTCATTGCAAGGGTAGTGAATGTGCTCAACAAAACAATACCGCTTCCTCGTCCATTAAACTCACCGCCAGGTATAAGCAACCACTTCGAAAACAGCTCAGTCAAGCCATGTTTAGAGACGAGTTCTGAAAAACTGTCTAGGCCTCGACATTTAGAAAAAGGGGAGCTGTCTTTGTCCCGTGCTTTTCGTGACGCAAACGCTCCCTTAACGGAGCCATAGTGCGAAATGTATCGATCTATGCATTCCTGATGTAAATTTTCAAAATTATCTCTCGCGGCGATATAGTCATCGAGAAATTCTTTCAACCTGCGCACCTGATATTCCCATATGCGTGGCGGAATGTATGCCGTTTGGGCACTAATAGCGCGGCCAGATTCGTAGATATTCAAAGCCGCGATTTCTTCCGGAGAAATTATGAAAAAACCGATATCATGCCTATTTTCGTAAATCACATGAAGAAGCCTAACAGTCCTTGTCCGTGAACTTGGACTCAACGACCTGACGATTAAGTCGATTATCGCAGGATATTTATGTAGCTCGCTTATTGATATTTTATTGAGCGAGCATATAGTGAAGAATTTGGCTAGTACTTGATGGTAGGATTTCAAAGTCGCTATGCTTAGAGCTGAGTTTGCTCGCCACATCCACCAGGCAGTCAGTCGCCGATACCAATCCGCATTTTCCGCACTGTTCTTTACTCGGCTTTTTCCTAGACTGTCGCCAAAATCAAAACGTAACTTTACTCCCGCCCATAACGTAAGATCCCAAGTTGGGGCGCCGTAATAACTCACTACATTTCCAAGTCGGTCTGTGACAATTGGTGTATTGTCGGCCGGCGGCCACGATCCTAACATGGCCGTATCGGGAGGCAGGTTGTTCTCATCAATTTTTATGTTCAGATGCATATCAATTCCTAGAGTGACGAAAGTTCAGTAAGCTTTATGAATCCACGCCATTTCGGATGGTAATCACCTTCAGCGATACGCTGTCGTGCTTCTGAAATCCACACCTCGCCCGAAGTGGAAGTGGCGGCGATAGCATCCAGTTTTTCGGTGATTCTATTAACCACAGCTAGGGAAGGCGTAATTTGTTTTGTTATATCTACCGGCGCACCTCTGCTAAGTTCGATTATTTTAAGTTGTCGAAAAGAGAAAAGAGACCAAATATGATCAAACTCTTCAAGATCCTTATTTTGCTTGCAAAACAAGCACCCGCTTGGGCTCATGCAGTCGGACATTGGGATTAGGTGGGCTGAAGCATCATAGACAGGGATACGTTCAGGCTGTGCTCTCAGGCACACGCCAGGCCCAGGAGGGAACAGGAAAGGACTGTGTTTTGAATGAAAATTACTTATTTCAATAAAAGCGATTTGAGCGCTAGGCTGATTATAGCTACGAAAAAACGTGCCTAGGCTGTGCTGGCCGTGTTCTGCAGTGATTTCTGGGTTTTTAGTTTCTCGCAAAAAAAAGTTTAGCTTCACAGTTTTCAGCTGTCTTGGTCCAAACATTTGTACACCTAATTGTTTGGATCGCTTGTTAACTGCATGAAATAAGGGAGCGAGAACCTCAGATTTACCAGGCGCAGTGATAAATGGAAAAAGTAAAGAATCAGCATCATTTCCAAAAATGCTTTCCCGCCACGTTAAATACTCGTTAAAATGCGCTCGATACTCTTTATGAACGTTGCCGATCAACTCGCTCTTTGCACGATCTTTGTAGATTCTTCGTAGCTCATAGCCGCCAGTAACGCTTTTATAAGAGAAGCTACTGTAAGGCAGGCGGAATACTGATTGTAACGGCAACGCCGTCTCACTGATAAAAATTAGCATTTCAGCTTCCATTCGCAGATTGATAAGAGGGCTTCTTGTGCGAGGGCTGTGATCAGCAATGTAGGCGGCCCGCGTGTTGAACGTCGCTCGATATTTCGCTGGATTAGATACTTTATATGTCAGCGCCTTTACCTTACTCTCGGGCGGCAGCCCTGACCACTCATCGAATGAGGCACCGGTACGCAGATCAACCGTTAAGGGCAACGTTCCATATATGCGCTCAATACTCAACGACTGCGTAATGTCATAGAGAAAATGGCCAAATTCATATGCTTTTTCAAGATTATGATTGTCCTTAGATGACGACTTACGTCTGCGTTCCTTTTTGGTCTTGAGTTTTGTACAAAGCGGGCTATGGAGCCCAAGTACTGCTTCAAACAGAGGAGTGATAGTGCTAAGCATCCCATTCGCTGTAATGCTAAGAATCTCTTTTCGGTAGACGCGGCTATTTAGCGCTTCAGACCAATTTATTAAACATTCGACAGCGGTCGTGGTCGTTATCACCTTTCCAGTGTTATCGCACCACGAGAATAAGTCTTTCAGTTTCCGAACCTTGCTTCGTAAAGTTAAAGAGCTTACTCCCTCTGCAATCATAACTAGCAACTCTTGATGCAATCCGGTTACCAAATCTAACCGCCCCGCGACTGGCTTGCCTAACTTGTTATTCCGTATGTTTTCAACTACATATCTCACGTCAATTTTTGAACCGCCGGAGTACAGAAGTGGCGCTAAATTCAATTCTGTCTGTTGCCTTCCCAGACGTGCATCAGGCAGTCTGAATTTTTCTATAAGCTCGAGGTGGCTAATCCTCATAGAATCTACCTAGGAAGGCCTGAGTAAATTTATTGGCTGCGTTCGATGCAACCTGCTTATGCTCCCGTTTGACGAATTTTATATAAGCTAGCGCGGACTGTTCATCCCGTTGAAGCAAGCTGTTACTGACTATATTTAGACAGTTTTCAGGATCGTATGTCACCGCATGGAGAATGAGCTCGGTTGCGAAAGTTGCTCGAGTCTGATGAAATTTAAAGCGACCTAGCACTTCAATTTTTCTGTCGATCCCAATTTGTCTAAGCTGATACATTGCCACATTTATCGCGGGCGAACTGTTTAGATCACGTCGCGCGTATTGATTTCCACGAATTGTCAGAAATACAATGTTTTTATCGGCTGGGGTAGCCTTCTCCCTTCGGCGCGTGTGCTCCGAAGAATTAACATAATCAGCTAGTAATCTCAAAAGCCTAGTTGGAATTTCGATTTGTCCCGTAATGTCGTATTTTGTTTTTACCGGCGGTGAAGCTCCAGGCCCAACATGGATAATGTGAAAGTTCTCACTCAGCGGATGCGGGATCGCACGCTGGAGCGTCTGCGTGCGGAGATCCGCTATGCTTTCGATCCTTAGTCCTGTATGAAAGCCAAGAAGAAGCATAAGGAAGACTTCAGTCGTAGAATAAGCTTCGGCGCAATCAAGTACTTTTTCTCGATCTTCCGGGGTAAGTGGCCAAAGTCCATCTTCGGGATTGGCCTTATTAATCCTACGGCATGGTATCGACAAACTGCTTGACCTGACCGTCTTGCTTAGGCTTGTACCCCTCGCTGTATTGAAGCGAATTGTAATAGAGCGATCAACCCACAATGATAAATCTTTGGGAATTATATCTTTCTCCAGGAGCCATCTGTAAAGTTGGATCGCAACTCTCATCTTATTTGTCGTAGTTGACGGTGCGAGTTTATTCGCGCTCCTTAGACTTATGAGCGCGCCTCTATATCGGTTGAGACATCGCTCGTCTTTAGCTTCTGGAAAACTCAACCAAGACACCTTGCTAACTTCAAGCCATTTGGCGTAAGTCAATAAGGAATAGGCCTTTGAATTCACTGTCTTGATATCACATAGGTCGTCTTTGGCTTGCTCCTTTAGCCAAATATTTGCTTCGCGCCATGGTTCCCCATTTTCCCAAAAAATCATGGGTAGTAAGAACGCGCGGTCACCTTCACATTTTTTCCATTCGAGGCCGTTTTGGGTAATTTCAGGTTGGCTAGGGCTATACGTTACCGATTCAATCGTGGCCATTTTTGATGCTCCGCGCCTGTTGCTCCCCTAAGTAAAGCTGACTTTGGAATAATGTCCATGTTTTATAAATTATGTGTGGTGTCCCTACGCGGCACTAATCTGTGCCCGCCATCCTTGGGCAAATCCGCCGGAGCGAGATTCAACGTGATGCGCCGATCAGGAAACTTCAGCCCGGAATTCAGAATCGCACTGCGCACGCGATCCTTGCTTTCCTTCACCGCACCTTCCGGCAATCCCACCAGCGTCAGCGCGGGCAGGCCATTGGCCAAGTGGGCTTCGACAGTAACAGCAGGCGCCTCAACCCCGACCTGGGCGCGG
>LNAP01002701.1_pt1 | contig 17483 bp, 13 predicted proteins | sample 602601 | NCBI WGS metagenome assembly LNAP01 (sample SAMN02440304, study PRJNA202911) | soil metagenome | biome: Subtropical and temperate rainforests or woodlands; isolation source: soil samples (1 kg each in a 20% v/v slurry with milli Q water) were... ... | reverse complement strand
GCCCGCGCGCAACATCTTCGGCTGGCAGAAGCCCTGCTACCTGCTCGGTGAAGGCTACGCCAAGACCTTCAAGGAGCTGATGGACACCACCGACTGGGAGACCTACGGCACCGGCAAGTACGAGAAGTGCGCCGACTGCATGGCCCATTGCGGCTATGAGCCAACGGCGGCGACCGCGGCGTTCAACAACCCGCTGAAGGCGATGTGGGTGTCGCTGCGCGGCATCAGGACCACGGGTCCGATGGCGCCCGAGATCGACATGACCAAGCAGCGTCCGGCGCAGTACATCTTCTCGGCGGAGGTGCAGAAGCGCCTGTCGGAGATCCGCAAGGACGAAGCCGAGGCTGCGCAGGAGAAGGCCGCGCGGAAGGCTTCGACGGCGGCGTAAGCGCGCACGCAAGTCACGTACGAAAAAGGCCCGGTCGCCATCGCGACCGGGCCTTTTCTTTTTCGGCGCAAGCACCTTCGAGAGGCCGGAGGCTTTGCGGAGGCTACGCTCGCTGTCCTCCCTTGCTTGGCCAGCCCGGGAGCCCTCCTGCAAAAAAATGGAAAAACAACCCCATACACAGTAGAACCACGATCGCTGGCCGACACAGGACCAGCTCCGTCAAACCATTGATGCATCGATCAAATCAGCCGCAAACCGGCGAGCATCGCAGCACGGGTTATTTTCGCAGCCAGACACGCCGCCAGCCAACGCGATTCAGAGTCCGCGCGAATTCGAATTTTACGAAATCCGTTTGACGCGTCGGGCAAAACAGTGGCACTATGCCATCGTGCCTGCTTGGCGCAGTTCAGACACGCCGCGATCTCGATCGGGCTATTCGATGACGAAATGGCTTCTCGATACAACGCCGTCATCGCGCTGGTGACACGTCGCTCAGAGCCACTCCCGCGCCGTATTGAATCCACCGACTAATCACCACAACGCAGTTGTTGGAATGCAGCAGATCAATCCCGCCATGCATCATCTTCGCCTCATCGCGGTCAAAGCGATTCGTTGATTGCGAACTCACTTTAGCTCCACCACCCCCGCGGTCGCGGAGGCGGGCTAGATGATCTTCAGTGCCGGACTGCATTGGTAATATCTCAATACGTCGCCGTAGTCCCATCCGATGGGCGAACCTGACGCCAGCGACCAACCACAGGCTGTGCGAACTGCCGCTACTGTGGCTCAGCAGGGACAGCATTTCCGCGTCTGCGATGGTCTACTCTCGGCGACCACAGCGCCAGCCAACCTCAGGATACTAAATTGAAAAGAATTGCTTTCGCCGCGTTCGCAGCGCTGGCGGCCACGTCCGCATCGGCTGCCGACATGGCTGCTTCCAACTATACGAAAGCGCCAACGATGGCCGCTGTCGCAAGCTGGACCGGCTTCTATGCCGGCCTCAACGTTGGCTATGGGTTCAATGATCCGGTTGCGACCTTTACTGCGAATGACGTTGTCTCCAATTCGATCATTGGAAACGTCGGTACTGCCGCATCGCCGGTCGCCTACGATGTCAAAGGTGTTCTCGGCGGCGCGCAGGCTGGTTACAATTGGCAGGTATCGCCGAACTGGTTGATTGGTTTTGAGGCGGATTTTCAGGGCAGCGACATCAAGGGATCAGCGGCGTCTCCTTACGCGGTTATTGGGCGACCGGGTCAGATCGAAGCGCAACAGAATGTCGAATGGTTCGGAACGCTTCGCGCGCGCGCCGGATTGCTCGCGACCAACAAGCTCCTCGTCTACGGTACGGGCGGCTTCGCCTACGGATCGGTCCGCGAAGATTCTATTCTCAGCAACACAATCGGTTTCACCGCCGTCGCCGGGGGCGCGGGCGTGAGCGCTGTCTGCGCGGCTTCGGCAGCCTGCTACACAGGACCAACGACCAAAATCTTGACCGGATACGCGGTGGGTGGCGGATTTGAGTATGCCGCCTGGCGAAATGTTTCCTTGAAGGCCGAGTATCTCTACGTCAATCTCGGAAGCAGCAACATCACGTCAACCGCGCCTGCGGTTGCCGGCACGACGCCTTCGACCATCGGCACGCACTTCAGTGATCTGGACTTTCATGTTGTTCGCGTCGGCGCGAACTATCACTTCTGATTTCTTCATTGATGAATTCAAAGCCCGGCCTCAGCGCCGGGCTTTTTGTTGGCAGCGCTGGTGGCTGCGCGCTGTTCGAGCCATCCGAGGCGGACGTGCGTCCGAACCATTGCCCATTGCCGCCATGGCTACGTCGATAAGCCGGACTGGCTCGGGAACGAGGCCCAACTCCTTCACAACCAGCTTGATTTGCTGGACGCGCAGATCGGCATCGACCATGAGTAGCGCGCAATTCTCGCGAATCTCCGTGTCTCCGCCGCCAAGCAGCCGTGGCACAATCACATGCCGCGGCTCCAGCACGTTGCGGAAGGCATCAACCTTCGTAGCCTGATCGGCGATGAAATCGACGTACATTTGAAGATCGGCGGACCTGCAGAATCGCCTGTCGGAGATTCGCAAGGACGAGGCCGCCGCGACCTCTCGACCGCCGCGTAAGCGAGAACAGCAGCACGGACGAAAAAGGCCCGGACACCAATGGCGACCGGGCCTCTTCTTTTGTCGGATCGAAGACGTCGCTCAGGCCGCCTTCGACACCATCGGCTCGCTCTCGATCAGTTCCGTCCCGATCAGGAAATCGCGGCAGCCGCGCAGGCTACGCAGTGCGCGGTTGAAGTCGATGCCGGTGGAGACCAGCGCATGCAGCGTGGCCGGATTGCGGACGATGCCACGCAGGACAGCGGCGAGGTCGATCTGGCCGTTCGGCTTGATGGCGGCGCGGGCGAGCGCCGGCAGCGCGCGATGGGCGGGATCGCTGATGACGCGGACCGCGGCGAACGGCAAGCCGGCCTCGGCGGCATAGGCGGCCGCGATGTGGCTTTCCATGTCGACGGCGGAGGCGCCGGTCTCCGAATGCAGCGCCGCCTTGCAGGCACGCTTGGTGACCACTTCCTCTGCACCGGCCAGGCTGCCGCGCACCACGCGGCGGCGGCCCGAGGTCAGGCGGTCGATGAGGTCGTCGCCGAGCGACAACCCTGCGGCCCAGCGAGTATCGCCGGAGAGCACCTCGGTCGCGAGCACGACATCGCCCGAGCGCAAGCTCGGGTCGAGCCCGCCGGCAACGCCGAACGAGATCACGCCGCGAATCGTTTCTGGATCCACCACCGTCAGCAGCGCCCGCAACTGGGTCGGACTGCTGGACGAACAAATGACCGCCATTCCCGGCCCGGCTGCGATGCGGGCCTCCTGAACCAGTCCGGTCACGATCAAGATCGGCCGCGGATCAATGGCATTGCCCGCGGTAAGATAGTCCCCCGTCCCCAAAGTCACATTCCGACCCCTACCACCCTGCTGTTGGTGTTCCGCAAGTTCCGATACCGCGCCAACGCCCACAGCGGGAAGAACTTTGGGTAACCATGATATCGAAGGTAGAATACACGAGGAAAGCCTGTGGCGGTGTACCGCTGCTCGTCCCACAGTCCTTTTTTGTTCTGTGTTGCAATCAGGTACTCCACCCCGCGGGCGACGGCCGGGTGATCAACCTCGCCAGCTGCCATCAGGGCAAGCAAGGCCCATGCCGTTTGCGAGGCGGTCGAGGGGGCGGCTTCCCAGCCCCTGTAGTCCAGCCGGTAGCTGACGGCGTCCTCGCCCCAGCCGCCGTCCTTGTTCTGGATCGAGGCCAGCCAGGCGGCGGCCTTGCGCATCATGGGGTCGTCGTGGCGGATTCCGGCCATGTTGAGGGCGCAGAGCACCGACCAGGTGCCATAGATGAAGTTCATGCCCCAGCGGCCGTACCAGGAGCCCTCGGGGTGCTGGGTCTTCCTGAGGTAGGCGACCCCGGCGGCCACGTGCTTGCTGGTCTTCTCGGTCTCGCCGAGCTGAGCCAGCATCGAGATGCAGCGGGCGGTGACGTCCTCGGTCGGCGGGTCGAGCAGCGCGCCATGGTCCGAGAACGGGATGTTGTTCAGATAATATTCGAGGTTGTTGACGTCGAAGGCTGCCCAGCCGCCGTCGTCGCTCTGCATGCCCTCGATCCACTCCCGGCCGCGGTCGATCGCGGCGTCATAGCCGGCCACACCGTGCTCCCGGCGCATGCGGTCCATCGACATCACCACGACAGCGGTGTCGTCGAGATCGGGATAATGGGCATTGTTGTACTGGAAGGCCCAGCCGCCCGGACGCACGTCGGGCCGCTTCACGGCCCAGTCGCCCTTGACCTCGAGCTCCTGCTTCGGGATCAGCCAGTCGAGGCCTTGCCTCGCCGCAGGCACCGCCTTGTCACCTCCGGCTTCCAGCAATGCGTGGGCGGTCAAGGTCGTGTCCCACACCGGCGAGACGCAGGGCTGGCAGTAAGCCTCGTCGTCGTTGATCACCAGCAGCTTGTCGATGCCCCGGCGCGTGATGGCGCGCGGCGGGAAATTCTCGTCCTTGCCGAGCGCGTCATACATCATGACGATGTTGGCCATGGGCGGATAGATCGCCCCCATGCCGTCCTCGCCGTTGAGGCGCTCCTCGGTGAAGGCAAGCGCCGCATCGATCGCACGCTTGCGCAGGCTCTTCGGAAACATCGGCTCGACCACGCGCAAAATGCCGTCGAGCGCGCGGAACAGCACGAACCAGGCCATGCTCTGGTGCGGCGCCTTCGCCGTCATGCCGATCGAGCGCGGATCCTGGAGAAACAATTCGTCGATGCCGACGCCCTTCGGATTCTTCGCGCGCGGCTTGAGCGCGGCGAGAACCATCAGCGGCACCATCGTGGTGCGCGCCCAGTAGGAGATCTTGTTGAGGTGGAACGGCGACCAGAACGGCAGCAGCACGATCTCGATCGGCAGCACCGGCACCGCACGCCAGGTCACGACGCCGAACATCGCCAGCATGAAGCGCGTGAAGACGTTGCTGTTGATGGCGCCGCCGCGGGCGTGCATCGCCTCACGCGCGCGCACCATGTGCGGCGCGTCGACGGAATCGCCGATCATCTTCAGCGCGAAATAGGCCTTCACGCTGGCGCTCATGTCGAACTCGCCGTCATGCACCAGCGGCCAGCCGCCATGGGCGCCCTGGACGCGGCGCAGATAGTTGCCGATCTTGGCTTCGAGCACGGTATCGACGGGCTCGGCGAGGTAATGGCGCAGCAGGATGTACTCGGCCGGAATCGTGCAGTCGGCCTCGAGCTCGAACACCCAATGGCCGTCCGGTTGCTGGAAACCGATGACGCCTTGCGTCGCCGACGCAATGCTCGATTCCAGGACCTTCGATTCCAAGATCCTCGATTCTTGTGCTTCGCGGCTGGTCGCGTTCACGGAATCCATCTCGCTCGATTGCTCCGATAGTCGATTGAAATTGACCGGGACATTTGCCCGTCAGGGCCGCTCGTCAGTATCCCTTGGCGGCCAAAACCAGATCGGCGGCGCGATCACCGGACCGGACCGATCCCTCGATGGTTGCAGGCAATCCCGTAGCAGTCCAGTCGCCGGCGAGGAACAGGTTTTTCAGCGCGGTGACCGGCCCCGGACGCAGGGCATTCTGGGCCGGCGTGGCGGCGAAAGTAGCCCGGCGCTCGCGCACGATCTGCCAGGGAGGCAACGGCGGCGGCACGTCGCCGGAAATCCCGCCCGCCTTGCAGACGTCGTTCCAGATCGCCTGCGCGAGTTCCTCGCGCGGCATATCGACCAGCCGATCGCCATTGCTGATGGTCACGGAGAGGCGGTTCGGGAAAGCGAACAGCCATTCCACGATGCTGCCGATGACGCCGAGGATCGGCGGCGAACCCTGCGGCGGCTCAAAGCGGAAATGCGCATTCACGATGGCGCGGAATTCGGTCGGCGTCTTCAGGCCCGGCAGCAGGCTGGAGGCGGCGCGCGGCGGCACCGCCATCACGACGACGTCGCCCTCACCGACCTGGATCACATCCTCGCCGCCAAAGTTCAGCGCGCCGACCTTGCCGTCGGTGGTCGCGAACGAACGCAGCTCATGGCCGAGCTGAACGGTGTGGCCCCGCTCCTGCAGAAATTTCACCGCAGGCTCGATCAGCACGGTGCTGAGCCCCTCGCGGGCGATCAGCGGGCGGCACGCCTGCCCGCCGGCAAGCAATGTCTCGCGCACGATCGCGCCGGCAAGCCCCGCCGAACCCTCGGGCGGATCGACGTTGAGCGCCGCCAGCAGCAGCGGCTGCACCAGGCGCTGATAGAGGACGCCTTCGGTAGGAATCGACTTGCCGACCAGTGTCTGCTCCGACGCCCAGATCAGCGGCGCCAGCTTGAGATAATCGGTGAGCCCGGTGTCGGGAACGCGGCGGCTCTCGTCGAGCACCCAGGTCGGCAGCCGGCCTTTGCCGAGATCGATCTGCCAGCGCTGCCCGGTCGTCATGTCGACAAAGGGAAACTGCGCGCTTTCGGGACCGACGAGGCCGGCCTCGGTGCCGATCGAACGTGCGTAGGCGCGCGCGTGGCTGTTGCCCGACAGCAGCAGATGATTGCCGTTGTCGATGGTGAGATTCGTGGCGCCGTCGAAATAGGAACGGCAGCGGCCGCCGGCCTGCTGCGTCGCCTCGTGCACGGCGACCTTGTAGCCGGCATTGGCGAGCCGCACGGCGGCGGAGAGGCCGGAAATTCCGGCACCGATGATGTGAGCTGTGTTTTGCATCAGATGAAAGCGTAACGAAGCAGGATCAGCATGCGTGTGATCTTCGACACACGCACCGGCTCGCGCGGCGCGTTGAAGCCGCGCGCGATCAGCAGATCCAGAATGGCGTGATAGTATTTCGACATGATCCGCGGCGCGCGCACCGCGCGGCGCTTGTTGCGGTTCATGATCTCGTCCGACTGCTCGAAATGCGTCTTCGCACGCTGTGCCAGCGGCAGGCAGACCTTCGCCAGCGCGCGCTCGACGATCACGCGGTTCGGATCGTTGGAGGTGATGCCGGCATGCAGCAGCGCCTCACGCGGCAGATAGAGCCGGCCGAGGCCAGCGTCCTCGTCGATGTCGCGCAGGATATTGGTGAGCTGGAGCGCGCGGCCGAGATGATGGGCGAGCAGGATGCCGTCCTCTTCAGGCAGGCCAAACACCCGCACCGACAATCGTCCCACGGCGCTGGCGACGCGATCGCAGTAAAGATCGAGCGTCGCCATGTCGGGCGCGCGGATGTCCTGCGGCACGTCCATCTCCATGCCGTCGACGATGGCGAGGAAATCCTCCCGCTTCAGCCCGAACGTCTTCACCGAGCCGATGTAGTCGGCAAGGCGCGGCGGCGGATGGCCCTGATAGAGCGCATCGATGTCGTTTCGCCACTCCTGAAGCGCGGCGAGCCGCTCGTCGCGCGGGCCGTCGGAATCGGCGATGTCGTCGACCTGGCGGCAGAAGCTGTAGATCTGGAACATCGCCTCGCGCTGGTCGCGCGGCAGGATGCGCATCGCAGCGTAGAAGGAGCTGTTCGATGCGGTCGAGCCATAATTGGCGCCGGGCGAGGTCGCCTCAAGCGTCATGTGCAGTCCCCGGTCTGGAAATGGCCTTGCGTCCGATCGCACGGCGGCCGACTTCGCCGATCATCCCGGCAAGGCTGAAGGTGAAAAGCTCGAACTTGTTCAGATGCACGCGCTCGCGCAGCGGATCACGCACCTTCAACAGGCGCACGATACGGTCGGTGTAGGCCTGGATCACCGCGACGTCGATGCCGAGGCGGACATCCCGGATCTCCGCAGCCAGCGACCTGCCCTCGTCGAGCAGCGCTTCGTTGCGTAACGCGAGCGCCTGAAGACAGGCCAGCATCGCCGGCGGCGACTGCGTCAGGCCAAGCTGCTCGACCGAGGCGCCGCTCGCGGCCAGCGCATCGCGCGGCAGGTAGACGCGGTTGAGCTCGCGGAAATCCTTGCCGCAATCCTGCAGATGGTTGTTGATCTGGAGGCCTGCGCAGAGTGCGTCCGACGCGGCCCAGGTCGAGGTGCTCTCGCCATGGACGTCGAGCATGAAGCGGCCGACCGGCATTGCCGAATAGCGGCAATAGTGGATGACCTCGTCCCAGGTCTCGTAGCGCAGCTTGGTCACGTCCATGCGGAACGCGATCAGCACGTCGAGCGCATGGCGGGGCGCCATGCCGCGCTCGGCCATTGCACGCCGCAGCATGACAGCTTCAGCCTGGGTGTCGCCGTTGCCGAGCAACTCCGCCTCGAGCAGGTCGAGATAGGCGAGCTTCTGGTCGGGCGGCAGCGTGGCGTGATCGGCGATGTCGTCGGCGGTGCGGACGAAATTATAGTACGCCAGGATCAGCGCACGATGACGCGGATGAATGATCCAGGACGCGACGGGAAAATTCTCGTCGCGGTCACCCTTGCCGGATCGCAATTCGCTCGCAGAGGTCATCGAGGGCTGGTCAACAATCGTTTGGACAGGAAGGGCTTTTCGCTCGCGCGGGCTCATGCCGGCGATGCCGCCGCGGCCCCCATATAGGGGAATACGGCCGCAAAACCAATCCTGTCTGTCGATGGCTGCCCTTCCGGATCGGACCCGAAAAGGCAGCCCGGGGTCCGCCTTTTGTGGGCCAGCGGCCGAGCTTACTGGTTGTGGCTCTTCAGGACCTGGTCGCAGGCCTGCGAGATCTTGGGCCGGTTTTCCTTGAGGCAGGCCAGGATGGTGAAATCGCCCTGGTCGATGACCGGACGGCAGAACTTCTGCACATCACGCGTGCAGGCCTTCTGTTCGGCGTCCGTGCCGCGTCCTGCCTGGGCGAAAGCTGCCGTGGAAAGGGATGCCGACAGCAGGGTGAGAGCGACGAGAAGCTTACGCATTGTATTCCTTCGTTCTGACGGCAGAAGCGCACCGATCCCGGGCAGCACAGGGCGGACGGCCGGAACGGATCGTTCTGGTGGCAAGTTCGCCGCGGAAAGCACGGCATTCGGAGAAGGCACAAGCGCTGGTAAATGCGGCCAAATTGGCGCCGCGCTCACCAAACCAGGCCTTCCCCCGCGTTTCATTGGCAGATGTAAGGGATTGATACTACGTCATAATTCTGGAGCGCCGCGTTTTGCTGCGCACCTGTTGCAGAGCTGCATCTCTCGACCGGCCTTTTTTGGCGGAAACACATCGAAACACTGGGCGTTGCAGGATCGGAGCCTGTTGCAGGGGGCGTGGTGAACCGCCATCTCTGGCGGTCAGGCTTTGAACCTGACACAGGCTCGGAACACTAAACTTTCGATGTGGCGAGACGTTCTCGACAGTCAGCGAACGTCGTTCGAAAATGGGATATTCAAAATGCAATTCTTTGGACGATCTGGACAGGCGATCAAGGCGGCCGGCATCGGGGCTGCGCTGCTCTTTTCAGTCTCTGCAAGCCATGCTCAGTCGTCCGGGCCGTTCGCCGGTTTCGACGGCGCTTGGACCGGCACCGGCACGGTGTCGCTGTCCGACGGTTCCACCGAGCGTATCCGCTGCAAGGCCGACTACAAGGTCGCCGGCAGCGGTCTCAACCTCAAGCAGGCCCTGAACTGTGCCAGCGACAGCTACAAGTTCAACCTCACCAGCGATGTGACCAGCCAGGGCGACCGCATCTCCGGCAACTGGAGCGAGTCCAGCCGCAACATCTTCGGCAATCTACAGGGCACCGCCGGCGGCGGCCAGATCGAGGTGTTCGTCGAGGCCAACGGCTTCGCCGCCAATTTGTCGCTCCGCACCAACGGTAGCAAGCAGACCGTGCAGATCAGTTCCAAGGGCGAGATCCGCGGCGTCAACATCACGATGACGAAGGGCTGATCGCCCGTCGTATTTCAAATATTCACCTCAAGAAAAACCCCCGGTTCGCGCGAACCGGGGGTTTTTCATTGCGGACCGTGTTGTCGGTCAGATCGCCGGCTTGTCCGCGCCTTGCAGCCTGGCATGCAGGTTGATCAGCCACATCGCCGTCGGCCGCAGGATGAAGAGATCGGCGACGAGGGCCATCACCATCGAGAAGGCGCTGAGCCAGCCGAACAGCCGCAGCGACGGCAGGTCCGAGAACACGGTGACGACGAGGCCGCAGGCCAGCACCAGCGTGGTCAGGATCAACGCCGGGCCGACCAGCACGGTCGCGCGCTCCACGGCGAGCGCCGAACCGACGCCCGGCTTGCTCTCCAGCCTGAGGCGATTGAGGAAGTGGATGGTGGCGCTCAAGCCGAGGCCGAACGAAACCGTCAGAGCCACGACACTGGCGAATTGCAGCCCCTCACCCATCGCCCACAGCACCGTTCCCGACATCACCACCGGGAAGATGCCCGGCAGGATGCAGGCGAGCATCACAACCCAGGAGCGGAAGGCGAGGCCGATGAAGATCGCGACCAGGGCGAATTCGACGGTGAGCCCGCGGTTGAGCTTCTCGATCATGCCGGCCGAGTTGCGCGCGGCAATCGCGGCAAGACCCGTGACAGCGACTTCGTAGCCGGGATGCTTCTTGCGGACAGCGTCGAGCTCGGAATCGAGCTTGTCGACGATCGGCAGAAGCTGGCTGGAATCCTTGTCCGGCACGCGGCCGGCGACCACGACGGCATCCTGCTCGGCATCGATGAAGCGCCGCACCAGATGTTCCGGAATGACGCTGATATATTCCTTCAGCGTCGCGACGTCGGCATTGCCCGCCTTTTCCGCAAGCCAGCGGCGCAAGGTTTCGACCGACCAGACGTTGCCGACACCGGCCGTCTTCTCGACGGTCGCGTGGACGTCGGCAATCGTCTGCAACGTCTCCGGCGAGTAGAGCGATTCACCCTTGGGGAACTGGATCAGCACGTTCACCGGGTTGGCGCCGGTGAGCTTGGCATCGAGCCGGTCGCTCGCGGCAACGGCCTGACGCTTGTCCGGCACCTGGTCTGCAAGACGGTAGCGCGGCTCCAGATTGGCGTAGATGACGCCGAGGCCGGCGACGAACAGCACCGCGATCAGGCTGAACAGGCCGGGCCGGCCCACCATGCGCACCGCGATCCAGTAGCAGAAATTACGCAGCGCCTGCACGCCGGAATCAGCGCTCTGGAACTTTGTCGCGAAGACTTTCTCGTTGCGCACCAGCAGCACGCCGAACACCGGCACCAGCGACAGCACCGCGACCAGCGCGATGATGGTGGCGGCGAGACCCGCCTCGCCGAACTTGCGGATCAGGTCGGAGTCGGAGAACTGGAGCGCGATGAAGGAGATGCCGGCGGTGCCGTGCGTCAGCACACAGGCCGGGCCGACCACCAGCACCGCGTTCTTGAACGCGGTGAACTTGTCCTGGCCTGCGATCAGCCGGTCGCGCGCGGCAAATGTGAGCTGCATCGAGTCCGAGAAGCTGATCACCATGATGAGCGGCGTCATCACGTTCAGGAACATGTTGAGATTGAAATTGGCCCAGCCGAGCGCGCCGAGCGCCAGCAGGATCGCGATCATCGGCGGGAACGCCGCCGCCACCATGAAGGATATCTTGCGGAAGAAGATGATGGCGATGACGCAGCCGGCGAGGATGCCGAGGATGTTGTAGGTGAGCCCGTCACGCTCGACCGCGTTGCGAATCTCGAGCTGCATCACCGGGACGCCGGAGAGCTGCACGTTGAGCCCGGTATCGCCGAGGTCTTCCTTCATCAGCGCGCGGATGTCGCCGACGGTCTTGGTCAGCTTGTTGGAAGCGACCACCTCCGGATCGAGCGAGAGCACGATCAGCGCCAGCGTGCCGTCCTCAGACAACAGCTTGCCGCGGATGATCTCGTTGTTCTTGACGGTCTCGATGAACTTGTCATAGGCCGCGCCCTCGGGCAGCTCGGACGGGAATAGCGCCGCCGGCAACTTGCCCGGCGCCGGCGCCTGGCGCGCGGAGAACAGCGAGACCAGGCCGCGCGTGCCTTCGACGAGTTGCAGGTCGGTGACGAAGTCGCGCAGCTTCTCGAGGTTATTCCGCGCCAGCAGGGTCTTGCCCTCGACCACGACGAGCACGTCGAATTCCTCGGCCGGGAACTTCTTCGTCACCTCTTCGTACTGGCGGAATTCGCGTGTGTTGGAGCGGAACAGCTGCGACAGCGAATCGTCGATCTTGATCCGGTGGATGCCGAACACGGCGCCGACGATCAGCACGAGCAGGACGATGCAGGAAACGATCGGCGCCCGGACGGCGATCAGCCCGATGCGCTCAAGCCCGAAGGCGATCGAGGACGCAGGTCCCTGCTCGACCTTCTCGACATGAACCTCACTCTCGCTGTGCTTTTCGAGCATGCCTTGTCCAGTTCCTAAATCGGCTCGGTCTGTGAGCTTGTTGCGCCCCGCGAACGGCTTGAAAATGCCATACCAATGGGGGTCTTGCCCGTTGAAAATGCGCGGAAAATCGCCGGGAGGGGTTTAGCAGGTCAATCACTCTTCTCGCAAGCAGGCGAAGGGTGGCCCAACCGATCAAGATGCGGCGATTTTGCCGGAATGCCCGTCATTCGGGCAAAGCCGTGCCAATTCGACGCGGCGCCCGGTCCGCGCTCTCGTCTTTCAGCGCCACGCCGGTTGCTTCCCGCGCCAGCCCCTCGCGCACGAGCCAGGCGATCTTGAACGCCGCCTCGTCATAGCTCAACCCGGCCTTGTGGATGTTCGACACGCAATTGCGCTCGGCATCGGTGCGGCCGGGCCTCGGCGCGAATGTCAGATAGGCGCCGAGACTGTCGGGTGCGGACAGGCCGGGCCGCTCGCCGATCAGCGTCACCACCATCTGCGCACCGAGAATGGCGCCGATCTCGTCGCCGAGCGCGACGCGCGCGCCTGAGGCGACGACGATTTTGCCGATCGCGACGCCATCGGCTTCCGCGAGCAGCGGCAGCAGATGCTTCACCAGCTCGACCGCATGGGCATGGACCGCCGCCGCCGACAGGCCGTCGCCGATCACGATCGCGAGCCGGCACGGCTGCGAAGCACTTCGCGCCAGAAGCTGCGCCGAATCGGCATCGAGCTGTCGTCCAAGATCAGGCCGCCGCAGATAGTCCCTGCGGTCAGCCGCCTGGCTCCGCGCCTCGGTGACGACGAGACCAAGCGCGCCGAAATCGGAGACCAGTCGCGGCGCATCGAAGGCCGCATGCACGGCGTCGCGGGCGCGGGCATGGTCCAGTGTGAAATCGAGCAGCGCGCGCGTCGGCACGCTCGCGCCGCTGCGCCCTAGTGCAACGCGCGCGGACGTGAGCGACCGCAGATCGAGGGTCGGGCGGCGGGGGACGGCCGGATCAGACATGTCGCATCATTCGGCGGGAACGGAGGCCTCGCGCAGCCGGATCGAATAGTTCGAGGCGTTCTGCTTGCCGCTGGAGGCCGCGCGCGCAAAGGTGATGAGGTGATGCGCGATGAGGGTGCAGCCGATCAGCCCTTCGAAATCGCCGCGCTTGATGCGTCCCAGCGCGAACTTCCAGAACACCCGCTTGTAGTCGCCGAGCACACCGACCTTCCAGAAGATGTTACGCAGCATGACGAGGCCGCGCCTGATGTTGCGCCAGGTCTTCATCTCGTCCGGCACCGGCATCTTGAGGCGGTGGGGATAGGTGTGGTCGCATTGATACTGGAAGCGCGCAAAGACCTTCTCGGGCTCGTAGGCGACGCCCATGCAGTGCTTCCACGACGCGACGACGTCGTCATAGGGCAGCAGGAAATCGACGTTGGAATCGCGGCCGTCGTCCTCGATCAGACGCCCTTCCCGCTCCAGCCGGTCCCACAGCGGCGTCTTCGGCAGCGCCTGGAGCAGGTTGATGGTGAGCAACGGAATCTGGGATTCCTCGACGAAAGCCAGCAGCGCATCGGAGGTCTTCGGCTTGTCGGTGTCGAGACCCATGATGATGCCGGACACCACCTCAATGCCGTAGGAGTTGATGGTGCGCACGCCCTCCAGGATCGGGACCATCATGTTGTGATCCTTCTGCATCGCTTTCAACGCGTCGGGATCCGGCGTCTCGATGCCGCAGAAGATGGTGATGAAATAGGCCTCGCGCATCTTCTCGAGGATCTCCGGCCGCTTGGCGATGTTGAGCGTCGCCTCGCAGGCGAGCCGCACCACGTAGCCGGTCCGCTTCTGCCATTCGATCAGATGCGGCAGCAGGTCCATTGCAGCCTTGCGGTTGCCGATGAAATTGTCGTCGACGAAATAAACCGTGTCGGTCATGCCGCATTCGCGCAGGCGGTCGAGTTCGGCGATGATCTGCTCCGGCGACTTGATGCGCGGATTGCGGCCGTAGAGGCCCGGGATGTCGCAGAACTCGCACTGATAGGGGCAGCCGCTGGAATACTGGATGCTGCCGAGCATGTATTTCTTCACATCGGCAAGCTCATAGGCCGGGATCGGAAACTCCGTCATCGGCACCCGGTCCTTGGTGGTCAGCACCACCTGGCCCTCGGGACGGGCCGTGTCGCGCGACAGGATCTCGATCAGCTGGTTGGTGGCGTCGCCGAGCTCGCCGACATGGAGATAGTCGAACGACGGATAATAATCCGGGCAGGCGCTGACCGAGGGACCGCCGAGCGCGACCGGAAGGTCGAATTCATGGGCGCGGCGGCAAATGTCGTTCATCTGCTGGCGCTGGATGTGCATGCCGCTGACGAAGACCGCCTCGGCCCAGTCGAATTCGTCCCTGGTCGCGAGGCGGAGGTTCTCGTCGACGAATTTAACCTGCCACTCCTCGGGCAGGTAGGCTGCGAGCAGCAAAAGCCCCTGCGGCGGCATGAAGGCGCTGACGCCGTCGGTTAGCGGATAGGAGTGCTCGAACGTTCCGAACGAGGAGGTGTACCGCGGAAACACACAGAGAATCCGCCGGGACGTTCCGTTGCTTTCAGCTCGCATCAAAGTTCCCCCAGCCACGCTCGGTATATGGTTCGGAATAGCCGGACCTCTAGCGTAACGCTGCCGCCGAAATTTCTCAATATTGTGGCATCATCCTAATTCGCGAAGGACGCCAATGGTTTCCTTGACTTCCGTGGATGGCGCGCGACCGCATGCTCACGCGATCAGCCGCGAGGCAAAATCGGGCAGCAGGACTGCATCACCGGCAAGCCGGAAATCCGCGCCCGCCAGCCCCGCCCGCACCAGCCAGTCGTCGAACTCCGGCGCGCGGCGCAGGCCGAAGACGTCGCGGACATAGAGCGCGTCGTGAAAAGACGTCGACTGGTAGTTCAGCATGACGTCGTCCGCGCCCGGCACCCCCATGATGAAGGTGACGCCAGCGGCAGCAAGCAGCGTCAGCAGATTGTCCATGTCGTCCTGATCCGCCTCGGCATGGTTGGTGTAGCAGATGTCGATCCCGAGCGGCAGGCCGAGCAACTTGCCGCAAAAATGATCCTCCAGCCCCGCCCGGATGATCTCCTTGCCGTCGTAGAGATATTCCGGGCCGATAAAGCCGACCACGCTGTTGACCAGCAATGGCGCATAGGCGCGGGCGACCGCATAGGCGCGCGCTTCGCAGGTCTGCTGGTCGACGCCGTGATGGGCATTCGCCGACAGCGCCGAGCCCTGCCCGGTTTCGAAATACATCACGTTCTGGCCGACCGTGCCGCGCTTCTGCGACAAACCGGCCTCTTGCCCTTCCTTGAGCAGAGCGAGGTCGATGCCAAAACTGCGGTTGGCGGCCTCAGTGCCGGCGACCGACTGGAAGACGAGGTCGACCGGCACGCCCTGCCCGATCAGCGACAGCGTCGTGGTGACGTGGGTCAGCACGCAGGCCTGCGTCGGGATCTTCAGCCGCGCGATGATCTCGTCCAGCAGCCGCAGCAATTGCGCGATCACGGCCGGATCGTCGCTCGCCGGGTTGATGCCGATGCAGGCATCGCCGGCCCCTAACAGGAGGCCGTCGAGGATCGAGGCGGTGATGCCCCTGGCATCATCGAAGGGATGATTGGGCTGGAGCCGCGTGCTCATCCGCCCCTTCAGGCCGATGGTGTTGCGGAAGGCGGTGACGACCTCGCATTTCCGCGCGGCCAGGATCAAGTCCTGGTTGCGCATCAGTTTGGAGACCGCGGCCGCCATCTCCGGGGTGATGCCGGGCGCCAGCTTGCGCAGGATCTCGGGCGTGGCGGCATCGGACAACAGCCAGTCGCGGAAGCCGCCGACCGTGAGCGAGGCCACGGGCGCGAAGGCTTCTGCGTCATGGCTGTCGATCACGAGGCGCGTGACCTCGTCGGCTTCGTAGGGAATGACGGCTTCCTGCAGGAACTGCCCAAGCGGAACGTCGGCAAGCGCCATCCGTGCCGCGATCATCTGCTCGGCGCTCCCTGCGGCAACCCCGGCCAGCCGGTCGCCCGAGCGCGGCGGCGTCGCCTTGGCGAGGAGGTCGCGCATATCAGGGAATGCATAGGTCGTGGCGTCGATGGTGTGGCGGTAGACCAAAGGCCCCTCCGGAGTTCGTCGGCCAGTGACCGACCTGGAATCGAATACGCGTTTGACGGCCGGTGCGCACGCCGAAGTTCGGGGCATTCCGGGCAATTCCCGGGGGCGGGCCTGCCGGAAACCGGTACGAGGGAACCAAGACGCTAGCTTACCTTTATTTAGACCAAGGACGAGGGGGCCGGGCCGGCGCGTTAACGCCGTGTCCACCTTCATTCTGCATAGTTTTGCAGCATTTTTTACGACCGCGCTTCCGGCCGCTCGCGGCCATTCGGGTCCCTGGACACCATGACATCAGACCGATCTGGGAATGCCACTCGCCTGGCAGGCCGCTTCACGCTCGCGACCAAGCTCTACGCGATCTTCGCGTTGTTCGCGCTGCTCACCGCCGCGATCGCGCTGCTGTCCGACTACAACAGCCGCCGCAACGCCGACCTGACGAGCGCGATCGAGACGGCGAACGCCGCCGCGCTGAACGTCGAGCGGGTCAACTCGCTGGTCTATGCGGTCGTGATGGAATCGCGCGGCGTCTACATGTCGGCTGAACCGGCCGTGGTGAAGAAATACGGCGAGGGCCTGCTCAAGTTCAACGCGCAGATCCTGAACGTCGTGAAGGGCTGGGAGGGCATCGTCAAAGCCGACGATGCCGAGCAGTTTGCCACCTTCAAGAAGCGCATCGAGCAGTTCGTCGACTTCCGCAAGGAGCTGGTGCGCCGCGGCGTCGAGATCAACGCCGCCGCGGGCCGCGAATGGGGCGACAACGACGCCAACCGCGCGGTGCGCTCGGCGCTGAACAAGGATCTCGAGGCGCTGTCCAAGGTCTACGCCGAGCGCGCCAGACAGATCGCGCAGCAGACCGAGACCAATCGCACGCTGTCCTTCGTGCTGACCTGCCTCGGCGGCGTGGCGCTGGCGCTGGTCGTGATCGGCATCGTCATCATCGCCCGCTCGATCGCCCGCCCCCTCTCCGCCATCACGGCGACCATCAAGCAGGTCGCGGACGGCGCCGATGATGTCGTGGTGCCACACGCTGACCGCGCCGACGAGATCGGCGCGCTGGCACGCGCCATCCAGATCTTCCAGAACGCGATGGGCCGCAACCGAAATCTCGCTTCGCAGGTGTCGCAGGACTCCGCTGCGCGC
>LNAP01004402.1_pt1 | contig 17486 bp, 16 predicted proteins | sample 602601 | NCBI WGS metagenome assembly LNAP01 (sample SAMN02440304, study PRJNA202911) | soil metagenome | biome: Subtropical and temperate rainforests or woodlands; isolation source: soil samples (1 kg each in a 20% v/v slurry with milli Q water) were... ... | reverse complement strand
ACAGAAAATCCAGAACACCAGGGCCGCGAACACATAGCCTTCAGTGGCCATGCCCAGCCATTTCGGGTCGGCGGCGGCTTGCTTGACGCTGTTGAGCAGATCGAACAGACCGATGATGATCACCAGGCTCGTATCCTTGAACAGCGCAATGAAGGTATTGACGATGCCAGGGATCACCAGCTTCAGGGCTTGCGGCAGAATCACCAGGCCCATGCTGCGCCAGTATCCGAGGCCCATCGCTGCAGCCGCTTCGTACTGACCTTTGGGGATCGCTTGCAGACCGCCACGCACCACTTCAGCGATGTAGGCCGACTGGAACAGGATCACACCGATGAGCGCGCGCAACAGTTTGTCGAAGTTCATGCCTTCGGGCAGGAACAACGGCAACATCACCGACGACATGAACAGCACCGTGATCAACGGCACACCGCGCCAGAATTCGATGAAGGTCACGCAGACCACGCGAATCGCCGGCATGTTCGAACGCCGGCCCAAGGCCAGAACGATACCCAGCGGCAATGCACCGACGATACCGACGGTAGCGATCACCAGAGTCAGCATCAAGCCGCCCCATTGGCTGGTCGCCACTTCGGTCAGACCGAACCATCCACCGTGCAACAAGACGTAGGAAATGATCGGATAGAGCACCAGAAAGCTCAGGCCGTAGATTGCCTTGTGTGGAACGCGTGCGATGAACAACGGCGCCACGCCAATCACCGCCAGCCACACGGTCAGGTCTACGCGCCAGCGCAGGTCTGTCGGGTAGTAACCGTACATGAACTGGCCGAAGCGCTGCTGGATGAACACCCAGCAGGCGCCCTCCTTGGTGCAATCGGCGCGAGTGGTGCCGACCCAGTTGGCATCGAGAATCGCCCAGCTCACAACAGGCGGAACTATCAGGTAAATCAGATAGAACGCGAACAGCGTCAGCAGGGTGTTGATCCAGCTGGAGAACATGTGCGCCCGCATCCACGCCACGATACCGATGCTGCTGCTCGGTGGTGGCATGTCGGGTTTGAAAGTATGAGTCGTCATGCGCTTTTCCTTACCGCTCGATCAGCGCAATGCGCTTGTTGGGAAATGCTGATACTGATCGCCAGGTACACGCTCATGGTGATGGCAATGACTTCGATCGCCTGCCCGGTCTGGTTCAGCACCGTACCGGCAAACAACGACACCATCTCCGGATAACCGATACCGGCCGCCAGCGAGGAGTTTTTCGCCAGGTTCAGGTATTGGCTGGTCAGCGGTGGAATGATCACGCGCAGGGCTTGCGGGATGATCACCTTGCGCAGGGTCGGACCGTTGCGCAATCCCAACGAGTGGGCCGCTTCGGTCTGGCCGTGGCTGACCGACTTGATGCCCGAACGCACGATTTCGGCGATAAACGCCGCGGTGTACACCGTCAGGGCCAGGGTCAGCGCCAGCAGTTCCGGGATCAGCACCCAGCCACCGACGAAGTTGAAGCCCTTGAGCTCCGGCATTTCCCAGTGCAGTGGCGCGCCGAAGATCAACGCACACAGCGCAGGGATCACCAGGAACAGCGCCAGGCCTGCCCAGAATTTGTGAAACGGTACGCCGGTCGCTTCGAAGCGTTTGGTCGCCCAGCGGCTCATCAGCACGATGGCCACGATGGCCACGACGATGCTCGCCACAAACGGCCAGAAACCATCCGCCGTCAACGCTGCGGGCATGTTCAGGCCGCGGCTGCTGACGAAGAAGGTATCGCCGAAGTTATGGCTGTTGCGTGGTCCCGGCATGGTCAGGAACACGGCGAAGTACCAGAACAGGATTTGCAGCAGCGGCGGAATGTTACGGAAGACCTCTACATACACCGTCGCCAGCTTGGCAATGATCCAGTTCTTCGACAGCCGTGCCACACCGACGATGAAACCGAGGATCGTCGCCAGGATTACACCGATAAAGGTGACCAGCAGGGTGTTGAGCAAACCGATGACGAACACACGGGCATAGCTGTCCGATTCGGTGTAGTCGATCAGGTGCTGAGCGATGCCGAAACCGGCACTGCGCTCAAGAAAGTCGAAACCCGAGGTAATGCCCCGGTGCTGAAGGTTGGTTTGCGTGTTGTCGAACAGGTACCAACCCATCCCGACCACGGCGACAACCGTGATAATCTGAAACAGCCACGCACGCACTCGTGGATCGCTGAGGCTGAGCCTCTGCTTAGGTGCGCCGATTGAATTTTGCATGAAGTGCCCCGGAAATAATGGAACAGAACATCACCCGGTGGTTGGCCCACCGGGTGATAGAACCATCAGCGCACTGGTGGTGCGTATTGAATGCCGCCAGCGTTCCACAGCGCATTCAGGCCGCGGTCGATTTGCAGCGGAGTATCCTTGCCGAGGTTGCGCTCGAACATCTCGCCGTAGTTGCCGACTTGCTTGACGATCTTCACGACCCAGTCTTTCGGCAGTTTCAGGTCTTTGCCGTATTCACCATCAGCGCCCAGCATACGAGCGACGTCAGGGTTCTTGGTGGACTTGGCTTCGGCTTCGACGTTCTTCGAAGTCACGCCTGCTTCTTCAGCATTGAGCAGGGCGTAGCCAGTCCAACGCACGATGGCCAGCCACTCGTCGTCGCCGTTACGCACGACCGGGCCCAGGGGCTCCTTGGAAATGGTTTCCGGCAGAACCACGTAGTCCTTCGGCGAGGCCAGCTTGCTGCGCTGGGCGAACAGCTGGGACTTGTCGGAGGTCAGCACGTCGCAACGACCGGATTCCAGCGACTTGGCGCTTTCATCGGAGGTGTCGAATGTGATCGGGGTGTATTTCAGGCCATTGGCGCGGAAGTAGTCGGAGACGTTCAGCTCAGTGGTGGTACCGGCCTGGATGCAGATGGTTGCACCGTCCAGTTCCTTGGCACTTTTCACGCCCAGCTTGCTGTTAGCCAGGAAGCCGATGCCGTCGTAGTAGGTGATGAAGCCTGGAAACTTCAGGCCCATGCCCGCATCACGGGAGCTGGTCATGGTGGAGTTGCGCGACAGCACGTCGATTTCGCCGGACTGCAGAGCAGTGAAACGCTCCTTGGCATTCAACTGGCTGAATTTGACCTTGGTCGCGTCGCCGAATACGGCAGCAGCCACGGCGCGGCAGAAGTCAGCATCGATACCGACGATCTTGCCAGTGGAGTCCGGAACCGAGAAGCCCGGCAGACCGTCACTCACACCACACTGTACGAAACCTTTCTTCTGCACTGCATCCAGGGTTGCACCCGCCTGAGCGAACCCACTGACACCGAGCACTGCGGCTGCAGTCACGATGGCCAGGGTGGATTTCAATAACTTCATTCAAACCTCCAGTTTTGCTCTTGTTGTGTCGGAGCTTGAGCCCTGTCGCACCCTTTTGAGGCGTTGCTGACCCGTGTTGGCTTTTTTTAGGGTCAACCGACGTAAGGACCGTCGCTATGAGTCTAGTAGGAGAAAATCCACACTTCTCACCAATCGGCCGAACGGGCTGTAGCCCTTTCACGTTCGCGAAGCCCGTAGCGGCCACTGGCGAACATCCATCACCGGATTCTTTGCTATCCCATGACCAGCCATACACTGATAGTGTTACCGCAAGGCATGAGATTGGTTGCACAGGCTTCCCCATAGCAAAGCCCGTACCAGACCGCTCGCTAAAGCGATTCAGCGCAAGATCAATAGCAAAACTTTCAACCTTGCGACATCTTCTTAACTGATCAACCCATTGCGCACTCGAACCTCGCACTTAATGAGAGCGCACGCACAACAATGGAGCAGACATGACCGAGCCCCTGATTCTTCAACCCGTCAAGCCCGCAGACGCCTGCGTAATCTGGCTTCACGGGCTGGGTGCCGACCGCTACGACTTTTTGCCGGTAGCCGAGGCGCTACAGGAAAACCTGCTCAGCACCCGTTTCGTTTTGCCCCAGGCACCGACTCGCGCCGTCACTATTAACGGTGGCTACGAAATGCCGAGCTGGTACGACATATTGGCCATGAGCCCGGCGCGCGCGATCAGTCGCGAGCAGCTGGAAGTGTCCGCGCAACGGGTCTTTGATTTGATCGAAGAGCAGAAGGCCAGCGGAATAGACGCCTCGCGCATCTTTCTCGCCGGTTTTTCCCAAGGTGGCGCCGTGGTGTTGCACACGGCCTTTCTGAAATGGCAGGGACCGTTGGGTGGCGTACTTGCCCTCTCGACTTATGCCCCGACCTTCAGTGATGAGCTGGAGCTTTCCGCCAGCCAGCAACGCATTCCGGTGCTGTCATTGCACGGCCAGTACGATGACGTTGTGCAAAACTCCATGGGCCGGACCGCCTACGAGTATTTAAAGCAACATGGTGTCACCGTGACATGGCAGGAATACCCAATGGGCCACGAAGTGTTACCCGAAGAAATCCGCGACATTGGCGTCTGGCTCGCCGAGCGTTTGCGCTAAAAGTTACCCATTGATCCATCCCACTACGCCGCGCCCGACTGGCCGGCGTATATTCCTTAACCAATTGATGAGATGACCGTGCTCAAAGCACTCAAGAAAATGTTCGGTAAAAGCGAGACTGAGCAGCTCGCGCCAGTCTCCAGCGCTCCTTCTCATACTCCCAGCCACCGCACCGACGGTAATCAGCCTGGCCGGACCGCAACCGTAGCGGCACCGAAGCACGAGCCGGTGACCACACCGATCGCCCCCGCAGCCGAGCCCATCGCCTCTGAGCAGCCGCGCAGCGAAACCCCGAAACCGGCAAAACCGCGTCGCGAACCCAAGCCAAAGGCGCCGGTTATTCCCTGGAAACTCGAAGACTTCGTCGTCGAGCCCCAGGAAGGCAAAACCCGCTTCCACGATTTCAAACTCGCCCCCGAACTGATGCACGCCATTCAGGACCTGGGCTTTCCGTATTGCACGCCGATCCAGGCGCAGGTGCTTGGCTTCACCCTCGCGGGCAAAGACGCCATCGGTCGCGCCCAGACCGGCACCGGCAAAACCGCCGCTTTCCTGATTTCGATCATCACTCAGTTGCTGCAAACCCCGCCGCCCAAAGAGCGCTACATGGGTGAACCGCGGGCACTGATCATCGCCCCGACCCGGGAACTGGTGGTGCAGATCGCCAAGGATGCGGCTGACCTGACCAAATACACCGGCCTCAACGTCATGACGTTTGTCGGCGGCATGGACTTCGACAAGCAACTCAAGCACCTCGAAGCCCGTCACTGCGACATCCTCGTGGCCACTCCGGGCCGCTTGCTCGACTTCAACCAGCGCGGCGATGTGCACCTGGACATGGTCGAAGTGATGGTGCTGGACGAAGCCGACCGGATGCTCGACATGGGTTTCATCCCGCAAGTGCGTCAGATCATTCGCCAGACTCCGCCGAAGAACGAGCGCCAGACGCTGCTGTTCTCCGCGACCTTCACCGAAGACGTGATGAACCTCGCCAAGCAATGGACCACCGACCCGTCGATCGTCGAGATCGAAGCGCAGAACGTGGCCAGCGAAAACGTCGAGCAACACATCTACGCGGTGGCCGGTGCCGACAAATACAAACTGCTCTACAACCTGGTCAACGATAACGGCTGGGAACGGGTAATGGTCTTCGCCAACCGCAAGGACGAAGTGCGGCGCATCGAAGAACGCCTGGTGCGCGATGGCGTCAATGCGGCGCAACTGTCGGGCGATGTGCCGCAGCACAAGCGCATCAAGACCCTGGAAGGTTTCCGCGAAGGCAAGATCCGCGTACTGGTGGCCACCGATGTGGCCGGTCGCGGCATTCACATCGACGGCATCAGCCACGTGATCAACTTCACCCTGCCGGAAGTCCCGGACGACTACGTGCACCGCATCGGTCGTACCGGCCGTGCCGGCGCGGATGGCGTGTCCATCAGTTTTGCCGGTGAAGACGACTCCTACCAGCTACCGTCCATCGAGGCACTGCTGGGTCGCAAGATCAGTTGTGAAACGCCACCGACGCACCTGCTGCGGGCGGTTGAGCGCAAGCGCCCGTAACTCGGGCCTTTCAGAAAGAGGCGCAGCCGGCAACGGACTGCGCTTTTTTTTCGTCCGGCTTTTTCAACAGGACTTGCTAGAGATAACTAAAAGTCCATAATGGACAAATTAGTTTACTTCCAGCGCCCGGAGCCGACCATGCCCAGCACGCCTTATGTAATCACCCAACCTCAAGCCCGCGAACTGCTGGCACACGTTGACGTGCCGCAGATCCTGCGCAAGCTGTTCCGCGACCTGGCCGCCGGGCAAGCCGTGCAGCCGGCACAACAGCTGGTGGAATTCCCGCAGGGTGCCGGGGACTTCATCAACTACCTGGGTGTGCTGGCCGAAGACGGGGTCTATGGCGTCAAGACGTCTCCCTACATCGTGCGCGAGCAAGGCCCGCTCGTAACCGCCTGGACTTTGCTGATGTCGATGCAGACCGGTCAGCCGCTGCTGCTCTGCGATGCCGGTGAATTGACCACCGCACGCACCGCCGCGACGACGGCGGTGGCGGTCGATGCCCTTGCTCCATTGAACGCTCAGCGCCTGGCGATCATCGGCAGCGGTAAAGTGGCCCAGGCGCACCTGCACTACGTCAAGGGCCTGCGGGACTGGCAAAGCATCAGCCTTTATTCGCCAAGCCTGAACGGCAAGAATCCCGAAGCGCTGGCACAGCTTAAAAGCCTCGATCCACGGCTGACCCTCGTCGACAGTTGCGAAGCCGCGATTGAAGATGCCGACGTGATCATGCTCTGCACCTCGTCCGCCGGCCCGGTGATAGACCCGTCAATTTTGAGCAAACCGGCGCTGATCACCTCCATCAGCACCAACGCCCCACGCGCCCATGAGGTGCCTGCGCAAAGCCTCAATGACATGCAGGTGTTCTGTGACTATCGTCAAACCACTCCGGGCTCGGCCGGCGAAATGCTGATCGCCGGTGAGCAGCATGGCTGGGACAAGCGTTCGATTGTCGGCGACCTGCCCGACTTGCTCAGCGAAAAAGTCCAGCGCCCCGACTACGACCGCCCGGTGTTCTTCCGCTCCATCGGCCTGGGCCTGGAAGACATCGCATTGGCCAATGCCCTTTACCAACTACAGCGCTAAGAGCACGCCCTTCGTAGGAGCGAGGCTTGCCCGCGAAGGCGGTGTGTCAGTAGACATAAACCAAGACTGACACACCGCCTTCGCGGGCAAGCCTCGCTCCTACAGGGGAATTCCACAATTTCGGCATTTGCGCCCCACAGGAGACGTTCATGAGCCAGGCAGATTTCATCATCATCGGCGGCGGGATTGCCGGCGCTTCCACCGGTTTCTGGCTGTCGCAGCACGGACGGGTGATTGTGCTCGAACGCGAATCCCATCCGGCCTATCACTCCACCGGACGCTCGGCGGCGCTGTTCACCGCCGCCTATGGCACACCGCAGGTTCGGGCATTGACCCAGGCCAGCCGCGACTTCTTCGACGCACCGCCGCCCGGTTTCTGCGAACACCCGCTGCTGACCCCGCGCGGCGAGATGACCGTCGACTTCACCGGCGATCCGGCCGAACTGAGCAATCAATACCTGAGCGCCAAAGCCACGGTGCCGCAAATGCAATGGCTCAGCGCCGACGAAGCCTGTGCGCGCCTACCAATCCTGCGTCGGGAAAAAGTCCATGGCGCGATCTACGACCCGACCGCCAGCGACATCGATACCGACGCCCTGCATCAGGGCTATCTGCGCGGTATCCGGCGCAATAAAGGTGAAGTGCATACCGACAGCGAAGTGTTGAGCCTGAGCCGTGATGTCGAAGGGCAGTGGCAGGTTCAAACCAACACTCAGACCTTCAGCGCCCCGATCATCATCAACGCCGCCGGTGCCTGGGCCGACAAGATTGGCGAGATGGCCGGCGCCCGCCCTCTGGGCGTGCAACCCAAGCGCCGGGCAGCTTTTATCTTTGCCGGCCCCGAGGGCCTGGATATCCATGATTGGCCAATGCTGGTCAGCCTCGATGAATCCTTCTACATGAAGCCCGACGCCGGCATGTTCCTCGGCTCCCCGGCCAACGCCGACCCGGTGGAACCGCACGACGTGCAGCCAGAAGAGCTGGACATCGCCATGGGCATTTACCAGATCGAAGAAGCCACCACCCTGACCATTCGCCGCCCGACCCGCACCTGGGCCGGCCTGCGCAGTTTCGTGCGCGACGGGGATTTGCTGTCCGGCTTCGATCAGCAGGTGCCGGGGCTGTTCTGGGTCGCGGCGCAAGGCGGCTACGGCATCCAGACGTCGCCGGCCATGGGCCAGGCCAGCGCTGCACTGGTACGCGGTGAAGCCTTGCCCGAGCAGCTCACCCGTTTCGGCCTGGACGCCGAGATGCTCTCCCCCGCCCGCCTGAGCTGATCCTGCCCCTCAGGTGACGTGTCCACACGATTGCGGCAAACTTCCAGTGCCCCTTTTTAACGGGGCACTGACGCTGCCTGGAGTTCCACTGTATGAACGCACCTGAAAAAGACTCGGCCCTGGACGCTACGTCCATGGACAACTTCCGCGCGATTGCCGATGCGATCGCCACGTTGTTCTTCCCTCATGCCGAGGTGGTGCTGCACGACCTGCGTACGCAGAAGGTCGATTACATCGCCAACAACCTGTCTAAACGGGAAATCGGCGACGACTCATCGCTGGAAGACATGCTCAGCGAAGACGTCAGCGAACGAAACATCGGGCCGTACGAAAAGCTCAACTGGGACGGCCAGAAGATTCGCAGCCTCAGCAGCGTACTGCGCGACAGCGAGGGTCGCCCGCTGGCGGTACTGTGCATCAACCTGAATATTTCGCTGTTCGAGAACGCGAAAGCGGCGCTGGATTTGTTCCTGTCGCCGACCAAGCTGATCCCGCAACCGGACTCACTGTTTCGCGATGACTGGCAGGAACGGATCAACACCTTTCTGCACGCCTGGCTGCGCGAGCGTCAGTTGAGCCTGAACGTGCTGACCCGCGACCACAAACGCGAACTGGTGCTGGCGCTGCACGCCGAAGGCGCCTTCAAAGGCAAAAGCGCCTCCAACTATGTGGCCAATGTGCTGAACATGGGGCGGGCGACGGTGTACAAGCATTTGAAGGAATTGAAGGGTTGAGGGTTGAGCTTTGAGCTTTGAGATGTGTGCTGTCTGCCAGGGCCCCATCGCGAGCAGGCTCGCTCCCACAATGGACCTGCATGCGCAAGACTAATGTGGGAGCGAGCCTGCTCGCGATGGCGATCGATCAATCGCCGTAGATATCCGACTTGAAATACTTCTGCGAAATCTTCTGGTATTCGCCACTGGCGCGAATGTCATCGATCGCCTTGTTCAGATCCGCTACCAACTGCGTATTACCCTTGCGCACCGCAATCCCGGCGCCCTCACCCACGTATTTCGGGTCTTTCAATTCCGGCCCGACAAACGCATAGCCCTTGCCACGCGGCATCGACAGGAAGTCATTCAGTGGAATAGTGTCGGCAAAAATCGCATCGAGACGACCGGCTGCCAGGTCCATGTAGATTTCTTCGTTGTTGCTGTAGCGCTTGACGTTGATGCCCTTGGGTTCGAAAACCTCGGTGGCGTAACGGTCGGTGGTGGTTGCGCGCTGCACGCCGATATTCTTGCCCTTGAGGCTGGCGTACTGGTCATCCACCACTGCGCCGTCCTTCATCACCAGACGCGATGAGGTGAAGTAATACTTGTGAGTGAAATCCACCGATTTCTTACGGTCTTCGTTGATGGTCATGGACGACAGCGCCATGTCGATTTTCTTCACTTTCAGGGAAGGAATCAGACCGTCGAACTCGCCTTCGACCCACACACACTTGACCTTCATCTGCGCGCACAGGGCATTGCCGATGTCGTAGTCGAAACCGACAATCTCGCCTTTGTCGGTTTTGGACGCAAACGGCGGATAAGCCGCTTCGATACCGATACGCAGGTCTTTCTCGGCGGCGAACAAGCTACTGCACGCCAACAGGCTCAGGGCCAGACCGGTGATGAGGGGGAATTTCTTCATATTCGTTCTCTCGCGGGTTGTTGTTGGTTTGGCAAGACAGAAGAAAAAACTGAAACGGGGAAACCTTTTTTGTACTTAGAATTCCATACTGGACTTTTACGTATTATCCGTCAATCGGGCAGACAGCCTTATACCCGGCCTCTGGTCGGGTGCTAGCCAAATGCAAAAAAGGCCGGGTCGGTGCTTCGCAAACTAGCGAAACACCGACCCGGCCCTCAGCAACCGCACAGAGCGTTATTCCAGCGCGGCAGCCGGCCCGAAGAACTCGTAACGGCTCTGCTTCTCTGGCACACCCAAAGCCTTGAGGTGACGCTTGATCGCCGCCATGAAGCCTTTAGGCCCCAGGAAGTACGCATCCACATCGCGTTCTTTTGGCAACCACGCGCCAAGTTGCTCCTGGCTCAACAGGCCAACCTTGTCCGCAGCCGGGCTGATGCCATCGTCTTCGGCATAGCAATAAAAACGCTTGAGCTGCGGATGACGCTCGGCCAGGCCATCGATCCAGTCACGGAAAGCATGCACGCTACCGTTACGCGCACAGTGAATAAAGTGCACCGGCCGCTCGGTCGCCAGCGCCGCTTCGAGCATCGCCAGCGTCGGGGTGATGCCGACGCCGCCACTGATCAGCACCAACGGTTTGTCGCTGGCGGTCAGGGTGAAATCCCCCGCTGGCGGGAACAGCATGATGCTTGCGCCGACGTGCAGTTGATCGTGCAAATGGTTGGAAGCGCGGCCGCCGGTTTCGCGCTTGACGCTGATGCGGTACTGGCCCTTGTTGGCCAGCGCCGACAGCGAATAGTTACGTCGAATTTCTTCGCCATCGAGGATCAGTTTCATGCCGATGTACTGGCCAGGCTCTGCCGCGAGAATCGGGCCCTTGTCCGCCGGCTCGAAGTAGAACGAGGTGATTTCCGCGCTTTCCTCGACCTTGCCCGCCACGACGAATTCCCGCGCACCACGCCAGCCGCCCGGCGCCTGCTCTTTCTGGTCGTAGATGCTGGCTTCGGCGCCGATCAGGATCTCGGCCAATTGACCGTAGGCCGCGCCCCACGCGCTCATCACTTCAGGCGTGGCAATTTCTTCGCCCAGCACTTCGGAGATCGCTCGCAACAGGCAGCTACCCACGATCGGGTAATGCTCCGGGAGGATTTGCAGGGCCACGTGCTTGTTGATGATCTTGGCCACCAGGTCGCCCAACTGATCGAGCTGGTCGATGTGCCGCGCATACATCAATACACCGTTGGCCAAGGCGCGGGGCTGATCGCCGCTGGCCTGGTGGGCCTGGTTGAACAGCGGGCGGACTTCCGGATATTCGGAGAGCATCATGCGGTAGAAGTGAGTGATCAACGCTTCGCCGCCGCTTTCCAGCAATGGCACGGTGGACTTGACGATGGCACGGTCTTGAACGCTAAGCATAAGAGCAACCCCTGGGCTTTATATGAATAACCTTTACGTATCAGTTTCCATGCCAACAATTAAAACCTTATAAATCAGCAAGTTAAAAACACAGTAGTCATATCGACACGCGACGCTTTATAGTCACACCGACTACACGGAGTCATTATGACTGCAAAATTACTGCTCACGACCCTGCTGCCCCTGGTCTCCGACCTGTCCCGCGAACTGCCCGAAGGCGAGCGCTACCGACGCTTGCTCGAAGCCATGCGCGCCCTGCTCCCGTGCGACGCCGCGGCCCTGCTGCGACTGGACGGCGAATGGCTGGTGCCGCTGGCGGTGGACGGGTTGAGCACCGACACCCTCGGCCGACGTTTCAAAGTCAGCGAACACCCGCGTTTCGAAGCGCTGCTCAGCAGCCCCGGCCCGACTCGTTTCGCCGCCGACAGCGATTTGCCCGACCCTTATGACGGTCTGGTCGATGGTCTTCACGAACATCTGGAGGTCCACGACTGCATGGGCTGCCCGCTGTTTATCGACGAGCGCCCGTGGGGTTTGCTGACCCTCGACGCGCTCGACCCTGAACGTTTCGAACCGATCGAACTGGACGCCCTGCAAGCCTTCGCCAGCCTCGCCGCCGCCACGGTCAACGCCGCCGAGCGCATCGAACGGCTGGCCAATCGCGTCGAGGACGAACATCAGCGCGCCGAGGTTTACCGTCAGGCCAGCGGCCAGCAGAACCGCGAAATGATCGGCCAGAGCAAGACTTACAAACGACTGGTGGAAGAGATCAGCCTGGTGGGCGGCAGCGACCTGACGGTGCTGATCACCGGCGAAACCGGAGTCGGCAAAGAGCTGGTGGCCCAAGCCATCCACGCGGCGTCCCCACGGGCCGACAAACCGATCATCAGCCTCAATTGCGCCGCCCTGCCAGACACGCTGGTGGAGAGCGAATTGTTCGGCCATGTGCGCGGGGCTTTCACCGGCGCGACGAATGATCGGCGCGGCAAGTTCGAGCTGGCCAATGGCGGTACGTTGTTCCTCGATGAAGTGGGCGAACTGTCGCTGACGGTGCAGGCCAAATTGCTGCGAGTGCTGCAGAGCGGGCAATTGCAGCGGCTGGGGTCGGACCAGGAACATCAGGTCGACGTGCGATTGATCGCCGCGACCAACCGTGACCTGGCTGAAGAAGTGCGCAGCGGTCGCTACCGTGCCGACTTCTATCATCGCTTGAGCGTTTACCCGCTGCTGGTGCCCGCACTGCGCGATCGCGGTCGGGATGTGCTGCTGCTCAGCGGCTACTTCCTGGAACAAAACCGCTCACGCATGGGCCTCAACAGCCTGCGCCTGACCAGTGATGCGCAAGCGGCACTATTGGCGTATGCCTGGCCGGGGAACGTGCGGGAGCTGGAGCATTTGATTGGTCGCAGTGCATTGAAGGCGTTGGGTAACTGCAAGCAACGGCCGAAGATTCTCAGTTTGAGTGCGGCGGATCTGGACTTGCCCAATGGCAGCGTTGAACCTGCGCCAGAACCGGTGGTTGCGGCACCGGCGGCTGCATTAATTGCAGGGGATTTGCGTGAGGCCACCGAGCATTATCAGCGCCAACTGATCAGCGCTTGCCTGCAACGGCACCAGAACAACTGGGCCAGCGCGGCGCGGGAGCTGGGTCTGGATCGGGCGAACCTTGGACGGATGGCCAAGCGGTTGGGTATGAAATAAGCCAATATCGCAGCCTTCGGCGGCACACCAATCCCTTGTAGGAGCTGTCGAGCGAAGCGAGGCTGCGATCTTTTGATCTACCCAACATTCATTGGTACTAAAGCCTGCCCCCGACAAGTCGATAACCCGGCATCGATAGCTGTTGGCGATATTCACAATCGCCCATCACCTTTTTCCACAGAAGGTTTTTATGTCTTCCAACAAAGCCCGCGCAGATTCACTTTCGCTTCTGCTGTTTACCTTGCGCAGCGGCAAGCTGATGGCGATCAACCTGCTGAAAGTCAGCGAAATCATCCCCTGCCCGCCGCTGACCAAGCTGCCGGAGTCGCACCCCCACGTCAAAGGCATCGCCACCCTGCGTGGCGCATCGTTGTCGGTGATCGACCTGAGCCGCGCCATCGGCGAGCGACCGCTGGAAGACCCGAACGGTGGCTGCCTGATCGTCACCGACGTCAGTCGCTCCAAACAGGGCCTGCACGTTCAGGCGGTGAGCAAGATCGTCCATTGCCTGACCACCGACATCCGTCCACCGCCATTCGGCTCCGGCGGCGTGCGCTCGTACATCACCGGCGTGACCTCGGTCGACGGCACGCTGGTGCAAGTGCTGGACATCGAAAAGGTCATCCACGGCATCGCTCCGGCGCAGATCGAAACGGCCCCCACCGAGTTGAGCATGGAAGACGCCGAAGTCCTCGGCAACGCGCGAATCCTGGTGGTCGATGACAGCCAGGTCGCCCTGCAACAATCGGTACACACCCTGCGCAACCTCGGCCTGCAATGCCACACCGCTCGCAGCGCCAGGGAGGCCATCGACTGCCTGCTGGACCTGCAAGGCACCGCCCAGCAGATCAATCTGATCGTTTCCGATATCGAAATGTCGGAAATGGACGGCTATGCCCTCACCCGCACATTGCGCGAAACGCCGGACTTCTCGCACCTCTATGTGTTGCTGCACACCTCGCTGGACAGCGCGATGAACAGCGAGAAGGCTCGACTGGCCGGGGCCAACGCCGTGTTGACCAAATTCTCCTCGCCGGAATTGACCAAATGCCTGATCGCGGCGGCCAGGGCCGTCGCCGAACAAGGTCATTGAGTGGTGGCCGAGGACTTTTGTTTTCTGATGCGGCGCAACCTCGCTGAGGATGTGCCGCCTTGCACTTGGCCAAATGGCATTGAGTTGACCGAGTACCGTCCTGAACTCGCCGAAGCCGTCCATCACTTGATGGAACTCGGCTATCGGGAAGGTGGCGGTCGCGTACCGGCGCTGGAAGTCTGGCAACAGCGTTTCGAAACCGATCCCGAATACGATCCTTCCCTGTGCTTCATCGCGTTCGATGCCGAAGGAATCGTCGCCGTCGCCCAGTGCTGGACCAGTGCCTACATCAAGAGCCTGGTGGTGCATCCGCGCGCTCAAGGCCTCGGACTTGGCCGTGCGCTGCTGCTGAATGCTTTCAACGTGTTTCAGCAACGCCGCGAAGGCTTTGTGGATCTGAAGGTGCTGGAAAACAACCTTCGGGCCCAGCGTTTGTATGAAAGTGCCGGGATGTATGTGGTCCGCCGGGAACCCGTGCCTGTCTGACACACCGCTTTCGCGAGCAAGCCCGCTCCCACAGTGGTTCGTCGTCGTTCACAGATTCGGTGTACGACACAAATCAACTGTGGGAGCGGGCTTGCTCGCGAAGAGGCCGGCACAACCAACATCGATCCATCAGGCATACTCCTGACCTCGGCCACTACACGCCAAGGATGCCCAAACCATGAAAGCCACCACCCTGACCTTCCTCTGCCTCACCGCCCTCGCCACCCAAGCCCACGCATCCACCCCCGAAGCCTGGGCCGTCTACGACAAAGCCGTGCTCGCCAGTTGCACCCAAGCCAGCGGCCTGAAGAATGCCAAACCCGTCGGCAATACCGCGCAGTTCGATGACCGGGTCGGCTATACCGCGCTCCTGCTGCAAGGCCAGTACCCGCAAAAACACATGAAAAGCCAGCAAGGCACCGAGCTGTGCCTCTACAACAAGAAAAGCAAAACCGCCTACGTAACCGAATGGGACTCCATCCACCCAACAGCAAAAGCGCAGTGACTGGCGCATAACTTGCTTCGGCACAGGCCCTTGCGGTGGCTTTTTGTCGCCATTTCATGCCCTCACAGGTGACTGGCCGTTCAATGAATACAACGTTTTCCTGCGTAGGTTGTGGCAAATGCTGCAACGACCACCACGTGCCCCTGACACTGGCCGAAGCACGGATGTGGGCGGCCGATGGCGGTCAGGTGATCGTGCTGGTGGAGGCCTTTCTCGCCAATGGCCTGGGCCTGCCCATGCAGCAACGCGAACACGCCGAACGCCGCTCGGTGGCGGTTCGAAGCGGTGCCTGTGAGGCGTATGTGGCGATCACCTTTGCCGCGTACAACGTCGGCCCCTGCCGGAATCTTGACGAAGACAACCTCTGCCGCATCTACGAACGCCGACCGCTGGTGTGCCGCATCTATCCGATGGAAATCAACCCGCACATCCCGCTCAACCCATCTATCAAGGAATGCCCGCCCGAGTCCTGGGTAACAGGGCCGGATTTGATCATCGGGGGTGAGTTGGTGGATCAGGAACTGGTGGGATTGATCCAGCGCTCCCGTCAGGCCGATCGCGATGAGATTCAGACCAAGGAGGCGATTTGCGCGTTATTGGGGATTCGGACGACAGCGTTGAAGGGCGATGGCTTTACTGCTTGTTTGCCGGACATGACGGCATTTGCCATGGTCGTTGATCAGGTGATGCAACAGCCGTTGGCGGGGTCGGGCGGTGAATGGGTCTTTCATGTGTCAGGCAATGATATTGCCGGGCAAGTGCTGGCAGCCGGGGCGCTAGTGGCGACTGAAGCGCCGCTGAACTATGCGTTCATTTCGTTGCGGGCGGCCTGAATCCGAGGCATTGGGTGTCTGCCCGGGCCTCTTCGCGAGCAAGCCCGCTCCCACATTTAATCGAGTTCCTTCAGAAAAAATGCGATCGAATGTGGGAGCGGGCTTGCTCGCGAAGACGGCAGATCAGGCACCGCAGAGGTAAAAACTCAGCGCTTACCCATCGAACGACGCGTGCCGGGAGGTGCTGCGCCGGGAGTCTTGGTATGGCCATTCTTCGCGCCATTCTTGTACCAAGGCTGGCTGGCATTCTTCGCCGCAGCCAATTCCCCTGGTTTGAACGGAAACTTGAACGCTGGAATCGCCGCTTTGGTTTCGCTGTCTGCGCTGGAGTCGACGCTGGCTGGCAGGTCTGCCTGGTCGTCGCTCAAAGCGTCGGCAACCGGCGGTTGTGTCGGGGAAGTCATGAAAGCTCCGGGTGATGCTTAAAGAGTCGGGCCCGGTAGGCGAGCCGCGAAAGGCGGCAGTATACCTGTGTCGGGGGCCGCAAGCTTCACGCCGCAAGTGAGTCCGTCGGGTTTTGTGCTGACCGACCTGCCGCTTTCGCGAGCAAGCCCGCTCCCACATTGTTTGCGGTGTGTCTACGCCGGATCGACGTTATCCAGCGCCCGATTCACTACCAACTCCGCCAGCATGATGACCTGCTGAATCGCCATCGCCGTATGGCGCTGCGGGCCGGTCAGGTTGTTGGCGAAATCGCTGGCCAGGACACTCGCTGAGGCCAACGATTCACAGGCGTGGGCCAGCAGGCTTTCGGTATCGGCATCAGGGACAACCATGAACAGGGTGCTGGGGCGACGCTTTTTTTCGGTGTATGGCGCCGGGGGATCGAGGTAGTAATCGAGGGCACGTTTTATGGCTTCGCGGTCTTTGAGTAATTCTTCGGTGCGCGAAGCTTCCGCGTTGGGGGTGGTGGTGTTGGAGGGTGGGTCGGGGATTAACTTATCCATACAAACTCCTGCTGAAATGGGTGCCACCACTCGCCGGATCTCAAGCGACGAGGAGGTGGCAGCTATGTGCAGAGTGAGATCCACCGGAGCAGGCAACCGGCCAGACCGAAGTCTGCCCGCACACAGCTGCCATAACGCATTTACAGGCAGCGGATAAGCTGGCGCCAATTATGGTGGCATTGGCGCTAGATGCATACTAGTTGCCGGGGATCTCACGCCCGGTCGCTGAATTTGCAGCGACAGCTAAAGACTAGAGAGCCCGCGTCCGACCGACAACCTGAAAAACGCGTGGGAAAGTTCCATGTTTTGACACATCCGTTAAACATTCAAAGCGGAACACGGAGCGTCCCTGGCAGCATTCCCATGCGGGAGCATGAGAACGATCAATCCCACGTCTGACACCGATTTTTCGTCTGACACGGATTACTGTAGATACCGTCTTGAACCTCACCGAGCAAGCGCAAGTTTCGGGTCATAAGGCTGGCCCGATTTGAGCACGCCATAAACGAAGTGCAGCAGCTTGCG
>LNAP01004683.1_pt1 | contig 17487 bp, 16 predicted proteins | sample 602601 | NCBI WGS metagenome assembly LNAP01 (sample SAMN02440304, study PRJNA202911) | soil metagenome | biome: Subtropical and temperate rainforests or woodlands; isolation source: soil samples (1 kg each in a 20% v/v slurry with milli Q water) were... ... | reverse complement strand
GAAGGCATATAGAGCAGGTCGCCCTCGTCCAGCGGGGGGAGAAACTCGCCACCCAGGCGAGACATTGGCCATAGCGCACTGACAAAAACCAACAGCGCGACCAGTAGCGTGATCTTTGGGCGACGCAAGACCGCGTCCAGGGCCGGCTGATAGATTCGAATCAACCACCGGTTCAACGGATTCTGTTGTTCACTGGGAATTCGCCCCCGAATCCAGTAGCCCATCAGCACCGGCACCAGGGTCACTGACAATCCCGCCGCTGCGGCCATGGCATAGGTCTTGGTGAACGCTAAAGGGCCGAACAGCCGTCCTTCCTGAGCTTGCAGCGTGAACACCGGGATGAACGACAGGGTGATGATAAGCAAGCAGAAGAAAAGCGCCGGGCCTACCTCCACCGCCGCTTCGGTCATTACATGCCAATGACGCTCGCCCTTCAATTCCTCCCCTGGATTGGCTACGTGCCAGGCCTCAATCTTTTTGTGGGCGTTCTCGATCATTACCACGGCGGCATCGACCATGGCGCCGATGGCGATGGCAATCCCGCCCAAGGACATGATGTTGGCGTTGATGCCTTGGTAGTGCATGACGACGAAGGCAGCAAGCACCCCCACCGGCAGCGAAATGATCGCTACCAGCGATGAGCGCAAGTGCCAGAGAAAGATCCCGCAGACTAACGCGACGACGATGAACTCTTCGATCAGTTTGTGGCTGAGATTTTCCACAGCGCGGTCGATCAGCTTGCTGCGGTCGTAGGTGGTGACGATTTCCACCCCGGCCGGCAGACTGCTTTTCAGTTCGTCGAGTTTGGTCTTGACCGCTGCAATGGTCTCGCGAGCGTTCTTGCCGCTGCGCAAAATCACCACGCCGCCGACGGTCTCGCCTTCGCCGTCGAGTTCGGTGATGCCGCGCCGCATTTCCGGTCCCAATTGGATCGTGGCAACATCGCCAAGGGTGACCGGAACACCGCCCGAGCCCAGCTTGAGCGGGATTGCCCGAAAGTCATTGAGCGTTTTCAAGTAGCCGGACGCGCGCACAATGAACTCGGTCTCTGCCATCTCCAGCACCGCGCCACCGGTTTCCTGATTGGCCTTGCCGATAGCGTCGGTCACCTCAGCCTGAGTGATACCGACGCTGGCCAGTTTCAGCGGATCGAGCTGCACCTGGTACTGCTTGACCATGCCACCCACCGTGGCCACTTCCGCCACGTTGGGCAGGGTCTTGAGTTCGAACTTGAGGAACCAGTCCTGAAGCGCGCGCAGTTGCGCCAGGTCGTGGCCACCACTGCGATCCACCAGTGCGTACTGGTAGATCCAGCCCACTCCCGTCGCATCCGGCCCCAACGCCGGCTTGGCGCTGGCCGGCAACCGGCTTTGTACCTGGCTCAGGTACTCCAACACCCGCGAGCGAGCCCAGTACAAGTCCGTGCCGTCTTCGAACAGCACGTAAACGAAGCTGTCGCCGAAGAAGGAGTAACCACGCACGGTTCTGGCGCCCGGCACCGAGAGCATGGTGGTGGCCAGCGGATAGGTCACCTGATTCTCGACAATTTGCGGCGCTTGTCCTGCATAAGGGGTGCGTATGATCACCTGCACATCCGAGAGATCTGGCAGTGCATCAATGGGTGTACTCTGCACCGTCCAGATACCCCAAGCCGTGACGAACAACGTCGCCAGTAGCACCAGGAACCGGTTGGCCACTGACCAACGAATGAGGGCAGCGATCATGGCTGGCTCCCCGATTTGGCCAGGCGCTCGACACGCAAACCATCGTCGGTCTGGCTCACCGCGACCCGAACCTTGTCACCCGCCTTTAGACCCTGCATCAGCGCCGCACTGGCGAGAGGGAAAGTCATCGTCATGCCAGGCATGCCCAGCGTCTTGAAAGGACCGTGGGCGAGCGTAACTTCGTTGTCGTTGATCTCAACGATCTGCCCATCCGCCTCATGCAAACTGGCGGCTGTTCCACTGGTGGGTGACTCTTGCTCGGAGGTAGTAACGATGCCCTTGAGACTGGCCTCGGAATCGAGGAGGAACTGGCCAGACGTAACCACCTTCCAGCCTTCTTCCAGACCTTTCAAAATCTCCGTCTTGCCATCGCTTTCCTGCCCGGGTTGCACCTCCACCGGGCGGTAGCGGCCGGCGTCTTCGGCGAGCATTACCAGGGCGCGTCGGCCAGTGCGGATAACCGCCTCACTAGGCACCCACAACACACTGTGCCCGGTCGAGTGGTTGAGGCGGACCTGCGCTGTCAAACCTGGTCTCAGGCGTCCGTCGGGATTGGGTAACTCGACACGTACGCGAAGGGTGCGGCTGTCCGGATTGGTCTCGGGTAAAATCGCGCTGACCTTGCCATTGAACATTGTCCCCGGGAAGGCAGGCAGTCGCGCTTCGACTGCCTGCCCCACGGTGACGACTCCGGCATCCGATTCCGGAACGGCCACGGCGAGCCAGACACGGCTCAAGCCATTGACGCGAGCCAGAGTCTCGCCAGCCGCCACGGTCATACCCGCACGTACGTTCAACTCTTGCAGCACACCGCTGATGGGGCTGCTGATGGTCAGGTTCGGCTGGACTTTGCCACTGCGCTCTACCTGGGTAATCAGCGCCGCCGGCATCCCTGTGAGCCGCAGTCGCTGGCGGGCCGCATCCAACAGGTCGGCATCACCGTTGTGCTTGAGGGCAAGGAACTCTGTCTGGGCGGCCGCCCACTCCGGCACCAGGATATCCGCCAGTGCCGCATTGGCTTTGAGCAGGTCGCCTGGAGCATGGGCATAGACTCGCTCCACAAAGCCGGCTGTACGTGCCTGTATCACCGCCACATCACGTTCGTTGAATGCCAGGACACCTGTCACATCGAGGCTGGAGTCAAAGACTCCACGGGTGACGGTCGCAAAACGCAGACCGAGATTCTGGGTCAGACCCGGATCGATGCTGAGGGTCGCACGATCCTCGTCGCCGCTGGCGTACCGGGGAATCAGTTGCATGTCCATGAAGGGGGACTTGCCCGGTTTATCGAACTTCTGCTGCGGGTACATGGGGTCGTACCAATACAGTGCCTTGCGTTCGTCCGGCGAATTGAGTTTCTGCTCCTGGGCGGTAACAGGTACCGCGCTCATGCGCGGATGAGCGAACCAGTAGCCACCGGCAACACCCAATGCCAGCGAGATGCCAACCAGCAATGCTCCGTTCCATTTTTCAAGGATCATTGGCCGGACTCCCCATAAGCAAAATACAGACGCGCACTGGTCAGCGCTCGCTGCTCCTCCACGTCGATCTGTTTGAGTCGGGCTTCGATGAGTTCGCGTCGGGCGGCGACAACGGCGTTTAAATCGCCTGTGCCGGCACGGTAGCTGGCCATGCTGAGTTCGACCTTTTCCCTGGCCAGCGGCAGCAGGCTTTCCTGGCTGCGGCTTACCGCACGATTCAGGCGCTCATAGTCGGCCAGCTCGTTTTCCAGTTGCTGAGTGTGTTCCCGTGACAGGGCTTCGCGCTCAGCCTCAAGCTGGCTGAGTTCAGCTAGTTTGGCTGCGATTTTGGGGTTTTGCCGGGAGTCAGGAAACAGTGGCAAGTCCCAGGACAATTGCACGCTGACCATGTCGCCGAACTCACGGCCACGATGCTGATAGTCAAGCTCCCAACTCCAGTCTGACTTTTTCTCCGACTCGGCTTCACGAACCTTGGCTTGCGCTTCGCGGGTCATCGGCGCAAACGCTGCCAACTCGGGGTGGTGCTGCAGTTTATGGACGTAGCTCGAGGAATCGACAGGCCACTGCGGCAAGCTGCCCACAGGCTTGTCGTTGGCGGAGGCGGAGCCAATCCAGCGTTTGAGGGCCGCTCGGGCCTGCGCTCTCTGGAGAACCAGATCGTCCTGCTGCTCCGCCAGTCGAGCCGCTTCTTGCTTGGGCGTCACCGCATCGGCGGGTTGAGCGCGACCACTGGCAATTCGGGCCAGGACGGTATCGGTCAGCAGGCGGTTTTCTTTGTAGAAGTCTTGGAACAGCGCATCTTTGCGCTCGACTGAGTAGCTGTTGATCCAGGCCATTGCCGTGGACTGGCGTACGTTCAGTCGTGCAACCCGACGCTCGGCGGCAGCGCGATCAACGGCGGCGTTGGCGACCTCGATGCGAGCTTTGCGTTTGTCACCGTTGGGCATCTCTTGCCTGACCCCGACCATTTGCATGGTCATGAAGTCGTCGTTGATGCTCCATCGATCCGGGCCGCCGATGGGGTAGTTCTGCACACCTGCCAGCAACTTGGGGTCAGGTAATTCACCCGCTGGAATAGCTGCACTGCTGGCAGCCTGAATCTTTGCATCTTGTGCAGCCAGCGACGGCGCATTGTTTTCGGCCAGCCGCAGCGCTTCATCGAGGGTCAGCGCGGCAGCGAAGCCCGGCAATGCCAGTACGCTTGCCGCCAGACCGGCCACGAAGGACCAGCCTGTGCAATAGCACTTGGAGTTCATGTTTACGATTCCTGTGATCATCCACTGCACGCATCAAAAAGACATGCGCACAGCCAGTCCATCCCGCTAATACGGAATGAGGCTCAATGTTGGACAGGAATCAAACGCGAGGCGGTCGCCATACCCCGGACGGGGTTTGTACGGGCATGGAATCACTGAAGAAGGAAACCACTACGGGGCTGAACACGGTTACAGGAGGCTTGAGGATCGAGACTTGCAGCATACCGCCTGTCTTGCATTCCTGGCCCGGCTTGCAGGGCTTGCCATGCTCTGTCGGGCTTTTCATGTCGTTGCAGCAGTCCATTCCCATGTCATCCAACATCGCCATGCCCATCGTCTTCATCGGGCACGGTTCTGTGGGCGCCTGGACACCTGCCATCCCGCTGAGGGGAAGCACCAGGCTAATCACGAGAATGAGGCAAAACCGCAGGTAGCGTTTCATGGGCTGGAGTGTAGAGGCTGAAATGGACTCTTTCAATTGGATGAATGTTCTCACAGCCTACCGGCAAGAAGCGGGCGTTGGATTTCCGTCGCTCACTTTTTCTGGCAGGGATGTGCAGGTACGACATCACGCTTTCAGTCAGTTCGGTTGCCAGTTTGACCGCTTCTTTATTGCGGGCCATCACGCCGGCGACCAAGCCTTCGATCAAGGCCAGTACGGCGATGTTGGAACTGGTCAGCACCGGGTGATCGCAAGGCGCAAACAGCGTGTGCTCGGCAATGCCGGTGAGCGGTGAGGCGGGTGAGTCGGTAATTGCCAGCACTGATGCGCCCCGTTCATTGGCGAAGCGTGCCAGTTGCAGGGTGTCGAGGGAGTAGCGTGGCAGGGAGATTGCCAGCAGCACGTCCTGGTCGGTGATGGCGGCCAGACGGTAAGCGGCGTTTTCGTTACCGCCCTCCATGCTGATGGCAGTGGCGTCCGCGCAAAAGGGCATCAGGGTCGAGGCGGCGAGACCGGCGAAGTAGACACTGTTGCCAAAGCCCAGGATGTAGATTTTGCGCGCTTTGGTCAGGCCAGTGACGAAGGCTTCAAAGGTGTCGGCGTGGTTGTTGCTCGCCGCGGTGGCCAGGTTGCTGCTGGCGCTCTGGAGTTGCTCATGTAAACCAAACGCGCCGCCCGGGCGATGGGCAAGTTCGTTGCGCAGTTTGTCGACCGGCGACACCATCTGCTGCAGCGTTGCGACCAGTTCGGCCTTCATGCCGCTGTAGCCACCGAGATTCAGCGCTTTGGCCAGACGGTTGACGGCGGCGGGTGAGGTCAATGTTTCGTGAGCCATCTCCTCGATGGTCAGCGTCGCGGCTTTGAGCGGGTGACGCAGGATAAAGTCCGCGACCTTGCGCAATGAAGGCGGCAGTTCGGAAACGATTTCTGTCAGTTTGCGCATGACCGGCGCGGCATAGACAGTGGTGTCTTTCGATGGGCTGGGCATATCCGGCTCAACATTTCCTGAAGGTGAGAGAAGGGCTGTGCCTGATGCCCTGACAAGGTTGGCTGGAGTGTATCCGAAGCCAACCTTGTCAGGGCAGCGCCGAGCAGTCGATGGGTAGGCGGCGGTTTTACTTCAAGCTCCCGGCCAGAAACTGCCGGAGGCGTTCGGACTGCGGGTTGACCAGCACTTCGCGCGGGTCGCCGCGCTCTTCGACAACGCCCTTGTGCAGGAACACCAGTTGGTTCGAAACCTCGCGGGCGAAGCCCATTTCGTGAGTCACCACCACCATGGTGCGGCCTTCCTTTGCCAGATCCTGCATGACTTTAAGCACTTCGCCGACCAGTTCGGGGTCGAGCGCCGAAGTCGGCTCATCAAACAGCATCACTTGCGGTTCCATCGCCAGTGCGCGGGCAATGGCCACGCGCTGCTGCTCGCCACCGGACATATGCGCCGGCCAGGCGTTCATGCGGTGCGCCACACCGACTTTGTTCAGGTAGTGCTCGGCTTTTTCCCGTGCCTCTTTCTTGCCCAGGCCCAGCACATGCACCGGGGCTTCCATGACGTTTTCCAGAGCGCTCATGTGTGACCAGAGGTTGAAGTGTTGAAATACCATCGATAGCTGCGAACGCATGCGTTGCAACTGCCTGGGTTCGGCCGCCTTCAGCCCGCCAAGCTTGTTGGCCACCAGCTTGAGCGGTTCGCCATTGAGCACGATATTGCCCCCATTGGGTTGCTCCAACAGGTTGATGCAGCGCAGAAACGTACTTTTGCCAGAGCCGCTGGAGCCGATGATGCTGATCACGTCACCGGCCTGTGCTTGCAGGGACACGCCGTTGAGCACCTGGTGCGCGCCGTAACTTTTATGCAGGTCCTGAACTTCAAGTTTGTACATGTTTTGAACTCTCTGGAATCAGTCGCTGAGCAAGCGACCCTGGCGAATGGGGGTAGAACCGGCAACTTTGGCCAGCCACAATCCAGGCTGGGCAAAGCGCAGCCGTTCGCGGGCATAGAGAATGCCGTCGGTGCTGGCGCTCACCACGCTATGGCGGTCGGTCAGCGGGTCGATGACCTCGAACAGCGGATCGCCGACCTTGACCTGCGCGCCCAGCGGTTGCAGAAAACTCACCACACCGGGATGGGGCGCACAGGCGTACTGCGCGCCGGCGAATGGCACGGCCTGGCAATGGCTCGGCGGCGCCGCTGGCCAGTCACCGCTGATCAGGCCTTGTTCGGCGAGATACCCGAGAATGGCTTGGGCACTGTCGACGCATTGCTCGCGTTCGGTGTCTGCCATGCCACGCAATTCGATGGTGGTGGCCGCGCACGCCAGGGGAATGTTGGCTTGGGGAAACAGCTCGGCCAGGCGTAGCCATGCAATGGCGCAGGCTTCGTCGAAGGCACTGCCGCCCGCATTTTCGGCCAATAACGTGACCCCGGCACCGAGGCGAGCAGCGAGTGACTGCAGGCGTGGCCAGTTTTGTGGCATCGCATACAACAACATTATCGATTCGAAATCGCAGTGCAGGTCCAGCACCAGATCGGCGTCACAGGCATGCTGCAGCAACAGGCGGCGCAGGCCGTCGAGTTCCGAGGTCGGTGCCGGCATGGCGGCGAGGGCATCGCCCATGGCGCGGCGGATGAGTGCGATGTTGGCGTCGGCATCGTTTCCCAGTCGGCCCTCCAGCAGCGGTGCAACGGCATCGACCAACTCCGGGAAGTCGCGATTGAAGTTCTTGCCGCTGGAGAATTCGAAGCGCCCCTGATGGGTGGCCTGGAACATCTGGGCGATACCGATCGGATTGGCCATTGGCACCAACTCGATCACCCCTGTCAGGCGGCCTTGTGTTTCCAGTTCCAGAAGACTGCGCTTGAGCTCGACGGCGACGCGCATCCCTGGCAATTCGTCGGCATGCAATGACGCCTGGATGTACGCTTTGCGTGCTCCACTGCCAAAACGAAACAGTGACAGCGTTCGTTCGGTGCCCGAGGCACTCCACGGCAACAGGTATTGAATGTGCTCCATAACAGCTCCTTAGTGCTTGCGCGGTGCCAGATACGCCAGCCAATGGCGCTCGGCCAGCTTGAACAGGCGCACCAGAATGAAGGTCAGGGCGAGGTAGAAGAGGCCGGCGGTGATAAACGCCTCGAACGGTAGATAGAACCGTGAGCTGACAGTACGTGCGGCCCCGGTGATGTCGACGAGGGTGACGATGGAGGCCAGGCTGGTGGTTTGCAGCATCATCAGCACCTCGTTGCTGTACTGCGGCAATGCCCGGCGCAAGGCCGACGGCATGAGGATGCGGCGATACAGGGTCAGGCGTGACATACCCATGGCCCTGGCGGCTTCGATCTCGCCATGGGGTGTGGATTTCAAACTGCCGGCCAGCAGCTCTGCGCTATAGGCACTGGTGTTGATCGCGAAGGCCAGGCAGGCGCAAAAGGTTGCGCTGGAGAGGTAAGGCCAGAGCACGCTTTGGCGCACCGCTTCGAACTGCGCCAGGCCGTAATAGATCAGGAACAATTGCACCAGCATCGGCGTGCCGCGAATCACGTAGGTATAGAGCCAGGCCGGGAAGTTGATCAGCGGTGATCGCGACACCCGCATCAACGCCAGTGGAATCGCCAATACCAGACCCAGGGCCAGGGAAATAAGCAGGACTTTGAGGGTCAACAAGGCGCCATTGAAGTACAGCGGCAGGTTTTCCCAGATCAGGTTGTAGTCGAGAATCATGGGTGGGCTCCCCTCACAGTTCGGCGGCTTTGATGCCGACCGAGTAGTGTTTTTCCAGATAGCGCAGCACCAGCAATGACAGGCTGGTGAGCATCAGGTACAGCGCCGCCACGGCGAGGAAAAACGTGAATGGCTCGTGTGTGGCATCCGCTGCGTTCTTGGCTTTGAACATCATGTCCTGCAAGCCGATCACCGAGATCAGCGCGGTGGATTTGGTCAGTACCAGCCAATTGTTGGTGAACCCGGGAATGGCGAAACGAATCATCTGCGGTACCAGAATTCGCCAGAACACCTGCGCACCGCCCATGCCATAGGCTACGCCGGCTTCGGCCTGACCTTTGGGGATTGCCATGAAGGCGCCGCGAAAGGTTTCCGAGAGGTAGGCACCAAAAATGAAGCCCATGGTGCAGACGCCGGCGATAAAGGGGTTGATGTCGATATAGCGGGTGTAACCGAGCGCCAGGGCAATGCGGTTCACCAGATCCTGGCCGCCGTAGAAGATCAGCAGGATCAGCACCAGGTCTGGAATACCGCGAATCAGGGTGGTGTAACTTTCCCCGAGCAGGGCCAGCCATTTGAGCGGTGACAGGCGAAAGGCCGCGCCGACCAGGCCCAGGGCAATCGCCAGGGACATGGAAGTCAGGGCCAGGTTTATGGTCAGCCAGGCGCCATCGAGAATGCTCGATCCGTAGCCGTGAAGCATGATGAAGTTCCTCAAGCGAGCGCCGCGAGGCGCGCAAGACAAGCCCGAATCGGCGCCTGCAATAGGCCGGCACCGGGGCTATGGGTAAGGCTTACTCGCCGTAGATATCGAACGCGAAGTACCTGGTCATCACTTGCTGGTACTTGCCATTGGCGCGAATGGCGTCGATCGCGGCACTCAGGCGCGCAACGTTGGCACTGTCGCCTTTGCGCACGGCGATCCCGGCGCCACGGCCAAAATACTTCGGGTCGTTGATGTCGGGCCCTGTGAGTGTGAAACCCTGGCCAGCCGGTGTTTTGATGAAGCTCTCATCGGTGTTGACGATGTCGGCGAGGGTGGCGTCCAGACGACCCGAGGCAAGATCGAGAAAGGCTTCATTTTGTGAGGAGTAGCGCACCACGACGACGCCGGCTTTTTCCAGTTGCTCGGTGGCAAAACGATCGTAAGTCGAGGAGCGTTGCACGCCGACTTTCTTGCCCTTGAGGTCCACCAAAGGATCATTGATCACGTTGCCGGCCTTCATCGCGAACTTGCCCGGTGTGTGGTAGTACTTTTTGCTGAAGTCCACGGACTTCATCCGGTCTTCGGTGATTGACATCGACGACAGCACGGCATCGATCTTGCGCACTTTGAGCGACGGGATCATGCCGTCGAACTCCTGAAGGACCCACTCGCACTTGACCTTCATTTCTTCGCACAAAGCGTTGCCGATGTCGTAATCGAACCCGCTGACGTTGCCCTCTGGTGTCTTGAAGGAGAAGGGCGGGTAGGCGGCTTCGATACCGATACGCAGGCTGTCTTCGTCGGCATGTGCCAGGAAGCTGAAAGCGCATAGCGCCAGAGCACCTAGAAGTTCTGTCTTGTTCATATTGTTGACTCCTTGGAAGGTATTTGGGGGAAACGGGTGCCTGCCATCCAGGTTGGCGTGGTGGATCAGTCCTGTGATCGGCGAGGCTATAAATGACACAATAAAATTCCATATGCAAATAAACTGAAAATAAACATATCAGTTTTGGCCGCGACGATGCTCCATTGGGTCAGGTAGACGTTTTTGCTCAACCCATGCGTAAGTAGCTCGTTAATGCTGCAGATTGATGGCCGTGCCGGTTGGCCGGCTGCTCCAACGGGCGGCCGGGAACTCACTGGACATTGCGTTCGATACGGAGATGAGTACGCAACTCCATGCGGAGGTGCATCATTCTGCAGGCCATGACACAAAGCCAAGGCGAGGGCGGCCAGAGAGGATATGGCGGACGCCCCGGACGAACCGGATTTCGACGCGGTTGAGGTAGAGAACTAGACCTGCACGTTCGGCAATGAACACGGCAGGCGTCCCGTAGATTACGTCCCGGGAGTTTGAAGGACGTATCGGCAAAGAGTCGCAAGCCCCGAAGCATCGTGGGGTTTGCGACAGGTTTCGGCTATCGAGCCAAGGCAAGCATTTCTACAGTCAGATCGACCGCTGGTTCACGCGCTGACTCAGTTCCTGCGCGGACTCTTTGCGCTCCGAGTAGCGGTCAACCAGATCGGGGCGATCCCGCAGCAGCAGGGTAAATTTCACCAGTTCCTCCATGACGTCCACCACCCTGTCATACAACGACGAGGGTTTCATGCGATTGGTGTCGTCAAACTCCAGAAAAGCCTTTGGCACGGAGGATTGATTGGGGATGGTGAACATGCGCATCCAGCGCCCCAGCACACGAAGCTGATTCACCACATTGAAGGATTGGGAGCCGCCGCAGACTTGCATGACCGCGAGGGTTTTCCCTTGGGTTGGGCGAACGGCCCCCAACGCCAACGGCACCCAGTCGATTTGCGCCTTGAACACCGCAGACATGGAGCCGTGGCGCTCTGGCGAGCACCAGACCTGTCCTTCGGACCATTGCATCAGTTCGAGCAGCTCCTGGACTTTTGGGTGATCGGAGGGCGCGTCGTCCGGTAGCGGCAGGCCTGACGGGTTGAAGATCCGTGTCTCGGCGCCGAAGTGTTCGAGCAACCGGGCTGCTTCCTCGACCAGCAGGCGACTGAACGACCGCGCACGAGTCGAACCGTATAGCAACAGGATGCGCGGTTTGTGCTGGTCGTCGCGCCCACTGTCGATGGGCTGGGTCAGTGATGTGTCGAGATTGGGCAGGGGATGGGTCATGGGGGCTCCGGTCATAGCGTGCCGATGCGGTCGAGTTCTCGCTTCAGCGCATCGCGGTCGAGTTGTGCAAAAGGCAGGTCGAGGAATGCCCGGCAGCGAGTTTCGATGCGCGCCAGGGTCGAGTGGAACGCCGCCGATACCGTCGCTTCATCCCCCTTTATGTCCGATGGGTCTTCCAGGCCCCAATGAGCTTTCAACGCCGGCCCGAAGTACACGGGGCACGTCTCACCAGCGGCCTTGTCGCAGACCGTGATGACGATGTCCGGCGGGTTGGCTTCGAAAGCCTCATTGCCTTTGCTGCTCAAGCCGTCGATGGCGATGCCGGCTTCTTGCAACGTGCTCAGGCTGCGGGGCAGCACCTGTCCCTTGGGGAAGCTGCCGGCACTGATCGCCTCAAAACCTTGCGGGGCGAGATGGTTGAACATGGCTTCGGACAGGATGCTGCGACAGCTATTGGCGGTACACATAAACAGAACGCGCATGGTGATTCCTCTTTGCAGTCGCACAGGGCTAAACGCTCAGGCGCAGGGCCAGGGCAGACAAGGTGATGAACAGAATCGGCAGCGTCAGTACCACGCCGACCTTGAAGTAGTAACCCCAGGTTATGCGGATGCCTTTGCGCTCCAGCACATGCAGCCAGAGCAAGGTGGCAAGACTGCCGATGGGGGTGATTTTGGGGCCGAGATCAGAGCCGATGACATTGGCGTAGATCATGGCTTCACGCACTACACCGGTGGCGTCACTGGCCTGAATCGACAGGGCACCCACCAGCACCGTGGGCATGTTGTTCATGGCCGATGACAGCAACGCCGTGAGCAGGCCAGTGCCTAGCGCGGCACCCCAGATGCCGAATTCGGCCATGTGGTTCAGCGCCATGGTCATGTAGGTAGTCAGTCCGGCGTTTTTCAGCCCGTACACCACCAGGTACATGCCCAGCGAAAAGATCACGACCTGCCAGGGCGCCTCGCGCAGTACCCTTCGCGTTGAAATCACATGCCCACGCGCAGCCACGGCGAACAGCATCGCGGCACAGACCGCCGAGATGGCGCTGATGGGAATGCCCAAGGGTTCCAGGGCAAACAGCCCGATCAGCAGCAGAACCAGGACAATCCAGCCGACACGGAAGGTCAGGGGATCACGCACGGCGCGTCGCGGGTCCATCACGTCATCGAGAGAGTAGTGCCTGGGGATGTCGCGCCGGAAAAACCAGTACAGCACCACGAGCGTGGTCGCCACGGCAACGAAATTGACCGGCACCATGATGGCGGCGTACTCGCTGAAACCCAGGTCGAAGTAGTCGGCCGAAACGATGTTGACGAGGTTGGACACCACTAGGGGCAGGCTCGCCGTGTCGGCAATGAAACCGGCCGCCATGACGAACGCCAGGGTAGACGCTGGCGAAAAACGCAGTGCGAGCAGTATTGAAACAACGATGGGGGTCAGGATCAGGGCTGCACCGTCGTTGGCAAACAGCGCGGATACGCCGGCCCCCAGCAGAATCGTGAAGACGAACAGGCGCCGCCCGTCACCCTTGGCCCAGCGCGCCACATGCAATGCCGCCCACTGGAAAAACCCGGCCTCATCGAGCAGCAGACTGATGATGATGAGCGAGATGAAGGTCGCGGTGGCGTTCCAGACAATGGCCCACACCAGTGGAATATCGTCCAGCGTCACGACGCCTGCCAGCAGGGCCAGGATGGCTCCCAGGGAGGCGCTCCAACCGACGCCCAGGCCCTTGGGTTGCCAGATGACCAACACCATGGTGAGCAGGAAAATGATAAACGCAGTAAACATGCGGAGTCTCGATGAGTGAAGGGTCAGCAGCAGGCGGAAGTGTTGAGCGGACGGTCGCCCATCGCGGCAAGGCGAGTGCTGTCGTCCGCAAGCCAGTCGGCGTTTGCCAGCAAGGTTGTCTCGAGAACGTCGCGAACCCACGCGGGCAGATCGGGATTGAGCCGGTAATACACCCACTGCCCCTGGCGACGGTCGAGAAGCAGGCCACAGCCGCGAAGCTGGGCAAGGTGGCGGGAAATTTTGGGCTGACTGTCGTCCAGGGCGCAGACCAGTTCACACACGCATAACTCACCTTCACGAGTGATGAGCAAAGTGGCCCGGGCGCGGGTTTCGTCGGACAGACATTTGAATACGGCGGCAGGATTGAGCATTGGCGTGGCTCGATACATATGGTTATTCGAATATACGATTTTCCATATGTATTGTGCAAGACGCTCGGGCTCGCGAAGGGAAGGCTCGGCCCGACCAGATTGTTCAGGTATGAGATAGACTCGAGCCCATTCGGCACAAGGCACAGGAGAGGCGGTGAATGGAATCGTTTAGCGTACGCGAGCTGAAAATGACTGACGCTCAAGCGTTGCTGGCTTTCGAAATCCAGAACCGTGAATGGTTCGAATCCCATATCGATGCGCGCGACCCTGCTTTTTACTCGTTGCAGGGTGTCGCCGATCATATCGAAAGCTATTTGTCCGATTTCGCCATCGGCGCCTGGCACCCCTTTGTCATCGAGGACTCCAGTCAGAGAATCGTCGGTCGAGCCAATCTGAAAAGCATCGACTCATCGTCGGGTTCTGCCGAAGTCGGCTATCGGATCGATCAACGCGTGTGCGGGCAGGGGCTGGCAACACGGGCGCTGAGGCACCTGATCCAGGAGGCCCGGATACGCTGGGGACTTGCGCAACTGGTTGCGTATGCCTTCAGGGAGAACGCCGGCTCCAGAAAAGTCCTGGATCGGTGCGGGTTCAAGCTTGAGCAACCCTCCAGCAACGACAACACGGGGGGCGAAGATCGATTCCTCCTGTCGATCAGATAACTGCGTTCAACCATTCTGAAGGCTTGTAGCAGGTCACGCCTGCTACTCCTGATCTTCAGGCACCTCTTTCCAGCTGTCATTCGGATCAAAGCGTTTCATCGCTAGCGCCAGTTTTTCACCTTCGGGCCCCAGGTCTTTTTCGAATACCTGTCCTTCATGACTGATCATGAAACTCATCACGCCGGTGTCGTTGTACTTTGCCGGCCAGGCGATCAGCGCAAAACCGCGGCTCATCTTGTCACCGATGAGGTAGCTGTAGGCGCCACCCGGTGCCGAAGGACCCTGACCATGAAGGATGCGGAAGCGATAGCCATGCCACTCTTCGTCGGCAATGGCTTTGCCGAACGAGGGCCCCAACGGGCTGATCTGGCCGCTGTCGTCTTCATCCCAATAGAGTCCGTCGTGCATGCCGGGGGTGCTGAAGATTTTCTGCGCATACTCGAGAGCGCCATCATCGTCCCGATCCACTGACGCATAGTCCATCTGGGCATCGTGATAGGCCAGCACCGATTGCACCGCGGCAAGTTCATTGCGGCCGATTTGACGTGCACGGATCTCTGCACTGCCGGCCTTCATGTCGAAGCGCCAACCGTTCTCGTTCTTTGTAAGAGGGATAGGCAGTGTCCAGTTCTCACTGCCGACCGCCAGGACAGCCTTGCGCTCACTGGTGTTTTCAAAGTGGTGTTGCTCGCGGTACTGCTGCAAGAACGCATCCACATCTTTGCGCTGCACGCCTTCGCGGGGGATGTAATTGTGCCAGTCATTGCCCAGTAGTTCGGTCAGGCGTGCCTGGTCGGCGTGTTCCGTGCCCAGTGCTTCGACAAAGGCTTCCGCAGCCTTTTCCGGGGTTGGAAAGGCCTGCTGTGCCGTCGCCATGCACGACCACAACAAGCCGGCGGCTATAACCAGGACATGAGGGAGCAAGCCCGTGAGTCCCTTCAATCGAGGATGGTTTTTCAACGACGGCCCCCCCTTTGACGCGCTGGTGGATTGGACGGCCGGCTGACCTGGTGGCCAGCTGATCGCGAAGCACTGGGGCGTTTGGCGGAAGCCTGGCTGGCCCGGCCACGATTGGCCTGGACGTTGGCCTGGGACGGTGAGCGTGCGCCGGCGAACGCATTGTTGCGGGCACTGCCGGCGGGCCGTTTATTCGTCGCTTGCCGCGTCTGCGCAGAGCCCTCTCTGCGCTGATTCAACTGGGCGCTCTGGTTCCTGGGTTGCTGGGTCTCTCTCCTGGGCTGCTGATTCTCCCGAGTGTTCCTGGCCGTGCCCTGGCTTCTGTCCGCCGCCTTCGGCCTGTCTGCACCGGCCTGTAACCGGTTGCCGCCAGAGGCTGCGGACTGGAGTTTGCGTGTTTGATCACGGGCTTCGCGGTTGCTGGTGGCAGGTCGTTCGATACCGTGCCTGTCCATTGAGGTGCGGGCACTTTCACGGGCCTGGGCGCGTTGGGCATTGTCCCCGCGATAGGCCTCACGCTGATTGGCACCGCTGAGTTGGCGTCCGTACTGTGCTCGGCTCGCATTGTCTCGATAGGGCACGCCATTACGGTGCACCGGGTTGTGTTGCCATTTGTTGTTGGTGATCCGGTTGTTGGCATTGATGTTGTTGTAGCGATTGACGTCGATGTCGATGTCGTTATTGCCCCAGTCACATTCACCCCACAACGATCCAATGATCGCCACTCCGGCACCAAACGCGAGTCCGGCCATCAGGGCCTGACCAGGGTAATAGGCCGGTGGCGGTGGATAGTACGTGGGCGGCGACGCCGGGTAGGGCCAGGTGCCGTAGGTGGTGGTCGGGTTATAGGTGGGGACGTACACCACCTGCGGATCGGCAGGCTGAATGATGATGGTGGAGTTGCTGGCGGGGGCCGATTCAGGGGCTGGAGCCGGTGCCGCAGTCGTGGTCGCCGGTGCCGGTGCCGCAACATTCTGGATCGTCACATTCTGATATTGGTTGCTCTGCAGATTGCCCGCTGCCTGTGCCTGGCGCCGCAAGCGTTGCGCGCTTTCCATGACATCGTCGGGCTGCGCCAGGAAGGCATCACCCAGGCGCTGGACCCAGACGGGATCCTGTCCCAGCAATGCCAGCACCTGCGGGAAGGCGACCAGTGCCTGCACGCTCGGATCCCAAGGCTGGTTCGCCACCTGTTTGACTGCGTCGTCACCTTTGGCGTCCGGGTGCGCTTTGGACCAGTTGACCGCCTCGCCGACTTCCCCGGGGTAGGTGGTGGCCATCAGCACCTGTGCAAACAGTGGGTCCGGGTAAAGCGCAATGGGCGCCAGCATCTGATCCAGTTGTTCCTGGGTGAATACCGGATCCTTGGTCGCTGGGGCGACGGGTGCTGCATTGGCTGTGCTTGCCGGTGCGGGTGCTGCGGCGGGTGCCGGAACCGGGGCAGGTGCTGCAGCGATCCCCTCCGTACCCAGTGCCAGGCAGGACGATCCGCTCAAAAACAGTACAGCCGACAACGCGTAAAGTAATGGATTGTGCATTACACCCCCCGTGGGGTCAGGCAGGCTTGAAATGAGTGGATCAATCCCTGGCAGGTGAAGCCGACTTTGCAAGCCACAGAGCCTGGCCTCGACACCGCTTCCTAATGGTAGCAGTTGATTTTAAAAAGCCAGGTTGACTTTCAAACGGTGTGATCCTGTTCCTGGTCAATGTGCACTCGCATCACTTTCGTGTTCTTCAGCGAATGCCATGAACACATCCAGGTCCAGCACATCCAGCTTGATCTGGGCGATGAACGCCGAGAAGGCCAGGTTGGCGGCCAGCAGGCGCAGGTCGCTGGCCCAGGCCGGAAGATAGACCGGTCCCTTGAGCCAGCCAGATTCGAACAGGGGCGCCAGGCGCACGGTGTCAGCCAGGCTGAGGCGACCTGCAAACAGATGCCCGACCAGTTCCGGCCGGTTATCGCGGATAGCAATGCGCAGCAGGGTGTGGACACCGAGCAACCCGGTCAGGTAGGCGGCATCCTTGGTGAACGCCGAGCCGCCCCGCAGGTCGGCGCCGCGGAACACCCGTTGGGTTGAGCGGAAGGATTCCTCTTCTGTCTGGTTGGCCGCCAGAAAACCTTCGAATACCTGAATGAAGTCGGCACCCTCCAGCGCCTGCTGGACGGCGAGCACGCGCAGGGCCAGGCGCCGCAGGCGGTTGATGTCCATGCTGCCGGTGAACAGTTCGGCC
>LNAP01002699.1_pt1 | contig 17490 bp, 15 predicted proteins | sample 602601 | NCBI WGS metagenome assembly LNAP01 (sample SAMN02440304, study PRJNA202911) | soil metagenome | biome: Subtropical and temperate rainforests or woodlands; isolation source: soil samples (1 kg each in a 20% v/v slurry with milli Q water) were... ... | reverse complement strand
GGAAGGCCGCCCCGGCACCGCCCTGCTGCGGGCGCTGGGCAGTGGCGACTACGGCCTGCTGCGCACCGCAGCGGCCACCATCGCCCTCAGCCGCGAGGCGGCCCTGCTGGATGACCTGGCGTTGCAGCTGCCGTACGTGGAGGCGGCCCGCGCACGCTACACCACCGACCCGCAGTGGATCCGCGAGCACTACGAGCTGGACTTCGTGCTGCGCAAGCTGCGCCACTGGCGTGACCACGATGGCTGCCTGTGCCAGCTGTATCCGCACTGGATGCATTACGAGCCCGGGCGCGAGATCGCCAGCGGCCATGTGGTGCTCATCGCCGCCGGCGTCGCCGAACGTGGCTGGGGCGATACGCAGGACGCCACCTGCACCGTGTGCGGGCGCGGGTGGCGCTGCACCGATCGCGAGTATCACGCGCCGTGGTGGGAGTGGAGCGCGCTGCCGCAACCCTGATCGTGTCCCTGGGGGTAGAGCCACGCCATGCGTGGCTGCCAAAGCCCGCGCAGGCAAAGACCGCACGTGACGTGGGCTGACTAGTTCAACGTGAAGTTCACCGGCACCCGGAGCCGGGAAATTTCCGGCTGCTTGCCTCGGGCGTCAAACGTCCAGTCCTGCGCGGCCGCCATTGCTGCCTCATCCAGGTCAGCATGGCCACTGGATCGCTCCAGCACCGCGCCGAGCGTCCGGTTCTGATCGTCAATCAACATGATCAACACCGCTTCCCCCTGTCGTCCTTCCCGGTAGGCACTGGCAGGGTACCGGGGAGGATTCATCCGGGTACTGTAGATCGAGACGTCGTTGTCTTCCGGACCCGGCTCCAGCGTGGAGGCCACACCGAATACGCACCGCTTGTGCGGAACGGGCTGGGTCAACGTCAGGCGCATCCGGACCGGTTGGGTATCGGTGTCGTCATCGGCAAGCGGCTCACTCTCAACGGTCACCACGACCTCGCCACAACGGAGTGTCGCCAAGGCGGTCAGCAGGGAGGCCTGCGAACGCGCCGCCGCGGCGCTGGTGGCCACCGCCTCGAAACGGCATCCCGCCGTGCCCTGCTCCAGGTGCGGCGCCGACATCCGAGAATCGATATAGCCGCCCGAGGGCAACATTCGACACCCTTCCTGTGCCCCCAGATCCGCGGCAGGTGTCGCACATCCTGTCGAGAGCGAAGCAGTCAGAAGCAGCAGGGCGCATCGATTGCGCATGGTCGGTCCTCCGTGAAAGGGCCGGAGTCTAGCAATGCAACCGCGCGCGATCAGGGCCGACATCACATACAACGCGTTTGGACGCCTCGTCGTGGGGCCCATCCCAACGATGGCGGCCCGATCAACTGCAGATATCAAACAATCCGATAGCGGACGCAGTGTCGGTACCGGCACACAATGCGGGTGCACCCCTCGCGCCGGCCGGCACGATCCAACGATCACGGCCGCCAGTTGGCGTTGCTCTCCCAGAACGCCACCGCGCGCTGGTACGCCTCGCGGTCCAGCGGCACGCCCGAACCGCCCTCATCCACGCCCAGCGCGTTGCGCATCATGGTGATCGGCGCCATCGGCACCTCGTCCGGTTCGGCGGTGTAGATGCAGCCGACGATGCCCCAGTCGGCGTCGATCGGCGAGCCTTCCTTGGCCAGCTGTTCGGCGCTGTAGAGGATCACCACCAGGTAGTTCGCGCGCGGCGATTCCACGCCTTCGAACCAGCGCACCAGCACCGGCAGTTCGTTGCGGTTGCGCGCTTCGTACGCGCTGTGCAGCTGGTGCCGGTTCGCATCGGTGATCGGCACGGTCAGGCAGCGCGTGCTGGTCCAGTTCTCGTACACGAACAGCTTGCAGAACGGCGCGTAGCCGTCGAGCACATTGAACGGCGCGTGCGCATTGAGGTGCGCCTGGAACTGCTCGGCGGTGCAGTCCTGGATGGTGTTGCCGCGTGGGACGCGCGGGAACAGGCGGGGACGGGCGAATTCGGTGAGGACGATGGACATGGGGCACGCGATGGCTGGCAAGCGCAGAGGGTAACCCAGGGCGTGTACGCCAACGCGCTTTCCGCACGCCACCGGTGAAGGCCGCGGCACTGGAAAGACGCGCGCATGTGTAGGAATCTCTGGCAACCGGGTTGCGTCGCGACCCTGTCCAAGGATGAAGTGCCATGCCTGCAGCAAAGGAAGCAGGACCCACCACCGCGTTGCGCCGCCGGTTACGCGTTGCCCTGCGCGCGGGGATGATCTGCGTAGCGGGCGGGTTCGCACTGTGCGTCCTTTGCCTGTGGTGGCCCAGCCCGTCGGCCCCGCTTCCGGAGGCTGCCAACAGCCGCCTGATCGTCAATGCGCGCATCATCGACGTGCGCCTTGGCAGCGCGGGTTCGCCTACCCACGTACTGGTGGAAGCAGGACGAATCGTGCAGGTAGGACCGGCGGTGAAGGCCGGCGCAGGCGTGCCGGTGTTCGACGCCGCAGGAGGCTACCTGCTGCCCGGCTTCTGGGACATGCACACGCATGCCTTCCAACTGTCGCCCCAGCTGCACTTCCCCGTGTCCGTGGCCAACGGCATCACCGGAACGCGCGACATGATGGATTGTCCGCAGGACCGGGACAGCCTGATCGCCTGCGTGGCCGACAAACGCCGTTGGACCCGACTGGCCGACACCGGTCGCATGACGGCACCGCGCTTCGTGGAAGTGGCCAGCTTCTACTTCGAGGACCCCGCGATGACCCCGGCGCAGGCGGCAGCGCGTGCGGCGGTCTATCGGGCCAGGGGCGTGGACGCGTTGAAGGTCTACAACAAGGTCGCCCCAGCCACCTATCTGCGGCTGGCAGCCGAGGCGCGGCGCCTGGACATGCCCTTGGTCGGGCACCTGCCCAAGGCAGTTCGCCTGGACGATGCCCTGCAGCAAGGTCAACACAGCTTCGAACACGCCCATCTGCTCGCCCGTCACTGCTTCCGCGATGCAGACCACTGGCGCAGCGGTGCGCTGGATCAGCTTGATCCCATCGAGCTGACCGAACGCATGGTGGCCGGGTATGACGCGGCGGCCTGCCAGCGGGGCATCGATGCGATGCGCGCAGCAGGCAGCTGGTGGGTTCCCACCCACGTCACCCGGGAAGAGGATGCGCGCGCGACGGATCCCTCGTTCCTCGACGACCCACGGCTGGCCTATCTCGACCCGCTGTCGCGCTGGGCCTACAAGGACGATCTGGCCGCGACGGCCGCGCGATACCCCGGTCCACGTGGCCACGCCGCACTCAACCGCTACTTCGATCACGGCCTGGCGTTGACCGCCGCGGCGTACCGCGCAGGCGTACCGGTGCTGGTCGGTACGGATACGGCCATTGGGGGCTTCCGCTTCCACGACGAGATGGCGCTGCTGGTGCGCGCCGGACTGTCGCCGGCCGACGTACTGCGCGCGGCGACACTGGATGCCGCCCGCTACGCGGGGAAGGAACACGAGCATGGTTCGGTGGAGGTCGGCATGCTCGCCGACTTGGTTCTGCTCGATGCAAATCCCCTGGAAGACATTGCCCATACACGCCGGATCCAAGCCGTGTTCATGGGCGGGCGATTGCACGACCGGAAACACCTGGACGACCTGTTGGCGTTCGCCCGCGCCCAGGCGCGATCACCCGCGGTATCGGCCAAGCTGGTGTGGGGCTTCCTGCGCAGCCCGGTCAGCGCGGAGCTGTGATCGTCCGGCCCCGGTCTGCGTGACACGCTACGCCATCAGCGCAGGATCGCCTCCAGCGCCTGTTCCAACCTCGGGTGCTTGAACACGTAACCGTCCTCCAGCGCGCGCGCCGGCACCACGTTCTGCCCGGTGAGCAGCAGCCCGGCCATTTCCCCGAACGCCAGCTTCAGGGCGAAGGCGGGCGTGGTCAGCACCGCAGGCCGGCCCAGTACCTTGGCCAGCGAGCGCGCGAATGCCGCATTGGTCACCGCCGCCGGTGCGGTGCCGTTGTACGCGCCGCGGGCGGTGTCAGTGGCCAGCAGCCACAGAATCAGTCCAACCAGATCCTCACGATGGATCCAGCTCATCCATTGGTCGCCATCGCCCATCGGACCGCCCAGCCCCAGCCGGAACGGCGGCAGCATCCGCGCCAGCGCGCCACCGTCGTGATCGAGCACGATGCCGGTGCGCACCACGCAGGTGCGGATGCCCAACGCCTCGGCCTTGAACGCCTCGGCCTCCCACTGCCGGCACAGCATCGCGGCGAAGTCGTGCCCGGGCGAGGCGGCCTCGTCCAGCGGGGTGGCATCCCCCGGCCCGTAGTAGCCAATCGCCGAACCGGATACCAGCACCTGCGGCGGTGTCGGCAATGCCTGCATCCACGCCAGCAGTGCGCGCGTGGTGCCAATCCGCGAGGCGTGGAAGGCCTGCTTGCGGGCGTCGGTCCAACGGCCCTCGGTCAGCGGTTCGCCGGCCAGGTTCACCACCGCCTGTACCGGTCCCACGTCGTCCAGCCGCCCCACGTACTGCACGCCCGGCGGCGGGGTGCGGCCGGGGGTGCGGGTCAGCACGCTGACCCGGTGGCCCTGTTCCAGCAGACGTTCGCACAGTGGGCGGCCAATGAAACCCGTGCCGCCGGTGATCAGGATGTCCATCTTCACTCCGCCCTCTCTGGACAGGCACTGTAATCGAGATCGCGTGCAGGTCACGGCAGCACTCTTTTACATTCATCGCGATGAAGCGATATGATGGCCACACACCCGCTGCCGCCGCCGCCCATGACCGCCATCAGCTTCGAGTTCTACCCGCCCAAGACCGATGACCAGCGCGCCCAGCTCGACCGCACCGCGGCCAAGCTGAAGGCGTTCGCGCCGGAGTATGTGTCGTGTACGTTCGGGGCCGGCGGCTCGACCCTCAGCTACACCTCCGAAACCGTGCGCCACCTCAAGCAGCACCACGGGTTCGAGGCGGCCCCGCACCTGTCCTGCGTGGGCGGCAGCCGCGAGGAAATCCGCGAACTGCTCAAGCTGTACCGCGCCATCGGGTGCCGCCGCATCGTCGCCCTGCGCGGCGACCTGCCCTCGGGCATGGGCCACCCCGGCGACCTGCGCTATGCGTCGGACCTGATCAGCTTCATCCGCGCCGAGCACGGCGATGCGTTCCGCATCGAAGTGGGTGCCTACCCGGAGACGCACCCGCAGGCCAACGATGCGCTGCTGGACCTGAAGCACTTCAAGACCAAGATCGACGCCGGCGCCGATGCCGCGATCACCCAGTACTTCTTCAACGCCGATGCGTATTTCCATTTCGTCGATGCGGTGCGCGCGCTCGGGGTCACCGTGCCGATCGTGCCGGGCATCATGCCGATCTCCAACTTCAGCCAGCTGCGCCGCTTCTCCGAACAGTGCGGCGCGGAGATCCCGCGCTGGATCGGCAAGAAGATGCAGGCCTACGGCGACGATGCCGAATCGGTGCGCGCGTTCGGTGCCGAGGTAGTCGCCGGTCTGTGCGAACGGCTGGTGGCCGGCGGTGCGCCGGGGCTGCATTTCTACACCCTCAATCTGGCCAAGCCGACCACCCAGGTGTTGAAGCTGCTCAAGGGCTGACACCGGCGCAAATCGCTTGCAGATAACGCCGGCGCGGCTACCCTGCTGCGATGAAACTGTTTCTGCCGCTCCTGCTGTGCGCGCTGTGCCTGCCTGCCCCGGCATCGGCGCAGGCGCAGCGCGTGAACCGCTGCACCAACGCGCAGGGCCAGACCGTCTTCACCGACCGCCGCTGCGATGCGCTTGGCGCCACCGAGCGGATGCCGGCACGCACGCCCACCGTGGGCAACACCGGCATCTACCGCACCGGGTGCGCGCGTCGGCTCAGCGAACTGACCGGGCAGATCCGCGATGCGGTCAGCCAGCAGGACGTGAACCGGTTGTCGTCCATCTACCTGTGGAACAACGTCTCCAACGCCACCGCCAACCAGATCATCGGGCGGCTGGAATCGGTGGTGCAGCGGCCGCTGGTGGATATCGCGCCGGTGTATCCGGCCAGCGATGAGGGTGCGGTGGTGGCGCCTGACGCTGCGCCGATGCTGGGCAGCGATGGGCAGCCGGTGGCGGAGGTGACGCCGCGGCGGCCGCGCCCGGTGGGGCTGCGGCTGGAGCAGACGCTGGGCAACACCGCGACGCCGGCGCGCACGGTGTTCGGGCTGCGGCGGCAGTACGGGTGTTTTTGGATCACGCTGTAGCGCCGGGCTCTGCCCGGCAGAGGGAATCACCAGGCATGGCGGCCCGGCGGCATGAAGTGCCTGGCTCTGCGGCCAAGCGGCATGAGTTGCCGGGCAGAGCCCGGCACTACGGGATCAGGTGGGCCAGAGCGCGCGGATGGCGGCGATGCCCTGGGCGCCGTGTCGGCGGGCCTGGTCGATGTCGTCCGGGTGCAGGCCACCCAGCGCATACAGCGGCAGCGAGACCTGCTCGCGCAGGGCTTCGAATGCGTCCCAACCCAGCGGCGTGCCGCCGGGATGGCTGGCGCTGGGCTGGACCGGGCCGAGCACGGCAAAGTCGCAGCCCAGCCGTTGCGCGGCCTGCAGCTGTTCCAGGTCATGGCAGGAGGCGGCCACCAACTGGTCGGCCGGCAGCGGGCGGGTGTCCAGCTGCAGCAGCTGTTCACTGCCCAGGTGCACGCCCACGCCCAGCCGCTGGGCCAGGTCGATGTCGCGGTTGAGCAGCCACTGCACGCGGCCACGGTGGGTCTGGATGGCCTGTTCGGCCAGCGCCACCCGCGCCGGGCTGGCGGGGGTGCGCAGCTGGATGCGGCTGACCCCTGCGGCCAGTGCCTGGGCCAGGCGCTGGTGCCAGTCGTGGTGGGCCTGGGCGTGGTCGGCCTCGGGCTCGGGGGTGATCAGGTAGCGGTCGGGCTGGCGCAGCGCGGCCACCACCGGCAGGTCGGCCGGTGGCATCGAATAGCGCGACAGCTTGTCCGGGGTCACCCAGGTGATGGCCTGGCCCTCACGCCCGCGTGGGCTGCCCTTCCAGCTGCTGATCCGGCGTACTTCCAGCCGCAGCCGCTTGTCGGGGTAGATCTGCGGCACGTCCATGATCCACTCGCCCACCTCCGCTTCGATCCCCAGTTCCTCGCGCAGTTCGCGCACCAGCGCCTGCTCGGAGCTTTCGCCGGGCTCGCGCTTGCCGCCGGGAAATTCCCAGAGGCCGCCCATGTCGCGGTCTTCGGTACGGCGGTTGAGCAGGATGCGGCCGCGGGCGTCAGTGATGACGCCGGCCACGACGTGGATCGATCGTTTGGGGGATGGCATGGGGGGAGCATGCCCAATACCGCGGTGCTGGCGCAATCCCGAAACGCATCGGCCGGTGCGGGGCCGAGGTGCAGCCACGCATGGCGTGGCTCTACCGCCAGATAGCAGACGCCCCGCACTTGGCGGGGCGTCCGGGGGTCAGGTGAGCTGACCGTGGCAGTGCTTGTACTTCTTGCCACTGCCGCAGGGGCACGGGTCGTTGCGGCCCACCTTGGGCTCGTCGCGGTTGACCTGGGCCACGACGTTCTGCGCCGCTTCCACCTCTGCTGCCTCTTCGTCGGCGCTGTAGCTGCCGGCGTCCTGGTGCTGGAACTGCGACTGCAGCAGGCGCGCCTGGGCCTGCTGGCGCTCGGCCTGCTCCAGCGCTTCCACTTCCTCTTCGCTGCGGATGCGCACGCGCGCCAGCAGGGTCACCACTTCGCGCTTGACGTTCTCGAGCATTTCCGAGAACAGCTCGAAGGCTTCCTTCTTGTATTCCTGCTTGGGCTGCTTCTGCGCGTAACCGCGCAGGTAGATGCCCTGGCGCAGGTAATCCATGCGTGCCAGGTGCTCCTTCCAGCTCTGGTCGAGCACAGTCAGCATCACGTGCTTTTCCAGCGCGCGCATGGTGTCTTCGCCCACGCCGGTTTCCTTCTCGGCGAAGTGCGCATCAATGCGCGCCTGCACCTTCTCGGCGATGGCTTCAGCGTCCAGTTCTTCGTGCAGCTTGACCAGGCCCACCACGTCCATCTGCACGCCGAGGTCGGCGGCCAGGGTGGCTTCCAGGCCCGGCAGGTCCCACTGCTCGTCGATCGAGTTCGGCGGCACGAAACGGGCCACGATGTCGTAGATCACGTCGCCGCGGATGCCGTCCACGTTGTCCTTCACCGACTCGGCGTCCAGCAGCTCGTCGCGCTGGGCATAGATCACCTTGCGCTGGTCGTTGTTGACGTCGTCGAAGTCGAGCAGGTTCTTGCGGATGTCGAAGTTGTGCGCTTCCACCTTGCGCTGCGCCTTTTCGATCTGGCGGCTGACCAGGCGGTCTTCGATGACGTCGTCTTCCTTCATGCCCATCATGCGCATCGCCTTCTGGACCCAGTCCGAGGCGAAGATGCGCATCAGGTTGTCTTCCAGCGACAGGTAGAAGCGGGACGAACCCGGATCACCCTGGCGGCCGGAACGACCGCGCAGCTGGTTGTCGATACGGCGCGATTCGTGGCGTTCGGTGCCCACGATGTGCAGGCCGCCGGCGGCCTTGACCGCGTCATGGCGCTTCTGCCATTCGGCCTTGACCTGGGCGCGCTGTTCGTCGGTGGCGTCTTCGCCCAGCTCGTGCAGCTGCGCTTCCAGCGAACCGCCGAGCACGATGTCGGTACCGCGACCGGCCATGTTGGTGGCGATGGTCACCGCACCGGGCATGCCGGCGTTGGCGATGATGGTGGCTTCGCGATCATGCTGCTTGGCGTTGAGCACTTCGTGGTGCACGCCGGCCTTGCGCAGGTGCTCGGACAGCATCTCCGAGGTTTCGATCGACGTGGTACCCACCAGCACCGGCTGGCCGCGCTCGTTGCAGGCCTGGATGTCGGCCAGTACGGCGTTGAACTTGCCGGTACGGTTGAGGAACACCTGGTCCGAACCGTCCTTGCGGATGGTCGGGCGGTTGGTCGGGATGACCACCACTTCCAGGTTGTAGATGCTCTGGAATTCGTAGGCTTCGGTGTCGGCCGTACCGGTCATGCCGGACAGCTTCTTGTACATGCGGAACAGGTTCTGGAAGGTGATGCTTGCCAGGGTCTGGTTCTCGCGCTGGACCGGCACGCCTTCCTTCGCTTCCACCGCCTGGTGCAGGCCATCGGACCAGCGGCGGCCGGCCAGGGTACGGCCGGTGAATTCGTCCACGATCACCACTTCACCGTCGCGCACGATGTAATCCACGTCGCGCTGGTAGATGGCATGCGCGCGCAGGGCGGCATTGAGGTGATGGACCACGGTCAGGTTCTGCGCGGCGTACAGGCCTTCGGTCTCGGCATTGAGGATGCCCGCTTCCACCAGCAGCGCTTCGGCGTGCTCCATGCCCGCTTCGGACAGGTGCACCTGCTTGCCCTTCTCGTCGACCCAGAAGTCGCCTTCGCCGTCTTCGGCGTCCTGCTTGATCAGGCCCGGAACCACGCGGTTGACCCGGATGTACAGCTCCGGGGAATCGTCGGCCGGACCGGAGATGATCAGCGGGGTACGCGCTTCATCGATCAGGATGGAGTCGACTTCGTCGACGATGGCGTAGTGCAGGCCGCGCTGGTAGCGGTCCGCGCGCGACAGCGCCATGTTGTCGCGCAGGTAGTCGAAACCGAATTCGTTGTTGGTGCCGTAGGTGATGTCGCTGGCATAGGCCTCGCGCTTGTCACCGTGCGGCATGCCCGGGTAGACCACGCCCACGCTCAGGCCCAGCCAGTTGTACAGCTTGCCCATCTGCGCCGAGTCGCGGCGGGCCAGGTAGTCGTTCACGGTGACCACGTGGACGCCCTTGCCTTCCAGCGCGTTCAGGTACACCGGCAGCGTGGCGACCAGGGTCTTGCCTTCACCGGTGCGCATTTCCGCGATCTTGCCCAGGTGCAGCACCATGCCGCCGATCAGCTGCACGTCGTAGTGGCGCATGCCCAGCACGCGGCGGCTGGCCTCGCGGCAGACCGCGAAGGCTTCCGGCAGCACCTTGTCCAGGGCTTCACCGTCAGCAATACGCTGCTTGAACTCCGGGGTCTTGGCCTTGAGCTGCTCGTCGGAGAGCTTTTCGATTTCCGGCTCCAACGCATTGACCTTGGCGACGATGCGGTTGAGCTGGCGCAGCTGTCGTTCATTACGACTGCCGAAGACGCGGGTAAGCAGGCTGTTGATCATTGAAGGAACCGGTTGGAATGAGACGCCCCAACGGCCACGCCCTCCCCGGGGGATGCGTCGGCCGCAAACGAAACAGGGCGCACTGCGCCCTGTCTATGGCAATACCCATTGTAGCTTGGGTCGGCCGTCAGGGGTTTCAACCCCGTGGCGGTAGTGCCGGCCGCTGGCCGGAAACCGCATTCGGTCACCTCGCAGGCGTGCCGGCCAGCGGCCGGCACTACCAGACGGGATCAGCCGCGCGAAACGCGCCCGACCGGGGTATTGCCGCCGTCACCGAGGAACTTGCGCGGGTTGACCACCTGGCCACGCTCCCACACCTCGAAGTGCACGTGGGCACCGGTGGAACGGCCGGTGGAGCCGGCTTTGGCCACTTCCTGGCCGGCGCGCACCAGGTCGCCCGGCTTCACCACCAGGCGCGAGTTGTGCGCGTAGCGGGTGACATAGCCGTTGCCGTGGTCCACGTCGACCACGTTGCCGTACCCGCCCTTCACGCCGGCGAAGCTGACCACGCCGTCGGCCACCGACATCACCGGGTCACCGACCTTGGCATGGAAGTCCATGCCCTTGTGGGTGGCCGCACCGCGACCGAACGGATCGCTGCGGGTGCCGAAGTTGGAGGTGATGTAGGTGTTGCGGATCGGCATGCGGCCGGGCACCGCGTTCTGTTCGAGCTGGTGGTCGAACATCAGCGACTCCATCACCGACAACTGGCGGCCTGAAGCAGCAAAGCGCTGCTCCAGCACCTGTAAGTCGGCATTGACCGCGCTGACCGGGATGTCCTGGGTCGGGCCGGGCTCGCCTTCACCGAGGCCGGGGGTCTCGTTGAAGTCGAATTCGCCGTCTTCCAGCTTGCCCATCTGGGTCAGCCGTTCGCCCAGGGCGTTGAGACGGGTGGCCTGCGCCTGCAGTTCACCCATCCGCGCTGCCAGCGCGTTCACCTGGGTCTGGGCGTCTTTCTGGGCCTGCGCCAGCTCGCGTTCCTGCTGGGCGACCTTGGCGTGGAGCCGGGAATCATTGAGCATGCTGCCGCCGATGCCGGCACCGAAGCCGATCAGGCAGCCAACCCCCAGCACGCTGCCCAGCAGGGCCCGGGGTGAATCTTCGAAGTAGAAACGCAAACGCGCCAGGGGCGTCTTGGCCTTTCCTTCACGCGTTTTGATTACGATCTTTTTGAATGCCATCAGTGAGTTTTCATGTCTGAGCCGAAATCCAGTGCGCGATCCCCATCCACGCCGAAGCCGGCGCTGGATGCGGTGATGGCGGACAAAGCCGGTAACCCGCTGCGCCGAGCCTTGTGGCTGGACGCACTGGACCGTCAATTGCGCCCCCATTTACCGCCTGCACTGGCCACCCGTTGCCGGCTGGCGAATGTAAACGGCGAGCACCTCGTTTTTCTCGTCGATTCCCCCGTGTGGCACGCCAAGTTGAGGCTTGCCGAAGCACAGTTGATCGACGCGGCCCGGTCCATCGGGCTGAAGGTCACCAAGGTGACCGTCAAAACTGCGGCTGCCCCTCCTCCACGCTCCCCAGCGATCGATAACAGGAATGGCCCCCACGCAGTTTCAGCCGCCACGCACAAAGGGCTACGCGACGCGTTGGCCTGCCTGAAGGATATGGATTTCACCAAATCCTGAAGGCATCGGGGCATCCGGCCCCTTCCCCGACGCGTCACGAGCACGTGAACTTGTCAGGGAACCGGCCAGCATCGTAGCCGTGGAACGTCGCCCAGTCGTTAGTCTTTTATTAAAATTGCGTTAAATTCAGCAAGAACCTCGATCAGGTTCACAATTCCGTGACCTGTGCACGTCCACGGTTCATTGACATCAAGATCACCCCGCGCTGACCCCGAAAACGCAAAACGGCGCCCGGGGCGCCGTCTGTTTTCAATGAAATCAATGCGATACCGGGCAGGTAGAGCCACCCCATGGGTGGCTGCCACGCAAGGCCCAGATCAGGCGTAAGCCGGCACCCCATAAACCACCGGAGCCGTAGCGGCTGCGGCGTCATAGCTCACCCACTCCCACGCCGTGGCGTCGGCCATCAGCGCGCGCACCAGCTTGTTGTTGAGCGCATGCCCGGACTTGAAGCCTTCGTAGGCCCCCAGCACCTGGCCACCGGCCAGGTACAGGTCGCCGATCGCGTCGAGGATCTTGTGGCGCACGAACTCGTCGGCGTAGCGCAGGCCGTCGTCGTTGAGCACGCGGAATTCGTCGAGCACGATGGCGTTGTCCATCGAACCGCCCAGGCCCAGGTTGCGCTCGCGCATGTACTCCAGGTCACGCATGAACCCGAAGGTGCGCGCGCGGGAGATTTCCTTGGTGTAGGCGGCCGTGGAGAACTCGATCTGGGCGCGCGACTGCTTGGCCGGGATCATCGGATGATCGAACTGGATGGTGAAACCGAGCTTGTAGCCCTCGTAGGGCTCGAAGCGGGCGACCTTGTCGCCTTCGGTCACTTCCACCGTCTTGAGAATGCGGATGAAACGCTTGGGGGCGTCCTGTTCGGCGATGCCCGCCGATTGCAGCAGGAACACGAACGGCCCGGAGGAGCCATCCATGATCGGCAGTTCGGCCGAGGACAGCTCCACGATGATGTTGTCCACGCCCAGGCCGGCCAGGGCCGACATCAGGTGTTCGACGGTCTGGATCTTGGCCTCGTGGTAGGTCAGCCCGGTGCACAGGGTGACTTCGGTGACCAGGTCCGCGCGTGCGGGCACTTCCACGACCGGCTCCAGATCGACCCGACGGAACACGATGCCATGGTTGACCGGGGCCGGGCGCAGGGTCATGTAGACCTTGTCACCGCTGTGCAGGCCAACGCCGGTGGCGCGGATCGTGTTCTTGAGGGTGCGTTGCGGAATCATGGGGAGCAGGACCGGGAGAGCGCGCAGTCAGCGCGACGGTGACAAACAAGAATAACACGCAGTACCACCACCCCTTTCTGAACCGAAAGACGGGCGGCAGACTGCCGGGCCACTCCGGGCCCGGCAGCAAGGGACATGGAGGCGCCTACCGGGGAGGACAAGGCCCCGGCATGCAGTCCTCAGTCCGCCTGGCGGCGCAGGAACGCCGGGATGTCCAGGTAATCGTTGGGCAGTTCAGCAGCCGCCGGGCCGGACGACGACGGAGCCGACGACGCCGGGGTATCGGCGCTCGGACGACGCAGGCCCATGCCCATGCCCATCCCGCCGACCGCCTTGGAGACCGCATCGCCGCCGGTGTCGAACTCGCCGAACTCCGGCTGGCCGGTGGTGGCGTTGCGGACCAGCTTGATCGGTGCGCGCTCGCCCGGACGCTGGGTCTTGGACGCCACGACACGGTTCAGGCCGGTGGCCACCACGGTCACGCGGACTTCGTCCTGCATGTCCGGATCCAGCACCGTACCGACCACCACGGTGGCATCTTCGGAGGCGAAGCCATCGATGGTGCGGCCGATCTCGTCGAACTCGGCCATGGTGAAGTCGGCGCCGGCGGTGATGTTGACCAGGATGCCGTTGGCACCGGCCAGGTTCACATCGTCCAGCAGCGGGTTCTGGATGGCGGCTTCGGCAGCGGCCTGGGCGCGGTCATCGCCACGCGCGGTGCCGGTGCCCATCATCGCCAGGCCCATTTCGGACATGACGGTGCGCACGTCGGCGAAGTCGACGTTGATCAGGCCCGGACGCACGATCAGGTCGGCGATGCCCTGCACGGCGCCCTGGAGGACGTCGTTGGCGGCACGGAAGGCCTGGATCATGGTGGCATTGCGGCCCAGCACGGTGATCAGCTTTTCGTTCGGGATGGTGATCAGCGAGTCGCAATGCTGGCTCAGTTCCTCGATGCCCTTCAGCGCGACCTGCATGCGGCGACGGCCTTCGAACGGGAACGGCTTGGTGACCACGGCGACGGTCAGGATGCCCATCTCCTTGGCCAGCTGGGCCACGACCGGGGCTGCACCGGTGCCGGTGCCGCCGCCCATGCCGGCGGTGATGAACACCATGTCCGCACCCTGCAGCGCGTCCATGATGCGCTCGCGGTCTTCCAGCGCGGCCTGGCGGCCGACTTCCGGGTTCGCGCCTGCGCCCAGGCCCTTGGTGACGTTGGTACCCAGCTGCAGCTGCAGCTTGGCACCGCAGTTCTTGATCGCCTGCGAGTCGGTGTTGGCGGTGATGAATTCCACGCCGTCCACACTGGTGCTGACCATGTGCGCCACGGCGTTACCGCCGCCGCCGCCCACGCCGATCACCTTGATCACCGCATTGGGTGCCATCTTTTCAATCAGTTCGAAATGCGCCATGTCCGTGTCCTCGTTGTATCCGCTTTCGGTGGCATGGGCGGTCAGGCCTCCTGCCTTTCGCGCGTCATGTTGCCGTTGCGGCTGTGTGGGTTGTGTGTTGCCGGTGTTGCGGTGGTGCGTTGCGTTGCAGTGGTGCGGGGGTGCAGGTGATGCAGCCGACCAACGGTCGGCTCTACCACGGGCCGCGTCAGAATTCGCCGCGGAACCAGGTCTTGAGTTTCTTGAACATGCTGCCGGCGCGGCCGGTGGGCAGCGACGGGCGACGCGGGTGCTCGATCTGGCTGCCCATCAGCAGCAGGCCCACGCCGGTGGCATGCACCGGATTGCCCACCACTTCGCCCAGGCCGGTGACGTGCTGCGGAATGCCCACGCGCACCGGCATCTGCAGCATTTCCTCGGCCAGTTCGACCACGCCTTCCATCTTCGAGGCACCGCCGGTAAGCACCATGCCGGCGCGCACCAGCTCCTCGAAACCGGAGCGGCGCAGTTCGGCCTGCACCATCTCGAAGATCTCTTCGTAACGGCCCTGCACTGCCTGGGCGAGTGCGTGACGCGGCATCCGGCGCGGCGGACGATCGCCGACGCTGGGCACCTGGATGCTTTCCTCGGCGGTGGCCAGCTGGGCCAGCGCGCAGGCGTAACGCACCTTGATCTGCTCCGCTTCCGGGGTGGGCGTGCGCAGCATGTGGGCGATGTCGTTGGTGACGTGGTCGCCAGCGATCGGCAGCGAGGCGGTGTGGCAGATCGCGCCCTGCACGAACACGGCCAGGTCGGTGGTGCCGGCGCCCATGTCGACCAGCACCACGCCCAGCTCGCGCTCGTCCGCGGTAAGCACCGCCACGCTGGAGGCCAGCGAAGACAGCACCAGGTCGTCCACCTGCAGGCCGCAGCGCTGCACGCACTTGCTGATGTTGGCCGCGGCCGACTGCGCGCACACCACCAGGTGCGCATGCACCTCCAGGCGCACGCCGGTCATGCCGACCGGATTGCGGATGCCTTCCTGCGAATCGTCCAGCACGTATTCGCGCGGGATCGCATGCAGGATCTTCTGGTCGGCCGGGATCGCCACCGCCTTGGCCGCGTCGAGTACCCGGTCCAGGTCGCCCCAGGTCACTTCACCGTCGCGGATCGGCACGATGCCGGGCGAGTTCTTGCACTGCACGTGGTTGCCGGAGATCGAGGCATACACCGAGCGGATCTCGCAGCCGGCCATCAGCTCGGCCTCTTCCACCGCGCGCTGGATCGACTGCACGGTGGATTCAATGTCCACCACCACGCCGCGCTTGAGCCCGCGCGATTCGTGCGAGCCGATGCCGATGACCTCGATCGGATTGCCCGGCGAATACTCGCCGACCAGCGCCACCACCTTGGAGGTGCCGATATCCAGGCCAACGATCAGTGATTTGTCACCCTTGCGATTCATGTCCTGTCCTGCGCCGGCTTTGGCGCGGTTGCGGCCGGGGTACCCCAGCTCAGCGTGAAACCATTGGTATATCGGAGGTCGGCGCGTTCGATCGGCGCCGCCTGGTTGCTCAGCTGCGGCAGCACGCGCACGAAACGCTGCAGGCGCGAACGTGCGTCATCGCGGCCCACCACCACTTCGGTGCCGTTGCTGAGCAGCAGCGACCAGCTGCCGCGCGCGTCCATGCTGACCCGCTTGACGTCCACCCCGGCCGGCGCGAACAGCGCCCGTGCATCGTTGTAGAGCGCCACCACTTCCTCGGTCTGGCTGTCCGGGCCATCCAGGTCGGGCAGTGCCAGGTCCTGCAGCTTCTTGGGCGTAGCGAAGAGCTTGCCCTGCTCGGACAGCAGGCGGTCGTTGCCCCAGCGCGCAAACGGCTTGTGCTCGACCAGGCTGATTTCCAGCACGTCGGGCCACTGCTTGCGCACCTGCGCGCTTTCCACCCACGGCAGCTGCTCGATGGCGTCCTGCGCGTCCTGCAGCTTGACCGCGAAGAACCCGGCCTTGGCGTACGGCAGTACCACCTGCTGCAGCTGTTCGGCTGGCACCCGCTTGAACTCGGCGTGCACGCGCAGCTTGGCCAACGGCCAGCGTTCGGCACCGACCCAGCCGTTGAGCACCGCCACCACGGGCAGCGCTACGACCGACAGGGCCAGCAACCAGACGAAGATGCGCAGCACCGCGTTCATGCGTGGGCACGCTCCCTGTCCAGGTCCTGCAGGTTGGTCGGCAGGGTCTGTTCCAGCACGCGCCAGACCAGTTCCTCGAAGCCGACGCCCGCCTGCGCGGCAGCCTTGGGCACCAGCGAATGGCTGGTCATGCCCGGCGCGGTGTTCACTTCCAGCAGGTAGAAGCGGCCGCTGTCGCGGTCGCGCATGACGTCCACCCGGCCCCAGCCGTGGCAGCCGGCAGCCTGGAAGGCGGCCAGCGCGATGCGGCGGATCTCTGCTTCGTCATCGCCGTCCAGGCCGGGGCACAGGTACTGGGTGTCCTCTGCGATGTACTTGGCGTTGTAGTCGTACCACTGGCCCTTGGGCACGATGCGGATCGACGGCAGCGCCTGGTCGCCCAGGATCGCCACGGTAAGCTCGTCGCCCACCACCATCTGTTCCATCAGCAGCTGGCCGTCGTAGCGCGCGGCCAGGGCCACGGCGTCGTCCAGGCCGGCGTCATCGCTGACCCGGCTGATGCCGACGCTGGAGCCTTCGTTGGCCGGCTTGACCACCACCGGCAGGCCGAGCTCTGCGGCGGCGGCGTGCACTTCCACGCCCTCCACCAGCTTGACGTAGCGCGGCGTCGGCAGGCCCAGCGACAACCACACCTGCTTGGTGCGGATCTTGTCCATGCTCAGCGCAGAGCCGAGCACCTTGGAGCCGGTGTACGGCACGCCGAAGGCGTCCATCAGGCCCTGCACGATGCCGTCCTCACCGCCGCCGTTGTGGCCGTGCAGGATGTTGAAGACGCGGTCGAAACGCTTTTCAACCAGTGCCAGCGCCAGCGCCGGGATGCCGTCCACGGCCACCGCGTCGACGCCGCGCGCGCGCAGCGCGGCGATCGAGCCGGACGGCTGTGTCATGGGTTCAGTAGCTCCTCGCAATGCAACGCCTGATCATATCGGCACACCGGGTGGCTGCT
>LNAP01002698.1_pt1 | contig 17495 bp, 18 predicted proteins | sample 602601 | NCBI WGS metagenome assembly LNAP01 (sample SAMN02440304, study PRJNA202911) | soil metagenome | biome: Subtropical and temperate rainforests or woodlands; isolation source: soil samples (1 kg each in a 20% v/v slurry with milli Q water) were... ... | reverse complement strand
GATACGGTGAAGTGTCCGAGTGGCTTAAGGAGCACGCCTGGAAAGTGTGTATACAGGAAACTGTATCGAGAGTTCGAATCTCTCCTTCACCGCCACATTAAGTAAACGCAAACCCCTGATTTTCCTAGAGAAAGTCGGGGGTTTGTGGTTTTTTGCGTCCAAAAAATAGCCTCATGGGACCACCATGGGACTGGCGCTCTTCATTGGTGCGAAAAACTGAGCGTGCAGAGCCCGAAGCTTAGGGTGGTTTTCACGCGAAATCATCTGGCGCATATTGGGTTCGACGCCGGTCGGCATGTGTGTCCGCGAGCCCCAGCTGTAATAACTCTCTAATGGAGCGGAACGAGATGAATCAGCAGCGATGGAATGAGCAGATGGAAACCGTGGTGAATACGCATTCGGAAGCTATTGATGAACTCAAAGAGTTTCAGCGTCATCTGGAAGGAGATAAGGGCGCTAATGCACTGATGCAGGTGCACGAAAGGCAGATGGCTAGTGCCGGAACCTATATCAACCTCATCTTAGTAGCAGGATATGCAGGTTTTTTTGGGCTTTGGTCCACGCTTTCCCCAAAGCTACCGCCCCGTTTGTATGCGCTCTGTGGGCTTCTTGCTGTGCTTTCTCTGGTGTTATTTATAGCTTGGGAGGTCATCAAGATGATATGGAGCAACATCCATATGTCTCGAACGAGCGCGATGATACAAAACATGAGTGGGCCAGAGCTTATCCAGCGGTTCATCGCATCAAGTCAGTTATTCCAAGTTCGGTCACAAAGGGTATGGTGGCTTTTTTTGGTCCCTTCAGTGCTAAGCGGTTTGGCTGCGGGCTCTCTGTTAATGTGGATTTTCTGCTATCAATTGTGGCAAGCCTTTCAATAAGGCGCTTAACGAACAGAAAGGAACCCCGTTCTAATGAGCATTGAGCAACCCCTACCACCGTGCGATCCGTTGCACCCTTTGTCTGTGGAAAAATTGCGCCGCATGCTTCTCGAAAAATCGGGACCGATTACTTGGGAGGTCAGTGATACTTGGGTGGCGTGCGACGGCGATGGCTGGACGATAGGGGCAGACGAACCTGCTACCGACGACCAGGTACGTGAGCTAATGGTCAGGGCCGGTGGCGTGGCCAATTTGGTGGACTTCGAATAACGCCGCTTATGTAAAAAAGGCCCCCATACCTCAGCCAGGTCTGGGGGCCTTTTTGTGTGGGCATGGAAACCAGGCCCCGTAGGACTGGTATACCAGTCCCTTCGCCAAAGTTATTGGTGTCGCTGACGCGCCTGCCGGGGCCGGGATCTGCGACGACTTCCGGCCCCGCTTTACCGTGGATGTGCAGTTGTGGGCGAAGACGACGAACGGGTAGTTTCGAATTTCTTCTTCACCGCCACATTCTGAAACCACAACCCCCCAGTTTTCCTAGAGAAAGCCGGGGGCTTGTGATTTCTGCTGCATGGAAAACAGCAATATGGGAATAATGTGGAAACACGCAGAGCTCCTGCGTGTACTCGCTCCCCTCAAGGAAGATCCCATTGAAAGCAGCCCTAGTCGCTCTGCTCCTCGCCTGCGCCACCACCACGGCCCTCGCCACTAACAACCCTGTCGGCTTCCAAACCTCGACCCTGGCAGACCCAAACAAAGAACGCCCGCTGGAGATGGTGGTCTGGTACCCCAGTTCCACCACTGCCACGCCAAAGGTGATTGACGACAACCCGGTGTTTTTCAGTGCCCTGGCTGTGCGTGATGCGCCTGCTGCGGTGGGTGAGTACCCGTTGGTGGTGCTTTCCCATGGTTTCGGCGGCAGTTGGGGCAACCAGGTGTGGTTGGCCAGTGCGATGGCCCAGCGGGGGTTTATCGTGGCGGCGGTCAATCATCCTGGCACTACCAGTAAGGACCGCAGTGCTCAAGCCGCCGCGCAGTTATGGCAGCGGCCGGTGGATATTCGTCGCGCTATCGACGCGGTGCTGGCGCAGCCAAAGCAATTTGGCAAGGTACAGCCCGGTCGAATTGCGGTGGTGGGTCATTCGCTGGGCGGTTGGACGGCGCTGGAAGTCGCCGGTGCCCGTTTCGACCCCGAGCGTTTTGCCCAGGACTGCAAGGTTCACCTGCAGTTGGCCCCTTGCGCGGTCTACCAGCAGATGAACCCAGTGCAGGCGCCGTTGGCAGCGGATTTGAGTGACAAGCGGGTCACTGCCATTGTTTCACTGGACCTGGGTCTGTCCCGTGGCTTTACCGATCAAAGCCTGGCGGCGTTGCCGGTGCCGACGTTGGTGATTGCTGCGGGCGTGCCCTCAACAGAGCTTCCCGCCGAGTTGGAGTCTGCTGACTTGGCCAAGCGCCTGCCCCCCGCATCGACGCGCTATGTCGAAATCAGCGACGCCACTCACTTCAGCTTTATGGCCGTGTGCAAGCCGGGTGGAGAGGCGTTGATTGAAAAAAGCTCACCAGGCGACGGCATGATCTGCCGCGATGGCGAAGGTGCCCGCCCGCGTGAGGTGATTCAGCAGCAGGTCACTTCATTGATTGTTGAGTTTCTGGCGCAGCCAAAAGGCTAGGCCAACACGTTCAGTTCCCCGCCCGTGGCCCTCGCCTGATCAGGCGTGCGTACACCGCAATATTAATCAGCAAGACCAGGGCGCCCAGGCCCAGTTGGATCTGTGGCGTCAGCCCCGCGGGGTAGATCAGGGCAATGATGTAGTGCTCGATAAACCCTGCGCCATAACCCTCTTGCCCGGCGAGGTGGCGCAGCAGGTTTTCCCAGCGGGTCAGGGGGCAGGGCAGGTGGAAGACTTCTACGGCAACGCCCCAGGCCGCAGCGGGCAGGTGCAGCCACATGACCGGTCGCCACTTGAGGGCAAGCAGGCCGCCGAACAATACGAACAGGATGAAGCCAAGGTGAAACAACACCAGGGAGTCGGCAGCGAGTCGCAAGAGCATAGAAGGGGTCGCGTCAGGTGAGGCTGCCAAGTGTGCTGGATAGAGCCGCTTGAAACCAGAGGCGGGCGGTTGCGGTTGCTTGTAGGCCCGAGGCCCCGTTATTGTGCTGAATCCTTTTAGTCATCTGCCACGGATCTGTTGTGATGAACGCACCGCGTACTGCTGTTGGCCCGATCAAGGCCGTGATTTTCGATATGGACGGGTTGTTGCTGGATACCGAGGGTATCTACACCGAAGTCACGCAGATCATCGCCGAGCGCTATGGCCGTACCTACGACTGGGGCATCAAGCAGCACATCATTGGCCGTGGCGCCCAGGACCTGGCCGAGTATGTGGTCAAGGCGCTGGACTTGCCGATCACGCCTGAGGAGTTCCTGCGCATCCGTGAGCCCTTGATGAGCGAGCGTTTTCCCAAGGCGCTGGGCATGCCGGGCGCCGAGGCGTTGGTGCGGCATTTAAGTGCGCACAATATCCCGATAGCCGTGGGCACCAGTTCGTCGCGCAATTCGTTTGGGCACAAGACCACGTTACACCGCGAATGGTTTGGCTTGTTCGGTACGATTGTCACCGCCGACGACCCGGAAGTCGGCGCAGCCAAGCCTGCGCCGGACATCTTCCTTACCGCTGCCCGTCGCCTGGGCGTTGCGCCCGAGGATTGCCTGGTGTTTGAAGACTCACCGTTTGGCGTGACCGCTGCCAAGGCCGCGAACATGACTGCCATCGCGGTGCCCGACGAAGCCATGGCCGACAGCAAGTACGCTCACGCTGACCAGATCATCCGCAAACTCGCGGAGTTCGATCTGGCTGCGTATGGCCTGCCGCCAATGCGCTGAGCGTTGCAAGAGCCGGCAAGCCGGCTCTTATAGGGTGTTCAGGCGCTGAAACCGCCATCAATGGTCAGGCTGGCGCCGGTGATGTAACCGGCTTCCGGCCCTACCAGATAGGCGACAAAGCTGGCCACTTCCTCGACGTGCCCATAACGACCCACCGCCATAAAGCCAATCAGGCTCTCGGCAAATTCACTGTCGGCCGGGTTCATATCGGTGTCCACCGGGCCCGGTTGTACGTTGTTGATGGTAATCCCCCGTGGCCCCAGGTCGCGCGCCAGGCCTTTGGTCAAACCCACCAGCGCGGCTTTGCTCATGGCATAGGGGCCGCCACCGGCGAAAGGCATGCGCTCGGCGTTGGTGCTGCCGATATTGATGATGCGACCCCCTTCGCCCATGTGCCGGGCAGCTTCCTGGGTGGCAATAAACACGCTGCGCACGTTAATGGCCAGGGTCTGGTCAAAGTCTTCCAGTTTGAAATCCTCCAGCGGGCCGACCGCCAGCACCCCGGCGTTGTTCACCAGGATATCCAGGCGCCCGAACGCGTCGACAGTGGCATTGACCGCATTGCGAATGGCCACGGCATCGGCGCTGTCGGCGTGAATCGCCAGGGCCTTGCCGCCGTCGCTGATCACGCTGTTCTGCAGGGCCTCGGCCTTGGCCGCAGAGCTGACGTAAGTAAAGGCAACGGCTGCACCTTGCGCGGCCAGGCGCTTGACGATGGCGGCGCCGATGCCGCGGGAACCGCCCTGGATCAAGGCAACTTTGCCGCTGAGGTTTTGCGTGGTCATGTCGATCTCCCAATGATGCAAGGCGCAGGTGCCTTGTTGTTGGCGCCGAGTATCGCCCTCACGGGCATCCCTCGGTAGACCGTGATTGCTATAGTCTGTGTAAACCAAAAGTTTAGAGTGATGCGATATGGAAAGCTTCGGCAGTATCGAATGCTTCGTGCGCAGTGCCGAAGGCGGCAGCTTTGCCGAAGCGGCCCGGCACCTGAGCCTGACGCCGGCCGCCGTCGGCAAAAGCGTGGCCAAGCTTGAAGCGCGCCTGGGGGTGCGGCTGTTCCAGCGCAGCACCCGGCGCCTCACATTGACCGAAGCCGGCAAGCTGTTTCTGGAGCAGGTCAGCGCCAGCCTCACCACCATCCAGAATGCCGTGGCCAACCTGGCCAGCGCCGAAGGCCGGCCGGTGGGCACGCTCAAGGTGAGTATGGGCACGGTGTTCGGCAACCGTTATGTGGTGCCGTTGCTGGCGGAGTTTCTGCGGCGCTTTCCCGATATCAGTCCGGATTGGCATTTTGATAATCGCCAGGTCGACCTGATCGGCCAGGGCTTTGACGCGGCCATTGGCGGCGGGTTCGAGCTGCCCCAGGGGGTGGTCGCCCGCAAGTTGACCCCGGCCCACCGGATTCTGGTGGCCTCGCCCGATTACCTGGCCAAGCGCCTGCCCGTGCGCGTCCCCGAAGATTTGGGGCTGTGCAATGGGATCCTGATCCGCTCGCCGCAAACCGGCCGCGTGCGCACCTGGCAACTGACCAACCGCGCCCGCGAACAGCGGCCGTTGATGCTCAAGCCACGCATGACCATGGGCGACTCCGAAGCCGCGTGCTGCGCCTGCACCCAAGGTCTGGGTATTGCCCTGGTCAGCATGCCGATGGCCGTGCCGTTCCTCGACAGTGGCGCGGTGGTGCGGGTGCTGCCGGACTGGTACGTCGATGACGGCAACATCTCCCTGTACTACGCCGAACACAAGTTGCTGCCGGGCAAGACCCGGGTATTTGTCGACTTCATCCTCGAGCAGTTTGCCGAGCAACGCCTGGCGCAGCGGTTCAGCGCGGTATAGCACTCACTGCTGAACTTGCTGCCCGCTAGTGTTCTAAGCTGATACGGGCCAATGGGGCTTGCGACTGTCGAGACCGATCATGTCCATATCACGCGCTTTACTCGTATTTACCAGCCTGGCGTTGATTGCAGGCTCCCCGGCGCTGCTGGCCGATCCCGGCAACGGCAACGGCAACGGCAACGGCAACGGCAAGGACAAAGGCAGTGCCCATGGCAATAAGGGGGGCGGCCAGGGTAATCAGGGCCAGGGTGGTGGCAAGAAGGGTGCAAGCGCCCATTACAGCGGCCCGCAAATTGATATCGGGGGTGTGCGGGTAATCCTTGGTGACAACCGCGACTACTGGCGCGGTGGTTCGTCCCTGCCGCCGGGCATCCAGAAAAACCTGGCCCGTGGCAAACCCCTGCCACCTGGAATCGCCAAGAAACTTGATGGGCGCCTGTTGGGGCGGCTGCCCCATTACGACGGCTACGAATGGCAACAGGCTGGCACCGACCTGATCCTGGTGACGATTGCCACCGGGATCATTTATGAAGTGCTCAATGACGTCTTGAACTGATCGAGATCGGCGATTCAGCGTGCGAACCTGCCCGGCCAACCGATGATGTTCTTTGGCCGGGGTGTGCCATAGGTGCGCACCTTCGACGTCGACAACCCCAGCTTCACCAAGGATTCGGCAAGGGTTACCGCTGCAGTCACGCCATCCACCACCGGCACGCCGGTGCGTTGGCGGATCTGTTCATCCAGCCCGGCCATGCCGCCGCAACCCAGGCAGATCACTTCAGCCTTGTCTTCGCTGATGGCCAGTTCGGCTTGGCGCACAATCGCTTCCATGGCCCGCAGCGGGTGCTCCTCCAACTCCAGTACCGCCATGCCGCTGGCCCGTACGGAGGCACAGCGTTCATACAGCCCGGAGAGCTTGAGCCGGTCTTCGATCAGCGGCACCGTGCGATCCAGGGTGGTGACCACTGAGTAAGCATGGCCGAGGAACATCGCGGTGCTGGCCGCGGCATCGGTGATATCCACCACTGGCACGTCCAGCAACTCCTGCAGGCCTTCGCGGCCATGCTCGCCATAACCTGCCTGGATCACCGCATCGAACGGCTGATCGTAGGCCATTACTCGGTCCATCACCGCAATGGCCGCCAGATAGCTTTCGAAATTGCCTTCCACTGATTCGGCACCAAAAAACGGCGTCAGCCCGACAATTTCGGTGCCCGCTGCCGCCACGCTGCGAGCCTGTTGGGCAATGGCTTGGGTAATGGATTCGGTGGTGTTGACGTTGACGACGAGAATGCGCATGGGATGACCTCCTGATCAATGACTGACGTTGTCGACAGCGATGCTCTCGCCGCTGATATCGGCATAAAACGGCTGACGCTTGGCGATCAGCAGATACAGCACCCCGGCAATGCCAGCGCCAAACAGCCAGGAGAACGGCGAGACGCTGGCAAACCCCGGCAACAGCGCCAGGACAATGGCAATCACCGCAGCCGGGACAAACGCCGCCACCGCCCGCAGGTTCACCCCGTGGCTGTAGTAGTAAGCGCCGTTGGGGTCTTCGCTATACAACTGCGGCACGTCGATCCGGCCCTTACGGATCAGCCAGTAGTCCACCATGATCACGCCATACAGTGGGCCCAGCAGCGCGCCCAGGCCGGAGAGGAAATACACAATCACCAGCGGGCTGTTGTAGAGGTTCCACGGCAGGATGAGCACCGCGAGGAACGCGCTGATCAGCCCGGCGCGCCGGAAGTTCAGGTACTTGGGGGCCAGGTTGCTCAGCACAAAGGCCGGGGCAACGAAGTTGGCCATGATGTTCACCGCCACGGTGACGATCAGGAATGCCAGGCAACCCAGCACCAGGAACAAGGTATTGGGAATGGCCGCGATGATCTGTGTGGGGCTTTCGATTACCTGGCCATTGAGTTGGAACTGCCCGCCGCACAGCAGCACGGTGATGATTGCGAACACCAGGATGTTTACCGGCAGGCCCCAGAAGTTGCCGACCTTGATGGTCTTGCGGCAAGGCGATGAGCGGGCAAAGTCGCAGAAATTGAGGATCAGGGTGCCGTAGATCGCCAGCCACAAGGCGCCGCCGGCAAAGATATTGCGCCACATCTCGCCACCGCTCAGGGGCTCGCGAATCGACCAGGCGATCTGACCGTCGGCCTGGAAGTACATCCAGCCGGCCAGCGCCGCGACGGTCAGCAGGATAACGGGGCCGGCAAAGCCTTCGTAGCGTCGGACCATTTCCATGCCGTAGGCCAGAATCACCAGTTGCACAAACCAGATCATCACAAAACACGCCCAGCCCAAGGTGGACAGGCCGAGGATCGTGTTGTGGTCGTAGTCGGCAAATCCTGGATTAATCGCCACCAGCAGTACGCGAAAGACGACGGATGCGAGGTAGGTTTGAATCCCGAACCAGGCGATGGCAATCACGGCGCGGATCAACGCAGGAATTTGCGCGCCATGTATACCGAAACTTATCCGGCTGATCACCGGAAACGGCACACCGGTTTTCTGGCCCATGTAGCCGGACAGGTTCATAAAGAAATACACCAACGCCGCGCCGATCCCCAGCGACAACAAAATCTGCCAGGCACCGAGGCCCAGGGCGTACAAGCCGATGGCAAAGGAGTAGTTGGCGATGTTGTGCACATCGTTGGTCCACAGGGCGAAGATGCTGTAGCCACCCCAGCGTCGACCTTCGACTTTGGTGGGCGCCAGGTCCTTGTTGTGCAGGCGTGGGCTCAGCACCAGCGGGCCGGAGTTTGCCGCCGTGGGGTTGGCTGTGGAGGAGGGCAGATCCAGTGCAAGGTTATTGGAGAGACTTGTAGGCATGCCGGCAGGCTCCTGGCATCTGCAGCGAGCGCGAGGGTTAGGCGCGGCTAGCGTGCGGACACGAAGTGTATGTGGGTTGTTGTTTAAGTTGTATACAAAAACTCCAACTCCATAAGCCACTTGTGTGCCAGGTTTATATCTAACAAAACTGTCGCTAATTTCGTTTTTATAGGTCGATTGAGTAACCGGCTGAATTTGAAGAAATATAAATTGACCGATTGAACAAGAATTTATTTTTTGGCGGGGATATGGGGATCAAGAATGTAGGAAGTTAGCAGAAATGGGGTGTAACGTTTCGGTGCGTAAAGATTAAAGTGCACACAAAAATGGCACTGTTGGTTACGTTTGTGTGTACAGGTTTAATGGTCGCTGGAAACAAATGTGGGAGCTGGCTGGCCTGCAATGGCATCACCCCGGTATTCAATTACACCGGGGTGATGCCATTGCAGGCCAGCCAGCTCCCACACGCGCTTGTTGCGAGATTTTTCGCAGGTCAGGCTTCAGGCCTTGCTGATGATATTTCCCGCGTGCAGCCCACATTCCTTCTGGGTTGCTTCTTCCCACCACCAGCGGCCTTCACGCTCGTGCTGGTTCGGCAATACCGGCCGGGTGCAGGGTTCGCAGCCGATGCTGATAAAACCGCGCTCATGCAGGCTGTTGTACGGCAACTCGAGCATGCGGATATAACCCCAGATCTCTTCACTGGTCATTTGCGCCAGGGGGTTGAACTTGTAGAGGGTGCGCTCGGGGGTGGAGAAGGCGCTATCGACTTCCAGGGCCGCCACCTGGCTACGGGTGCCGGGGCTCTGGTCGCGGCGCTGGCCGGTGGCCCAGGCACGTACGCCGGAGAGTTTGCGGCGCAGCGGTTCGATCTTGCGCACGCCGCAGCATTCGCCATGGCCGTCCTTGTAGAAGCTGAACAGGCCCTTTTCCTTGACGAAGGGTTCCAGCTTGCTCTGGTCCGGCGAGATCAATTCGATATCGATCTTGTAGAAGTCTCGTACCTGCTCGATAAACCGGTAGGTCTCCGGGTGCAGGCGGCCGGTGTCGAGGCTGAAGACCTTGACGTTTTTGTTCAGCTTCCAGGCCATATCCACCAGCACCACATCCTCGGCACCGCTGAAGGAAATCCACAGGTCATCGCCGAACTGGCTGAACGCCAGCTTGAGGATGTCCTGGGCGGACTTGTTGGCATAGGTCGCGGCGAGTTCAGCGACGTCGAAGGCTTGGTTCATCAGGACGGTTCCTACAGGTCAGTGGCGCTGAGCGCTCTATAGGAGTGGGATGTTAACAAAATCCGCTCTGCGTTGCGGTGGCCAGCGCGAATCGCTAGAGTTCGGCAGTCCTTTTGCTCGCTCAACTGAAAAAAAATCCAAATGGGAGTGTCTTGTGGAAATTGCCTGTCTCGACCTGGAAGGGGTGCTGGTTCCGGAAATCTGGATCGCCTTCGCTGAAAAAACCGGTATTGAATCCTTGCGGGCCACCACCCGGGACATTCCCGACTACGACGTCCTGATGAAGCAACGCCTGCGCATTCTCGACGAGCACGGCTTGAAGCTGTCGGACATCCAGGAAGTGATTGCCACCCTCAAACCGCTGGAAGGTGCGATCGAGTTCGTCGACTGGCTGCGCGAGCGCTTCCAGGTGGTGATCCTGTCGGACACCTTCTATGAATTTTCCCAGCCGTTGATGCGTCAACTGGGCTTCCCGACCCTGCTTTGCCACCGTTTGATCACCGATGAAAATGACCGGGTGGTGAGCTATCAACTGCGCCAGAAAGACCCTAAGCGTCAGTCGGTGCTGGCCTTCAAGACCCTGTACTACCGGGTAATCGCTGCAGGCGATTCCTACAACGACACCACCATGTTGGGTGAGGCGGATCGTGGGATTCTGTTCCATGCACCGGAAAATGTGATTCGCGAGTTCCCGCAATTCCCGGCGGTGCATACTTTTGAGGACTTGAAGAAAGAGTTCATCAAGGCGTCGAACCGTTCGTTGAGCCTGTAAGTTATTGGGCGAGGCTGGTTGCCTCATCGCGAGCAAGCCCGCTCCCACATTCGACCGCGTTTATCCTTTGGGAGCACGGTCGAATGAGGGAGCGGGCTTGTTTGCGATGAGGCCCTCGAAAACGCCAAAGATCAAACTCCCGCAAGCAACTGCTCATAAGGAATGCGCAAACCCTCGTGCAGGCGCTTGATCATGGCCAGGCTCAATTTGCGTTTGTGGTTCAGCACTTCCGACACGCGTCCGCTGGAGCCGATAAAGGGTTCCAGGTCACGGGCCGTCAGGCCCAGTTGGTCCACGCGCGCCAGCGCAGCGGCCAGGTCTTGCGGCGTGTAAAAGGTGGACTTCTCCCTATGGCGATACCCTTCAACCAGGGGTGTTTGGGAGTCGGTGTAAGCCGGATGATTCCCAGAACTCCCTTAAGGCGGCTCTTGCGATTAGTCGCATAAATCAAGCCTCCCAATTTGGGAGAAATTAGGTGTCGCTTCCTGGATTTGTAACTCTTCACAGGGAGCGCGATGTGTAGGAAAAGGGCTTTGTTTTAACGGTGCAAACGATAAAGCGACAGAAGCAATAAGCAGTCGACCCATGTGATCCCTCACAGACGGCCAGGTGGAATGCCAGAGCCAGACGCTATCCCTGCGCCCTGATACTGTCCACGGTGGTTCTGATTCAGGTCCTTTCCCTGGGAGATCGGCTTACAGCCCTTCCAGTGTTTCCAGCAACACCCGCACCTTGGTCATCGACTCCTGGTACTCCGCCTGCCACTCGGAATCGGCGACGATCCCGCCGCCGCCCCAGCAACAGACCTGGCCATCCTTGACCAGCAGGCTGCGAATGGCGATGGAGCTGTCCATCTCGCCACGCACGTCCAGGTACAACAATGAACCGCAGTACAAGCCGCGCCGGGTCGGTTCCAGTTCGTCGATGATCTGCATCGCACGGATCTTCGGGGCGCCGGTGATCGAGCCGCCGGGGAAGCTGCCGGCGATCAGGTCCAGGGCGTCTTTGTCGTCGGCCAGTTCGCCGGTGACGCTGCTGACCAGGTGATGCACGTTGGGGTAGCTTTCCAGGCTGAACAGCTCCGGGACCTTGACCGAGCCGGTGCGGCAGGTGCGGCCCAGGTCATTGCGCAGCAGATCGACGATCATCAGGTTCTCTGCACGATCCTTGGGGCTGGCTAGGAGTTCGGCGGCGTTGGCCGCATCCTCTTGCGGAGTCAGCCCGCGGGGGCGGGTGCCCTTGATCGGACGGGTTTCCACCTGGCGCTGGTTGACCCGCACGAAACGCTCCGGTGACAGGCTGACTACCGCGCCATCATCCGGCAGGCTCTGAAAGCCCGAGAACGGCGTCGGGCAGGCGGCGCGCAAGGCGCAGTAGGCGACCCATGGATCGCCGTTGCAGGCCGCGCGAAAGCGTTGGGCGAAGTTGACCTGGTAGCAGTCGCCGGCCTGGATGTAATCCTGGATCCGCGCCAGGGCCTGTTCATAGGCTGCGGCGCTCAGGTCTGGGGTCATCCGGGTATGCAGCTTGAAGCTGGCCGGGGTGTCGGCGGCCGGTTGGCTGAACAGGGCCAGCAGGCGCAGGCGTTCGCTTTCCGGAAGTTTGGGGTGGAACACCAATTGGCTGGTGCGCGCCTGATGGTCGCTGACCAGTGCCCAGGCGTACAGGCCAAAACGGGCATCGGGCAGGCCGATATCGTCGATAGCCTGATGCGGCAGTTGCTCCAGGTGGCGGCCAAAATCGTAGCTCAGGTAGCCGATCAAGCCGCCGGCGAACGGCAGTTCATAGGGCGCGGGCAGGCTAGCCTCACCCAGCATCGTCAGATTTTCCCGCAGCCGTTGTAAGAAATCGCCACCGCTTTCGTCCGGCCATACCGCCAGGGTTGCTTCCGGCCAGGCGCTGAGCAAGTCATAGCGACCACGCTCGGCTGCCGGTCGGCCGCTGTCCAGCAGCACGGCGCCGGGTGCATGGCGGATCGCCGCAAAATACTCGGCGGGGTTTGCCCGATAGGGCAGGGGATGTACAGAGCAGGTCGACATGCGGGGTGAATCAGCCATGGGGCGGGGAGGGGATTGTAGTCCCCTGTAGGATTTGCTCCTAGAGGGGATGTCGGGGATGGTTGGATAGAGGGCGCAGCCGCGGGGCGCTGTCAGCCTTCTACGGGTGGAATATGCCCAAACATTTCCTGGGCAAACTTCACCCGTTCTTCCGCCGTTTCTGTCACGCCCGCCGCCTTCAGCTCTTCCAGTCGAGCTTCTACGGCATGGGTACGCAAGGTCAGGCCACAATCGTTGGCAATCTGGATATTCAACCCGGGGCGCGCATTGAGTTCGAGGATCAGCGGGCCTTTTTCCTGGTCCAGCACCATGTCTACACCGATGTAACCCAGCCCGCACAGCTCGTAGCAGCCGGCGGCGAGTTTCATGAAACCGTCCCAGTTGGGCAGTTGCACACCGTCCACCGCGTTGGTGGTGTCGGGGTGCTTGGTAATGATGTTGTTCAGCCAGGTGCCGCGCAGGGTCAGGCCGGTGGCCAGGTCCACGCCCACGCCAATCGCGCCCTGGTGCAGGTTGGCCTTGCCGCCGGACTGACGGGTCGGCAAGCGCAGCATGGCCATCACCGGGTAGCCCATCAACACGATGATGCGGATATCCGGCACGCCTTCGTAGCTGATGCTCTTGAAGATCTGGTCGGGCACCACCCGGTATTCGATTAATGCGCGGTCACGGTGACCGCCTAGGGAATACAGGCCGGTGAGGATGCTGGAAATCTGGTGCTCGATTTCCTCGTGGCTGATGATCTTGCCGGACACCGTGCGATAGCGTCCTTCAAAACGGTCGGCGATCACCAGGATGCCGTCGCCGCCGGCGCCCTGGGCCGGCTTGATCACGAAGTCGCTACGGCCACCGATGATTTCGTCGAGCTTGTCGATTTCTTTCTCGGTGGAAATGATCCCGTACATCTCCGGCACATGGATGCCGGCCTGGATCGCCCGTTCCTTGGTGATGATTTTGTCATCGACAATCGGATACAGGCTGCGCTTGTTGTACTTGAGCACGTAGTCGGCATTACGCCGGTTGATGCCCATGATGCCCCGCGCTTCCAGGGCCTTCCAGGTCTTCCAGAACCCGAACATTACGAATCAGCCTTGAGGAAGGCTTTGAAACGCACCAGCTCGGTCAGGCGGTAGCCACGGTAGCGACCCATGGCCAGCATGAAGCCCACCAGGATCAACAGGATCGCCGGGAAGGTGAACACGAAGTAGATCAACTCCGGCACGCTCATGATCAGGTGGGCCAGGGAGGCAGCGAACAGGGTGCCAATCGCGACTTTCATCGCATGGCCGCCGCCGCGCTCTTCCCAGGTAATGGACAGGCGTTCGATGGTCATGGTCAGGATCACCATCGGGAACAGCGCCACCGACAGGCCGCGCTCCAGGCCCAGCTTGTGGCTGAACAGGCTGATGGCAGCAATCAACACCACGACAAAGGTCAGGACCACCGAGAGCCTCGGCAGCATCTGCAGTTTCAAATGCTCCAGGTACGACCGCAGGGACAGCCCCAGTGCCGTAATCACCGTAAACAGCACGATGCCAAAGCCCAACTGGGTCTCGCGGAACGCCAGGGCAATCAGCACCGGGGTGAAGGTGCCCAGGGTCTGCAGGCCGATCAGGTTACGCAGGATCAGGATCACCAGCACGCCAATCGGGATCATCACCATGATCATGAAGGTCTGCTGGGTTTGCAGCGGCAGGCCGTAGAGCGAGTATTCGAGGAAGTTGGCGTCGGTGTTCTCGTCCGTCAGCTTGGCCAGGCGGATCGCGTTCATCTCGCTGTTGTTCAGGCTGAAGGTCACGGCGGCTTTCTTGCCGCCGTCGACGGTGATCAGGTTTTCATCGCCGGTCCACCACTGCAGGCGGTCGGAGGGCAGGCCCTGTTCGCCGGTTTCCGGGTTGAAGTACAGCCAGTCGTTGCCATTGAAGCTGCGCAGCCACAGTTCCGGGGTTTGCGGTTGGTCGGCTACCAGGCGGATGGTGTGGACCTTTTCCACCGGCACGTGGGCGATGGACAGCAGCAACTCGATGATCTTGGCCTTGTGCGGCGTCGACGGATCGCCCGCCAGCAGCAGCTTGACGTTGTCATCGTTGAGGTTGTTGGTGCGCTTGATGGCTTCGCTGATAAAGGTCTCGACATCGGCCGAGTGCTGGCGGATCGGTGCCAGCAGGGCCTCGGCGGCGATTTTTTCCGGGCCTTCCACGGCGATGCTGTCGCGGAAGGTCGGGCCCTTGACCTTGACCTTTTCGCCGCTGTAGCGCTTGGTCAGCACCAGGCGGTAGTAGAGGGTCTGGTTGCCCTTGGCGCGCCGGGCCGACCAGGTGACCTTGCGGTTGCCGTCGATGCGGTTGACGCTCACCCCATAGTTATTGGAGATGAAGCTCTCATTGAGGCTGACGAAGTCGCGGCTCAGGGGCGGCACGAACATCTGGACCTTGACCGGATCCTTGGCGTTGGCCACGAACTCGACCTTGGCGTCGATGTTCCACAGGTCGTCAGTGGCGTCCTCGGTCACCGGGATGCCGAGAACCAGGATCTGATAGGCCGTGACCGAAATGCCCAGTACCACCAGGATGGCGATCAGAATCTTCAAGTGCATATTAAGAGAGCGCATTGGAATTACTCGGCGGTATGAGCGTCGGCGGCGCAGGCAGGTTTGCCTGCTGCGTATTTAAGACTGGGGTCGACCAGCGCATCAAAGCGTTTCAAGGCTTCGGAGCCAATCAGCAGCGGATATTGGAAGGCGCTGCGGTCAGTCAAGTTCACTTCGATGCTGCGTAAAGCAGTGCCCATGCAGATGTCCAGGGCAATCACCGGACGGGCGGTGTAGTTCTTGTCCTCATCGGGGTCGTAGTCGCCGGCGCGGCGCTTGATCTTGCTGACGCGGGCCAGGGGACGCTCGATGGGGTGCGAATGGGCGGTGTCGATGGCCAGGTAGAAGCGGACCCAGGACTCACCGTTGCGCTTGAAGCGCTTGATGTCCCGGGCACTCAACGACGCAGTCTTGGCGCCGGTGTCGAGCTTGGCGGCGACTTCCAGGTCAATACCCGCCAGCTTGGCGTATTCATTGAGGCCATAGACGGTCTTCTCGGCAGCGATGCCAAGGCCCGGAAACATCAGTAGGCAAAACAATAGGGGGAAGGGCTTGAGTCTCATAGATCCTGAGGCGGTGCAGTGCGATGTTTGATTCAAGGCGACTGGCATTGCTGCGCAAGCTCCCTCGTGCGCCTTTTCATCCGGGGATGTCAGGCAAATGCGGCGGGCATTCTAACATGAAGGTTTTCTGGCGCCAGCGCTGGCAGCCGGCCATGCCCTTGTAGGATGCAAGGCAGGTTATTAGACGATTGTCGACAATGTGCATTTATTCTTTGACTATCAGGGGCTGATTGGCTAGTTTTTGCGACATTGCTTTTAAAGGTGTCGACAATCATGCTGGATCAGCTGGAAATTCCGGTAGTAGGGCAGGACGATTCCCAAACGATGTCTGAGAACGTCTTCCGTCGCATCCAGGCCGCCATCGTCAAGGGCGAGATTGCCCCCGGCAGCAAGATCTCCGAGCCTGAGCTGGCGCGCACCTACGGCATCAGCCGTGGCCCGCTGCGTGAGGCGATCCACCGCCTGGAGGGCCAGCGCCTGCTGGTGCGCGTGCCCCATGTCGGCGCTCGGGTGGTGTCCCTGAGCGAGGCTGAGCTGGTGGAACTCTACGAAATCCGCGAATCCCTCGAAGGCATGGCCTGCCGCCTGGCCGCCGAGCGCATGACCGACGAAGAAATCGAGGAACTGCGCCAAGTCCTGCACACCCACGAGCGCGATGCTGCATTCCAGGCCGGTGTGGGCTACTACCAGCAGGAAGGCGACTTCGACTTTCATTACCGGATCATTCAAGGCGCGCGTAACCGCACCCTGACTCAAATGTTGTGCGGCGAGCTGTATCAACTGGTGCGCATGTACCGCATCCAGTTCTCCGCCACCCCCAATCGTCCACGCCAGGCATTTGCCGAGCATCACCGCATTCTTGACGCGATTGCCGATCGCGACGGTGAACTGGCCGAGTTGTTGATGCGCCGTCATATCGGCGCCTCCAAACGCAATATCGCCCGTCACTTCCCCGACGGCGCCCCCTCGAGAGGTGAGTCATGAGTTCCTATAAAAACAGCACCCCCGGCCAGCGTTTCCGTGATGCGGTCGCCAGCGAACACCCCCTGCAAGTGGTCGGCGCGATCAATGCCAACCACGCGCTGCTGGCCAAGCGCGCCGGTTTCAAGGCCATTTACCTGTCTGGTGGCGGGGTCGCCGCGGGCTCCCTGGGCGTGCCGGACTTGGGCATCACCGGCCTGGATGATGTGCTGACCGATGTGCGCCGTATCACCGATGTCTGCGACCTGCCGCTGCTGGTCGACGTGGACACCGGTTTCGGCTCCTCGGCGTTCAACGTGGCGCGCACCGTCAAGTCGATGATCAAGTTCGGCGCCGCCGCGATCCATATCGAGGACCAGGTGGGGGCCAAGCGTTGCGGCCATCGCCCGAACAAAGAGATCGTGTCCCAGCAGGAAATGGTCGACCGTATCAAGGCCGCCGTGGATGCCCGGACCGATGACAGCTTCGTGATCATGGCGCGCACCGACGCCCTGGCCGTGGAAGGCCTGGAGTCCGCCCTGGAACGTGCCGCCGCGTGCATCGAGGCCGGCGCCGACATGGTGTTCCCGGAAGCCATCACCGAGCTTGAGATGTACAAGCTGTTCGCTTCACGGGTCAAAGCCCCGATCCTGGCCAACATCACGGAATTCGGCGCGACCCCGCTGTACACCACCGAACAGTTGAAATCTGCCGATGTTTCTATCGTGCTGTACCCGCTGTCGGCTTTCCGCGCCATGAACAAGGCCGCCGAGAACGTCTACACCGCGATCCGTCGCGACGGCACCCAACAGAACGTGATCGACACCATGCAAACCCGCATGGAGCTTTACGATCGCATCGACTACCACACC
>LNAP01006988.1_pt1 | contig 17501 bp, 16 predicted proteins | sample 602601 | NCBI WGS metagenome assembly LNAP01 (sample SAMN02440304, study PRJNA202911) | soil metagenome | biome: Subtropical and temperate rainforests or woodlands; isolation source: soil samples (1 kg each in a 20% v/v slurry with milli Q water) were... ... | reverse complement strand
CGGCAAGTTTCAGCGCGAGAACGGTCTCACCTACAAGCCGAACCAGATCATCGTCGGCACCGGCGGCAAGCAGGTGCTCTACAACGCGCTGATGGCGACGATGAATCCCGGCGACGAGGTCATCATTCCCGCGCCCTACTGGGTCAGCTATCCCGAGATGGTGGCACTCGCCGGCGGCGAGCCGGTGCCGGTGGTCTGCACCGCCGCGACCGGGTTCAAGCTGCAGGCCGATGCGCTCGAGAAGGCGATCACGCCGAAGACGAAATGGGTGATCCTGTGCTCGCCGTCGAACCCGACGGGAGCTGCCTACACCAGAGCCGAGCTGAAGGCGCTCACCGACGTGCTGGTCAAGCATCCGCATGTGTGGGTGATGACCGACGACATGTACGAGCATCTCGTCTACGACGACTTCCAGTTCACCACCGTCGCGCAGGTCGAGCCGAAACTCTACGACCGTACGCTCACCGTGAACGGCGTGTCGAAGGCCTATTGCATGACCGGCTGGCGCATCGGCTATGCCGGTGGTCCGGCGCAACTCATCAAGGCCATGGCGACGATCCAGTCGCAGTCGACTTCGAACCCGTCGTCGATTGCCCAGTGGGCGGCGGTCGAAGCGCTGAACGGCCCGCAGGATTTCATCCCTGCCAACAACAAGGTGTTCAAGGAGCGGCGCGACCTCGTCGTCTCCATGCTCAACCAGGCCAAGGGCATCGAGTGCCCGCGTCCCGAAGGCGCCTTCTACGTCTATCCGTCCTGCGCCGGCACCATCGGCAAGACCGCGCCGTCGGGCAAGGTGATCAGCAATGACGAGGACTTCGTGACCGAGCTGCTCGAGACCGAGGGCGTTGCGGTCGTGCAGGGGTCGGCCTTCGGCCTTGGACCTGCATTCCGCATCTCCTACGCGACCAAGACCTCGGACCTCGAAGACGCCTGCAAGCGCATCCAGCGCTTCTGCGGTAATCTGCGCTGAGCTTCTCGCGACAGGATTGCGAAAAGGCCCGCTTCGGCGGGCCTTTTTATTGCTTCACGAAATTTGGCACCGGCATCACTCTTGTGGCATAGAACTCCCGCGTGACTTGTACCGCACCTTCCAATGCTCGCATCACATTCATCGCCGGAGATATTTCATGCGCCGTTCGTTCATCCTCGCCGGGCTCGCCGCAGCCAGTCTCGTTGCCTCCGTCGCCAGCAGCGGCGCACAGCAGCAGCGGATGGTACGGGTCGGCGTGCTCGAATGCCGCGGCGGCGCCAGCGTCGGCTTCATCGTGGGCTCCGTGACCAATCTCGGCTGCGTGCTGCGCGCTGACGGCCTGCCCGAGGACCGCTACGTCGCGACGATCCGTAAGGTGGGCCTCGACATCGGTATCACTCAGGAGACGGCGCTGGCCTGGGGCGTGTTCGCGCCGGTCGACCGGCTCGGCCCCGGCGACCTCGCCGGCAACTACGCCGGTGCGCAGGGCAGCGCCTCGGTCGGCGTCGGCCTCGGCGGCAACGTGCTGGTCGGCGGCTCCAACAATTCGATCGCGCTCCAGCCGCTCAGCCTGCAGGGCCAGGTCGGCCTCAACATCGCTGCCGGCCTCGAAAGCCTGGAACTCCGTCCGGGCCGTTAAGCGCTCCTCACTGGAGGTGTTGGTTCACCTTTCCCCATCGTGGAGAGGTGAACCCCGCGATAGCGGTAACAAACAACTGACGACGCACCGCAGCGATTTTTGACGCTTGCCAAATCTTAGGGACGGGCAGAGCATCTGCGCTTGCCGACCCAATCATGGGCCGAGCTCCACACCAAGGAGGCGGCGAAATGGGACAAGACGTCAGAAGTCCCCGAGGTCCACGGTGCATCGCGCTGGTGGGCCCTTTCCAAAGCGGTAAAACCACACTTCTCGAAGCGATCCTGGCGCGAACAGGCGCAATCCCCCGCGCCGGCAGCGTCGACGCCGGAACCTCCGTCGGCGACGCAACGCCCGAGGCCCGTCATCACAAGATGACCGTCGGCCTCACGGCCGCCACCACGACTTTCATGGGCGACAGCTACACCTTCCTCGATTGTCCAGGTTCCGTCGAATTCGCCCACGACATGCGCGCCGCGCTGCCCGCGGTCGACGCCGCAATCGTGGTCTGCGAGGCGGACGAGAAGAAGCTGCCGCAGCTTCAGATCATCCTGCGCGAGTTGGAGGAGCTGAAGATCCCGCGTTTCCTGTTTCTCAACAAGATCGACCGCGCCAACAAGCGCATCCGCGAGACGCTCGCGACGCTGCAGCCCGCCTCGCGCGTGCCGCTGGTGCTGCGCCAGATCCCGATCTGGAAGGACGAGCTGATCGAGGGCTTCGTCGATCTCGCGCTGGAGCGCGCCTTCGTCTATCGCGAGCACAAGGCCTCAGAGGTGGTCGCGCTCGAAGGCGGCGATCTCGATCGCGAGAAGGAGGCCCGCTTCTCGATGCTGGAGAAGCTCGCCGATCACGACGACGCGCTGATGGAGCAACTGCTCGAGGACATTCAGCCGCCGCGCGATGCCGTGTTCGATGATCTCGCCCGCGAATTGCGCGAGGGGGTGATCTGCCCCGTGCTTCTGGGCGCTGCCGCGCGCGAAAACGGCGTGCTGCGCCTGATGAAGGCGCTGCGCCACGAGGCGCCTGATATCGAGGAGACCGCGAAGCGTCTCGGTGTGCCCGCCAGCAAGGACGCGCTCGGCTTCGTCTTCAAGACGCTGCATTCGCAGCATGGCGGAAAGCTGTCGCTGACGCGGCTGCTCGCCGGCCATCTCGAAGACGGCGCCACGCTGCAATCATCCTCAGGCGGGATCAGCCGCATCTCCGGCATCCTCGCCGTCAACGGCGCTTACGACACCAAGCGTGCCGCGGCCGAAGCCGGCGACACGGTGGCGCTCGCAAAGCTCGATCCCGTCAAGACCGGCGACACGGTCTCCACCGGCAAGACCCCGCCGGATGCGCTGGCCGCCGCGGAGCCGACGCCGCCGGTGCTGGCGATCTCGATTGCGGCCACCGACCGCAAGGACGACGTCAAGCTCGGCCAGGCGCTGGCGCGGCTGCACGAGGAGGATCCCTCGCTCGTCGTCGTGCAGAACGCCCAGACCCACGACACCGTGCTGTGGGGGCAGGGCGAGATGCACCTGCGCGTCGCGAGCGAGCGGCTCCGCGACCGCTTCGGCATCAAGCTCACCTCGCATCCGCCCGCGATCGGCTATCAGGAGACCATCCGCAAGCCGATCACCCAGCGCGGCCGCCACAAGAAGCAGTCCGGCGGCCACGGCCAGTTCGGCGACGTCGTGCTCGACATCAGGCCGATGCCGCGCGGCGACGGCTTCAAGTTCACCGAGAAGGTGGTCGGCGGCGCGGTGCCGCGCAACTATATCGGCGCGGTGGAGGAGGGCGTCGTCGACGGATTGGCACGCGGTCCACTCGGTTTCCCCGTCACCGATTTGCAGGTGACGCTGACCGACGGCTCCTATCACAGCGTCGATTCCTCCGACCTTGCCTTCCGCACGGCGGCGCGAGTCGGGCTCAACGAGGGCCTGCCGCTATGCCAGCCGGTGCTGCTGGAGCCCATCCACGTTGTCGAGATCGTCTGCCCGACCGACGCCACCGCCAGGATCAACGCGATCCTGTCAGCGCGGCGCGGCCAGATCCTCGGCTTCGACACCCGCGATGGCTGGAGCGGCTGGGACTGCGTGCGCGCCATGATGCCGGAGGCGGAGATCGGCGAGCTGATCGTCGAGCTGCGTTCGGCCACCGCCGGTGCCGGCAGCTTCACCCGCCAGTTCGACCACATGGCCGAGGTCACGGGCCGCGCCGCCGACCAGATCATCGCCGCGCATCAGCACGCGGCGTGAGCTGGTAGGGACGCACAGCTCTCTCACTCCCTCGCCCCGCTCTCGCCGGGGGGAGGGAGGGGTGAGGGGCTGCCTCCGCGGGCACGACATTTCTTTTAGCCGAGCCTGCGCCGGAAGCTCCGTCGCTGCGCTCGCAACGACGGAGGACGCGCAAAGGGCGCTTGCGCTTGCGGTGAAATGATGTATTTTACATCATTGTACATGCATCAGATATCAATTATAAGCTTTGATACGTGAGGCCAAGGTGATCACGTCATTCCAGATGCGGGCGGCCCGCGCGCTGCTTGGCATTGACCAGAGGACCTTGGCGGAACTCGCAGGCGTGTCGCTGCCGACCATCCAGCGGATGGAGGCGAGCACCGGCAACGTTCGTGGCGTGGTCGAGACCTTGATGAGGGTGGTCGATGCGTTCGAGCGGGCGGGCGTCGAGCTGATCGGCGAACAGGCACGAAGCGACGGCGGCGGACGCGGCGTTCGGCTGAAAGAGCCGGGGCCGCCACGCCGGGTGGGGGCGTGATCCTGCGATGATCATGCTCGGGAGCAAATAGGACCAACGCACCGGGCGCGCCGAAGCACGCGGCCGCACGATGCATCGGAGCATTGTGGGCAGCGGAGCAATTTGCTGAAATGAGCATCACGGGTGAACACGCAGGCAAGCTGCACCAGCTTCGTCGGCCAACCTTTACCGAACTCTATCTGCCAAAGCTCGTGACCGTATGGCGCGAGGGCTATGGCCTTGCCGATCTCCGCGCCGATGTGTTCGCGGGCCTCACGGTCGCGATCGTCGCGCTGCCGCTATCGATGGCGATCGCGATCGCCTCGGGCGTGACGCCGGACCGCGGCCTCTACACTGCCGTCGTCGGCGGCTTCATCGCATCGCTGCTCGGCGGCAGCCGGTTTCAGGTCGGCGGTCCCGCCGGGGCCTTCATCGTGCTGGTCGCGGCGACCGCCGACCGTCACGGCGTCGACGGCGTGATCCTCGCAACCCTGATGGCGGGACTTTTTCTGGTTGCCGCCGGCTTCCTGCGGATCGGTACCTACATCAAGTTCATTCCCTATCCGGTAACTGTTGGCTTCACCGCCGGCATCGCCGTGATCATCTTCGCCAGCCAGCTTCGCGATCTCGGAGGAATCACGCTCGCCGGGAAAGAGCCGAGCGAGTTCGTTCCGAAACTCCTCGCGCTCGCAGCGGGCCTGCCCACCATCAATCCGTCCGCCGTGGCCGTCGCGATCGTCAGCATCGCCATCATTGCCGGCCTGCGGCGCTGGCGGCCGTCCTGGCCCGGCATCCTGATCGCGGTCGTGCTCGCGGCGGTCGCTTGTACCGTGCTGTCGCTGCCGGTCGAGACCATCGGCTCGCGCTTCGGCGGCATTCCGCGCGAACTGCCGTCGCCGGCCTTGCCAGCGTTCTCGCTGGCGAAGGCGACGGCGGTGCTGCCGGATGCGATTGCGTTCGCGCTGCTGGCCGCGATTGAATCGCTGCTCTCGGCGGTGGTGGCCGACGGCATGACCGGGCGCCGTCACCGCTCCAATTGCGAATTGGTGGCGCAAGGCGCCGCCAATATCGGCTCGGCGCTGTTCGGCGGCATTTGTGTCACTGGTCTGATCGCGCGGACCGCGACCAACATCCGCGCCGGTGCGCGCAGCCCGCTCGCGGGCATGCTGCATTCGGTCTTCCTGCTGCTGTTCATGCTGATCGCGGCACCGCTGGCGAGCTACATTCCGCTGGCCGCGCTCGCCTCCGTGCTCGTTGTCGTCGCCTGGACCATGGCGGAGAAGCACGAATTCGCCACGCTGCTGCGTTCCTCGTGGGGCGACGCCGTCGTCCTGCTCGCCACCTTCCTGCTCACGATCTTCCGCGATCTGACCGAGGGCATCCTGGTTGGTTTCGCGCTCGGCGCGGTGCTGTTCATTCACCGCATGGCGGAGATGACCGGGATCGAGGAGCGCACCCCGCTGGTGGCCGCGGACCGTCCCGATGACGGCAATGGGACGCGCGTTCCTTACGATCCCGCGCTAGCGGTCGATCGCGACGTGCTGGTCTACCGCATCACCGGCGCGTTCTTCTTCGGCGCGGCCTCGGCGATCGGCAGCGTGCTCGACGGCGTCGCCGACGGGCGCAAGGCGATCGTGGTGGATTTCGCAGCGGTGCCGTTCCTGGACTCCACCGCGGCGAACGTGCTGGGGCGCGTCGCCGCCAAGGCCCGGCGCAAGGGCATCCGGCTGTTCATCACCGGGGCCTCGCCCACGGTCCGCCGCGCGCTGCTCACGCACGGTGTGAGCCCGCGACACGCGCGTTATCGGCAGACCATCGAGCGAGCGGTCGCCGATATCAAGGCGGCTCCCGGCGCGAACGGATCGTCGGTGCTGCCGCCGGCTGCTTGACAGGACCGACGGGACGCGAAATGGATCGCCCTCGACCACGCCCCGAGGGAAAGATGACCGCGCCCAAAGCTCCCGCAGCCTGCTTGATCGGATGGCCGGCCGCGCATTCGCGCTCGCCGCTGATCCATCATTACTGGCTGCGCACGCTCGGAATCGAGGGCGGCTATGTCATCGAGGCGGTGCCGCCGGAGAATCTCCGCGACTTCGTGCTGCGGCTGCCGCTGCGCGGCTTCGTCGGCGCCAACGTCACCATCCCGCACAAGGAGGGCGTGCTGGCGCTGTCGACGCCCGATGCGCGCGCCAGGGCGGTAGGCGCCGCCAACACGCTGTGGTTCGCAGGCGGCGAGCTGCACGCGACCAACACCGACGTCGAGGGCTTCATCAACAATCTCGATGCCGGCGCACCCGGCTGGGACAAGGCGGACGAGGCGCTGGTGCTCGGCGCCGGCGGCTCCTCGCGCGCCGTCATATTCGGCCTGCTCGAGCGCGGCATCAGCCGCATCCATCTCGCCAACCGCACCATCGCGCGGGCCGGAACACTGGCAAACCAGTTCGGGCCGAACGTGCATCCGGTGACGTGGGACGCGATCGACGACGTGCTGCCCCGCGCAAAACTTCTCGTGAACACGACCTCGCTCGGCATGCACGGCCAGCCTTCACTCGCTATCGACGTGGCTCGCCTGCCGCAGGCGGCCGTGGTCGCCGATCTCGTCTACGTCCCGCTGGTCACGCCGCTGCTCGCCGCAGCGCAGGCGCGGGGGCTCAGGACCGCCGACGGGCTCGGCATGCTACTGCACCAGGCGGTCCGCGGCTTCGAGCTGTGGTTCGGCCGGAGGCCGGAGGTCACGGCCGAGCTGCGCGCGCTGGTCGAGGCCGATCTCACGAAGACTTGAGAGAATAGTCCGCGCTCCGCGGCGTTCACCATTCGTGGGGACAATCGGAGACCGTCATGACCATCCACCGTGCAAGTTTCACACGTCCGCTGATCGCCGTCGCGATGGTGGCCGCTTCCCCCCTCTGTGCAGTCGCGCAAAGGGCGCCGGTGCCGACGCGTGTGCGCGGCACGATCGAGAGCGTCAACGGCGATATCATGCAGGTCAAGTCGCGCAGCGGCGAGGACGTCAAGCTGCATATTGCGCCTGACGTGCGCGTGGCCGGCGTCACCAAGATTTCGCTCGCGGACATCAAGGTCGGCTCCTTCGTCGGGGCCACCACTGTGCCGGGACCTGATGGCGGCGACAACGCCGTCGAGGTTCACGTGTTTCCGGAGAGCATGCGCGGCACCGGAGAAGGCTCGCGGCCCTACGACCTCAAGCCGAATTCCAGCATGACCAATGCCACGGTGTCGGAGAGCGTGGTCGGCAATGACGGCCATACGCTGCTGGTGAAGTACAAGGACGGCGAGAAGAAGGTGTTCGTCGCCGACAACACGCCGGTGGTGACCTTCGTGCCCGGCGACAAGACCGACCTGAGGGCCGGCGCCAAGGTCATCGCCTTCATGAAGCAGCTCCCGGACGGCTCGTTCGAAACCAACCGCGTCAGCGTCGGCCGCGATGGCCTGACGCCGCCGATGTGAGGGAGGGAAAGAGCATGTCGAAAACAACCTGGATGCCACGCTTGCTCGTGGCCGCGTTCTCTTCCGTTTTGATCGTCTCTGCCTCGGCGCAACAGGCGCCGACGGTTCGCATCCGGGGTACCATCGAGAGCGTCGACGGCAACACGCTCGCCATCAAGACCCGCGAGGGCACCGACGTGAAGGTGAGGATGACCGACAACGTCGCCGTCTTCGCCGTGGTGAAGACCTCGCTGTCGGAGATCAAGGATGGCTCCTACATCGGCGTCACCGGCATACCCGAGCCCGACGGCACCCAGAAGGCGATCGCGGTGCACATCTTCCCGGAGAATCAGCGAGGCGCCGCCGAGGGCTTCCGTCCGTGGGATGCGCTTGCCAACTCGACCATGACCAACGCCACCGTGGCGCAGACCGTGAAGGGCACCGACGGCCAGAACATCACGGTGAAATACAAGGACGGTGAGAAGAAAGTCGTGGTGCCGCCGGATACACCCATCGTCACCTTCATCGCCAGCGACAAGTCCGAGATCAAGCCGGGCGCCAAGCTGATCATCTTCGGCGCCGCGAAGAAGGACGACGGCTCGCTGGAAGCAAACCGGGTGAATGTCGGGCGGGATGGGATCACGCCGCCGATGTGAAGGACGAGCGCTGAACTCGTAGGGTGGGCAAAGGCGCATTTGCGCCGTGCCCACCACTTTCCTGCGTTTCGCAATTGGTGGGCACGCTTCGCTTTGCCCACCCTACGGCACTGCTGCTGCGATCACACCGCAATGATGTGATCGTCGATCTCGTCGATCCGGTTGACGCCGCACAGGCCCATGGTCGTGAGCAATTCCTTCTGGATGATCTCGATCGCCTTGGCGACGCCGGCCTGGCCGCCGGCACCGAGGCCATAAGCGTAGGCGCGGCCGATCATGCAGGATTTTGCGCCGAGCGCGAGCGCGCGCGTCACGTCCTGGCCGGAGCGGATGCCGCCGTCGAACATGATCTCCACCTTGTCACCGACGGCGTCGACGATCTCGGGTAGCACCTCGATCGATGACGGCGCGCCGTCGAGTTGCCGGCCACCATGGTTGGAGACCACGATCGCCTGGGCACCGGTCTTCGCGGCGAGCTCGGCGTCCTCGACGTCGAGAATGCCCTTCAGGATCAGCTTGCCCGGCCAGATGCTGCGGATCCAGTCGATGTCGCTCCAGTTCAGCGAGGTGTCGAACTGCGAGTTGATCCAGGTCGACAGCGAGGTGATGTCGTCGCTGACCTTCAAATGACCGGCGAGATTGCCGAAGGTGCGGCGCTTGCCCTGCAGCACGCCCGACACCCAGGCCGGCTTGGTGGCGAAATCGATCAGCTTCGACAGCGACCATTCCGGCGGCACCGTCATGCCGTTCTTGATGTCCTGATGGCGCTGTCCGATCACCTGGAGGTCGACGGTCAGCACCAGCGCCGAGCATTTCGCCGCGATCGCGCGTTCGATCAGCGCCTTGATGAAGCCGCGGTCCTTCATCACGTAGAGCTGGAACCAGAACGGCTTCTCGACATTGGCGGCGATGTCCTCGATCGAGCAGATCGACATCGTCGACTGCGTGAAGGGGATGCCGGCGGCCTGCGCAGCGCGGCAGGCGTGGATTTCGCCGTCGCCATGCTGCACGGGCGCCAGCATCAGCGGCATGGTCGAGGGCTCGCCGAGGATCGTGGTCGAGGTGTCGCGCTTGGAGACGTCGACCAGGATGCGCTGGCGGAACTTGATGTGCTGCATGTCATCGCGATTGGCGCGCAGCGTTTCCTCGGCGTAGGAGCCGCGGTCGCAATAGTCGAAAAACGCCTTCGGCACGCGACGCTGATGCAGGGTGCGAAGGTCGTCGATACAGGTGATGTGCTTCATGGATGTTTTCCCCGGCCCGTCTTGCATCGGAAGATCGAGGGGTCATCTAGCATGGTTGGATGCACAGCCAAATCGTTTGAGAAGAGGGCGCTATGAGCAAACCGCACACCCAGCCCACGCCGGAAGAGATCAAGGAGAAGCAGGATCTCGAGGATGCGCTGGAAGAAGGCCTCGAAGAGACCTTCCCGGGCTCCGATCCCGTCAACGTCACCCAGCCCGCGCCGAGCCGTCAGGACGGCCATGTGAAGCGCTCCAGCTAGGGGCAGGGTTCCGCGCTGCCTGGGCGCATGGGTCGGAAATATAACGTTAACAGTAAGTTACCGGGGCGCCTTTTCCCCCGGTTCCGTAATGATTCATCATATTTTTTGAAGCCAATTTAGCCGCGCAGGCATTATAAGACCCCAGCAAATCAGGGATGCGGGGCCCATTGTGGCACCCGTAGGTTGTCGTGGGGATTCCTGGTTGTTGCGTGGGGGACGATATGAGCCGCAAATATTTCGGGACGGACGGGATTCGGGGCCGCGCCAACGGACTGATCACGCCGGAGCTCGCGCTCAAGGTCGGCCAGGCCGCAGGCCTTGCGTTTCAGCGCGGTGACCACCGCCACCGGGTCGTGATCGGCAAGGACACCCGCCTGTCCGGCTACATGATCGAATACGCAATGGTCGCGGGCTTCACCTCGGTCGGCATGGACGTGCTGCTGGTCGGCCCGATGCCGACGCCGGCGGTCGCGATGCTGACCAAGTCGATGCGCGCCGATCTCGGCGTGATGATCTCGGCCTCGCACAATCTGTTCGAGGACAACGGCATCAAGCTGTTCGGCCCGCAGGGCTTCAAGCTGTCTGACGACGTCGAGAAGCAGATCGAGCTGCTGCTGGACGAGCCGATCGAGAAGAGGCTCGCACAGAGTGCGAGCCTCGGCCGCGCCCGCCGTATCGACGGCGTGCACGACCGCTACATCGAATTCGCCAAGCGCACGCTGCCGCGCGATCTGTCGCTCGACGGCCTGCGCGTCGTGATCGATTGCGCCAATGGCGCCGCCTACAAGGTGGTGCCGGAAGCGCTGTGGGAATTGGGCGCCGACGTGGTGCCGATCGGCGTCGAGCCCGACGGTTTCAACATCAACAAGGATTGCGGTTCGACCTCGCCGGAAGCGCTGTCGCGGAAGGTGCGCGAGATGCGCGCCGACATCGGCATTGCGCTGGACGGCGACGCCGATCGGGTCATCCTTGTCGACGAGCGCGGCCATGTCGTCGACGGCGACCAGCTGCTCGCGGTGATCGCGCAGAGCTGGAAGGAAGACGGACGCCTCTCGCGTCCCGGCATCGTCGCCACCGTGATGTCCAATCTCGGGCTCGAACGTTTCCTCAGGGGCCACGGGCTCGATCTCGTGCGGACGCCGGTCGGCGACCGCTACGTGCTCGAGCAGATGCTGAACGGCGGCTACAATCTCGGCGGCGAGCAGTCCGGCCACATCATCCTGTCCGACTACGCCACCACCGGCGACGGTTTCGTTGCCGCCTTGCAGGTGTTGGCCGTGGTGCAGAAGCTGCGCCGCCCGGTGTCGGAAGTCTGCCACCGTTTCGATCCGCTGCCGCAGATCCTCAAGAACGTCCGCCACAAGGGCGGCAAGCCGCTCGATGATTCCGACGTCAAGTCGGCGATCTCGGACGGCGAGAAGCGCCTCAACGGCCACGGTCGCCTGCTGATCCGCTCCTCGGGCACCGAGCCCGTGATCCGCGTCATGGGCGAGGGCGAGGATCGTATCCTCGTCGAGGACGTCGTCGACACCATCGTCTCGGCACTGGGGCAGGCCGCAGCCTGAGGTCTTTCTTACCTTCCAGGGGCGGGTAAGCGACGAGAGCACCCGCGCATTCCAGCCATCGACGATTGTCGGTGGTTCGGTCGCCGTTATCATCGTACCTAGCGGTTCGCGGCAATCTGCCGCGCCGGGATGCCGCATTGAACAAGCCCGTCGTCGCACCTGCGGAAACGCTGACCGAGCCCGTCGTCCTTGCCGACGTCACGCCCGTCGCCAAGGCCGCGGGGCCGGCCTATGTCGTCCTCGCCGGTATCAGCTTCTCGCACTTTCTCAACGACACCATGCAGTCGCTGATCGCTTCGGTGTATCCGATCCTGAAAGACACCTACGCGCTCGACTTCGCGCAGATCGGCATGATCACGCTGGCGTTCCAGTTCACGGCTTCGCTGCTCCAGCCCGTGGTCGGGCACTACACCGACAAGAAGGCGCAGCCCTACTCGCTGGCGATCGGCATGGCCTCGACCTTCTTCGGCCTGCTGCTGCTCAGCGCCGCGCATCAGTATCTCGTCATCCTCGTGGCTGCCGCGCTGGTCGGTCTCGGCTCGGCGGTGTTTCATCCGGAGTCCGCGCGCATCGCGCGGCTTGCGTCCGGCGGCCGCTACGGCTTTGCGCAATCGGTGTTTCAGCTCGGCGGCAGTTTCGGCACCTCGATGGGACCGGTGCTGGCCGCGCTGATCGTGGTGCCGTTCGGGCAGGGCAGTATCGCATGGTTCTCCTCGATCGCGTTCCTGGCGATTCTCATCCTCTGGCGCATCGGCCGCTGGTATGAGCCGCAGATCAAGGCGAAGAAGACGGTCGCGGTTCAGGCCCATCCCGACGCGCCGAGTTCGCGCCGCGTCGGGGTCGCGCTGCTCGTCCTGGTGGCGCTGCTGTTCTCGAAGCAGCTCTACGTCTCCAGCCTGTCGAGCTACTACATCTTCTATTTGATCGACCGTTTCGGCGTGTCGACACAGACCGCCCAGATCTATCTCTTCATCTTCCTCGCGGCGAACGCGGTCGGAGCGTTCTTCGGCGGTCCCTTGGGCGATCGCTTCGGCCGCAAGATCGTGATCTGGATCTCGATCCTGGGCGCGCTGCCGTTCACGCTGGCGCTGCCCTATGCCGGGCTTTATGCGAGCGCGGTGCTGAGCGTGATCATCGGCATCATCATTTCCTCGACGACGTCGTCGATCATCGTGTTCGCGCAGGAGCTGGTGCCGCACCGCTTCGGCATGATCTCCGGCGTGTTCTTCGGCGTCGCCTTCGGCATCGGTGGCCTCGGTGCCGCCGTGCTCGGCAAGCTTGCCGACCACACCTCGATCGAGTTCGTCTATCAGGTCTGCGCCTATCTTCCCGCGATCGGCCTGCTTGCGGTGTTCCTGCCCAGACTGCCGCGGCACACACATTAACAAATCTTCTTTCGCCGCATGCGGCTTCATCAATCGTTAGCAATTGCGGCGCCTCGCCGCCGCATTTTTGCAACGCTTGCGCCGCATGCGCGCGAGTGGTGAGAAAAAATCAACCTTAAAAATTAGGGTTAAGTGGCGCTTAAACATTTGATGCGATCGTCCCTCCTGTGAGTTTCCAGAACGTGAGGCGCCCGTATTTTGCCTCACCGGCCATAAGGACGAAGCCAATGCGTAGCGTTAAGTCTCTCCTTGCCGCGGGTGCGGCAACCCTGATCTCGTCGATGGCGTTCGCCGCTGATATGCCGATCGCGGCGCCCCCTCCGATGTACGCGCCGGCGGCGCCGCCCGCCGATTTCGGCGGCTGGTATCTCCGCGGCGACGTCGGCATGACCAACCAGCGCGCCAAGAGCATCGACAGCGCTTTGCCGGTTGGTTATTCGAAGTCGACGGAAGGCCTCGGCTTCGACTCAGCGTCGCTGTTCGATCTCGGCGTCGGCTATCGCTTCAACAACTGGTTCCGTGCCGACGTGATCGGCCAGTACCGGGGCAAGGCCAATCTGCACGGCAGCGACAACGTCTTTGGACCCGGGTTCGTCGGCGTCAATAATTACACCGGCAGCAAGTCCGAGTGGGTCGTGATGGCCAACGCCTACGTCGACCTCGGTACCTGGTGGTGCATCACCCCGTTCATCGGCGCCGGTGTCGGCGGCTCCTACAACAAGATCAGCGGCTTCCGCGACGACGGCGTGTCGTACAGCCCGGGACTCAACAACAGCGTCGCCTACTTCGCCGACAACGGAAAGTGGAACTTCGCCTGGGCCGCTCATGCTGGTCTCGCCTACAAGGTCAATCCCGGGTTCACCGTCGAACTGGCCTACAGCTACATGAACCTCGGCGACGGGGCGCCCGGCAACTACCGCCTGTTCGACAACAGCGCGTCGGGTCCGACCTCGATCAAGGTCAAGGACATCACCTCGCACGACGTCAAGCTCGGCGTGCGCTGGGAGCTCAACAGCCCGCAGCCGGCCTACATGCCGCCGCTCGTCACCAAGGGCTGATCGTCAACTGATCGCTTAAGACATCTTAACGGCGCGGGATCATCCCGCGCCGTTTTGCTTTGCGTATTTTTCATGGTGCGACGGCGACGAAAGCGTCCGGCGCAACCATTGGTTAAGGTTAACGAGCCATGATCACGAGTGAAAGTTCGAGTTCGAAGGAGCGTTGCGATGCGTAGGCTTTTATTGGCAGCGGTGATGTTTGGGACGGTGTCTGCCGCAAACGCGGCCGACCTTTCCGATCTGCCCATCCTGCGCGGCAGCTTCACCGACGGCCTGTCGAAGTCATCCCATAATTGGGACGGCTTCTATGTCGGCGGTCAGTTCGGCTTTGCGACGACCGACATCGATTTCAGCCACGCCCCGAAATCGATGACCGATTTCATGCTTCGCGACAGCATCCTTCAGGCGCCGGTCGGCGGCTGGTCGCTGCTGCCGAAAAACCACGTCCAGGCGACCGGGTTCGGCGCCTATGTGGGCCGCAACTGGCAGCTCTATGATGCCGTGATGGGCGTTGAGGCCAACTACAGCTACATGAACAATCTCACGAGCAGTGCAAGCGATTCCATGGCGAGATTGATCCCCGGCGAAACAGCCCCCACGAATCACGCCTATATTTACGATACGACGCTCGGCGGCGGCGCTACGTTGCAGCTCAAGGACTATGCGACTTTCCGAGGTCGGGTCGGATGGGCCGGTGGGGACTTCATGCCTTACGCGTTTGGCGGCCTTGCGGTCGGACGCGCCGACGTGTCGAGGTTCGCGACCGTGTCATACGTGAAATACGACGACTTTACGGACCCCGTCACCAGCGTCACGACTCGCTCGATCGCCGGCACCGGCACGATGACCCAGTCCGAGCGGCGCGCGAACAGCTTCATCTACGGATGGACTGCCGGCATCGGAATCGAATACGCGTTGCTCGACTGTGTGATCCTGCGCGGTGAATGGGAGCATGTCGGCTTCTCGAACGTGAAAGACATTACCGTCGGCCTGAACAATTTCCGCCTGGGCGCCGGCTACAAGTTCTGAGCCGCCCGCTTCCTGTTGACAGGTTCCCTGCGGCCTGATGCTCTGTCGCCCGTAAATGGGGCGGCAGAGATGCAGGTCTACGGCGATAGCAATTCCGGAAATTGTCTCAAGGTGAAGTGGGTCTGCGACAAGCTCGCGCTGCCCTACCAGTGGATCGAGATCGACACCCGCAAGGGCGAGACCCGCACGCCGCAATTCCTCAAGATGAACGGCGCTGGCCAGGTGCCGACCGTCGCATTCGACGACGGCCGCACGCTGGCGCAGTCCAATGCCATCATCCGCTATCTCGCCCGCGACAGCGCGCTGATCCCGCGCGATGCCTTCGCTGCGGCCAAGATGGACGAATGGCTGTTCTGGGAGCAGTACAGCCACGAGCCCTACATCGCGGTGTGCCGCTTCCAGCTGGTCTATCTCGGCAAGGATGCATCCGAGCTCGATCCTGAAAAGGTCAAGCGCGGCTATGCGGCGCTCGACCGCATGGAGCAGCACCTGGCCGCAAACCGCTTCTTCGCCGGCGAAGAGGTTTCGCTCGCCGATGTCTCGCTGCTCGCCTATACCCGCCTCGCGCATGAGGGCGGCTTCGATCTCGGCCGTTATGCGGCGATCCGCCGCTGGATCGGCGAGGCCGAAGCCTCTCTCGGTCTGCCGCCAGCGCGCTGAGCTTCTCGCGCCGAGCCTGGAGTTTCCCGTATGAACGATAAGTCCGTTTCCATCCGTCCCGCGCGGCGCGAGGACGTCCCCGCAATGATCGCAATGCTCGCCGACGATCATCTCGGGCGAGCCCGCGAGCGCGTGGAGGATCCGCTGCCGGCGTCCTATTACGAGGCATTCGCGCGGGTCGAGCGCGATCCAAATCTCACGCTCGTGGTTGCCGAGAGCGAGGGCAGGGTGGTCGGTTGCCTGCAACTCGCAGTGCTGCCGGGCATCAGCTCGCAAGGTGGTATCCGCGGCCTGCTCGAAGATGTTCGCGTCGCTTCCGACTGCCGTAGCCGCGGCGTCGGCGAGCAATTGGTGCAATGGGCGGTGACTGAAGCAAAAGCGCGCGGCTGCATCCTGGTCGAACTGCTGACGCATGCGAGCCGCGTCGACGCACAGCGCTTCTACAAGCGGCTCGGATTCACATCGAGTCATGTCGGCATGACTGTCCGCTTTTGAGGCAGCATCCAGCGGCCGTTGCGCGATCAGCGAAATCGGATCGCGCGTTCGTTCATATTAAGAGTGGGTAAACTACCCAGCCGTCGTTCACGTGGAACCAGGAACGAACGGTGCTACGTCAGCGTCTGAAAGCCGAGCTCGGTCGGTTCGGGGATTTCGATGACAAGGTATTCCATGATCAAGGTCGGCAACGACTACGTTGTCCAGGCCAACGACGAATGCATTTTGAAAGTCGGCAGCCGCCGCCGGGCCGCGCAATTGATCAGCGATGCCACGGACTTGCTGAATGCGCTTGCCGTGGTCGAATCCCCTGATATCGCACCGGAGGCGCCATCACTCGCGCGTGAGGCCCCGGAACTTCCTTGACGACTCTTCCTGTTTCCCGTATCAGCCGCGGCGGGACACCTCCCCCCAACGGGAGGCTTACTATCTGGAAGGGTAGAATATGACTGTAGCGAAGCCCGCTTCGCGGCCCAACGTGCCGCATTTCTCCTCCGGTCCCTGCGCCAAGCGCCCCGGATGGAACGCCCAAAATCTCAAGGGCCGTTCGCATCGCGCGAAGGTCGGCAAGACCAAGCTCAAGCTCGCGATCGATCTGACGCGCGAAGTGCTTGAAGTGCCCGCCGATTATCGCATCGGCATCGTTCCGGCTTCGGATACCGGCGCGGTCGAGATGGCGCTGTGGTCGCTGCTCGGTGCGCGCCCCGTCACCACGCTCGCCTGGGAATCCTTCGGCGAGGGCTGGGTCAGCGACATCGTCAAGGAATTGAAGCTCAAGGACGTCACCAAGCTCAACGCTGGCTATGGTGAGATTCCCGACCTGTCGAAGGTCGATCCGAAGTCCGACGTGGTCTTCACCTGGAACGGCACCACCTCCGGCGTCCGCGTGCCGAACGCCGACTGGATCAGCGCGACCCGCGAAGGCCTGACCATTTGCGACGCTACTTCCGCCGCGTTCGCGCAGCCGCTCGACTGGCCCAAGCTCGATGTCGTCACCTTCTCCTGGCAGAAGGCGCTCGGCGGCGAAGCCGCGCACGGCATGCTGATCCTGTCGCCCCGCGCCGTGGAGCGGCTCGAGACCTACAAGCCGGCCTGGCCGCTGCCGAAGATCTTCCGCATGACCAAGGGCGGCAAGATCAACGAAGGCATCTTCGTCGGCGAGACCATCAACACGCCGTCGATGCTCTGCGTCGAGGACTATCTCGATGCGCTGAACTGGGCCAAGTCGATCGGCGGTCTCAAGGCGCTGATCGCGCGTGCTGATGCCAACACCAAGGTGCTGGCCGACTGGAAGGCGAAGACGCCCTGGATCGACTTCCTGGCCAAGGACGCCGCGATCCGCTCCAACACCTCGGTGTGCCT
>LNAP01002697.1_pt1 | contig 17501 bp, 17 predicted proteins | sample 602601 | NCBI WGS metagenome assembly LNAP01 (sample SAMN02440304, study PRJNA202911) | soil metagenome | biome: Subtropical and temperate rainforests or woodlands; isolation source: soil samples (1 kg each in a 20% v/v slurry with milli Q water) were... ... | reverse complement strand
GGCACATTGATGCCGTTGATGCGAGGCCCTCTTTACGTCTGCTTTCCTTCTTAGGCCTCGTCACTCACTTGAGGTGGGAGGCGTCCATACCATCTCCTGTCTTATCGTTAAAGCTACTTTGCCGATAACTTCCCGGCCATGAAGAGCACCGAGCGCGTCACCGAGCCCGGTAATTGGGTAAACCTTGGAAACGGAAGGCTGGATCCGCTTATCGCGCGCCCAGCCCAATATGGTTTGCATTGCGCGTTGCAGCGCTGGCGCATGGGTGACACGCTCGTCGGAGGGCGTCCACCCTATGTAACGGCCATAGAAGAAGCCATGCAGAGTCAAATTCTTCACGAGCAAAAGGTTGGCAGGCACGTCAGGCACGCGGCCGCTCGCAAAACCTATGCTCAACAGACGGGCATTGTGCGCGGCCGCCCGTACCGCGTGACCAAAGAGCTCACCGCCTACGGGATCCACCACAATGTCGGCTCCGCGGCCACCGGTAAGGGCTTTGACCTCGGTGGCAAGGTTGGCGCCGGGCGCCACGGCCGCGCGGGCTCCGCGTGCCACAGCATGGTCGCGCTTTGCCTGCGTGCTGGCGCACGCGATGACGTCGGCTCCCATCTGCCTGGCCAATTCGACGGCGGCAAGTCCGACCCCCGCCCCGGCGCCAAGGACGAGCACGGTCTCGCCGGGCTGCAATGCGCAACGCCACAGGAGTCCGCAATACGCGGTGCCATACGATATGGGAACTGGCAAGGCATCAAGAAGGGGCAGGCCATCAGGAATGGGATAAACGGTATATTCTGCAAGCTTGATCCGTTCGGCAAAACAGCCCCAATCCGCAATGGCAACGACTGCATCGCCCGGCTTGCATCGAGTAACGGATGTGCCCACAGACACGATGTGCCCGACTGCCTCTGTGCCAGGCGTGAACGGCAACGGCGGCCTGGTCTGGTAACGTCCAGCTATCATCAGGCCCGTGGCGTGGCTTACGCTGGCATAGGCAACGTTCATCACCACTTCATGCGGGCCCGGCGCGCCGGGCTCATCACATAAGACCAGTCGTGCCTCGTCACTTTCGCCAAAGCGCTGAACCTGAAGGGCACGCATCATGCCGATACTCCGCTCGATGTCCCATCGAATTGCTTGACCACGCCAGTGTCCAGCAACGCTGCGATCTCCGCAAAATCCAGTCCGGCCTCCTGGAGGATCTGCTTGGTATGCTCGCCGATGTCGGGAGCGGCGAGCATGCGGCGGCGCCCCGCTGCGCCCGGAATGCCAGGCAACTGCAGTTCGCCAATGCGAGGTTGCTGTAGGGACTGCAGCATGCCCAGATGAGTCGTCTGCGGGTGCGCGGCCACGGATGCGTAATCACGCACGGGCGCATGCAGCACATCATGTTCCTGCAAGCGCTTTTCCCATACTACGCTGGGCGCCTGCGCCATCTGGATCGCAATTTCGCTGTGCAGAAAATCGCGCGCCGCCATGCGCGCTTCGTTGTTCCGGAAACGTGCATCGTCCAGCCAGTCGGGGCGATCAAGCGCCCGGCAAAGCCGCGCGAACTGGGCGTCATTCAAGACCAGCACCGACAACTGGCCGTCGGCAGTCGCGAACACACCGTTGGGCGCGCTGACCGCAGCAGAAGGCGGGCCCCCGGCAAGAAAGCATGCGGCCATATTGTTGATCTGCAAAGCCGCGCAAGCTTCAAACAGGCTGATTTCGAGGTGCGTGCCGCGACGCGTCTTTAAACGCCGATACAGTGCCGCTGCGAGTTGCTGCGCCGCGTACAGGGCGGTCGATATATCAGCCAGCAACATGCCAATGCGCCTGGGCTGCCTATCGACATCCTGATTGGCAAACATAAGCCCGGTGTCGGCCTGCATCACCGAATCCGACGCCGGTGCCTGGGCATAGGGACCATCAGCGCCATAACCGCTGATCGATACATAGACCAGGTCTGGCTTCTGCTCGGCCAAGTTCGCGTAGCCGACACCCAGGCGCTCCGCCACGCCCGGGCGGAAGTTTTGAACGACGACATCTGCCTGCAGCGCGAGGCGACGCAATAGATCCTTGCCGGCTGGTGTGCGGGCATCAAGGCAAAGCCCTTGTTTACCCGCGTTATAACTGATGGATAACGCACTGTGACCCTCGCGCACGACGCCAACATTCCGGCCCCAATCACCTTCGGGCGGTTCGACCTTGACGACATGTGCGCCTTGCTGCCACAGAATCTGGGTGCAGTAGGGCCCGGCAATGCCTTGGCTTATATCAAGGATCCGGAGTCCGGAAAATGGCAGGTCTTGGCTCATGGCGATAATGCTCTGACTTCTGAATAGTGGTGTGTAATCATGCTAGCATTGGTCTAATTCATTAACAATGGCACGATATGTACCACGACTGTTGAGGATAAATGGACAATAAGATCGACCTTAATCTTATCCAGTTCTTTGTCGCCATCGTTCAATCGCGCACCTTGAGCGAAGCGGCCCGACGTACCGGAATGACGCGCTCGAATGCATCGCGACAGTTGAAGGCGCTGGAACTTTTCATGGGCGCCCAACTGCTGCGACGCACGACCCGGAACATGGAGGTTACCGAAGCCGGCCAGCTTTTATATTCCCACGGCGTACGTATGCTGGAAGAAGCGCAAGCGGCCCGCGCATCGATAGACAGCCTTGGCAAATCCGTGCGGGGCGATGTACGGATACGCCTGCCCACCGGACTGGGCCATTTATACCTCGCGCCCGTGCTGCTGGAATTTGCCCGCAATTATCCTGACGTAAGTTTGCGTGTACTGATCAATGACTTCATCGGCGATTTGATATCGGCTGAGGTCGACGTGGCGCTGAAGATTACCTCCGCGCCCTCCGAAGATCACGTGGCACGCAAGATTTGCGATATTGCCTGGTGCCTTTGCGCAGCACCCGACTTCATCGCGACGCGCAACGCCATCGCAACCATCCAGGACCTGACCGGCTGCACACTGATCACGCCGGCATCCATGGGGCGCCGTTTCGACCTGAAACTCGACATGAACGGCACGCGCGTCCTGTTCAAGGCGACGCCCCGCCTGCAGTCGGGCGACTACCCTTACCTGCTGGAAGCCACACTGGCCGGGCTGGGCGTGGCACTGCTGCCTCGCTACGCGGTGTGGAAGCCGCTGCAATCAGGCGCGCTGCAAGAGGTACTACCCCAATACGAACCCGAAGGCGTCGGGGACAGCCTCTATTTGATGACGGCCGCGAACCGTTTTCCTACCATGGCCACCCGGACACTCATGGAGTTCATCACCGAACACATCAAGCAGCACGAAACGAACTGGCGGCGGCCTAAATGACCCGAGCGGCCTGCTTCACCCTGCAGAAAGCGCTTCCAATCGTCTCAAGTGGAAATCGGTATCACCCAACAGAAAATCGGTGTGAGTCAAGCGCTTGAAATAATCGCCCACTTCCAGTTCGGCCGTCATACCGATCCCGCCATGCATTTGCACAGCACTTTGGCCAACGTAACGTCCCGCCTCGGCTACCGACACCTTGGCGGACGATAACAATCGTTGGCGCTCGGCCACATCGGATTCGCCAAGCGCAGTGGCGGCCACATAGGCCATCGAGATCGCCAGTTCTTTATGCAGCAGCATATCGGCGAGGCGATGCTGCAATACCTGGAAGTCGGCAAGCGGTCGGCCGAACTGACGTCGTGTCTTCAGATAGTCCGCCGTGATTTCCACCAGCCGATCCATGGCGCCGGCGGCATGTGCGCACATTGCTGCAATACCGTAATCCATAGCGCTATCCAGTGCATCGTCGGCCACCTGGCCTTGCGCGATCAGCGCCTTCGCCTCTACGACCACACCGGTCAGTTCAACATCCGCGCAGCGATAGCCATCCATGGTGGGAAAATCTTGCACCGTCAGTCCCTGCGTATCGGTGGGAACCAGGAACAGCGCTGTTTCTCCATCGAGGACTGCGCTGACGATCAATTTATCTGCGCTCGCCCCCTGCCAGACCAGCTTCTTCCTGCCATTGAGCGTATAGCTTTCTGCTTTTTGCACTGCATGCGTCGCGCCTGGGCGTCGTACATTGCGCTGGCCGGGTTCGAGATAGGCGACGGTGCAGACCAAAGCGCCCCCCGCCATCCCGGGAAGAAGTTCAGCGTTGATCTGATCATTGGCAGCGCTTAACAACAGGGTCGTCGCCATGACCGCGCTGGGAATGACAGGCTCGGAAACCAGGCCTTTGCCCAATTCGAGCTGAATCGCCACGAGGGTGGCCGGCGATTCGCCGAAGCCTTCATATCGTTCGGGAATCAGCAGGCCGGCGACACCGAGCTCGGCCAGAGACTCCCACGCCTGCCGATCCAGTTCCGGCTGGGCGGCACGCTTGCGCCGCTGCTCCGCGCCCCAGTTGTCGCTCACCAGTCTGCGCAGGCTGTCCGTCAGCATGCGCTGCTCGTCGTTATACGTGAAATCCATTTTTTATTTCCTGTGGGATGTAAGGGAAACCGCTATCGGCACATTGACCTGTATGACTAGGATCCAAGAATCATCTTGGCGATAATGGTCTTTTGCACCTCGGTCGTCCCCCCATAAATTGTGGTTTTACGCAGGTCGAAATAACCGGCCGATGCCGCCGCCGCGAACTCGGGGCCGGGCCCGGTGAACGCCGTGTCCGGCTCCATCCAGCTTGGGTCGTACGGCCATGTGTCGACGCCCATTACCTCCATCTGCAGCATGGCCAAGTCTTGCTGGATCTCGGACCCACGTATTTTCAAGATAGAGGCCTGCGGTCCGGGACCCTGGTCGCTATTGGCCGCCACGCGTAGCAGGAGCATTTCAAGCGCAACGATGTCGATCTCGATACGGACGATCTTTTCCTTCATGCGCGGATTCTGGCTGGCGGGCTCGCCGTCGATGAGCGTATCAGCCGCAAGCTTTTTCAATATCTGCAGCTCGCGATGGCAATGTCCTATACCGGCAATTCCGGTTCTTTCATGGCCGAGCAAATATTTTGCATAAGTCCACCCCTCGTTCTCGTTGCCCACAAGATTCTCGAAGGGCACTTTCACGTCGTCCAGCCATACCTCATTGACATCCGCTCCTCCGTCCAGCGTACGAATGGGGCGCACTGTGACGCCAGGCTGGCGCAGGTCGATCAGCAACAGCGATATCCCGCGCTGCGGCTTGGCCTCGGTATCGGTGCGTGCAAGGCAGAACATCCAGTCGGCATACTGACCCAGAGTGGTCCAGGTCTTCTGGCCGTTCACGACATACCCGTCGGCTGTGCGCACGGCACGTGTTTTCAACGAGGCAAGGTCCGAGCCGGCGCCGGGTTCGGAATAGCCCTGGCACCACCAATCTTCCACGGTCAGCATCCTGGACAGGAAACGATCCTGCAATTGCTTGCTGCCGTACTTCATCAATACCGGGCCTATCATACCCAGACCAAAGGGAAGAAGCCGCGGTGCGCCGCCTTTGAAGCATTCGATCTCGAAAATCAATCTTTGCAAGGGGCCCCAGCCTGTGCCGCCAAACTCGACGGGCCAGTTTGGCGCACCCCAGCCCTTGGCGGCCAGCACCCGATGCCATCGCAGGTAATCGTTTTTGTCCAGGCGTTGGTGCCGGAATACCTTTGCGCGAATGTCGGATGGCAACTCCGCATTCACAAAATCCCGGACCTCATGCCGGAAGGCGATTTCTTGAGCGTTCCACGTCAAATCCATAGCGTTTCTCCTTTTGACTGGAATCTACCAAGATCGACCGGCCTTCCACAATACCGCTTTCCAAAAGCCCCTGTTCACCTGATGCGAACCAGTGGGCCGGCGAAAGTCACCCTTAAGTAAAACGGAATTGCCAATCAGGCACTTTGCAGCGAGACTTGTTGACCCGTAAACGCGGTTCACTGATAGCTATAAAACCGGAGACAAACCCATGAAACTTAAGTCTATACTTCTATTCGCCGGCGGCCTCATGACCGTTGCATCGGTGCAGGCCCAGGCCCCATGGCCCGCCCAACCCATCAAGCTGATCGTCGGCTATTCGCCCGGCGGACCGGTCGACACAAGCGCGCGCACTTTCGCCAAATATCTGGGCGACGAACTGAAGCAGCCTGTCATCGTCGAGAACCGCACCGGGGCCAGCGGCATGATTGCCGCTGAGTCGACCTCGCGCGCTCAGCCCGATGGCTACACCATCAACTTCGTTGCCAGTCCTACCCTGACCATCACACCGTTGATTCAGAAAAACACCAAGCTCGACCTCGAAAAGGACTTTACCTATATCGGCAACATCGCTGACTACACGAATGTATTGGTAATCAACAAGGATGTGCCGGTTAAAAACATCCAGGAACTGGTGGAGTACGCGAAGAAAAATCCCAATACCGTTTCCTTCGGCTCGGCTGGCGTCGGCGCGTCGAATCATTTGTCGGCTGAACTACTGAAACAAAAAACCGGCACGGAAATGCTGCACGTCCCGTACCGCGGCAACTCGCCCGCCATGATCGATGTCATCGGTGGAAAAATTACTTATATGTTTGACATCACCAGCACGGCTATCCAGTACATACAAAGCGACAAAGTGCGTGCCTTGGCGGTAACCTCGCGCGAGCGCAACGCCGGCCTGCCCGACGTACCCACCATGATCGAAGCCGGGGTAAAAGACTATGCGGTGACGGGCTGGTATGCCCTGATCACGCCCAAGAACCTTCCTGCCAACATCCACGAACGCCTGGAAGCCGCACTGAACACCATTGCCAAGAACCCGGAGTTCGAGAAGACCATGAAGGCCGGCGGATATACGATCAACGTGAGCAACGGCGCAGAATTGCTGGACAAGGCCAAACGCGAATACGCCATGTGGGACGACGTGATCAAAAAGGCCAAGATCCAGACAAACTAATCCGCAGCGTCTCACCGGACGCGTCAAGCGTGGCCGGGTAGGTCGGGCCTCACCGGGTCGGGTCGGGCCTCGCCGGGCCCGATCCACGCGATCTCATCCCCATCACTCGATCTTGATGCCTGCTTCCTGAATAACCTGGGCCCATTTCTTGATCTCGTTATCCAGGAATCGGGCAAAGTCTTCGGGCGTCCCGGGCATAGGCTCGGCGCCCGCAGCAGCCATGGCGGGGCCGACAGCAGGATCGTTCAAGACAGCCACCAGGTCGTGGTTGAGCTTCTTGACGATGGCCTGGGGTGTACCCTTGGGGGCCATCAAGCCAGTCCATGAATAGGCTTCGTAGCCCTTGACACCCGCTTCCGCGATGGTCGGCACGTCCTGAGCCAGTACCGATCGCTCCGGATTTCCAACACCGAGGGCCTTCACGTGGCCGGACTTGATGAACGGCAGTGCCGACGGCGCATCGGCAAACATAAGCTGTACCTGGCCGCCGACCAGATCCTGCATGGCCGGCGCACTGCCGCGATATGGGATGTGCAGCAGCTTGACGCCAGCCAGCTTATTGAAAAGTTCACCCGCCAGGTGCGTGCCGCCGCCGGTGCCCGAGGAGCTGAACGAAACTTTGCCGGGGTTCTCCTTGGCATAGCTGATCAATTCCTTGATGTCCTTGACAGGCAAGGAAGGATGCGCGACCAGGATGATGGGAAACCGTGCCACCGAGCCCACCGGCTCGAAGTCGGCCTGTATGTCATAGCCCAGGTCCTTGCGCAGGCTGGGCAATACGGCATGATGAATGGCCGGAAAGAAGAAGGAATAGCCGTCCGGCTTCTCTTTCACGGCATGCCGTGCCGCGACGATACCGCCGGCGCCGGCCCGGTTATCGACCACGGCAGATTGTCCCCACTTCTCGCCCAATGGCTTGGTGACGAAACGCGCCGAGGTATCGACGGGGCCTCCGGCGGGGAATGGGACGATGAAATTGATCGCGCGCTGGGGCCAGGGCGCATCGGCCGCCCGCGCCGCTGACATGGGCAAGCCTAGTGCCAGCAGTCCCAAGCCCATGCCGCCGAGGACCCGACGACGATTAAGAGTGTTCTTGTTCATGTTTTGTCTCCCGTACTGATTGGTAAGGTTTTACCTGGCCCGGTGCTCAAGGCCCAACTCTTTGAGTATTTCGTCGGTATGCTGGCCCAGCAATGGCGGCGCCATGCGGTACTGGATGGGCGTTTCCGAATAGCGTATCGGGCTGGCCGTCGTGGGCGTCGTACCCGCCAGCGGATGCGGCATGGTCTTCCAGATTTCGCGCGCCTTGACCTGCGGGTTCGCGAACACCTGCTCTATGTTGTTGATCGGGCCGCAAGGCACCCCCACTTTCTGAAGCGCCGCGATCCAGTCGTCGCGGGTGCGCGTCTTCATGATGGTTTCAAGCTCTTTGATCAGCACAACACGATTGACCAGGCGCTGGCTGTTGGTGGCATAGTCGGGATGCACTGCCAGGTCTGGCCGCCCTATGGCCTGGCAGTAGGCGCGATACTGGCTGTCATTGCCCGTAGCAACGATCAGGTGTCCGTCGCTGGACGCAAAAACCTGATAGGGAACCACGTTCTGATGCGCATTTCCCGCACGCTTGGGAGCGATGCCGGAAGTCATGTAGTTCAGGTTCTGATTTGCCAGCATGGCCACATGGCAGTCCAGCAAGGCCAGGTCGATATGCTGGCCCAGGCCGCTGCGGTTGCGTTCCTGCAGCGCCCCCAGGATGGCAACTGCCGCATACATGCCGGTGATGATGTCGGTGACGGCCACCCCGGCTTTCTGGGGACCGCCACCGGGCAGGTCGTCCCGTTCGCCGGTGATGCTCATCAAGCCGCCCATGCCCTGGATCATGAAGTCATAGCCGGGCAGGCTGGCCAACGGGCCCGTCTGGCCGAATCCGGTGATGGAGCAATAAATCAAACGGGGATTGATCGCCTTGATGGTTTCATAATCGAGCCCGTACTTCTTCAGGCCGCCCACCTTGAAATTCTCGACCAGGATGTCGCAACGGGCAGCCATCTCGCGAACCAGGTCAGCACCGTCAGGGCTGGCGATATCAATGGCGATGGAGCGCTTGTTTCGATTGGTGCTCAGGTAGTAAGCCGCTTCGCCGGTATCGACGCCATTAGCGTCCTTCAGGTACGGAGGACCCCAACTGCGCGTATCGTCGCCCGTATCCGGGCGTTCTACCTTGATGACATCGGCGCCGAGATCGGCCAGGTTCTGACTGCACCACGGGCCGGCCAATACCCGGGACAAGTCCAGCACTTTGATGCCGTCCAGGGGTGCCAAACGTTCGTTCATTGCTTTACTCCTGCGATTCCATTGGTCAATACCACGATGTCGCGCTCTGCGACGCGGGCCTGGAACTGGACGGTACCAGAAACTCCATGCCACATCTCGACCTTCAGGGTTTCGCCTGGGAAAACGGGCGCTGAAAAGCGGGTGTTCATATACAGCAACCGATCCGGATCGTAGTCGCACATCGTCTTGATGAGCGCATGCATGGCCACGCCGTAGGTGCACAGGCCATGCAGGATAGGACGCGGGTAGCCGGCATCCCTGGCCACTCGCGGATCAACATGCAGGGGATTCGGATCAGCGTTCAGTCTGTATAACAGCGCAGCCTGCGGCAAGGTTTGCAGGGTGCATACCTGATCAGGCAGCGCGGCGGGGACTTTGGGCAAGGCCTCGGGCGCGGCGTCGCCCGCGCCGAAACCGCCATCAGCCCTGCAAAATGTGGTCTGCTGGACGGTGGCAAGCAAGGCGTCGTCAGCGGCATCGTGGATCTTTCGTTCCACTACCACAAGCGCCCCCTTGTCTGCACCTTTGTCCACGACATGTGTGACCCGACTACGCCCTATGACCTCGCCAGTGACAGGAAACGGGCGATGAAAGGCCATGCGCTGTTCGCCATGCACCAATTTCACCCAATCGATGCCTGTCCTGGGATCCTGCATCCAGAAGCCCGGATAACCCAGCACCGCCGCCATGCCGGGAAATACCTTGAGGTCTTTTTCATAGACGAATGCCAACTGCGCCTCATCCATCGGGTCATACCCCAGGCCGACGCTAAGGGCATACAGGATGACGTCCTTATCGGCATAAGCCTGGCGCACATCGGTGAATCTCCACGCCTTGATCCGTTCATAATCCAGCGCCATTGCCACTCCTTAAATAGGATCCCAGCCGATGACTTCCGGCGACCGCTCAAGCTTGTAGAAATCGTTTCTCATGGCGGGAACGGCGATTTCAGCGATATCTTCGGGCGTCCATCCGGTTGACATATGGACCGAACGAACGGGGCGCGGCTGGCTGAACAACATGATTTCATTGGCCCGTACGGCAAAAATTTGCGCCGTGACTTCACGTGCCGCGTCACTGCCCAGGTACACCACCAGCGGCGCAATCTTGCCGGCTTCCATCTTCTGCAGCTTGAGCACGCGCGCTTTCTCTTCCGGCGTATTGGCGGGAATGGAGCTGGTCATGCTGGTCCAGGCAAACGGCGCTATGCAATTGGAACGGACATTGAACCGTGACATATCGAGCGCGATCGACTTGGACAAACCCACAATGCCCATCTTGGCCGCGGAATAATTCGCCTGCCCGAAATTGCCGATCAACCCCGATGTCGATGTCATGTGCACGTAGGCGCCGGATTCCTGCTCGCGGAAATACGGAGCGGCCGCCCGGCTGACATAGAAAGACCCGTTCAGATGCACGTCCAGGACTTGGGTCCATTCCTCCTCGCTCATTTTGTGGAATAGCCGGTCACGCAGATTGCCGGCATTATTTACAATGATGTCGATCTTGCCGTACAGGTCGATGGCCGCCTGGACGATATGTTCGGCGCTTTCCCGCGTTGCCACGCTATCGGTATTGGCAACTGCCTGGCCGCCGGCCGACGTGATCTCGTCGACCACGGCCCGGGACGCTCCGTCACTGATGTCGTTGACGACGACGCGTGCGCCGGCGGCCGCCAGTGCCAACGCAATACCCTTGCCTATGCCGCCGCCCGCTCCGGTGACCACCGCTACCTTGCCTGCAACCATCTCGCTCATTCGTGATACTCCTGTGTCTGGTTTTTTCTGTCATTTACAGTAGAGGAATTCACCCCGGGCTTCAACTCCGTTTTCATAAAGAGCGTCTTAACCGGGAATTAAGTGTGGGCAATTACTTAATGAGCGCAAAACACGGGCCTAACTAAAACGAGATTCCCGTCGCGGCAACCCAGGCCGACAATGGACGTCCAACGATTGGAGGAGACACAAGCATGTCGGACGCAACATCGACTCCGGCTGCAGGCGCAGATAAGTACTATCGCGAGCAGCTGGACCAAGGTAACTTTCTGATTCAACGCTGCCTGTCGTGCACGCGAGGAATTTTCTACCCCCGCATGATCTGTCCACATTGCGGCTCGGACCAGCTCGAATGGTTCAAGCCTTCCGGCCAGGGCGTGGTGTATTCCACAACAGTCGTCCGACGCAAGCCCGAGCACGGCGGCGACTACAACGTCGTCCTTGTCGACTTGGCCGAAGGGCCACGCATGATGTCGCGCGTCGACGATGTTGCGCCCGATGCCGTCACCATCGGCATGCCCGTGTCTGCCCGGATCACCGAAACCGAAGAAGGCAAGATGGTCGTATTCACCCAGGCGGAGACAAAGCTATGATCAACAAGAAACTTCGCGGCGCTGTGGCCATAGCGGGTGTAGGCCAGGCAGGCCTGGGGCAGGCGCACGGCTACACCGAGATGGAAATCCTGGTTCAGGCGGCGCAGCGGGCCGTGGCCGACGCAGGACTCACCATGCAGGATATCGACGGCATCGCCACCGCCAGCGTAACGGCCACCATGTGGGCCATGCCCGTCATCGAGCACCTGGGCATCAAACCGACCTTCATCGACAGCACCATGCTGGGGGGATCCAGCTTCGTCGCGCATCTTATGCCGGCGCTGCAGGCACTGGAATCCGGCCAATGCAATGCGGTATTGGTCTGCTACGGCAGCACCCAGCGCACGTCCACCATCGGTCGCGCCGAAATCGCCAACGCTCGACGCAAGCTGGATCCCCAGCCCTACGAAGCCCCCTACAACCCCTTGAACCCCTTAAGCTCCTATGCGCTGGTGGCCGCGCGCCACATGCACCAATATGGCACACGCCGCGAGCACCTGGCGGAAGTGGCAGTGGCAGCACGCCGCTGGGCCCAGATGAATCCGGAAGCAACACAGCGCGACCCGTTGACCATCGAGGAAGTTCTGTCGTCGCGCATGGTGTCAGACCCCCTGTCGGTACGCGACTGCTGCCTGGTCACCGATGGCGCGGGCGCCTATGTGCTCGTACGGGCCGATCGGGCCAAGGATCTCAAGCAGAAACCGGTCTATGTGTTGGGCAGCTCCACCGCTGTCTGGAATCGGCAGATATCGTCGATGGCTGACCTTACCGTGACGGCCGCGCAGCAGTCCGGGCGCATCGCCTTTGAAATGGCTGGCCTCACGCCCAAAGACATCGACGTGGTCGAACTCTACGACGCCTTCACCATCAATACCATTCTCTTTCTTGAGGACCTCGGCTTCTGCAAGAAAGGCGAAGGCGGCGATTTCGTGAGCAATGGCGGTATTGCCCCCGGCGGTCGCCTGCCAGTGAACACCAATGGCGGCGGACTCTCGTGCATACACCCCGGCATGTACGGTATTTTCATCATGATTGAAGCGGTAAGGCAGCTGCGCGACAGCTGCGGCGAACGCCAGATCCCGAATGCGCACACCGCCGTGGTGCATGGCAATGGCGGCACACTGTCCAGCCAATCAACGGCCATACTCGGCACGCAGGCGTCACTTTGACCAGAAACCACCAAGGACGAACAAATATGATCCCTACCCGATTCTCGCAGCTGCTCGCTGCCCTCGCATTCGCCGTTCCGGTTTCCGCCCACGCGGCGTGGCCCGAGAAACCCATCACCATCATTGTTCCTGCCGCCCCTGGGGGCACCACCGATATGTCAGCCCGCTTGATCAGCGAGAAGCTCGCCAAGAATCTGGGAACATCGGTCGTCATCGAAAATCGTGCGGGAGCGGCCGGTATCATTGGTTCGCAGGCATTGGTACGGGCGCAGCCAGACGGCTACACCTTGATCATGGGCAATATCGGTCCCAATGCGATCAACTACAGCATGTACAAAGACTTGCCGTACACGCCGGACGATTTCGCACCGATCACACTGGTGATCTCAGTGCCCAATGTCCTGGTCGTCAATGCTGAATCACCGGCAAAAAGCGTCAAGGACCTCATCAGGATCACCAAGGAGAAATCCCAGGGAGGCACGTTCGGCAGTTCCGGCGTAGGCCAGTCGCCCCACTTGTCCGGGGAAATGTTCAAGCAGCGCGCCGGCATCGATGCCGCCCACGTCGCCTACAAGGGCGCCGGCCCCGCCGTCACGGCATTGCTGGGCAATCAGTTCGATTTCATGATCGACAACCTGCCCAGCTCACTTTCCTTTATCCAGGCCGGCAAGTTTCGCGCACTGGCCGTGACCAGCGATAAACGTGTGCCCGAACTTCCCGACGTGCCCACCATGGCCGAAGCTGGCGTCGCCGACATGGTCGTCACCGCATGGTTCGGCTTGCTTGCTCCCAAGGGCACTCCACAGGAGGTCATCGACAAGATTCATGCCGGTGCCAAGGCGGCACTGGACACTCCGGAAATCCAGACGCGCTTCAAGCAAATGGGTGGAACGGCGGGCGGCAACACCCCTGTGGAGTTTGCGGAGTATATCGCCGCCGAACGCGCACGCTGGGAGAAAACCGTCAAGGCCGCCAATCTGTCCGCAGGAAATTAAATGATCAACAAGATTAAGTCGTCCCTTGCCGAAGCCGTGCAAACAATTCCCGATGGGGCAAGCGTATTGATCGGCGGGTTCGGCGATGCAGGTATCCCTTTTGAGCTCATCGATGCCTTGCTTGAGCAAGAAACCACGGACCTGACTGTGGTCAGCAATAACGCCGGGGCAGGAGATCGCGGCATTGCCAAACTGATCGCCGCCGGGCGCGTGCGTAAAGTCATCTGCTCGCATCCCCGACCACCCAACGCCGAGATATTCGCCCAGGCCTATCGGGCGGGAAAAGTCGAGCTGGAATGCGTGCCGCAGGGAACCCTGGCTGAACGCATGCGGGCGGCCGGTGCCGGACTGGGACCCTTCTTTACGCCTACGGGCTATGGCACGCGGGTTGCCGACGGCAAGGAAACGCGCATCGTCGACGGCAAAGGTTACGTGCTCGAACAGCCCTTGTCTGCCGACTTCGCCCTGATAAGGGCCTTCCAGGGCGACCGTCTCGGCAACCTCACCTATCGTCTCGCCGCCCGCAACTTCAATCCGGTCATGTGTATGGCAGCTCGACACACCATTGCGCAAGTCGATGCCATTGTCCAGACGGGCGATATTCCGCCCGAACAGGTCATGACGCAGGCCATCTTCGTTCAAACCGTCGTTCTGGCAGGCAGGCAACATGACTAAGTCCCTTACCTTGAATCGCCATCAAATCGCGCAGCTGGTGGCGCAAGACATACCCGACGGCTCCACCGTGAACCTGGGCATAGGCATGCCGACCCTCGTTGCCGACTACTTGCCACCGGACCGCGAAATCCTGATGCACAGCGAAAACGGCATACTGGGCATGGGTCCGAAAGCGCAGGACGACGACATTGATCCGGACTTGATCAACGCCAGCCGCGTTCCGGTCACCTTGTTGCCCGGCGCCTCGATCACCGAACACACGATTTCGTTTGCAATGATGCGCGGTGGCCACCTCGATTACTCTGTGCTTGGCGGCTTCCAGGTTGCTCCCAACGGCGACCTGGCAAACTGGATCACCGACGCGCCCGATGCCATCCCCGCCATAGGCGGAGCCATGGACCTGGCCATAGGCGCCAAGCACGTCTTCGTCACCATGGACCACACCACCAAGCAAGGTGAACACAGGCTGCTGGAAAAATGCTCGTATCCTCTCACCGGCATGGGAGTTGTGGACACCGTGTATACCAATCTGGCCATCGTCGATGTCCATGAAGGAAAATTCACGGTGCGCGCCATCGTCGACGGCCTTGCCCTCGACGACTTGCAGAAACTCACCGGAGCAGCGCTTTATGCATCGCCGGATATCAAGACGATTTCCTTAACGCAGGAAGGAGTACCTACGCTCGTGTAGACCATAACAGCACGAAGGGCCGCCACCGGCATCCCCTTCACCTCCAGGAGACAAGCCATGCATAAAGTAAACACCATCGGCCGTATTGCCGCCATCGCCGCACTGGTCCTTGCCGGCACCGTACACGCACAGGACTTCCCGAATCAGCCAATCAAACTGTTGATTCCCTATCCTCCTGGTGGCAGCGCCGACATGCTGGCAAGGCCTTTGACCGAAAAACTACAGGCTGCATTGGGGCAACCTGTAGTGCTGGAATACAAAGCGGGCGCCGGCGGCTCCATCGCTACCGCGCAACTGGCACGCGCCAAGCCCGATGGCCACACAATACTCATGGTCCTGGCAGCGCATGCCATCAACGCTAGCCTCTACCCCGACCTGCCTTACGACACCCGCAAGGACTTCACACCGGTGTCGCTCGTGGCAACATTGCCGTTGCTGGTTGCAGCCCCCAAGAAAACACCCGCGAACACCATGCAGGAGCTTGTCTCGTACGCCAAAACCAACCCCGGCACCCTGACTTTTGCCTCGGCTGGTAACGGTAACACCAGCCACCTCGCTGCTGAAATGTTCAAGTCGACGGCCAATATCAACATGCTTCATATCCCTTACAAAGGTAGCGGCCCTGCCGTCGTCGCCCTGCTGGCGGGCGACGTATCGCTGATGTTCGACAGCATCTCCACGTCGCTGCCGCAAGTAAAGGCCGGCAAACTGAAGGCTCTGGCCGTCACTGGCGCCAAGCGATCCGCCCTGCTGCCCGACGTGCCCACCGTGGCGGAGTCCGGTTTTCCGGATTTCGTGGTCAATGGCTGGTACGGTATTCTTGCCCCCGCAAAAACGCCCCAGCCTGTCGTGGAGAAATTGAACAAGGCCTTTGCGGCGGCGGCAACGGATCCCGAGATCAAGAAACAACTGGCCGGCTACGGTTATGAAGTGGTTGCTTCGACACCCCAGGAGTTCGGCCAGCACATAGACAAAGAGCTGGTCCAGTGGCAAAAGATAATCAAAGAGGCCGGGGTCAAGATGCAGTAACCAATACGGGCTAAGCGAAATGGCGGTAACCGCTGTATCGATATCGCCATTGAACACGAATTTCGAATACCTATTTCTCTTGAATCGTCTTGACCCGTGAACATGTCCACCTCTAGGATATTCCGATAAAGAAATGTCATTCCTACTTGGGAATGGCGTTGGAAAAAGCAGGCCGACTCCGCCGATTGTCGGTCGCGCTCAACAACCGGATGAATCCAGGTAGGAGACCACATGTCACGCAATAACCTTAAACCGACGCTGCAATCCTTGGCCGGCATCGCCGCGGCGTTGACGATGGCCGTGTGCACCAGCGCCCATGCCGCGTATCCGGAACGGCCGATCAAGATCGTCGTTCCGTATAACGCTGGAGGGGGCACGGATGTGTTGACGCGCGCAGTGGCGAATGGCATGAGCGCGGCCATGCATGAGTCCGTCATTGTGGAAAATCGGCCAGGTGCGAGCGGCATGATAGGTTCGGAAGCCGTAGCACGCGCCAAGCCCGATGGCTACACATTGGTGATGACGGCAGCCGACACCCACACCATCAACCCTCATGTCTATCCAAAAATCTCCTACGATGCGCGCAAGGATTTCCTGCCTGTGGCACAGATTGGCTACCTGCCCTATGCCCTGGTCATCAACGCCAAGCTCGGCGTAAACAATATCAAGGAATTCATTAAGCTGGCACAAGATAAACCTGGACTGCTGACTTATGCCTCATGGGGTGTGGGCAGCTCCAGCCACGTCGCCATGGAAATGCTTAACGTCAACCAGGGACTGGACATCCTGCACGTGCCCTATACCGGCGCCGCTCCGGCCATGACGGCGCTTATGGCCGGCCAGGTCGACGCCTTGTTCGTGCCGCTTAGTCTGGCAAAACCCAATGCCGATGCAGGCAAGGTGAAAATGATGGGCTTGGGCGCGCCCAAGCGCTTTGGCGGTGCACCCGATGTCCCCACCTTGAAAGAGCAAGGCATCGACGTCGTTGCCGCCCCATGGATCGGAATCCTGGCACCCGCCAATACGCCGCAGCCAGCCATCGACACGCTAGCGAAGGCGGCGCTGGAAGCCGTCAAGACGAAAGACGTGATCGATGCATTGACAACCGGTGGCCTGGAGATCAATCCGAGAAATTCAAAAGACTTCGCCGATTTTCTGGTATCGGACTACAAGCTCTGGGGTGACACCGTCAAAGCGGCTAACATCAAGACTGAATAAGGTTAACGGACACAGAGAATGATCATAGAAAAAGACGTTAACGTACGGAAGGAGGAAACGACACGATCGCCATTGCGAACGGTGAAGCCGGGCGCCTATCCCTTTGTTGTCAACCAACAGCCATAAACCACTGATACGT
>LNAP01002695.1_pt1 | contig 17502 bp, 13 predicted proteins | sample 602601 | NCBI WGS metagenome assembly LNAP01 (sample SAMN02440304, study PRJNA202911) | soil metagenome | biome: Subtropical and temperate rainforests or woodlands; isolation source: soil samples (1 kg each in a 20% v/v slurry with milli Q water) were... ... | reverse complement strand
GGTCATGCCTGGCCGTCATCCTTATCCGCGCCGATATCGTCCCCGGTATTACCCTCCCCGGTATCACCCTCGGTATCGACACGGGGGCGCGCTTGCGCCAATTCCAGCGCTCTTGCATAGACCAGCCGCTTTTTCAGACCGCTGAGGGCGGCAACCGTCGCTGCGGCGTCCTTGACGCTCATCCGGCGCAAGGCGTCGGTCAGGGCGGCATCGAGGTCGAAGGCGGCGCTGTCCGCGGGCGGCGGCGCGATCACCAGCACGATTTCGCCGCGGGGCGGCCCGGCTTCGCGGTAATGGGCGGCGAGGGTGGTGAGCGTGCCGCGGCGGACCTCCTCGTAAAGCTTGGTGAGTTCGCGGGCGACGGCAGCCGGCCGGTCGCCCAGGATGGCGGCGAGATCTTCCAGGCTCTCCACCAGGCGTGGCGCCGTCTCAAAGAAGATCAGGCTGGCCGGCACATTGCCAAGCTCTGCCGCCGTCTGGCGCCGTGCCGTCGATTTCGATGGCAGGAAGCCGCCGAACAGGAAGCGATCGGTCGGCAGGCCGGAGAGAATCATGGCCATGATCGGCGCCGCCGGGCCGGGCAGGGCGGTCACCGGAATGCCGGCCGCCGCCGCATCACGCACCAGCTTATAGCCCGGATCGGAGATCAGCGGCGTGCCGGCATCGCTGATCAAGGCGATGCGCGCGCCGCCCGCCAGGCGTTGCAGCAGCACTGGCCGCACCTGATCGGCATTGTGGTCGTGATAGGGAATGAGCGGCTTCTCGATGCCGAAATGCCGTAACAGCTGTCCGCTGACCCGGCTATCCTCGCAGGCGATCGCATCGGCTGCGCGCAGCCAGTCGAGCGCGCGGGCGGAAATATCGCCGAGATTGCCGATCGGCGTCGCAACCAGCGCCAGGCAGCTTCCCGCCGGTATGCCAGCGGTTTTGGAGCCCAGGGTTTGGATGGCCGAGGTTTGGGCGCCTGGGGTTTGGATAGCTGCGGCCGGCATGCGCTCGCCCGGTCCTGTGTCAGTCACATCACCGTCATCTGATGATGGCTGGCCATGTAACGGCAAATCATTGCCGCCGGCCGGCATTGATCCGGCTCTTGGTTTACTTCGCTGGCCGCTATGGCTACCCTTCACGCGCTTTTCTCCGATGCAGGTCGGGAAGCCAATCGACGGCGCGCGACGGTCGCGCTTCCGTCCGGTTTGGCATCCCAGCCTGCCAGCATACTGAACTGTCATGGGATGAACGATGTCGGCATTGGGCGCAAGGGTGAAACGGTTTTTGACGCAGCTGGCATCTCCGCACTTTATGGCTGAAGGACTGCCGATCAGGTGGATGCTGCTGGGCCCCCTGCTGGCGGGTTTCGCCTTGGCGGGCTGCGCCGGCAACAACCCGCCGCTGCCCAAGCCCAGCGAGCAGGCGGCGGTCCAGCCGGCACAGCCGCTGCCGGCGCCGGCACCTCAACCGGTACCCGTGGCCGGCGCCAAGATCGGCCTGCTGCTGCCGCTATCGGGCCAGAATGCCAATCTCGGCCGGTCCCTGCTGCAGGCCGCCGAGATGGGCCTGTTCGAGGTCGGCGACGACAATTTTACCCTGCTGGTCGAAGATACGGCAGCGCCGGGCGGACCCGACTCGGCCGCCCGAAAATTGCTGGCCGATGGCGCCAATATCCTGCTCGGTCCGCTTTTCGGCCCCGACGTCAAGCGGGTGGCCCCGATCGCCCAGGGCGCCCATGTACCGGTGATCGCCTTTACCAACGATTCATCGTTGGCGCAAAACGGCGTTTATGTTTTCGGCGTGACGCCGCAGGCCCAGGTGCAGCGGGTGATCGGCTTTGCCGGCAGCCAGGGCATCAAGCGCTATGCCATTCTGGTCCCGAATTCGCCCTATGGGCGCCTGGTCCTGACAAGCTTCCAGGACCAGGTGACGAAAAGCGGCGGCCAGGTGGCGCAGATCGTCTTCTACGATCCCAGCAGTGTCGATTTCACGTCGGTGGTGCAGCAGGTTGCCGACATCCATAAAAGCACCGGCTTCGACGCCTTGATGATCCCGGAAGGCGATGGCCGGATGCGCCAGATCGCCCCCCTGCTGCCGGCCTTCGAGGTCGGCCCGCAACAGGTGCGCCTGCTGGGCACCAGTCTTTGGGCCGATACGGCCTTGGCCCGCGAATCCGGTCTCGCCGGCGGCTGGTACGCAACCACCTCGCCGGACCGTTGGCAGGATTTCGCGCGCCGCTACCAGGCCAATTATGGCGCCGTTCCAGATCAGCGCGCGGCCTTGGTCTACGATGCCGTTACTTTGGCGGTGGCTTTGGGCAAGGGACCGAATGGCGCTGATTTCAGCCCGGCGGTGCTCACCAACGGTAATGGCTTCAGCGGCGTCGCCGGCCTGTTCCGCCTGCTGCCGGACGGCAATGTCGAACGGGGTCTTGCCGTGGTCGAGATGTCACCCGGCGGACAGACGATCCGCGATCCGGCGCCGACGACCTTCGTGCCGCTCGTGAATTGATCCGCTGTCACGTCGGCTATGAACCGGTCAGGTCAGAAAACCGATAACGGCGCATCATGGCGGTCGGTTCTGCGGGTAAGGTCGATACCGATCATTCTTGGTGTCGCTTTCAGTTATGCAGTGATCGGGCGGGTCGGCCTGCTGATACCCTTCACGGCCACGGTTGCCACGTTGATTTGGGCACCCAGCGGAATCGCCCTCTATGCGGTGCTGCGCTGGGGCAAGATCGCGGCGACCGGCGTCTTGCTCGGCGCCTTCACCGTCGGTCTCTCCATTGGGCAAACGATCGAGGGCGCTGTCATCACTGCGATCGGCAGTGCCCTCGCGCCGTTGATTGTCGCGCGATTCCTGGCTGGCCCGCATTTCGAACAGCTCTTCGGTGATACGGCGCGGGTCAGTCGCTTTGTCGCCGTGGCAGTCGTCGGCAGCACCTTGCTCAGTGCCCTGGTCGGTGCAACGGTTCTCAAAACAATGGGCACCGAGCTCCCCGCCGATTGGTTGACCATCTTCGCCACCTGGTGGGCGGGCGATGCCATGGGCGTGCTGGTGGTAACCCCGACGCTCTTTGCCGTCGGCAGGCTCCGTCGCCGGCGGCAGTCGCGGCAGATCCTCGAATTTCTCGTCCTCGCCGCTAGTTTCGCGCTGATCTGGTATCTGGTCTTTGCCGGCATGCTCGGTCATGAGGCCGCCTTGCCGCTGTCTTATGCGGCAATCCCTCTCGTCATCTGGATTGCGGTGCGTTTCGATCAGGCGGTCGTGCTGCCGACGGCCTTTATCCTCATCCTCGTGGCGATCATCGCCACCGCCCGCGGCCTCGGCCCCTTCTTCGAACCCGGGGGCATCGAGCAAAGTTATATCTTCCTGGATGGCTATCTCGCCGTCATTGCCGCCATCGCGCTTTATCTCAGCGCCTCGGCCAGCAGCAATCGCCGAACCCTTGCCGAGTTGCAGCATGAGGTCCAGGAGCAGCGTCGCATGAGGGCGCGCCTGGTTGCCATCAACGAGCTGTCGGGCGATGCCATCGTGACCATCAATCGAAGCCGGCAGATCACCTCGTTCAACTCCGCTGCGGTCGCGCTGTTCGGCTATGAGCTGACCGACGTGATCGGCCAGTCGGTGGAGCGCCTCATCCCACCCCATGACGTGCCGCTGCGCCGGGAACAACTCGGTGCCTTCCTCGATGGCGGCGACGAACCGCTAAGGATGGAACGTTTCCAGCAGATCGCCTATTGCCGCAAGGATGGCAGCGTCTTCAATGCCCTTGCCGCCTTTGCCCGCATCCGGACCGATCAACTGACATCCGGGATCATCGCCATCCGCGACATGACGGCTTTCGAGCAGAAGGAAACGGCGATGCGCGATGCCCTGCGCGAAGCGCAGCTGGCGATCCGCGCCAAGAACGAGTTCCTGGCCAATATGAGCCATGAATTGCGCACCCCCCTGAATGCCGTCATCGGCTTCGCCGAGACCCTGCGACTGCGGCTCTTCGGCGAACTCAATGCACGCCAGTTCGATTATGTCGGCGATATCGAAGCCAGCGGTCGCCACCTGCTGACCCTGATCAACGGCATCTTGAATTACGCACGGCTGGAAAACGGCAATTGGACGCCGGCGGCGGAGCCGGTCGATGTCGGCATCGCCATCGCCGCCAGTTGCCGCATGCTGACGGACAAGGCGCGGCAGCGCCAGATCACCTTGCGGCAATCTTCCGCGGCCGGCTTGCCCAATTTGCTTTGTGATCCGGTTGCCCTGCGCCAGATCGTCATCAACCTGGTCGATAATGCGATCAAGTTTTCCCACCCCAACGGCGCGATCGATATTTCGGCCAGCCTGGCGCCAGGCGGCGACGGGTTGATCCTCGCGGTGATCGATCAGGGCATCGGCATCCATGAATCCGACTGCCAGCGCGTGCTCGAGCCCTTCACGCAGGCGGCCCATGCCACCACGCGCGATCACGACGGATTGGGTCTTGGACTGTCGATCGTCCGCCGGCTGGTGATGGCCCATCAGGCGGAGCTTTCGATGGAAAGCATTCTGGGCCAGGGCACCAGCATCCGCATCCATTGGCCGGCGGCACGATTGCTGCCGAGTGCCTGATCTCACATCCCGTCGGCGATATGTGGGCGCGCTAAAATGCCGGTACGCTAAAACAAGGCCGCGAGAACGCTGTCCAGGCGGCTTCGGCCGGCCTCGGTGGCGCAAAGCCGGTTCCCGCGCAATACCAGAAAACCGCCATCGATCAGGCGCTGCAATTTGCCCTCGGCAATCCAGCCGCCGAGATCGCGCCCGGTTTCGGTGCGCAGGCGACCCAGATCGACGCCTTCGCTCAGGCGCAGCCCCATCATCAGCATCTCTTCCAGCCGCGCTTCCGGCACCACCGGATCATATTGCCGGGTGGCATGGCCACCGCGTTCCACCAGATCCAGCCAGGCTTCCGGCGCGCGGTGCTGGCGCGTGGCGATCTTGTCGCCGTTCAAGGTCAGGCGGCCATGAGCGCCCGGCCCGATGCCGAGATAATCCCCATAGCGCCAATAGGTCAGGTTGTGGCGCGATTCCTGGCCGGGCCGCGCGTAATTCGACACCTCATAGGCCTGCAACCCCGCGATGGCCAGGCGCTCCGTGGTCAGGTCATAAAGGGCTGCCTGCACGTCTTCATCCGGCAATCTGAAATCGCCCCGCGCATAGGCCTGTTCGAAAACCGTGCCGGTCTCGATGGTGAGCTGATACAGCGACAGATGGTCGCCGGCCAGGGCCAGGGCGCGGTCCAGTTCCGCGGACCAGCTTTCCACCGTCTGGCCGGGGCGGGCATAGATCAGATCGAAGGAAAAGCGCGGGAAGGTGGTGCCGGCCAGCTCCAAGGCGGCCAGCGCCTGGCGCGCATCATGCTGGCGACCCAGGAATTTGAGATCGGCATCGATCAGCGACTGGATGCCGAGCGACAGGCGATTGACGCCGGCACTGGCGAAAGCGCGGAACTTCTCCGCCTCGACCGAGGTCGGATTGGCTTCCAGCGTGATCTCGATCGCGGGATCGACCTGCCAATGCGTCGGCAAGGCATCGATGATTGCACTGACCGTCTCCGGCGCCATCAGCGAGGGCGTGCCGCCGCCGAAGAACAGGCTGGTGACTAGCCGCCCCGGCGTCAGCGCCGCGTAATGCGCAAGCTCGCGCAGCAGCGCCTTGCGCCAGCGCTCCTCATCGACCTGCGCCCGCACATGACTGTTGAAATCGCAATAGGGACACTTTGCCTTGCAGAACGGCCAATGCACATAAATCGCAAAACCGGGTTCGCCTCGAACCGCGACCCCCTCACCCCAACCCTCTCCCGCGAGGGGAGAGGGAGCTGATCGAGCGCCGCCCTTTGCCGATTCTGTCTGGACATTCGCACGTGATGAATGATCGTGAACAACAGCGTTCCCTCCCCCCTCGCGGGGGAGGGTTAGGGTGAGGGGGCGTGTCGATTGAAGATCGCTTAAGAGCACGCTCAATACACCATCGGTATTTGCAAGCACATCGTTGTTCCAGAACCTGATAACGCCATAGCCCTGTGCCGCCAGCCAAGCGGTGCGTTTTTCATCTTGAGCAAGATGCACCGCATGCTGCCCGCCATCGACTTCGACAATTAATTTGGCGGCGGCACAATAGAAGTCCGCCACATAAGGCCCGAGCGGTACCTGCCGTCGAAACTTCCAACCTCGAAGCCTATCCCGCAGCTTGAACCATAGGCGACGTTCGGCATCTGTCGCCGACAGCGCAGCCTACGAAGCTTATCGTCCGCCACCAGCCGGTCCGTTTGCAAAACACGCCGCGACCAGTTGGCGGAAGGCCCGGGCGCGGTGGCTGATGGCGTGTTTCGCCGCGGGGTCCATTTCGCCGAAGGTCAGCTTGCCGTCCTTGGGCAGGAAGATCGGATCATAGCCGAAACCATGGGAACCGCGCTTCTGGTCGATGATCTTGCCCTCGACCCTGCCTTCGAAGCTTTCGCAATGGCTGTCGGGCCAGGCCAGGGTCAGCGCACAGACGAACTGCGCCGATTTGTCGGTGGCGGGTTTCAGAAGGTCGATCACGCGCGCCATGGCCATATCGAAATCCTTGGTGGGCCCGGCCCAGCGCGCCGAATAGATTCCGGGTGCGCCGTCCAAGGCCGTCACCGCCAGGCCGGAATCATCGGCCAAAGCCGGCAGATTGCTGGCTGTAGCGGCGGCCAGCGCCTTCAACCTGGCATTGCCGATGAAGCTGTCTTCCGTCTCTTCCGGTTCCGGCAGGCCGAGATCGCCGGCCGATACGACATCGGCGCCATAAGGTGCCAGCAATTCATGGATTTCCCTGACCTTGCCGGGATTGTGGCTGGCAATGACCAGACGGCCGCCCTCGAAACGTCGTGCCATTGTGACCGCCTTACATCAAGCCCAGGACCTGACGCTGCAGGGCCGTCAATTCCGTGACGCCCTTGCGGGCCAGTTGCAGCAGGCTGATGAACTGGGCTTCCGAGAACGGATCCTTTTCGGCCGTCCCCTGGATTTCGACGATGCCGCCGGTGCTGGTCAGGACGAAATTCGCGTCGGCCTCGGCATCGGAATCCTCGGCGTAATCGAGATCCAGCACCGTGTTGCCTTGATGGATGCCGCAGGAAACCGCCGCCACCTGGCCGTTCAGCGGCAAGGCGGTGATCGCACCCATCTCTTTCATCAACCGGAAAGCGAGATGGAGAGCGACATAACTGCCGGTAATGGCCGCGGTCCGGGTACCGCCATCGGCCTGGATGACATCGCAGTCGATCTTGATCTGCCGTTCGCCGAAGCCATCCAATTTGGTGACGGCGCGCAACGCGCGGCCGATCAGACGCTGGATCTCCTGGGTACGGCCGGATTGCTTGCCCTTGGCGGCCTCGCGGTCGGTACGGGTATGGGTCGAGCGGGGCAACATGCCGTATTCCGCCGTGACCCAGCCCTTGCCGGTATTGCGCAGGAAGGGCGGTACCTTTTCGTCGATCGAGGCGGTGCAAAGCACATGGGTATTGCCGAATTTCGCCAGGCAGGAGCCTTCGGCGTATTTACTGACGTTGATTTCCAACGCGATGTCGCGCAGTTGATCGGCAGTCCGGCCGGATGGACGCATGTGAGGTGACCCCTTGAACCTTGATTTCGGGCCGGAACCTACACCGGCAGGCGGGGCTTCGCCAGTCACTTGACCTGCTTGATCCGAACCGGTCGGACATGGCCGCAGCGGGCCAATTGTCTGCCGGAGAAGCGGTCCGATGAAGAATTTCGGCGCCGAAGGTTGACCCGGGGGCGGCGCTTACCTAGATTCGGATCAGCACACTGACCTGTCGCTGCCTGACGAAAGGGCTTCTAACCTTTTGATGTCATGGGGCGATTTGTCCGATAATCGGGAACGGGATGCTGCATAGGCCACGGACCACTTCTGGCGCGCATCGGCCGGTCTTGAGCGAGCTTTCGGAGCGCTCGCGCGAAATCTTCCGGCTGGTTGTCGATGCCTATGTCGAGACAGGCGAGCCCGTTGGCTCGCGCACTTTGTCGCGCCTGCTGAGCGCCAGCCTGTCGCCGGCGACGATCCGCAATGTGATGTCGGATCTCGAGGAAATGGGCCTGCTCTTCTCGCCCCATACATCTGCCGGCCGTCTGCCGACCGATCTCGGCCTGCGCCTCTTTGTCGACGGCTTGATGGAAGTCGGCGGCCTGACCGAGGCGGACCGCGCCGCCATCGACGGCAAATGCCAGGTGGTCGGCCGCAGCCTGCCGGAGGTGCTGGAGCAGGCCACCACGATGCTGTCCGGCCTCGGTCGCTGTGCCGGGCTGGTGGTGGCGCCGAAAAGCGAGCGGCCGCTGAAGCATATCGAATTCGTCTATCTCGGTCCCGGCCGCGCGCTGGTCGTGCTGGTGACCGAGGGCGGCATGGTGGAAAACCGCCTGATCGACATCCCGCTGGGCCTGCCGGCCTCCAGCCTGATGGAGGCGACCAATTATCTCACCAGCCGCCTGGTCGGACGCACCATCGGCATGGCCCAGGAAGAGATCCTGCGGGAATTGGAGAGTGCCCGGGCGGAGCTGGATCAGCTCTCCCGCAAGGTCGTCGAGGCAGGGCTCGCCACCTGGGCCAACGGCAACAAGGATGGCGCGCTCATCGTCCGCGGCCAGTCCCATCTGCTGGATGAAGTGACGGAGGTCGCCGATCTCGAACGCCTGCGCGGGCTGTTCGCGGCGCTGGAAACCAAGGAACAGTTGTTGAAGCTGCTGGAAACCGCCGATCATGCCGATGGCGTGCAGATCTTCATCGGCGCCGAGAGCGAGCTGTTCGGCCTGGCCGGTTGTTCGGCGGTCATTTCGCCCTATCGCGACAGCGACCGCCGGCTGGTCGGCGCCATCGGTGTGATCGGTCCCAGCCGGCTGAATTACGCCAGGATCATTCCCATGGTGGATTACACCGCCAAACTGATCGGTCGCATTCTCGGCTGATCGATCATTCGCCTATATGACTATATGACCGTATCGAAGGAGACCAAGGTCACCATGATGACCGATGACAAGACCACGCAATCCGGCGAGCAGAGCTTCAACGCCACCGAAAATGCCGCGCAACCCTCCGGACAGGCGCCGGCCGCCGAAGAAAGTGCCGGCGGCAACGACGCCCTGGCAGTGGCGCAGCAGGAAGCGGCGTCGTTGAAGGATCAGTTGCTGCGCGCGCTGGCGGAAACTGAAAACGTGCGCCGCCGCGCCGCGCGCGACAAAGAGGACGCCGCCAAATTCGCCATGTCCGGCTTTGCCCGCGAGATTCTCTCGGTCGCCGACAATCTGCGGCGTGCGGTTGAAGCAATCCCGCCCGAGGCCTTGGAAAAAGACGAAGCGCTGAAAAATCTCTACGAAGGCATCCTGGCCACCGAGCGTCAATTGGATGTGGCTTTTGAAAAGCAGGCGATCAAGAAGATCGTGCCCCTCGGCGAGAAATTCGACAGCAACCTGCATCAGGCGATGTTCGAGGTTCCCGGCACCGATCAGCCGGCCGGTACCGTCGTGCAGGTCCTGCAGGCCGGTTACACACTGCATGACCGGCTGCTGCGGCCAGCCATGGTCGGCGTTGCCAAGGGCCAGCCGACGGCCCAGCCCGGCGATGGCGGTTCTTCCGAAAATGGATCAGGCCGCGTCGACACCGTCGCCTGAGATGTGATTGTCTCTATTCCGCGCTGGTGCCGGCGGGGTCGTCGCCGTTGGCGCCAGCTTGCCGATTTCCAAGACGGTCGCAACGGATTAGATTGCCGACGGGTTTTCGCATTGCCCGGCAACCGGGTGATGCGGTTCTGGGAAGAATGACGTGGCTGAACGACCGCAACGCCGACAACTGCCGCCCTTGAATGCCTTGCGCGCCTTCGAGGCGGTGGCGCGCTCGCTCAGTTTCACCAAAGCCGCGGATCAGCTTCTGGTGACCCAGAGCGCGGTCAGCCGCCAAGTGAAGAATCTCGAAGACATCCTCGGCGTGGCGCTGCTGAAGCGCAAGGGCACGCTGGAATTGACGGAAGAGGGGAAAAGGTTGCTGCCGGTCCTGACCGACAGTTTCGACCGTATCGCCGATGTCATTGCCGGCTTCCGCCAGGCCCGCAGCAAGCCGCCGCTGATCCTCTCGATTCCGCCGACCTTCGCCCATCGCATGATGCTGCCGCGTCTGGCGGGGTTCCAGCGGGCCTGTCCGGATCTGGAAATCCGGATCGAAACGCCGCCCAGCAATATCGATTTCGACAATGCGCCGGTCGATCTTGCGATCTTTTTCGGCGATGTGAAGATCGACGACATGATCGTCGATCTCCTGATGCAGGAACAGCTGACGCCGGTCTGCAGTCCCGCCGTTGCGGCCGGCGCCGGCGATCTTGCTGCGCTCTTGCAGAAGGGACCGCTCTTGCATATCCGCCAGGGCGAGGAGCTGCATCATTGCTGGTCGATCTTCGTGCGCCAAGCCGGCCTTGATAGCATTCAGGTGAAGCGCGGCCTCGTGCTGGAAACGGCCGATCAGGCGGTGCAACTGGCCATGAATGACGGCGGCATCGCCGTGGTGGATGCCCGCATGTGCCCGGAAGAACTGGCCTCCGGCAAGCTGATCATCCCCTTCGAGCGGACCGTCGTTTCCGGCCGCAACTATTTCCTGGTCAGCCGCGCCGAGGAAATCGAGATTCCCCGCATCGCCGCTTTCCGCACCTGGGTCCTGGATCAGTTCGCAAAAGATCTCTGAACGCCCGCTTCCTGATCCGGGCGCGCCCAGCGTCTCACGGCATGCGAAATCCCGCCGTTCAATCGAACAGCAGCGTCAACAGCCGTTCGATTTCCGGCCCGTAGCTGCGGTCGCCCTCATAAGCAGGGATCAGGTTGCGGATCCGGTCGCGCAAATCGGCGACCGCCAGGCTCGGCCGTGCGCCGCGCGCATCCACCGCCACCAGCGCCGTATAAAGCTCATAGGCAAGGACACGGCGATTGAGCCGGTCGATGCGCCCGAGGCGCGTCAAGGCCGGGAAGATCATGGTCATCACGTCTTCCTGGCCGAACGAGCTTTCGCCATGCATCAGCGAGGGCGGCACGGCCAGGGACCGCAATTCGGCGGTCAATCCTAAGGCCGCCTTGTGCAGGGTGACGAGGCCGGCATCGAGGCCGGGGCGCCGGGCAAGCTGCGGCGTGAGACCGCTGAGACGCGCATCGAGCAGGCGATGCAGCCGCCGTTCGGCCAGCAGGCCGATTTGCATGACGGCGATGGCGGCGGCTTCCACTGCCTGGGTCAGGGCGGCCGCATGGAAGTTGCCGCAATGAAGCAGCCGGCCGAAGGCTGGATCGGCATCGTCGGCGATGAAAGCGGGATTGTCGCCGATCGATATCATTTCCGCTGCCGTCGCCGCTGCCAGATCATCGCAGGCCTGGCGGGCGGCGGCATGGATATGAGGCGTGGTGCGGAAGGAAACCGGTGCCTGCTTTTCCTGGCGGGTGATCTCGCTTTCGCGCAACAGATCGCGCAGCCGTGCCGTGGCCGCATCCAGGCCGGGATCACGGCGGAGCCGGCCGACCAGCGGATCATAGGGCTCAAGCGGTGCGGCCAGGCCTTCGATGCTGCAGGCTGCCACCAGATCGGCCTGGGTCAGTGTCCGGTCCAGGCGGCGCAGCAGATGATGCGCATAAGCCGGTGCCATCGCCGTGCCGTTGATCAGTGACAGACCTTCCTTGGGCTGCGGCTCATAGGGCGTCGCGCCATGATGGCGATACCAGATTTCTGCCGGCTGCGGGTTGCCGGCCGCATCCATGGTGAAACCCTCGCCGATCAGCACCTGCGCCAGATGGCAGAGCGGAATGATTTCGCCGGCCATGCCGAGCCCCTCGGAAGGCACATAGGGCACCAGCCCGTCATTCAGCCGTGCCGCCAGGAAATGGCAAAGCTCCGGCGTGACGGCGCAGGCGCCATCGAGGAACTGCGCCAGCTTGATCAGCAGGGCGCCGCGCACGATATCGGCGGCGAAGGGTGCGCCGATCGCGGCGGCGCGGCCGAACAGGATCTGGCGCGGCAGCAAAGCGCGCTCCGCGTCATCGAGATCCTGCTTGGCCAGGGCGCCCAGCCCCGTGGTGACGCCGTAGCAGATGACCCCGGTTTCCAAATGACGCAGAAACTGCCGGCGGTGATGCGCGACACGGTCCAGGGCGGCGGTACCGATCACTATTTTGGCACCGTCATTCACGACCGCATCATAGATGCCGGACGTCAGGTCTTCGGTGCGGTTGAGCACGATCTCGCCCAGGGCGGGGCTGTCTGTCGGATCGGATCCTGTGATATCGAGCGTCATTATTGCCGTACCGGTCATCGAAGGGAGGGGCTGGCCGCATCGTTGCAATTGCATAAAGGCGCCAAGCTTGTCTATACAAGTCCGTATGAGCGCCCGGCCGGTAAGCGTGCCCCAATGACCCAATGATAGATAACACCGGTCCGCTATGCCCGTTCCATCACCGCCAGGCGACCCATCGGATGTCTGCGGCCTCTCTGACAGATCTCAAAGGCTTTTCGCCATGTCGCAAATCAACCTCACCTATCTCAACGGCCCGGATGTGGCGCAGCTCGATCTGACCAATGACGAAATTCTGGCGGCGGTCGAAGGCGGTTTGAAAGCACAGGGATTGGGGCAGACGGTGATCGAGCCGCGCGTTCACCTGATCCCGGAAAGCTCCGACAAAGGGCATTTCAACGTGCTGCGGGGGGTGGTCAAGCCGCTGGGTTTTGCCGGCGTCAAGGTGGTGGGGGATTTCGTCGATAACTACCAGCGCGGCCTGCCCTCGGAAATGGCGCTGCTCAATCTGTTCGATCCGGAAACCGGGATGCCGAAGGCGATCCTGGATGCCAGCGGCATCACCGATATGCGGACGGGTGCCCTGACGGCGATCGGCGCCAAGCATCTGGCGCGCAAGACGTCCCGCATCCTCGGCCATATCGGCGCCCGCGGCACGGCCTATTGGAATGTGCGGCTGCTGGATCATCTCTTCGGCTTCGACGAGATCCGGGTGCATTCCCGGCGTCCGGAAAGCCGCCAGGCCTTTGCCGACCGCCTCAGCCGCGATCTCGGCAAGACGGTGACGGCGACGGCGGATTGGGAATCCTGCGTGCGGGGGGCCGATATCGTGGTCGAGGCCTCGCGGCTGCCGCGTCCGGAACCGCTTCTGAAGACGGATTGGATCAAGAAAGGCGCGTTCGTGGTGCCTTACGGGACGATGAGCGCCGTCGAATTGTCGCTGACGGATATCATGGACAAGATGGTGGTGGATGATTGGGGCCAGTGCCGCAAGGGTCTGCCCTTCGGGGCCTTGCGGGCCCATGTCGACAGCGACCGTCTTTCCGAGCGGAATCTGCATGCCGAGCTGGGCCAGATCGTTGCCGGCCTGAAACCCGGCCGCGAAAGCGAGGACGAAACCAATCTGCTCTGGCATCGCGGCCTCAGCCTCAGCGATATCGCGCTTGGCGCCGCGCTGCTGGACAAGGCGGCGAAGATGGGGATCGGGCAAAGCCTGCGTTATGCGTGAGATGTCTGGGCGAGGCCGGAGATCCGGTCTCCGCGTTGTTCCGGCTTCTGCCGGTCGCTTCCTGGGCGGGGGGCTTTCGGATAAGGTGCCGGGCAGTTTCCGGGATCTTTGACAGCTACCTCGCAGGCGAATTTGCCAGTGCCATCGCAAACCCTACCAGATGACCGCCCTCTGCCGGATGCCCGTCGCCCGCAACCGACCATCTGGGCGATCAGCGCCTGGCGGGCCGGCGATCATGCCCAGCTCGTCACCCTGGCGGCGGCGCTGGAAGCGGCTTTCGGCTGGCAGACCGAGTTCAAGCCGGTCTTCGACCGGCGCCAGGACCCGGCCGGCTTCGGCTATCAGGGGCCATGGCCGGATGCGGTGATCGGGATCGGACGTGGCGGCACCCGTCTTGGCCTCTGGATCAAGCGACAATCCGGCGGGAAGAGCAAATTCATCCAGCTCGGGCGGTCGGAAGGGCCGATGGATGATTGCGATCTGATCATCACGACCGCGCAATATGGCTTCCCCGACAATGCCAACCTGATCCGCCTGACCCTGCCCCTGACGCAACCGGGCAAGGCCGACGACCCGTCTTTAGCGGTATGGCGGGACCGCTTCGACAATTTGCCCCGGCCATTGACCGGGATCCTGGTCGGCGGGCCCTCCGATCCGCTCCTCATGGGTCCGGCGGAGGCGGCGCGTCTTGCCCTCGATATCGACGTTCTGGCCGAAAAGACCGGCGGTTCTTTCCTGATCGCCACCGGTCGGCGGACCCCGGCCGATATGGTCGAGGTCTTGACCGGGGTGGCGGAACGGACCCCCGACCGGTCCCGGCTGACCGTCTTCCCGGCCGAAGGATTCGCCCGGCCCGAGGACAACCCCTACCGGGCGATCCTGGCCCTGGCCGACCGCTTTATCGTCACCGCAGATAGCGTATCGATGCTGGCCGATGCCTGCGCCACCGGCAAACCCGTGACCTTGTTCAACCTGCCGACCGTCCCAGAAAGGCCTGATTACAAGGAATATTGGCGCCGGCGCCGGCGCCGGCGCTTTGCCGCCGGCAGACGGCCGGATCTCGTCGACCGGGTCTATGATGCCGGCATCCGCCGAGGCATCATCCGGCCCGGCCGCGACGTGCCGACCCTGATTGCCTGGCTGCTGCGCGGGGGCGGGGTCAGCGGCGATGCCGCCAAATCGGCTGAAATGGCCGCCCGCTTGGCGGCCGAGCGACAGACGGTTATTACCCGCATCCAGGCGCTGCTGGCGCCGGGACGGGACCGGCCGGACGGCTTGGCGTAGCTTTTACGGCGGAGAGCTTGCAAAGCCTTGAAAAGGCCCTATATATCCCAACGGAATAAGCGATTTCCCCAGATTGCGGCGGGTCTTTCTGCCCGGACTTTCATTCAGGCATGGACCGGCACGGTGATTTCGGGGCAATCAGATAGATCAAACTTTAGACGGGGGTCCCCGTGGCGCTTCATCGGGAAGGCCGCGCCGGGGCTTGCTGAACCGAAGAGGATGACATGAGCAAAGTTATTGGTATCGATCTCGGCACCACCAATTCCTGCGTCGCCGTGATGGACGGCAAAGACGTGCGGGTGATTGAGAATGCCGAAGGCGCGCGCACGACGCCGTCGATGGTGGCTTTCACCGATTCCGGTGAACGTCTCGTCGGCCAGGCCGCGAAGCGCCAGGCAGTGACCAATCCGGAAAATACCCTGTTCGCGATCAAGCGCTTGATCGGCCGTCGCTTCGACGATCCCTTGACCCAGAAGGATATGGGGCTGGTCCCCTATAAGATCGTTTCCGGCGACAATGGCGATGCCTGGGTCAATTCCCACGGCAAGAATTATTCGCCGTCGCAGGTCTCCGCCTTCATCTTGCAGAAGATGAAGGAAACCGCCGAGAATTATCTTGGCGAAAAAGTGACCCAGGCGGTCATCACCGTCCCGGCCTATTTCAACGACAGCCAGCGCCAGGCGACCAAGGATGCCGGCAAGATCGCCGGGCTGGAAGTCCTGCGCATCATCAACGAGCCGACGGCGGCCGCTCTTGCTTATGGCATGGAGAAGAAGGGCACCGGCACGATCGCGGTCTATGACCTTGGCGGCGGTACCTTCGATATCTCGGTGCTGGAAATCGGCGACGGCGTCTTCGAAGTGAAGTCGACCAACGGCGATACCTTCCTGGGCGGCGAGGATTTCGACGCCCGCATCATCGACTATCTCGCCGACGAGTTCAAAAAGGAGCAGGGCATCGACCTGCGCAAGGACAAGCTTGCCTTGCAGCGTCTGAAGGAAGCCGCCGAAAAGGCCAAGATCGAGCTCTCGAGTTCGATGCAGACCGAGGTCAATCTGCCCTTCATCACCGCCGACCAGTCGGGCCCGAAACATCTCAACATCAAGCTCTCCCGCGCCAAGCTGGAAGCCCTGGTGGAAGAGTTGGTCGAGCGCACCATCGAGCCCTGCCGCAAGGCGCTCAAGGATGCCGGTCTGAAGGCCAGCGACATCAACGAAGTGATCCTGGTCGGCGGTATGACCCGCATGCCGAAGATCATCGAGAAGGTGAAGGAGTTCTTCGGTCGCGAGCCGCATCGTGGTGTCAATCCTGACGAAGTCGTGGCGGTTGGTGCGGCGATCCAGGGCGGCGTCCTGAAGGGCGACGTCAAGGACGTGCTGCTGCTGGACGTGACCCCGCTGTCGCTGGGCATCGAAACCCTGGGCGGCGTCTTCACGCGGCTGATCGATCGCAACACCACGATCCCGACCAAGAAGAGCCAGGTCTTCTCGACCGCCGAAGACGGCCAGACCGCGGTCACCATCCGGGTCTTCCAGGGCGAGCGCGAAATGGCGGCGGATAACAAGATTCTCGGCCAGTTCGACCTGATGGGCATTCCGGCGGCACCCCGCGGCGTGCCGCAGATCGAGGTCACCTTCGACATCGATGCCAACGGTATCGTCAACGTCTCGGCCAAGGACAAGGCCACCGGCAAGGAGCAGCAGATCCGCATCCAGGCTTCCGGCGGTCTCAGCGATGCCGATATCGACAAGATGGTGAAGGATGCCGAGGCGCATGCCGCCGAGGACAAGAAGCGCAAGGCGCTGGTCGAGGCCCGCAACCAGGCGGAAGCCCTGATCCACAATGCCGAGAAGCAGCTGTCCGAATCCGGCGACAAGGTTGCGCCGGCCGACAAGGCGCTGGCTGAATCGGCGGTGGCCGAGCTGAAGGCTGCCCGGGACGGCGAGGATGTCGAGGCGATCGAAGCCAAGATCAATGCGCTGACCCAGGCGGTGATGAAGATCGGCGAGGCGCTCTACAAGGCCGGTCAGGCCGGCGGCGAGGCGGATGGTGCCGGTGACGGCAGCGCCCAGCCCGGGGCGCAGGCTGACGGCGGCCAGGGAAGCGACAAGGTGGTCGATGCCGATTTCGAAGAAGTCGATGAGCGCAAAGGCAAGTCGGCCTGAGGGGCGGCTAAGATGCCAGGGCACTCGTTGAACTGAATGAGATGGCCCCTCGATCCGCCCGGTTCCGGGCCGGCGAGGGGCCATCGGTCGTTTGCGGTGCCGATTAACGTCTCATTCATCCTTCGTCCCTATGGACGGGGAGACATGCAACAGACTTTCGTGATTTTTTGAACCGATGTCGAAGCAGGACTATTACGATCTTCTCGGGGTGGAAAAATCCGCCTCTGCCGATGACCTGAAAAAGGCCTATCGCAAGATGGCCATGCAATTTCATCCGGATCGCAATCCGGGCGATAAATCGGCCGAACAGAAGTTTAAAGAGGTCAGCGAAGCCTATGACGTCCTGAAGGACGAGCAGCGGCGTGCCGCTTACGACCGGTTCGGTCATGCCGCCTTCGAAAATGGCCATGGCGGCGGTCGTGCCGGTGGTTTTGGCAATGGCGCCGGCTTCGATTTCAACGGCTCGGGCTTTGCCGATATCTTCGACGAAATGTTCGGCGAGT